>OBLW0100000733.1_pt1 | contig 28109 bp, 25 predicted proteins | sample 1520161 | NCBI WGS metagenome assembly OBLW01 (sample SAMEA3539309, study PRJEB22396) | soil metagenome | biome: tundra; feature: field; material: soil | place: USA | collected 2010-05 | depth 0.15 m
GCGACGAGCAGATACCCAACCACCGCGTTGAAGAATCCCCAAACAACGTTGACCGTTGCAGAGGAGAGCCCTTGGCCGGGCGGTTTGGCAAACGGACTTTGAAAGGGGTGTCCCATCGTGCCGGCGACAAAGTGAGGGATGGCGTTTGCCGCAAAAACGCCCCCAAAGAAGTACGACACAAGCGAAAGCCAATTCATGATGCAGAGCTCCTTTTTTCCAGCAGCGAAATGATTTCCTGTGTAGACCCTGTCTCGCCAAGACGAGGGAAGACGTTTCCGATGCTGTACTCGTGCGCCTCCTCCCGAACATCGGTCATTGCATCGAGTGCGAGGGTCACATTGAACCCCTGCTCGTAGGCCTGGCGGGCGGTTGCCTCAACGCCGCCGGATGTAGCCACTCCAGTCACAACAACCTGGGTAACGCCTCGCGCCTTGAGCTGGCGTTCAAGATCAGTTGTTGCGAATGCGCCCCAGCTTCGCTTGGTGACGACAATATCGCTCGGTTGCCGATCCAACTGCGGCAGAAGGTCGGTCCATCCCTCGGCAAACGATGTGTTGCCGCGCAGACCCTGTTCCGTCCGGCCCGGCGCCCGTCCCGCCACATTGATTAGCGCGACTGGGAGGTCCTTCGCACGGAAAACATCGATTAACGCGCACGTCCGGTCAACGACCTCGCCGATGGGATGAATGAAATTCCCGTTGACGACGCCTTTCTGCAGGTCAATGACGATCAACGCGGTGTTGGGGTCAAGAATAGTAAGCGGCATGGGGTTCTTCTCCTCGGATGAAAAGTTGACATGGGTAAGAAGCGGGACGCAGTGGGTTCAATCCTCAACAAGCCGCGTAAGGAGTTCGAGTGCCGCCTGAAGCTTCTCCTGCTCGTGAGCAGAAAGCTTCTGCGAGATGGTCGTGGTGAGCCAGTCCTGTCTCGCGGCTCTGCCCTCCTCAATCCACTTCAGGCATTTGGGCGTGAGAGACAGCAGAGTTTTCCGCCCGTCGCTCGGGTCAGGCGCCCCACCGACCAGGCCAGACTCCTGCAACGGAGTAACTACAGCTCCCATGGACTGCGGGCGCATGCCTTCCGCTCGCGCCAGACTTGAAACCGTGGCCGAACCGTCCTTCTCCAATCGAAGAAGAACGGAGGACTGAGAAGGCGTCAAATCGCTGCGCCCGCCATGCTCGCGTAGACGCAGCTTGAGCTTGCGGGATACCGTACGAATTTCAGCAGCAAGCGTCGAAGCAAGCCCGGTCTGAATAGAAGATTTTCGATTGCTCACCGGATCAATATATCATATATACAGGACAACTGTAAAGTTTTACTGCATATTTCCGTGAGCTGCCGCGGCGCCATTGTTGAGATGTGCGTTTGGATGCCCCCGGCAGGGCGGAGTTGGCGCTTGGCCGCGCCAAAGACCGCTCCCAGAGAAAGGACTGCACTGGGGAGAATCTAAAGGTTGGCGGCTTGGTCTATACTGGACAAGAGTTTGGGATCTAAAATGGAAATTCAGGCTTAGACCTCACCGCAATGAGGGGATGAAGCGAAGGGATCAAATCATGAACACGAACATCTGCCGAGTCGTCGGGGGCGGGCGGGCGCTCTCCGTGGCGAAGTCCGCCACGCGAAACATGACAAACCCGATACCGCTGCTCTTGCTGGCCTTGCTGGCCCACGCCGCCTCCGCCACGGAGTTCCACGTTTCCGTCAAGGGAAACGACAGCAACGACGGATCAGCGGCAAAACCGTTCAAGACAATTACCGCCGCCGCCCAGGTCGCGCAACCGGGAGACGTAATCACCGTGCATGAAGGAACCTATCGCGAACGGGTGACGCCGCCCCGCGGCGGCGAGTCTGACGCCAAGCGGATTGTTTACCAGGCTGCCGCGGGCGAGACCGTTGTGATTAAGGGCTCGGAGGAGGTTCGCGACTGGAAGCCATTTATGCCCGGCGTGTGGAAGGCGACCGTGCCAAATTCCCTTTTTGGCAACTACAATCCCTATAAGGATCTGATCGTTGGGGACTGGTTCACGGACAGGGGAAGGCCTCACCACACTGGGGAGGTTTATCTCAATGGCAAATCCCTGTTTGAAGCCAACCTTTTGGAGCGGGTTCTGAATCCCGTGCCCTTGGATATCAGGGACCGCGAGGGATCCACGTACACTTGGTTTGCCGAAAGCGACGACAAGAATACTTACATCTACGCCAACTTCCATGAGAAGAATCCCACCCAGGAACTCGTGGAGATCAACGTTCGGGACGCCTGTTTCTATCCGGATCAGACGGGCCGTAATTACATCACGGTTCGCGGGTTCCACATGAGCCAGGCGGCGACGCAGTGGGCTGCGCCCACCGCCGAGCAGATCGGCCTGATTGGAACCAACTGGAGCAAAGGGTGGATCATCGAAAACAACGTGATTAGCGATTCGAAGTGCGCCTGCGTCACCCTAGGTAAAGATCGGAAATCGGGTCACAACGTATGGACGAAGGACCCAAGCAAAGATGGCGCGGTTCATTACAACGAGGTCATTGTCCGGGCGTTAGAGGAGGGCTGGTCCCGCGAGAACATTGGCTCCCACATCGTTAGAAATAACGTCATCTTCAATTGCGAACAGGCCGGAGTCGCCGGAAGCCTCGGTGGCGCATTCAGCCAGATCACCAACAATCACATCTACAACATCTGGACGAAGCGCCAATTTGCAGGCGCCGAAATGGCGGGCATCAAGCTCCATGCCGCTATCGACGTTCTCATTAAGAACAACCGGATTCACAACGCGGGCCGTGGCATGTGGATGGACTGGATGGCACAGGGGACGCGGATCACAGGAAACCTCCTCTATGACAACAGCACGGATGACCTTTTCGTTGAGGTGGATCACGGGCCGTTTCTCGTCGACAACAATCTATTCCTATCCAGTCTCAGCCTTTCAGACATGTCCGAGGGAGGCGCTTACGTCTACAACTTAATTGCTGGAAGAATCAGCAGTCGCCCGGAACCCACCCGCTCCACCCCCTACCATCTGGCGCACTCGACGATGGTCGCGGGCCTGAGCAATATCAAGGGCGGTGACGACCGCTTCTATAACAACATCCTGGTGGGAGGAGTTGCGCCCGCAGCCGGAACGAACATGCAGCGCACCGCCGGATTCGGGCTTTGGATGTATGACACAAGGGAGCTTCCGCTGCAGACCGGCGGCAATGTGTACTACAACGGTGCTCGTCCATATTCCAGCGAAGCAAATCCGCTCATTGTGTCTGGCATCGACCCCAAGCCCACGATCATAGAGGAGGGTGACAGCGTGTATCTCCAACTGACTCCGGGGCAGGCGGTACAGAACGCGGTGACCACTCGCGTTACCACCGGCTTGTTGGGAAAGGCGAAGATTCCGGGTCTGGCGTATGAGAACGCAGATGGCTCAACGCTTACCATCGACAGCGACTATTTCGGCAAGAAACGAAGTGAAACGCGCCCCTCCGCCGGACCTTTCGAGAACCCCGGTCTGACGGACCTCAAACTCAAGGTCTGGTGATGAACGGTCTGGCATAGGGAGCCGGAGCAAGCGATTTGAAGTACGCGTTAGAAAGCCCCACAGACAGGGCCTTGGCCTTCGCGAGGCGCCAGGGGCCGAGCCCGCTACCAGCGGTATTGCTTGCTAACCGCGGACGCACCCCGAGTTCCAACAATGCCGCCCGGCGACGGCGTGGAGTTTTCCATTGCCGCCACAGAGCCGCTCTGAGTCGCAAGCGGACCCAGCGGGTTAGGCCGATCAGCACTTCAGGCGTTTCGCAGAATCCGAAATAGCTGCGCCAGCCTCGCATATACGGCGCCAGCGCGGCTCGCTACTAGGAGCGCGGCCGTGCAAAGGCGGATCGTCATAAGGTTCATCCCTCCAATCGCCCATACACCCGTGCGACCGGCCGCCGCGTTCCGCTCGGATGCGCCCTCACGGCGGTATGATCGGATCTCATGCCAACCGCCGGCCACGGCCTGAGACCCGAACTGAAGCTCCGCGACCTGGTTTTCATCCAGGTGCTCCTCGTCGTCGGCCTCAATTGGACTGGCTTTGCCGCGAAGCAGGGATCAACCCAAGTCAGCCTCTGGCTCCTAGCGATCGTGCTCTTCTACGTGCCGCTCGCGGCGGTAGTGATGAAACTCAGCCGCGCGATGCCCGTCGAAGGGGGAGCCTATCAGTGGGTCAAGGAGGGCATTTCGCCGTTTGCCGGGTACATGGCGGGGTGGTGCCTGACCGTTTTCATCGTCTCGTTTTACGCCTCGGCAGGTTCGGTGTTTGCAAACGGGATTGCGTACGCGGTCGGCCCCGCCGGTTCGTGGATGACGGCCAGCAAACCGTTTGCGCTGGCTCTGACCGCGCTCGCTTGCCTGATTACCTATGTGATTAATGTCCGCGGCTTGCACCTCGCCAAGTGGTTGAGCGGCGCCGGTTCCATATTGACGATCGCGACATTTCTGGCCATGCTTTATCTTCTGGCCAGAGCTTGGGCAACGGCTATGCCTTCCGTACGCGGCTCCTTATCCCTGGCGTGGCCGGGCTTCTCGATACTTACCCTGAATGTCTTCACCAAGATGGCGCTGGGCGCGCTGGCCGGCTTCGACGGTTCGGCGATTTTCTCGGAAGAATGCCGGAAACCCGAAAACGACGTCGCGCGCTCCGTGCTCATCGCCGCACCGTCGATCGCATTGATGTACATTCTGGGAACTGGCGCCCTCCTCGCTTATGTCCCTCCCGCCAAAGTCGATCTTGCCGCGCCCGTATCGCAAATGTTGCAGGCCGGCTTCGGCGCCACTGGCTTGGGCAAGACGCTCACGGCCGTCGCGGTCGGCACATTCAACATCGGCTACATCGCCGCGATGGTAATCTGCATCGGGATGGTTGCGCGTTTGCCCATGGTCGCTGGATGGGACGGGCTGCTCCCCGGTTGGTGGAGCACGCTGCACCCCAGGTTGCGAACGCCCTACAAAGCGATCGGCGCCGTGACCGCTACTCTGATGTTCCTGGGGTGCCTGAGTTTGTGGGGCGCCGGCAACCAGGAGGCCGTTCAAGTGGCCTTGGCGGCCGGCACCGGATTGGTTTGCATCATGTACATGTTGCTGTTTGCGACGCCGCTATTTGGATTTCGGTCGCGCTTGCAACGTCCGGCGGGCTTGGGCATCAGGCTTGGGGCGCTCGCCGCACTCCTGGTCTCGTTCGTCTCGTTGATTTTTGAGATTGTGCCCCTCGGAGATGTGGCCAGCCCTGCGGTCTTCGCGCTCAAGGTTGCGGGCACCATCCTCGCCGCAAGCGCTCTTGGGGCGTACCTATATTGGCGCGGGAGCCGCCCGGTCCGGAACCTTGTTGCGTCTTCCGCCGCCGGCGGCAAGCCCCGAAGTAATGAGTAAGGGCGCCCAATTGGGGCCGAGCCATCCATGGTTGGCCGAGGCTATCTACCGCATCGGCCGTCCGGCCGGGCCGTCCGCGGCCAGTGATCCCCCAAGCACCCCCGCCGCCGAACTGCATTTAGTTAGGATGCTGGAGTAGAGCAGCCTGAAGGCCATACTGCTGGCGTACCATGGTCCTAGATGAAAGACCTCGCTCTGGCGGCCCTCGATTCCGTGACGCGACCCGGCGTTTCTTATGCCGACGCCCGCGCCGTCGAAATCCGCGGGCGCGAGATTACCACCAAGAACGGCCGGGCCGGCCACGTCTCGAGCTCCGAGTCGGCGGGGATTGGAATTCGCGTCCTGGCCTCGGGCTGCTGGGGGTTCGCAGCCACGGACAATCTCTCGAAGGATGGCATCCACGCCGCCGGCGCGCTGGCCCTACGGATCGCCCACGCCAGCGCCGAAGCCCGCAAGGGCGAGGTCTTGCTGGCGCCGGAGCAGAAGTTCGAGGCCACCTGGGCGTCGCCCTGCCGCATCGACCCGTTCTCCATTTCCGTGGACCGCAATCTGGATGCGCTGCTGGCCGTGGACCGGGAAATCCGGCGCCAGCCGGGCGTGAGCCTGGCCGAGGCCTCCATGATTTTCGAGCGCCGGCGGCAGGTGTTCGCCTCCACGCTGGGCAGCGTCATCGATCAGACCCGCTACGCCAGCGGCGCCGGGTTTTCGGCCCTCAGCTACAAGGATGGCGACATCCAGAAGCGCTCCTATCCGAATTCCTTTGGCGGCCAATACCAACTCAAGGGGTACGAGCTGGTGGAAGAGTTGCGCCTGCTTGAAAACGCTCCGCGGGTGGCGGAAGAGGCCGTGGCGCTGCACCAGGCGGATCAGTGCCCCGAAGGCGAGTTCGACCTGATTCTCGACAGCTCGCAGCTCGGCCTGCAAATTCACGAATCCATCGGACATCCCATCGAGCTCGACCGCGTGCTCGGCAGCGAGGCCAATTACGCGGGCATGAGTTTTCTCACCGTGGACCAGTTGGGGCGGCTGCGCTACGGATCGGACATCGTCAACGTGGTCTGCGACGCGCGCCTGGAGCATGGTCCGGGCCTGGGAACCTTTGCCTTCGACGACGAAGGCGTCCCGGCGCAGGCCTCCGATATCATTCGCAACGGCGTCTTCATGGGATTCATGACCTCGCGCGAGACCGCCGCCGCCGTGGGCCAGCGGCGCTCCAACGGCTGCATGCGCGCCGACGGATGGGAGCGGCTGCCGCTGATCCGCATGTCCAACGTGAGCCTGGAGCCCGGCGCGCAGACGCTCGAGGAAGTCTTCGGCGTGGACCACGGCATCTACATGGAGACCAACCGGAGCTGGTCCATCGACGACAAGCGCTACAACTTTCAGTTCGGCTGCGAAATCGGGTGGGAGATCCGCCGCGGCAAGCGCGTCCGCATGCTGAAAAACCCCAGCTACAGCGGCATCACCACCGAGTTCTGGAACCGCTGCGCCGCCATCGCCGGGCCTGAACACTGGACGCTCTGGGGCGTCCCCAATTGCGGAAAGGGCCAACCCGAACAGGTGATGGGCACCGGCCACGGCGCCAGCCCCGCGCGGTTCCGCAACATCCGCATCGGGAGCGCGTATGGAGCGTGAAACCTGCCAGCGCATCTTTTCCCAGGTGGTGGATGCTGCCCGCGCGCTCGGCGTGGCCGACGTGGAAGTCCTCCTCGCCGGCGGCGAAGACGCCCTGACGCGGTTCGCCAATAACGCCATCCACCAGAACGTGGCGGCGCGCGACGTCGACCTGTCGGTGCGTCCGGTGACGGATGGCCGGACGGCGCGGGCCACCACCAACCGCCTGGATGCGGACGGCATCCGGAACGTGGTTGCGGAAGCGGTAGCCATAACCCGGCTCACGGCGCCCGACCCGGACATGCAGCCTTTGGCCGGTCCGGCGGAATATCAGCCGGCCGAACGCTGGTTCGAAGCCACGGCGCAGGTCACGCCGCGGGAACGGGCGCTGGCGGTGGCGGAGGCTATCCGCGTGGTGGAAGGCACCGGCCAGACCGCCGCCGGCATCTATTCCACGGGCGGCTCGTTCTTCGCGGCGCTCAACTCGCGCGGCCTTTCGGCATGGCATCGCGAGACCATGGCGCGGTTCTCCATCACCGCCATGGCTTCCGGCAGCTCGGGCTGGGCCAAGGCGAGCGCCTGCTATCACGGCGATCTGGACCCGGTGCAATTGGCAGCCGCGGCGTCGAGCAAAGCGGCGGCATCGCAGGCGCCACGCGAGCTCCCGCCCGGCCGCTACACCGTGATTCTGGAACCGGCCGCCGTGCTGGACCTGGCCGGCCAGATGTTCGGCGATTTCAGCGCCACCGCCATCCGCGATGGCCGCAGTTTCCTCAACGACCGCATTGGGAGCAAGATCTTTGGCGAAAACGTCGATATCCACGACGACGCCTATCATCCGCTTCAGTCGGGCGCCCCATTCGATGGCGAAGGCGTGCCGCGCCAACCGCTCACCTTGGTGGAAGGCGGCGTGGCGAAGGAGATCGCTTACTCGCGACAGGCCGCGGCGCTGGCCGGCGTCGCGCCCACCGGCCACGGTTTCCCCTTGCCCAACGAGTTGGGTGAAGCGCCGGTGAACATCGTGATCGCGGGCGGAGATTCCACCGTGGAGGAGATGATCGCATCCACGGAGCGCGGCATTCTGGTCACGCGCCTGTGGTACATCCGCGAGGTGGACCCCTACCGGAAAGTCTTCACCGGCATGACGCGCGACGGCACTTTCCTGGTGGAGGCCGGCCGCATCGCCGCCGGTTTGCGCAATTTCCGCTTCAACCAGAGCCTCATTGAGATGCTCTCGGGCGTGGAAGCTCTCTCGCAACCCGTGCGCGCCTCCGGCGAGGAGTCTCCCGACATGGTGGTCCCCGCCATGAAGATCCGCGACTTCCACTTCACCGAAGTAACCCGTTTCTGACGCTTGACGGGCTCTGCGCCAGACGTTAGCCTGACACTAGGCTCGTTGTGCGTTGTATCCAATTGGATTCATTCGCGCAATAATCATCGTTTATCCCTGCGCAAGCGGGCTGGATGGAGGCTCATTGTTGATTGTTCTGCTTTTCGGACCGCCCGGATGTGGTAAGGGTACGCAAGCCGCCTTGCTTGCGGACCGGTTTCACATTCCCGCCGTCTCCACGGGGGAAATGTTCCGGGCCGAATGCAAGGCCGGCACGGAACTCGGCAGGGCGGCATGCGCCATCATGACCGCGGGCGGGCTGGTCAGTGACGAGATTACCAACGCGATTGTGGCCCGCCGCATCTCACAGCCGGATTGCGCCAACGGGTTCCTGCTGGATGGCTATCCGCGCACCGTCCCCCAGGCGCAGTATTTCGACGGACTGTTGCGCGAGAAGGGATTGCCCGCGCCGGTGGTCGTTCACCTTGACGTTCACGAGGAATTGCTGGTGGCGCGACTGACGGCGCGCCGGCAGTGTCCATTGTGCAGGCGCATCTACAACCTGCTCTCCAAACCCCCGCGGGTGGAGGGCCGATGCGACGTCGATGGCGCGGAATTGATCGCACGCGACGACGACCGGGAAGCCACCATTCGCCAGCGGCTCAGCGCTTACCACGAACTGACTGGCCCGATCCTCCAATACTACGGAGAGTCGGCGGTGCGCAGAGTGGATGGCGGTATGGCGCCGGAGGTGGTCGCCAAGGACGTCGCTCGGGTGGTGCAGGACGCGTCCCTTGAAAGCTGCGCAACGTAGCACCCAGCCGCCATCCCGGCGGTCTACTTGCCGGGCGTGGCCGGCGTTCCCGGGAAAGCCGGATTAGGAAACTCCACTTTGATGCTGGAGGTATTCTGGGACAGCCACTGGTTGTACAGTTGTCCCCTGATCTTCAGGATTATCTCGGATTGCAACTGACTCTCGGGGATATAGCCCACTTCTTCGGCGCGCAGCAGATAGTACCCGTTGGGCTGGCGTATCGGTTCGCTCACGTCGCCTTGCTTTAGCGTGAAGACCGCTGCGGCGAGCGCGTCCGGAATGTTGTCTTTCTTGTGGAAGGTGGCGAAATCGCCATCCTTCTCGCGGGAAGTCTGGTCGTCGGAGCGCTCCTTCACGAGCTTCACGAAATCGGCGCCCTCGCGAATTTGCGCCAGCAACTTGGTCGCTTCATCCCTGGCCTGCTCCTCCGTACGGGACTGTTTGCCGGCCGGCGCCGAATCGCCGAACGCAATGTACAACGCTTTCACCCGGACCTGCTTGTATTGCTCCTTGTTGGCTTCGTAATACTTCGCGATTTCGCCGGAGTCGATCGCCAAGGTATTCAATTTCGAGTTCATCATGGCCTGGCCCAGCAACATCGTGCGGTTAAACTCCAGTTGCTCCTTAGTGGGGCTGGACTGGTCCAGTTTATCCGTCTCCGCCATCCGCGCCAGCTTCCGCATGCCCGCCCACCACTGGACGGTAGCGCCAGGGTTCGCGACGGCCAATTGCTGGCTCTGCGCCGGCAAAATCGACGCAATTCTCTTGAAATCTCCCATGGTGAACGACGTGCCATCGTCAAACACGGCGATTACCGTTTCGTTCGGGAGATCCGGGAGTTTGGGGCCGGCCGCGGCAGGCGACTGCACCGGCGATGCCGCCTCGGCGGCCATCCGGCGCGCACGTTCTCCCGGGTCGCCGGCGGCTGGCGGGGTGGTTTGCGCCCGCGCAACGCCGAGGCAAGCCAGTAGGGCAAAAGCAGAAACCTTCATGGTGAACAATCGACTTTACGCTCAGTTTATCATGGGGCTTGCAACCGCCCGGGTGTTGCGGACGTCACTGTTACATCCGGAGGAGACACGGAAACGGCCATGATGCGATTCGCCCGAATCCTGCTGGCGTGCGGCGCGCTCGTTTCCGTCCAGGCCGCCGAAACGCCCGCGGAACGTGGGAAGCGGCTCGTGAACGAGGCCCTGCAGGCGCTCGGGGGCGACGCGTTCTCGCACATGACGGACCGCCTCGAAATCGGCCGCGCCTATTCCTTCTACCATTCGGAAATCACCGGCCTCCAGCTCGCCAGAATCTACACGCGGTATTCCTCCGCGCCGGCCCCCGGCAAGCTCGGGTTGCGCGAGCGCGAGTCCTTTCTAAGCGGGTCCCCCGGCAAGCCCGAAACCAGCGCCGTGCTGTTCACGGAGGATGGCGCCTGGGAGATCACCTTTCGCGGCGCCGAACCGCTCGACCCCCAGCGTTACCAGAATTTCAAAGACACCACCGCACGGAACATCTTCTACATTCTGCGCTGCCGGCTGAGCGAACCTGGCCTGGACTTCTACTGGAAGAGCACGGACGTATTCGAGAACCGTCCGGTGGAGATCGTGGACATTACCGACGCCGCCAACCAGACGGTTACGGTCACCTTCGACCAAGACAGCAAGCTGCCCATGCGCCAGACTTTCCGCCACCGCAACCCCCAGTTTAAGGACTTCGACACGGAGGTCACCCTGTTCGCCAATTACCGCGCCTCCGGCCACGGCGTCCAATGGCCGACAAACGTCCGCCGCGAACGGAACGGCGACAAGATCTTCGAGATGTACTCCGATTCGGTGGAGGTCGGCAAGAACCTCGCCGACGACCTGTTCACCCTCCCGGCCAAGATAAAGATCCTTCCCCCGCCGAAGTAGCGACGCTACGTCTTTTCCTTCCGGCCCCGCGTCTGTCATGATAGTTGTTTAGGAGATCCGTTGAACCCTGAAGCTCCGCTTGCCCTCTTCCTTCAAGTAAATCTTTGGGACATGGCCCAGCAAAGCGGCCCCGTGGGGATGCTGGTGCTGGCCGTCCTGCTGTGTTTCTCGATTTATTCCTGGACCGTGATCTTCGCGAAGTGGCGCACCTTCCGCGGCGGGCGCCGGGCCAATGCGCGCTTCCTGCGAGCCTTTCGGAAGGCCAACGGCCTCGAAGCCGTAATGGTGGCCAGCGAGCAGTTTCGCCCCTCGCCCCTGGTGTCCGTCTTCGATTTCGGCTATGAAGAGATCGAGCGCCAGGTCAAGGCGCGCGGAAAGGTGACGAACCGAACATCGATCGAGCGCACCCTGCAACTGGGCATCAGCGAAGAGCTCGCTAAACTGGAGCGCAACATGAACTGGCTGGCGACCACGGCTTCGGTGTCTCCATTCATCGGCCTGTTGGGCACGGTCATGGGAATTATCCGCGAGTTTCAGGACTTGAGCCAGCAGGGCAGCACCAGCTTGCGGACGGTGGGGCCCGGCATCGGGGAAGCCTTGATTGCCACGGCGGTGGGCCTTTTTGCGGCCATCCCCGCGGCCATTTTCTACAACCTCTTCGGCAACACCATCCGCGAGATCGGCGCGCGCATGGACGACTTCGCGCTGGAGTTCCTCAACCTGACCGATCGCAGCTTCGGAGAGTGACGCCATGGCAATCTCAATCAACGGCGGCGGATTCGGTTCGCGCAGGCGCGGCGGCGCCGCCCTTTCGGAGATCAACGTCACGCCCTTTGTGGATGTGGTGCTGGTCCTGCTCATTATCTTCATGCTGACGGCCCAGGTGATGGAGTTCGGCATCGAAGTGGACGTGCCCAAAGTGCGTATGGTGAAGGACACCGCGCAGGCCATGCCGGTGGTGACCATCACCAAGGAGGGCAGCATCACGCTCAACGGCAAACCCGTGAACATCAACGATCTGGCGGCGGTGATTCACCAGAACTTTGTCAAGACCAACGGGGTCTACGTACGAGCGGATAAGGATGTCGTCTGGGACATCGTCGCGCAGGTGACGGCTGAGCTGGGCGCGGCCAAGTTCCAGGTAAATATGGTGACGAAACCGGAGGACACGGCAGCCAAGGGCCGCAGGTGATGGATTCGCACGGCGACATTCTGGACCAGCCGGAGCGATTGTGGGGATCGTTCTGGGGTTCGGTGGCGCTGCATTTGTCCGTCGTCGCCGTGGCGCTCCTGGGCGCCTGGATCGAGGCCCGCCATCCCCACCAAAACTGGGGTGATATCAACGGCGGCGGCTTGGGATCGGTGGCCGTCAACGTGGTGGCCCGGATCCCGTTGCCGACCGAAAGCGGACCGGTCAACCCGGTGGCCAACGATACCGAATCGAGAGCGCCGGAACCGCCCGCCAAGGTCAAGCCGCAGGCCAAAGCCGAAGCGGAGGACCTGGATGCCATCCCCATCCCCAGCCGTAACGCCCGGAAGAAGCGTGCCGCGGCGGCCTCGGCGCCCAATAAGTTCCGCGAGCGGCAGCAGGACCTGCCGAACCAGGTCTACAGCCAATCGGGACAACACATGGTTTCCCCCATGGTCGGGATGACCGGGGGCGGCGGCGTCAGCATGGGGAATAACTCGCCGTTCGGCACGCAATTCGGGGCTTACTCCGACATGGTGAAGAACAAGGTGGCGACCAACTGGAAGACCGGAGACATCGATCCGCGGATCCGGTCGGCCAACCCCGTGGTGGTGACATTCACCATCAATCGCGACGGATCGGTCCCCTCGCGGTCGGTGAAGATCGTGCAATCGAGCGGCATTCAGGCGCTGGACATGTCGGCGCAGCGGGCTATATTGAACGCCGAGCCCTTCGCTTCCTTGCCGCCGCAGTTTTCCGGCAATTCAGTGGATATCGAATTCTTTTTTGAGTTGAGGCGTTGATATGAAAAGGCTCGTCTGGTTAGTGGTCGCGGCGGCCGCGGCGTTGGTGGCGCCGATGGCCCAGGACATCACGATTCACTTGCAGGAAGGCCAGCGCCCGGCGTTGGCCATTCCCGATTTGCGTGGCGACGCCCAGGCGCAGCCCTTCATGGGCGCCTTCAACGATACCCTGTGGGCCGACGTGCTGGGTTCCGGATACTTCAAGATGGTCAACAAGACCCTGTATCCAAAAGCCAACCCGCAGCAAGCCTCGGATTGGCGCCGGACCGCGCCATCCCAGAGCGGCGGCGGCCTTTCGATGACGGATTGGTCGTCGCCGCCGGTTTCGGCGAACCATATCGCCTTCGGATACACGGCCGTGCAGAATGGCGTGTTGGTGCTCTACGGCTGGTTGTACGACCTGGGAAAGGGAATGCAGACCATCGGCGCGCGCTATGTGGCATCGAGCGTGGATGCGGCCGGCGCGCGCCAGGTGGCGCACCTGTTCGCGGCCGATATCATCGCCCAGTTCGGCGGCAAATCGTTAGTCGGCACGCGGATCTATTTCACTTCCAACCGGACCGGCCACAAGGAGATCTGGATGATGGATCCGGATGGGGGTAATCAGAAGCAGATTACCAATTTTAGGGATATTTCAACACAGCCGGCAGCCTCGCCGCAGGGCGGCAAAATCGCATTTACTAGCTGGGTGCACACTAATCCTGCTATATTTATCTTTTCGGTGGATCCGGTCCGGGATTTGCGTTTCTACAACCAACGCGCGTCGGTGAATTCGTCGCCGTCGTTCACGCCCGATGGAAAGCAGATCGTTTACTCTTCGTCGGCGCCGGACGATCGGTGCTGCCGAATTTTCATCGCCAATCTCGACGGAAGCGGCTTGCGTCCGATTTCTTCGGCGGGGTTTATCGACACGGAACCCAAGGTGAGTCCAAAAACGGGTAACGAGATCGTATTCGTTTCTGGCCGCTCCGGTCCGCAGCAGATTTACAGGATGAATATGGATGGGTCCGACGTCGAACGTCTGACCCCCGGCGAAGGCGAGGCGTCCAATCCTTCGTGGCACGCCGGCGGGCAAATCATCGCGTATGCGTGGACGCGAGGATACGCAACCGGGAATTTCAACATATTCACCATGGACGTGGCATCCCGCAGTTACACGCAGTTGACGCACAGCGAAGGACGAAATGAGAATCCGAGTTGGGCGCCGGACGGCGCGCATCTCGTGTTTATGTCGACGCGCGGCGGAACGCACCAGATCTGGACCATGCTGGCGGACGGTACGCAGGTGCGCCAACTTACCACGCAAGGAAGCAATGAGACCCCCGTTTGGGGCCAGTAACGAACGATCAAGAGGAATTCAGGAGGAGATGTTTTGATGCTAAATTCACGAAAAATTGTTATTGTGTGGGCCACCATTCTTTTGATGGTGTTTGCGGCCGGCTGCAAGAAGAAGATTCCGCCGCCGCCACCACCCCCGCCGCCGGTTGCGCCGGCGCCGCCACCCCCGCCGCCGCCGCCAGCCGCGCCCGTCATCGCGCAGTTCTCGGCCGATCCGGCGACCATTCAGCGCGGCCAGTCTTCCAACTTGAGCTGGAGTGTGACCGGCCAGGCCACCAGCGTTTCCATCAACCAGGGCGTCGGTACGGTGCAAAGCACTGGCAGCCAGCGGGTATATCCCAACGATTCAACCACCTATACCTTGTCGGTCAACGGCCCGGGCGGCAACGCCACGCAATCGACCACCGTTACGGTGACCGCGCCGCCGCCGCCGCCGCCACCACCGCCGCCACCGGCCCGGCCGACCATCGAACAACGCCTCTTCAGCGAAGTGCATGACGCGTTCTTCGATTACGATAAGAGCGATCTGCGCTCCGACGCGCGCGACGCGTTGACCCAGGACGCCAGCGCCCTGAAGTCCATTCTGGCGGATTTCCCGAGCGCCACCATCGCCATCGAGGGACACTGCGATGAGCGCGGCTCGGCTGAGTATAACCTTGGTCTGGGCGACCGGCGCTCCAGTTCGGCCAAGGACCTTCTGGTGCAATTGGGTGTTCCTGGCGACAAGCTGAAGACCATCAGCTATGGCAAGGAGCGGCCCCAGTGCACCGACTCCAACGAGGAGTGCTGGCAGAAGAACCGGCGCGTACACTTCTCGCCGGCCCAGTAGGATGTAGCTACTAGAAACGCGATACCCGGGGGCGGCCAGCCGGACTGCCGGAACCGCCCCCCATCAGGAGGTTTACTTATGTTCCGACGCATCTGTGCCTGGATGCTGATTGCCTCGCCCGTTGTAGCGTTCGGCGCTGACAAGTCGATCATGGACTTGCAGCGCGACGTCGCCACGTTGCAAGAGATGGTGAAGCAATTACAGACTTCCCAGAACGAGAAGCTAGCCACGCTGTTGGAGTCGGTGAGGCAAGCGGTCGGTAACTCGAGCGATGCGAGTAAGACCGGCGCCGTGCTGCAATCCAGCCTGCAACAGAGCTTGCAAAGCATGCAAGAAAAGGTGGTGGCGCCCGTGGCCGGGCTTAACACCCGTATGGACCAGGTGTCCAACGATGTAAGTAAACTCGCTAATGCGGTTGGGGACTTGACTGCCATGCTCGCCAAGATGCAGACCCAGTTGACCGACTTGAACAACGCCGTGAAGGTGTTGCAGGCCCCCGCTCCTCCTCCGCCGGCCGCGGGCGGATCGGCCGCCCTTTCGGCAGTGCCCCCGATTTCCGCCACCGACCTGTATAACAATGCGGACCGTGACCGCAACGGAGGCCACCTGGATCTGGCGGTGCAGGAGTTTTCGGATTTCCTGAAATACTACGGAAATACCGCCCAGGCGCCTTCCGCGCAGTTCTATATCGGTTTCATTCATTACGCACAGAAGGATTATGAAACCGCCGCCCAGGATTTCGACAATGTTGTGGAAAAGTACCCGGACGATGTCACGCGAGTCCCCGAGGCAATGTATTACAAAGGCATGAGCCTCCAGCGGGTCACCGGCCACAAGACCGACGCGTCGCAGGAGTACAAAGACCTGATCAAGCAATTCCCCGAGACCGATTACGCCAAGAAAGCCTGCAGCGAATTGCAGGGCCTTGGCTTGCGCTGCGGCGCGCCCGCGAAGTCCGCGCCAAAGAAGAAAAAGTAGTCGCCGCGGCCGGTCCCGCCGCGGCTCTTTGTGCGGCCCTTTTCATGGAACCCGCTCCTCTCGCCACCTATGAAGATCTCGCCGGGATGATCGACCACCCTCTGGTCAAGCCCGAACTCTCGAACGTCCAGGTGGTGGAGGGCATCGAGTTGGCCAAACGCTACCGCATCGCCTGCGTAAGCGTTCGGCCGTGCGATGTAGATCTGGCGGTGCGCACGCTGGCAGGCAGCCCGGTCCGGCCCGGCAGCGTGGTGGGTTTTCCGCACGGCTCCCAGAATACCGCTACCAAGCTCTATGAAGCTCGCGATCTGCTGCGGCGCGGCGCCAGGGAGATCGACATGGTGATCGCCATCTCCGCGCTGATCTCGCGCGAGTTCCAGCACGTGAAAACCGAGCTGATGCAGATGGCCGAGACGTGCCGCAAGGAAGGCGCCATCCTCAAGGTCATTTTGGAAAACGCGTATCTCACCGACGAGCTGAAGATCGTCGCCTGCCGCTGCTGCGCCCGCGCGGGCGTGGATTTCGTGAAGACTTCCACCGGCTTCGCGCCCTCCGGATACTCCATCGAAGACGTCAAGCTGATGCGCAAGCACCTGCCGGAGGAAGTCGGCGTCAAAGCCGCCGGAGGACTGAGCACGCTGGACCAGGCGCTGGAGGTCCGCGCCGCCGGCGCCACACGCATTGGCACGTCCTCCACCGCCGCGATCCTGGATGCATGGAAGGCGCGCCTCGCGAAGGCGTCCAAACCGGGCGCTTCAACCGATTCCGAGCCGGGCTCAGAGGGCGCCTCGTGAGGTTGTCAGGCTAAGGCGTTTCCCCCCTGTGGTATTCTGATTATTCCTTACTTAGATGTCTCAAGACAGGTCGTTCCCGCGCGTATGCGTCGCGTTGGGCCTTCCCGATGTCCCAAGCCTGTTGGATCATGCGCGGCGGGAAGCCGAAGCGGGTGAGTCCTTTCTTGAATTCCGCCTGGATTACCTGGATCGCGTTGCTGACGGACCAGGCGCCATCCGGAGCTTCCTGGAGCAATTTCCCGATTGCATCGTGGTGGCCACTTGCCGGCGGCGCCAGAACCACGGGAAGTTCAACGGCAGCATCGAGGAACAGCTTGCGCTGCTCGAAGAAGCGGTGGCGGCCGGCGCGCAGGCGGTGGATGTCGAGATTGAAACCGCCGAGGCCGCTGCCGAGCGCGTAGGCCTGTTTCACGGGCCTGCCAGTCTGGTGATCTCTTACCACAATTACGAATCCACTCCCCCGATGGATGCCCTGGTGAACCGGGTGCTTCGCATCCCCGCCGACGCCTACAAGGTGGTAACTACGGCGCGCAAGCCTTCCGATAACTTGCGCGTATTGGCCGCCGCCCGCACTTTTCCCCGACACTGCCTGGTGGTGCTCGCCATGGGCGAACTGGGTATTCCCACGCGCGTGCTTTCGCCGATGTATGGAGCCGCCTATACGTACGCCGCGCCCAGTTGCGGCGAGGGCACCGCGGCCGGACAGGTTGGCGCGCACCAGTTGCGGCGTCTCTATCGCGTCGAAAAGCTCCGCAAGACCTCCAAAATCTACGGCGTAATCGCCGATCCCATCCGGCATTCTATTTCGCCGGCGGTGCACAACCGAGCCTTTCAATTGCGCCGCATAGACGCCGTCTACCTGCCCTTTCTGGTTTCGCCGCCGCACTTGCGCGATTTCTTTTCCACCGCCGAAGGGCTGCCCCTGGCGGGATTCAGCGTGACCATTCCTCACAAACAGAAGATCCTTCGTTACCTCGACGCGGTGGACCCCTTGGCGCGCCGGATCGGCGCCGTCAACACGGTGTGGAGGAAGGCCGGCAAGTGGCGTGGCGCCAATACCGACGTGGCCGGCGTTACCGGCCCGCTCGCTCGCGTCATGAAGCTGCGGAACGCGTCCATCCTGATGGTGGGAAACGGCGGCGCGGCGCGCGGCGCGGCCTTCGCCCTGGCCGAAGCCGGCGCCAAAATCTCTCTCACTGGCCGGAATTTCGACCGCGTGCGCTCGCTGGCCAAAGTATGCGGCGCCACCGCGCTGCCCAAGGACCAGCTTTCCTCGCGCCATTTCGACGCGGTGGTTCACGCCACCCCCCTGGGAATGTACCCGCATGTGGGCGGGTGCTTCTTCGAAGGGGAAATACCGGCCGACGTCGTCTTCGACTTGGTCTATAATCCGGTTGAGACGGAACTGCTCAGGAGAGCGCGGGAACAAGGCAAGATCGTGGTCCCGGGGCTCGACATGTTCATCGAGCAGGCCGTGCGCCAGTTTGAAATCTGGACGGGCGAGACGGCGCCCCGCGCCGCGATGCTGAAAGCCGCGTGCGAAGCCCTGGAACTTCGGTGTAAGTAAGTAGGGAGGCTCCGGATGTTGACTGTGAAATTCACGCGCCGTAAGCTGGCTGCAACGCTCGCGGCGCCGGCTGCTGCCGCTCTGGCCCAATCGCAAGCCCCGTCCTCCGCGGTCCCCGGCGACGAGCTGAAAGCCGCGCGGGAGAGGCTCGGCGCCGCGGCCGATGCCCTGGCCAGGCAGGAAGTTCCCATAGCCACCGAACCGGCTTTTCAGTTCAAGGCTTGATAAGGAAGGCCATGGCGGCCATCGGCGACGAAATCTTCTTCGCGACCATTCCGGAGTTGAACGCCCGGATCGCCTCCAAACAGGTTTCCGCCGAGGACCTGGCGCGCGCCTTCGCCCTCCGGCTGGAGCAGCTTGGTTCGCGATACAACGCGTTGGCGCTGCCCCTCCGGGAAGCGGCGGCGCGCCAGGCCAAGGCGGTCGATCTGGACCTCAAGCACGACCGTACCCGGGGCCCTCTGCAAGGCATTCCTTACGGCGTCAAGGACCTGTTGAGCTTTGCCGGCAAGCCCACCACGTGGGGCGCCAGGCCGTACGCCTCGCAGGTGTTCGATTATAGCGCCACCGTAATTGAGAAACTGGCCGGCGCGGGAGCGGTGCTCGTCGGCAAACTGGCCATGGTCGAACTGGCGGGCGGCGGCGGGTATCGCTATGCCGCGGCGTCCCTGACGGGTCCCGGGTTGAATCCGTGGGACCGCACGCGCTGGTCGGGAGGGTCTTCCAGCGGATCGGCGGCGGCGGTAGCGGCCGGGTTGGTGACCTTCGCCATCGGCTCCGAGACTTCCGGATCCATCCTCACTCCTGCCTCCTACTGCGGAGTGACCGCCCTGCGGCCTACCTATGGCCTGGTGAGCCGTCATGGCGCCATGTCGCTCTCCTGGACGCTGGACAAGCTTGGGCCTTTAGCGCGCAGCGCCGAAGACTGTGGCCTGGTCCTGCACGCCATCGCCGGCGGCGACCCCAAAGACCCTGGATCGGCGGGAAAGAGCTTCTACTACTCCCCCCAATATGCGCGGCCGATGAAGGAGGTGCGCATCGGCTATGCTCTGGCGGATTTCTCCGACCGCGCCGACACGTCCGCCCGCCCGGCGTTCGACGCGGCCCTTGCCGTGTTGAAGGAGGCGGGCGCGCAACTGGTGGAAACCAAGCTGCCGGCGTTCCCGTACGATCAGGTCCTGCGTACGGTTCTCGCCGCCGAGCAGGGCGCCATATTCGAGCCGCTGATCGCCAGCGGCAGGGTGGAAGAGCTGGCCGACCAGGCTCAGATTGCCGGATTGAAGGCCAGCCTGGATGTGGCCGCCAAAGACTACCTGAAGGCCATGCGCATCCGGCGGTTGATCCAGACCGCGTTTGCGGAACTCTTCGCAAGTGTGGATGCGCTGGTCGCGCCCGGGCGAACCGGCCCGGCCCCGCCCGTCGATCAGCCTCTGATCCCGCTGCCCGGCGCGGCCCCCGCGGTCCCCCCCCCGACCTCCGGTTTCAGCGGCCTGATCCCCGCCGGCAATCTGGCGGGACTCCCCGCCCTGGCGCTGCCCTGCGGGTTCGCCGGAACCCTCCCCGTAGGGCTGCAAGTGGTGGGCGCGCCGTTTTCGGAGAACCTGCTGCTGGCCATTGGCAAAGACTTCCAAACCCGAACCGATTGGCATCGCCGCCGCCCGCCGGCGTAAATCCATGGCCAAACTGACGCTCAGCGTGGATCGATCCGTCTTCTCGCGCGCGAAGAAGTACGCCCATGAGCGGGGTATCTCGGTTTCGCGGATGGTAGAGGCCTACCTGGCGTCGGTTTCGTCGCCGCCGGGTGAACGCCCCGCGACGCCAGTCCTCCGCTCCGTCCGCGGAATCCTAACGGATTCCATCGCGGACGAATACGGAGAGCACCTGACGGGCAAATACCGATGAAGGCCTCTTCCGCCGGTTGCGATCTCGTAATTACCCGCGATCCGAGAGGGTTCCACGGATCGCACGTCCGCGTTCTTACGCCGGAAGCCGCGGTCCCTCTCCTTACCGCCTCCCGCTAGCCCTTCCGCCAGCCCTTGCCCCATCGACGCCATCCGATTCTTCTTTGTCCAGTCCGCCCAATCCACTACACTTGAACAGATAAAGCCGTGAAAAAGAGCCTGCCATTGAAGCTACGCCACGCCATGTACAGCCTGCGTGGCGGCTTTTTGATCCGCCCGCTGACCATCGCGCTGGCCCTCGGATGCGCGGGCGCACTCTTGTCGTGGTTGGAGGAGACGTATCCGGCCGTCAGCGCCTGGGTGCCCACCATCCTCTTCCCCTCCCACGCCGACCCGCAAGTCGCCCAGGTCATCCTGGCGGGCATCGCCACCTCCATCATGACCGTGGTGTCCATCGTGTTCGCCATCCTGTTGATGACACTCACGCTGGCATCCATGCAGTTCTCCCCGCGCATCATCGTCAGCTTTTCCCGGGACCGCGTGACGCAATGGACGCTCGGGGCCTTCCTCGGCGCCTTCTGCTACTGCATGGCGGCGCTGCCGGCGGCGCGTTCGTTCCCTCGCCCCTTCGCGCCGGTGGCCACCGTCATGGGCGCGATGGCGCTGGCGCTGATCTGCGTCGGCTTGCTGCTCTACTTCATTCACCACATCTCGGAGGCCATCAGCGTTAATCACATCGTCGACCGAATCGCGGCGGAAACCGAAGCCGTGATCGATGAGACGATGCCCGAGCCGCATCGGCTGGACCGTCTGATAGATGCCGATTCACTCCGCCCCAATCCCAGCGAGACGGCCGTTTTGACCGGCGATTCCGGCTACATACGCTTCGTCGATACGCGGCGCCTGGTCGCTCTTGCGAAGCAGTACCACGTTACGATCCGCGTTCTGCGGCGGGTGGGCCACTTTGTTCCGGCCGGAATCCCCCTGATGATGGTCTCAAAAGGGAACCGGCTCACCCCCGAAGGAACTGCCGCATTGCTTGCCGCCTTCGATTTCGGCCCCACCAGAACCTTGCAGCAGGACGTGGAGTTTGGCGTCCTGCAAATTGTCGATATCGCGTTGAAGGCCATCTCGCCCGCCGTTAACGACCCCACCACGGCCCTCGGTTGCGTCGATCAGTTGAGCCGTATTCTGATCCGCTTCGCGTCCCGCGAGCCCCCCGAGAAACTGCTCTACGATCCGCCCGGCATCGTTCGCGCCGGCATCGGATGGATTCGCTTCGAGCGCCTGCTGGACGCCGCCTTTGAGCAGATCCGCATGTATTCGAAGACCGACGTGGCCGTCAGCCTGCGGCTGCTGCGGGCCCTTGGCGACATCGCCGTCACCACTCCCGATCCGGAGTTCCGCCGCATCCTCATCGAGCGCGGCCGGCGCATTGTGGCAGGCTGCGCCGAAAAGCTCGGCGAAGAGGAACTGCGGGACCTCCGCACCCGCCAGGCCGCGCTGGCGAGCTTCAGTCCTCGTCCCGCTGCCGCTCCGGACCCAGCCGGCTCTTAGCACGACAGCAACCCACTTAATTGAAAGGAGTCTTTTGTGCGATTCGGTCTGTTGTTCTGTATCGTTTGTCTTGCAAACGTGTGCCGAGGCCAGTCTTCGCTTATGCCGGCGGCGGGCTCGCAGTCTGCCCAGCGCCCCGCGGAGAAGTACCACGTGGGCATCACGGCGACGTTGGGTGGGACGCCATCGGAGGAAAACGGCCAGTGGATTCAGGCAGTCGTCAAGCGCTATAAGGATAGCGCCGCACTCGATAGTTGGATTCTGATGAACGAGCCGGGAGCGGCGCCCCGCATGACCGATACCGCTCTTTCCAGGTTCAGGATCTGGTTGCGAGAGAGGTATCGGACGGTCGATGTGCTAAACCAAGCCTGGGGAGGAAGGGCACAGTACACTGGTTTCGATCAGGTCGAATACAGGGAGGGGGGCAGTGCCGGTGCAGCCTTTGCCGACTGGTATGCATTCAACCGGGACCTGCTGACATCGAATCTGGCGTGGATCGCCGGTGAGATACGCCCGATTTACAGCCAGCGTATCACACGCCCGCAACCTCGCCGCGGCGTTTAGCAGAACTGGGCACACTTGGCCCTGAAGTGGGAATTCCATTCCATTGACCCGTTGATTGCGGACTTCGCTGGTCCAGTTGTCGTGCCGGTTTCTTGGCAGCGGAGTCGGTCTTGACGGGGCGCGTCCACCGGACCCACCCGGAAATGCGGAAAGGCGCTAATTCAGCTCTCTCACCCAGATATTTCGAAAGCTCACGGGTTCACTGGGATCGGGATGCGCCTGCAATTTAATGGGAGCGGAATCGAACTTCCTGTAAAACGGCTTGCCGATGAATAACGTCTCGCCCTTCAATTCGAAACGGTTCTGGACGAGCACGCCGTTGAAGAATACCGTCGCATACGCCGAAGACTGAACGGCGCCATCCGCGCCAAAGACCGGCGCCATCCAAATGACGTCGTAGCTCTGCCACTCGCCCGGCTTTCGGGCCGGGTTGACCAGCGGAATCCCCTGCTTATAAATACTCCCTGCCTGCCCGTTGGCATAGGTCCTGTTATTGTAGGAATCCAGAATCTGCAGCTCGTAGCCGGCATCGCCGCCGCCGGTCGACGCCAGCATTACACCGCTGTTGCCGCGCGCCTGGTCGGTTCCGGTGACATTTTCGGGAATTTTCCATTCAATGTGGAGCTGGTAATTGTGGAAGAAGCGCTTGGTTTCGATATTGCTCGCGCCGCGCCCCTTGGTTACCGTAAGAATGCCATTCTGTACGGTCCAATTGGCCGGCGATTTGTCGCGCGTGTTTACCCAAGCGTCGAGGTTCTTTCCATCGAACAAAATAATGGCGTCGGAAGGCGGAGCGGAATCGACAGCGCCGGGCGTGACGACTTTAGGCTCAGGGTCCCAGACTTCCGTATCCTCCGGTCTAGCGCCGCCTTGCCGTCCGCGGCCCTGAGGAGCGAGCGGCTCCTGGCCAAAAACGGCGGGCGACAATGCGATCGACATCGCGAGTGCCCCGCAGATCGAAGCTCTAAAGCGTACGGGTGATGAAAAAAGCCTCATAGGATCTCCGTTCCTATTATCTCTTCTCGGTCGATTTGATGCACCCTCCAAAACAGATAACCTACCGCCGACGCCAGTATCAAGACCGCCGCCATTAGCCAGTGAACCGGGTTTCCTAACCGCCGCATTCTTCACCTCCGGTCAGCCGTTCGCTCACGCGGACCCGCTTGTACCATCCCACAAGAATGCCAACCCTTTCAGTCCGACCATACTGGCTCAGAAGTGGTTCTATTCCCCGTGGCAAGTGGCGGGGTGAATCCCCGGTCCAGTAGACACCGACTGTCAGAACAACTCTTCCATTGGCTTCGGCCGCCTCGCGTCAGGGTAGATCACTTTGTGAGGGACCGCATCGACGAGTTCTTTCTCGTAGGCGTAATCGTGCAGGCTGATCGCGCGACTCCGCGCCTTCAGGAAACGCAGGACCTCCCGACGCCACCACGTCTCCCGTGCGAACAACCCAGGCAAGCGGTGACCTTGATTCGCCGAATCGTCCAGCCGCCGTTCGGTCGCTTCCCGCACTCGCTCGTAATCTGACGCTTTCGGTCGAATTTCGACGGCGAGATCGATGTCCCCCAGGCGATCCCGTTCATTCAGCGAGTGAAGGGGGCCAAGAAAGTGGGCGTTCGGCTGGGCAACTGGTTGACCGCCGATCAGAGCCTCAGGCTGTTGCAGGCGCCGGAGGCGGAGACGGTACGTGGGAGGCGTGATCGGGCAATCCTGGCCCTGCTACTGGGCTGCGGTCTGCGTCGTGCGGAGGTCGCCCAGCTCCAGGTCCGAGACGTCCAGCAACGCGAAGAGCACTGGGCGCTGGTGGACTTGATCGGCAAGGGTCGCCACATTCGAACCGTACCGGTCCCCGATTGGGTCAAGGCCACGGTAGACAACTGGACGGGAGCCGCGACGATTGGGGACGGGAGGCTGTTTCGGTGCGTGAGCCGGAACGGCGCCGTCTGGGGCTCCGGCATCACGGAGAAGCGGGCGCAGGTCCGACGACAATCATGAGGCGCGAGTTTCCGGGTGGCCAGTGACTTCCACGCAATTGGCCGCCGGCTCAGTAGAGGAGCTTGAGGGAGAACTGAATCTGCCGGGAGGAAGCCGCGGTGCGGCTGATCTCTCCGAAGCCTGGCCCCGTGACGGTGTTCGAAGGCAGCCCGAAGTTCACGAGGTTGAGTACATTGAAGAACTCGGCGCGGAACTGGATGGATGTCAACTCCCCGCCCGTTCGTTTTTTGATGGGCGTGTCCTTGATGAGCGCCATGTCGAGGTTGTGAAGGCCCGGCCCGCGGAACGTATTCCTGCCAAGCGTGCCAAAGCGCCCCTGGTTCGGGCCGGTCCCGCCCGGCACGCCGATTGGAACATAGAAGAACGAAGCATTGTTGGCGCCGCGGCCGAAGTAATCCTCGCGCACGGTGCGGCTTGTCGAAAGCTCGGGCACGCCAATCTGATCGGGCCTGTCGGTTCCAGCGGAGCCCGCGCCGGTCTGTTGTATACCCGAGTAGATGGTGAACGGAGAGCCGGTCTGGAGGGTCCCGATGCCCAGCAGTTGCCACCCGCCGGTGAGCGTCCCGCCGAGGGGCCGCAGGAGGCGCAGGCGATCCACATGGAGATCCTGGAATATGCTGAACGCGATCGCGTGGGTAATGTCGAACGACGACGGCCCCTTCTCGGCCCGCGCATCGAATGGGTCCTGCGGAGCAGTCCGCGACACGGCGCCGGAGGAGCCCGACAGGAACCCGCCCGACACGGCGCTGGCGTCGTCAATCGATTTGGAGAACGTGTAGCTGGCCTGAAAACCGAGCCCCCATGAGGTGAGGTTGTTCTGCGCGGAAACCTGCAAGGCGTTGTAGTTGGAGTGGGCCCCGTTGGTCATCAAGTCGACTGGTCCATAACCGCCCGTGACGCGGCCCGAAGAATCGAATTCCGTGTACGGCGCGAACGCCGGGCTGGCGCCGGAAAAGCCGTTCGGATAGCCGACCACGGGCAGCTTGATGCCGGCGTTGCCCACGTAAGCCGCATTCACCGTAGCGCCGCCGAACTTCCGCTCCACGCCGGCCGTCCATGTGCCCATCCAGCCATTTCCGAAGTCGTTCGCAATCCCAGCGGTGCTGAGGGGAGTGATCTGGTGATCGGGCGACAGCGCGGCGAGGTCCCGCTCATAACGGAGCACGTCCATCACGGTATTCGCGGGGACCAGCTTGGAGCTGCCGGATGCGAAAACGGGTTGTCCGGCGGTCGTGTAGGCCACCGGCAACTGCTGCGGGACGATGGTCGTGCCGAACAGAACGGGCTGGCCGGGCGCGGCCGTGAGGCGCGGATATACGACGAACGGCGTGCTGCCCGTGAGGAAGTTGTCCTGCCAGATGTTCGTCAGCAGCGTGGTAATGGCCCCGCCCGCATGCACGGTCAGGTTGTCTGCGGCGCGCCACTCCAAGGCAAGCCGCGGCCCCCAGCCATTCTTGTCGAGCTTGTAGGGCGGATCGGGGTTGATAATCAGCTCTGAACCGGGCAGCCCCGTTCCTTTCAATACCGGCGCCGAAGCGCGATCGTCGGGCTCGCGAATCGGGGAATCGATCTCATACCGCAGGCCATAGTTCACCAACAGACGGCTGGACAGCTTCCAACTGTCCTGAAAGTACAGGTTGTACGCATCGCGGTGGATGGCGGAATCGCCCATGTGATTGCCCTGTGCGAACAGGAGCGGCGCGGCGGCGATGGTGTATGTGAAGGCGCTGCCCGTCAGCAGGCCCGAGAGCGTGTCCGGCAACGGGGCGCCGGCGGGGATGTCGTGAGTTCCACTGGCGGAACGGATCGCGACGGGCGAGTAGGCCGCGCCGCCGCCAAACTGGTACTGGCCGTTGGGGCTCATTCCCCAGTACGCGGTATCGCGGTTCGACCGCACCTCTCCGCCCGCCTTGATGGTATGTTTGCGCCGAGTCCAGGTAAAACTCTGACGGACCTGAAACAGGTTGCCGTATTCCGCGACGATGGACCCGGCGGCGTTGTTGTACGCCTCATACAGGCCGTCACCGAATGTCAGCGATGGCCCCGTTCCATTCACGGTAGGAAAGGTTGGCGTCGCGCGAGTGAAACTCACGGAGGATTCCAGAGTGAATGCCGGCGAGGGCGTGCCGGTGTACGTGAGGACGGCGTTGGTCTCGCGTTCTTTGAAGTCCACCCCGAAACTGGGGTCAATAATGGTCTGGCTGGGGTTCGTGGTGGGCCCAGTGAGGTTGTCCATGCTCACGCGGCCGAACAACTGCGACTTGGCCGATATCCTATGATCGATGCGGACCGAAAACTGGTCGGAAACCGTGGTGATCTTGGACGGCGCGGCATAGGTACGCGCGCCGTAAGGGCCCTGCGGGTCGTTCGGCTGCGGGTAACGCCCGAGCAACGCCGCAATGCGCGGGTCCACCGGCACGAAGAGCGTGTCGCCAGGAAAAGCGGTGGTATCCAGACCGGCGCGCTCGGCGACGGTGGGAACGGGGATCACCTCGGAGGCGCTGAGCACCTGGCAGAAGCCCTGGTATTCGGCGAAGTAGAAAGTCCGGTTGCGGCCGTTGTAGACGCCTGGTATCACCAGGGGCCCGCCGTTGGTGACGCCGAACTCATTGCGGATGAAGGGAGGAATGCGGCCCGGATTCGCGACGGACCGTTGGTCGAAGAAATTGCGCGCGTCGAGCGCCGCGTTGCGAAGGAACTCGAACGCCGATCCGTGCACCGCATTGGTTCCAGACTTGGTGACGATATCGGTGAAGCCAGCGGCGCCGCGCCCGATTTCGGCCGGCATCACGCCCGAGCTGGAGCGGATCTCCTGCACGGCGTCGACGTTGAAATTCGTGAACGTAGCGCCGCCCATCTCGGGGTCGGTGCTGTCGGCGCCGTCCATGGCGAACACGGCCGCCGTACCGCGCTGGCCGTTGACGGCGAACTGCTGGGTGAAATTCGCCGCGCCGTTGGAGTCGGTCATGGTGCCGGCCGCCAGCAGGAGCAACTGACTGAAATCGCGCTTATTCAGAGGTAACTCGGAGACGGCTTTGCTGGACAGTTGCTGGCCGCCGGCGCCTCCCCGCCCGGCTGGGTTCTGGGTCAGCGATAGCTCGCCATTCATGGACCACTCCAGAAGCGCCTCCGAACCATCGCCCGGCAGCCGAACAGTACGGGGGCAAGCCGCGGTGGCGCCTTGGCGCGTGGCGCTGATGGTGTATTCGCCGGCCGGTAGTGCGGGGAAAGTGAATCGGCCGTCCTTCCCAGTGGTTGCCGTTCCGCGGAAAGCGCCCGACTGCGCGTTCAGCGTAGCGCCCGCGACGACCTGCCCGCGGCTATCGCGTAATATGCCCGTCCACGGGGTTTCCTCGCGCTGCGCGCCTCCGGCCAAGGCGCATGCCACAAACGCGGCAATGGTAAGAATCCGAATGCGACTTTCGGACAAGAAACGATTATAACGTTAATACTACGTCTCTGAGCCTGGGGCGGCTCACGCCGGGTGCGCGACTAGAGAGTCGGGTCTGACGAGTTTTCTTTTTTTGTGGCATAATT
>OBLW0100000736.1_pt1 | contig 28047 bp, 22 predicted proteins | sample 1520161 | NCBI WGS metagenome assembly OBLW01 (sample SAMEA3539309, study PRJEB22396) | soil metagenome | biome: tundra; feature: field; material: soil | place: USA | collected 2010-05 | depth 0.15 m
AGCAACGGCCTTCTAAGCCGTAGGTCGGGCGTTCGAGTCGCCCCGCCCCTACCACACGGACTACTCATATCTCAGCGCAACCACAGGATCGATTCGGGTGGCGCGGCGCGCGGGAAGCCACACGGCGAGGAACGATACGACGCTCAGCGCCAGCGGCACGGTGACGAACACGAACAAGTCCCGCTCTTTTACTCCATACAGGAAGGCGGCCATGACGCGAGTGAGGCCAAGAGCGGCGCCTACGCCAGCGGCGACCCCGATCAGCGCCAGACGCATCCCTTGTAAGAGGACCATTTTTCGCACATCGTGCGTTTCGGCGCCCAGGGCCAGGCGGATTCCGATTTCCCGCGTGCGCTGCTGCACCGAGTGGGCCATCAACCCGTAAACGCCGATGGCCGCCAGGAACAGCGCGGCGCCTCCGAACACCGTCATCAAGAGCATGTTGAAGCGCTGGCGCGAGGTGGATCGCGAGACCACTTCGTCCATCGTGTTGACGTCGGAGACGGGCAGGCCGCTCACCTGGCGCAGTTGAGCCTGGACGGCGGCGGTCAACGCCCGCGGATTGCCGCGCGTCCGAACGATCCACGAGAACGGCGTGATGCGATTGTTGAGCGCCGTGACGGCGTCGGATACCTGCGCATTGGGCACGTACATGATCGGCCCCGGATTTTGGTTGAGCGCGCCGTCGCGGACGTCGCCCACAATGCCGACGATCTGCCGCGGCGACTCGGTTGAAAACTCCGACATCATGCCCTTCATAATCCAAATCCTGTCGCTCAGCGGGTCGGCCTTGGGCCAGAACTGATGGGCCATAGCCTGGTTGATGATGACGACCCGATCCGCGCCTCCGTCGTCGCGTTCGCTGAAGGCCCGGCCGCGCAGCAGCGGGATCCGGAACACGTCGAAGTAGCCGGGCGAAACGGTCAACCATGAGCCACCGCCGTGAAAGGGGCCATCCGTGAGCGGCCTGCCCACGATAAGAAATGGTACTCCGTACCCGCCTTGCAGCGGGACGCAGCACGCGGCGCTTGCCACGGCCACGCCGGGCAGCGCGCGCAACCGCTCGACGCCGTCCCGAACCAGCCGTTCTACCGCCGCGGAGCTGGCGTATTGGCCGCCCTCAAGCGACATTCTCAGGGTCAGCACGTTGGCCGTATCGAAGCCGGGATTCACGGCGCCCAACGCGAGCGATGTGCGAATGAGAAGGGCCGCGCCCATCAGCAGGACCACCGCCAGGGCGACTTCGCCCACCACCAGCACGGTGCGGGCCTTGTTATGGCGGAAGCCCGTGCCGCCGCGCCCGCCTCCTTCTTTCAGTGTGGAGCTGAGATCGGTGCGGGCCGCTTGCAGCGCCGGGATCGTGCCGAAGAGGATGCCCGTGACCACGGCGGCGAGAACCGTGAACGCCAGAATGCGCCAGTCCAAGACCACCAGAGCGCCATCTTTCCCAACGCGCGGCAGATTCGCGGTGTTCACGCTCAACAACGCGCGAATTCCCACCACGCCGAGCGCCGATCCGACTACGGCTCCAACCATAGACAGAAGGATGCTCTCCGTGAGGAGTTGACGGACGATGCGTCCGCGGCCCGCGCCGATGGCCGTCCGAATGGCGAATTCGCGCCGCCTGCCGATGGCGCGAGCCAGCAGCAGATTGGCCACATTGGCGCATGCGATCAACAGCACCAGACCGACCGCTCCCAACAGAACCAGCAGCGTCGGACGAACGTCCTGGACCATGGCTTCGCGGATCGTCTCCACGCTGAATCCCTGCCCGTTGGGCAGCGCCGATGGATACTTGCGGCGATATTCGTCGCCGGAAGCGCGCAGGCGCTCTTTAGCCTGCGCCAGGGTGACTCCCGGCTTCAACCGCCCGGCCACCTGGAAGTAATGGCCTTGATCGGTGGTGTTAGGATCTAATTGGAACGGCACCCATACGTCGGGCTGCGGGCCGAATTCGCGAAAATCGAAACCGGCGCCGACAATCCCGATCACCACGTAGGGATCGCCGCCCAGTGAGATGGTCTTTCCGAGGCTCTGTGGATCGCCTCCGAAGCGCCTCTCCCAAAGCCCCTGGCTCATCAGCGCGACTTTCTCGCCGTGCGGCAGATCCTGCTCGCGGGAGAATGTGTGGCCGCGTACGATGGGCGCGCCGAAAAGGCGGAAATAGGCTTCGCTCACCTGGGCCGACCGGATCTGCTCGGGCACTCCGCTTCCAGTCAGGTTGACGACTCCGGTGCGAAATGCGGCGACGTCCTGCACTACGCCGGCTTGCGCGCGCCAGTGTTGGAATTTGGCGGGCGACCCGGCGGTCCCGGATCCGCGGGGCGAGGTATTCATGAAGAACACCAGGCGGTCCGGGTCTGGGAAGGGGGCCGGTCTGAGCAAGACCGAATCCACGACCGAAAAGATGGCGGTGTTGGCGCCAATTCCCAGCGCCAGCGCAGCGACGGCGGCGATGGTGAAGCCGGGGCTTTGGCGGAACAGGCGCAGGGAATGCCTGAGATCCTGAAAGAAAGTCTCCACGGGCCGAGTGCTCCTTGGCTGTAAGGGTATAGACGACGGGCGCAGCCGGAAGTTCCTCAAGCATGCAAATTGTTTGCAAGTGGCCGCGGCGCGCGCTAGAATTTCACCTATGAAAGGTAACCCGAACGTCATCGCGGCCCTCAACCTGGCCTTGAAAGAAGAGCTGTTAGCCATCAACCAGTATTTCCTTCACTCGGAGATGTGCGAGAACTGGCACTACGACCGGCTGGGGAGTTTTATCAAGAAGCAATCCATAGACGAAATGAAGCATGCCGAGGCGCTGATCGAGCGCATCCTGTTCCTCGATGCGACGCCCAGTTTGACGGAGCCGATGCAGCTCACGATCGGCAAGAACGTCAAGGAGCAGTTGGACAGCGACCTGAAGCTGGAAATCGACGCCGTCGGTATGTACAACCAGGCAATCCAGATTGCCACCGAAGCGGCGGACAACGCCTCCCGCGAACTCTTCGAGCGTCTCTTGAAGGACGAGGAAGAGCATGTCGACTGGCTGGAAGCCCAGATTTATCAGATCCAGGAAATCGGCTACGAGCGGTATCTTTCGCAACAGGTTCGCGAAGACAAGTAGCGCAGCGTCACGCGAGAATCACGACTTCGTGATCCAGGACCGAGCGCAGCTCGAAGGAAGCCCATTTTTCGCGCACCGTGACGGCCGGCTTCCCAGCCGCCACCAGGCATTCGGCGTGTCCGCCGCGAACATCCGGCGGAAGCTGCACCTTGATCTGTAGCGGGCCCACCGGAATCGAATCGTCCATGGGCGCGCGCCAGGTTGCGGAGTTGGTCAGGTTGACCAGGTGCAAAATCAGACGGCCGGGCTGGCGGTAGAGGTGGCAATCGATCATGCCGGGGCCGCGCACGTCGAGCGGAATCCGGTCCGCCGCGGCCCACCGCACCACGTTGGCCAGCAGGTTGGCGTGGTCGGGCAGGTTCTCGGAAGCGTAACGGCGGTCCAGGTCGGCGGGCATGTAGGCCACGCGGGATTGCCCCTGCGAGCGCAGCACGAGCGCAGGGATATCGGTCTTCGGCTGGCGCATCCAGGCGGTCTCAGGCGGATAAATGGGAAATGGCGGGATGAAGGTCAGCGGGATGGTCACGCCCGGATCGGTGCGCATGGGTTCGAGCGTACCGCCGAACGGCAGGATATCGGTCTCGTCGAAACCGCGCAGCACGGCGTGGCGCTCGCCTTCCGGCGCCGGCTCGTCTCCGGCCTTGGGACCCCAGACCTTCGCGCGCAACTCGGGCGAGAGGCGAAGATAGGTGTGCTGGGTTTGCGTCCCCGGCCGGCGGGTGGCTGCGTTGGCCGTTGCGTGCGCGCCGAACAGGTCGGCCAGCGCGAAATCCGGCCGCGCGTCGCCCCATTCGTTGTACAGGCTGGTTGCGCCGGTGGCCACCAGCCCGCCGCCGCGCGCCACGAACCGGCGAATGGCCGCGCACTGCTCATCGGAGAGAGCCCCGAGGTTGGGCAGGGCCAGCGCCGAAAATTGCTCGGCGTCGCGGTCGATGTGGTCGGCGTTGACCGGCAAGTAGGGGATGCGCGCACGCAGCAGGGCCTGCGCAAATCCGCGGTACGGCGCGTCGACCAAACCGGCGGAGTCGTCGCGCCCGTAGTAATCGGTGTTTTTCTGCGACCACACCAGGCCCACGGAGGCCACCGGGCGCCGGTTCACCAGATACCGCTCGTGCTGTTTGTGCCAGCCGAAGACCGGCTCGGCCGTGCGATACATGCGCCGGTCTTCGTGGTAGGCGCCGATGTGGTGCCACCAGGGCTGGATGCCTCCGGCGATGCCTTCGAGCATCCACATGCGGGCTTCCGCGACCGGCTGACTAGCCACACGGAACTGGTTGCGCCCGTTCAGGTACAACGACATGCTCTCCGGCATCAGCTTGTCCCAGCCCAGAAGCCCGTGGACCAGCTTGCCGGCATCGCCGTTCTGCTGAAAGCCGGTGGCGTCGCCGCGGGCCTGGTGGTCCAGCAAAATCATTTCGGCCCGCTTGCAGATCTCCGCGAAGTTGCGGAACGACTGGCTCTGGCTGCCGATGGAGCCGCTGTTCATGCCGATCCACAAGCAGTTCGGCCCGCCCGCGGCTTTTGTGGCGCGGTTGTTCAAATCCCAGATTTCCAGGCGCCGCTGGTAGTTCCATTCGATCCACTGCCGGTAAATCGGGCTGTTCCAGTCCTTGGCGCGCGGTAGCGTCTGGCCCGCCTTGTCGCGGAACTTGCGGGCGCAGTTTTCGCAAAAGCAGATGCTGTTGCGCCCGAGGCCGCTCCAACTGTTATCGGTGAACCCCTCGGGGTGCGAGCGCTCGACGATCTCCGCCAGCACGGCGGGGATGTACTCGTCGTAGTACGGGCTATTGACGCAGGTGGTGTACTTGTCGGCGGCGCGGTAGGGATCCCCCGAGAGCTGGCGCGCGAACCAATCCGGATGGGCGCGGAAGAAATCCTCGGCGACGCGGTTGGAATCCATACGCGCCAGCACCGCCAGACCGTCCTCATGCGCAGCGCTGGCTAGCTCGCCGAACAGGTCGCGGCCGACCAGGAACTCCGCCCGGTGCTGCAAGGGAAACTTGCTGGGGTAGTAGGCCACGATGCCGCCGGCATTGACGATCACGCCCTGGATCTGTGTGCGCTTCCAGTACTCCCGCCACCAGGGGATGTCATAGCGGACGGGATCGCGCTCGGTGATATTGGTCTGCCCCCACCGGAGCGTGCGCCGGTACCAGGGCACGCCGGGCTCGGTCTGCGCGGTGGACACGGCCGCGCCGGCAAGCGTGGTCTGCAGGAAATCGCGTCTGGTGGGCATTCACATAATGTAATGCACGGCGGGAAGCCCTGCCATGGACCTCGTTGCAGCAGGGGCTTATAGTTACTCCGTGGCCCCGATCAGGCGAAGTGGCCAGAGTTGGTGAGGCACTCGGCCACATACTGCTTCTCGCCTTTCGAAATGCGGACCTGAATGATTTTCTTCATGGCGGGCCCTTCGTTATTCATGGTAACGCATTGAAACACGGCGTACGAAGACCCGCGGGTCGCGCCCCTGGAAAGGATTCGGATTTTCAGCTTTTGTTTGCAATCCGGTTGGCGACTCTGCTACCATTTAGTTGGCAGCAGAGCGGAACCCTCCCCTTGAAGGCCCCCAATCCAACCGACGGAGTTACAAAATCAACTGAATGAGCTTTACCGTATTTCTTGGCAATCTTCCCACCTGGGTCACCGCCGACGATATTAAGCAGTGGCTGGCCGCGGAGGACCTTGTCTCCGATGGCGTAAAGGTGATTCGCAACCACGAAACGCAGGAATCCAAGGGGTTCGCTTTTGTCGAAGCGCCTACGGCCGATGAGATGCAGTCCATCATCCGCCGCTTCGACCGCGCACCGTTAGAAGACCGGCTTTTGCGCGCCAACCCGGCGCAGCCTCCCAAAGGGAAGGACGTGCGCGGGCCGGTGGCCGCGACGCCTGCCCCCGCTGGCTCTACAGGCGCTGTTGGCGCCGCGGGCGTCCGGAGCCTTCCGCCAAGGCCCGATCGCAAGAGGCGAAGCGGGAAGCCGCGGGAGCAGTCTCCGCGCAGCGCATTCGCCGCCGAGTTGGCGAAGGTTCTGTAAACCCGCCTCGGCCCGGCCGCCCGCAGGCGCGGCGCCGGTATCCCAACCGGCTACACACCTGTGAAGCGAAATCACATCCTTCCGTCCCGTATCCCCCCTTTATTGAGCTAGTTAAACATGGCGCCAGGCGTGCAGTCCGAGCGCGCATGAGATACACCTGGCTCGGTTGCCTTGTCTGTGGCAGCTTACTCTTCGCCGGCGCCCCCGACGCGGATTCGAACGTCAATACCCGCTACAAAGTGGAAACCGTGATCGTTGCCGGCAATGGCTGGTCGACGGATTTCGCTTCGGGCCAGGACAGCAAGATCAGTTTCGGCTTGGCGAAGCGGATCACCTCGCTCATCGGAGATCAACTGAACCCGGCGGCTCTCGACGATGTCGCCAAGCGCCTTGGCAGGGAACTGAACGCCAGCGTCTCCCATCGCGTGCTGCGCGGCGCGGCCCCCTCTCAAGTCAAGGTTGTGTTCCAGGTCGGGCAGCCGAAGGAGCGATTCGACGCCACCGTTTCCAAGTTCATCTACGATGCCAAACAAGGCTGGAGCGGCGCGGTGGAAGGCGCCGTCAACGTCAAACAGAACACGTTTGCCCTCGGGGTGGTGAGCGATAACGACGAACTGCCGGAGCGCTACGCCGGACTCACGGCGCGCTATGAAGACAATCGCGTGGGGACCGACAAAGTGCACCTCCGGTTTGAGTTCGACAGCTACCACGAGCAGTGGAATAGCAACACTTTGGAGCAACTCCCGCCGGCGTTCCCGGAATCGGCCTTCCTGGATGAAACTTCGGACGCCTACCGGACCCGCCAGAATTTCGAGCCCACTGTCACCGTCGTCATCGCGGAGCCCCTCACTCTGATGGTTGGCGCCAGTTTCGAGCGTCTGGGAGACCAGTTTCCAGCCGCGCACACCGAGGCGGCAAACGCCGTGATTTCCACGCTGCGCTATCACCGGCGAATGGACGACTCGGAAAACGAGCAAGATTTGGAAGCAAGTTACAGCGTGCGCGCCGCCACCAAGGTTCTCGACAGCGATTTCGTCTATGCCCGCCACCGCTGGGACTTCCGGTACAGGCTCGCCCGCGGCCGGAATACGCTGACGGACGATATATCGGCCGGGTTCATCGAGGGAAGGGCCCCGCTCTACGAGCGATACGTCCTGGGAAATACTAGTACACTAAGAGGTTGGGACAAATCCGACCTCGACCCCTTGGGTGGAAACCGGATGGTCCACAATTCCGTCGATTACCGTTATAGGGTTTTCGAAGCTTTCTACGACGCTGGAGCGATCTGGGACAGCGGAGAGCCCGTTATTTTCAGGCACGGGATTGGTGTCGGCCTGCGCGAGGGAGCCTTTGCAATGGCGGTTGCATTCCCTATTCGAGGTGGCCGGGCCGATCCGATCTTCATGATGGGCATGAATTATTGATGGAGTCCGCGCGGGACAGGAGCATCAGCCGCAGGTGCTGGCTGCTGGCCGGCGTGGCTCTGCCCCTATCCCTGGCGCACGGCGAAAACGGCATTTCGGTCTTCTATGACGGAGCGAACGTCCGCCCCGTCGCTCCCAACCTGCATTTCCTTACGGGCAAGGCGCTAGAGCGGCTGAAGGATGCCGACACGGTGATCTTCATTGCCCAAGTTCTGCTGTTCACCATCGATCAGAGCATACCCTTAAACCAAACGGTGGGGAAGTTCGTGGTGAGCTACGATATTTTGGAGGAGAAGTTCAAGGCCGTCATCACGGAGTCCGCCTCGCGCTCCCGGGCGGGTATGACCGCAACTCAGGCCGAGGCGTGGTGTTTGGAGAGCCTCGCCATCGGCACCGCGGGATTGGCCGCGGACCGGCCATTTTACCTGAGTCTGGACATGCGCGCGGCAGGTCCGAAAGAACAGTTCGACAACGTCATGGCTAACCCCGTTAGGGCCTTCCTGGAGATGCTGAGCCGCAAGGCCGGACCCGGTGAGCAGCATTGGGGGCCTTTTGAGAGCCGCCCGCTGCGTCTCTCCGACCTGGTCCGCACGACGGCGGGCCGGGGGGCGCGAAGCGGGTGAACCGGCTTCGTACCAGACTGATCCTGATCTTCCTGGCGGCCACCCTGGCCCCGCTGGCGGCCACCATCTGGGTCACCACATTTCTACTCGATATCAGCCTGGAATACTCCTCCACGGACCAGTTGGACGCGATTGCGACTTCTCTGGAAGACACCGGAAAGGAGTTCTACCACGATCTCAAGCAGCGCGCCCAATCGGGCCAGATCGATCCAAAGATATTCCAGCCGGTGGACCGCGCGAACTGGCCGGACGCCGTGAAGTCCTTCGCCGACGGCGATCAGCCCGAGGAGTTCGTGCGCGCCGGCCAGGAAGGCGACCGCCTGGATTATCTGGTTCGGCGCGGCGGCGGAATCTGGCTATATTCGGCCAGCCTTGGCGACGTCAAACTGGAACGGCTGGTGAACCAAATTCGCCAAGCGCGGGCATTGGTCGACCGGGCCCAAAGTCACGACCTGCGGCGCGGCTTCAAGCTCTTCTACATCGCGCTGGCGGCTTCGTTTTGGCTGGCCGCGATGGTGCTGTTGATCTATTTGGCGAACCGCATCAGCCGGCCCATCCGCCAGTTGACCGACGGTCTGGGCCAACTGGCATCGGGCGATCTGGGCGCCCGCGTGGAAGCGCGCCGCGACGACGAGATCGGGCGCGCCATCCAGGCTTTCAACCACATGGCGGAGAAGCTTCAGGAAAGCACGGAGCGCCTAGTTTATCTGCGGCAACTGGCGAGCTGGCAGACCCTGGCGCGCAAAATGGCCCACGAGCTCAAGAACTCCCTGACCCCTATTCGGCTCACCGTGGAGGAAATGCTGGCGCGCTACGACGAGGCGGATCGGGCGTTCATGGAGCAGGCCACCCAGATCGTAGTGGATGAGATCGAGGCCCTGGGCCGCCGTATCCGCGCGTTCTCCCAGTTTGCGGCCGAGCCGCCGGTGCAGCCCGCCGAGGTGGACGTGAACTCGCTATTGCAGGAGCGCATCGCATTCCTCAAGACGGCCCACCCGGAGATCGACTACGAGTCCCGCCTGGCCGGGGACGCGCCATGGGTCATGGCCGACCCGGACCTCATCAAGGGCATCCTGACCAACCTGCTGGAAAACGCAGCCGAAGCCGCCGGCGCGGGCGGGCGCATCCTGGGCGCGACTGTCGCCGGAAACGGGCGCGTGGCGATCGAAGTGCATGATTCCGGGCCGGGGTTGAGCGAGCAGGCGCGCTCCTCGCTGTTTCAGCCCACCATATCGTTCAAGAAAAAGGGCATGGGCCTGGGCCTCTCCATCGCGCGCAAAAGCGCGTTGCTTTCGGGCGGGGACCTGGTACTGGTGAAAGGAGAACTGGGCGGCGCGGGCTTTCGCCTGCTGCTGCCGGTTGCAAACCATGGCGTCCAAACGCGTACTGATCGTGGATGACGAAGAGAATATCGGCCGCTCCCTGCGCATGATCCTGGAACGGGAGGGTTACGCCGTGAGCGTTTGCCGGTCGGCGGCGGAATTCCGCAAGCACCCCGACGCCTACCGCGCCGATGCTTACCTGCTGGACTTGAAGCTGCCCGATGGCAATGGAATCGAGCTGCTGAAGGCGATCCGCGCCAACGGTTCCGTATCGCCCGCCACCATGATTTCGGGTCACGGCGCCATCTCCGACGCCGTCGAGGCCACGCGTGCGGGGGCGTTCGACTTCCTGGAAAAGCCCCTCAGCCGCGACCGCGTGCTGCTGGCCGTCAAGAACGCCATGGAGCAGGGCACTCTCCGCCGCGAGAACGAGCGGCTGCGGGAGATGGTGGGCGGCGCGGGGAAGATGATCGGAGGCAGCCCGGCCTGGCTGCGCGCGGTGGAGCAAGCCTCCATGGCCGCGCGCTCCGACGCCCGCGTCCTGTTGATCGGCGAATCGGGAACCGGCAAGGAGTTGCTCGCGGCCTATATCCACAACTCCAGCCCCTTCGCTACCGGGCCGTTCATCAAAGTGAATTGCGCCGCCATCCCCACCGAATTGATCGAAACCGAGCTGTTCGGCCACGAGAAGGGGTCCTTCACCGGCGCCACGGCCTCGCGCCGCGGCAAGTTCGAGCTGGCCGACGGCGGCACCATTTTTCTGGATGAGGTGGGCGACCTGCACGGCGCATCCCAGGCCAAGCTTCTGCGCGTGTTGCAAGAGGGCGAGTTCCACCGTGTGGGCGGCGAGCAGACTATCCGTGTCAGCGTGCGCGTGGTTTCGGCCACCAACCGCGACTTAGGCGCGCTGGTCACTCAGGACAAATTCCGCGAGGACCTTTTTTACCGCCTCAGCGTGGTGCCCATCCGCGTGCCGGCCCTGCGCGAGCGCCCGCACGACATCCGTCTGCTGGCCGAGTATTTTCTGGAAGATTTTTGCGCGCGCAACAATTTCAAGCCCAAGACGCTGGACCCGGCGGTCTTTCCGTCGCTCGAAACCTACGCCTGGCCCGGTAATGCGCGCGAACTGCGCAACGTGATTGAGCGCATGGCAATCCTGACCGCCAGCGACCGGATCACGCGCGATTCCATCCCCGTGGAGATCCGCGTGCAGCGTGAAAGCGGCCAGAAGAGCACCATCCAGGAAGCCCGCGAATCGGCCGAGCGCGACCACATCCTGCGTGCGCTGGAGGAAAGCAACTGGAACGTCTCCGGCGCCGCGCGCGCCTTAGGCATGGAGCGCACCAACCTGCACAAACGGATTCGGGCGCTGGGCGTGAGCCGGGGACGGTAGCGCAGTAACCAGTGGGACAGGCCATCGTTTTTTGTGGCCTGTCGTCCGCTGGTTGTCTAGGTTTCTAAGGTTGTTGGAGTAGTGATAGTTGAGGAAGTTTCGGCTATACTATTCGTATGCCTGCAAACCGAAATCCCGCTACGCGTCGCGCGGTTGCGCGGCGAAGTCCGGAACCCGGCCCCCCCCGTGAATGGCCCGAATGGATGGACCGGTTTCGGCATCGCGTCCAGGAGCAGTCCCCAGCCAAACGTGAGTGGGCCGAAAAGGCTGGCAACTTCATCCTGCAACTGATGGACTTGTCCGAGGAAGCGCTCGTGGATGCGTCGTCCGGGGCCGATAACTTGCATGCGGTTCTCCGGGCAATGGGCAGCCCCGAGATGGTGAGGCAAATGCAGGCCTCGGACCCGCTTGCCAATGCATTCCTGCGCGGAATTGAGGCTCGCACCGAGCTGATCCAGAACAACGGCGGCGTTTTCAGCACGGAACAGGTGGCCCGGTACCTGGACATCACGCCACAGGCCGTCACCAAGCGGCGCCATAGTCGCCAACTTCTCGGACTGACCTTTAGAAGGCGTGGGTGCATGTACCCGGCTTGGCAATTCATCCAAAGCGGAACCGTCTCTGGTTTGCACGAGGTCTTAATGGCCCTTGCGGAACACGACGAGTGGATGCAAAACGTGTTCTTCGTCACTCCGAACACTCGGATTGCCGAGCACCAGCCACTGGAGTATCTTCGGGACGGCAAGGTCGCCGAAGTGCTCGAAGCCGCGAGAGAATTCGGCCAGCACGGAGCCGAGTGAATGGCTGATCCAGGGCTTCATCCCGGCCCTCCGCACGATTTCTTTAACCGCCGGCTGCCGATCATCGCGTTGGGTGGCAGCTTCTTTCGCTGTCACCGGAGGCATCACAGTCCCTTACACTACGGCAAGTCAGGTAGGTCCCGCTTCGACGACCCGCTCTGGGAATACGGAGTGCTCTACACGGCCTGCGATGCCTATGGCGCCTTCATCGAGACATTCGGCCAGGTTACGGGCACTCGGACCGTAAGCAGCGCCACCTTGAAGTCGCACTGCCTATCGGAGTTGTTCCCGCCACGCCCGCTAATCTTGGTCGATCTGTTCGGTTCTGGATGCTTGGCCCGTCTCGGTGCGGACAGCCGCCTTTTTGCCGGGGAGCGATCCATTGCCCAGACGTGGTCTCGCGCGATTTATGAGCATCCCGACGTCAAAGCAGATGGAATCCTGTACCCGGCGCGGCACAATCACGAGCGGCGCGCCACCGCCATTTTCGACCGGGCTCCGGACTTGGAGGTCCGGGAAACGCGCCCGTGGTAATAGGTCGAGGATCCCCGGCAGCTCTGAACGGAGGTTTCCATCCGGCTCATACGGGTTCGGGATCGTTGAAACCGAGGTAAGGCCAGAGAAGAAGACCCCCGGCCAAGCCGAGTCGCCGCAGCGCTCTTTGTTTGACCGGTAGCGGCCAATGCCGTTTCCGGTTTGGGGCGGCAATACGCGCATTCGGCGGACCAACCTGCACAAGTGGATTCGCGCGCTCGGGGTGAGCCGGGGGGAAGGTAGCGCAGTAACCAGTGGGACAGGCCATCGTTTTTGTGGCCTGTCGTCCGCAGCGTTTCGGCTCGGCCAGCGGGGCCGAAAGCGCTGGACCTCCCAAACCGCCGCCCCGTCAGGCGGCGTATCTGATGACCTCCAATTCGGCGGACCCGCCCACCGCCGCGAGAAGTTCATCGACCCGTGACATCGTCGCCTGTTCCAATTCGGTATCGCCGCATTGGCGGCACTGAAGCACTGGGAGCGACCTGAAGATCACGATGGAGGAATCGCCGATCTTGAAGGGTAGATCCGTGATCCGCGACTCCAGCAGCCCTCCGCAAACTCGGCACCTCATCCGGTCCTCCTAAAACGCAACCCCTCGTCCCACTCGTTAGGATCGGGAGTGTACATGGTCACGATTCTGATATTCTCGCCCTCGACGTCGGTTGCGACGTGGGCATGGAAAACACATCTTTCGGACTCGCCCCTCAAGAGAAAACTAGGCAAGTACTTGTCGTGCGGATACGCTTCGATTATTTCCAGCGTTGCCACAGCGGCGCGAAGCATCGCGGGCGTCAGCATGCGTTGTTGGAGACGCATCGTCACATGATACGTCCAGCGGACGCGTCCGGCGGACAGGCATTCCTTGATGAAGGCGAGCGGTGCATTTGGCAATTCAGCCCTTGGCAAATTCGATTATAGAACGTCGGCCAGAAGCGCCGCCCGGCGTATTCTTCCTGTAAAGAAAACATGCGACCATCGAAAAGATGACCGTACTTCCGGGCAAGATTTCATGGCGCGTCCTGGTGGCGCTCGCGGCGGCGGTGGGATTGCGCGCACAGGCCCCTGCGGCGGACGAAACCTGGAATCTGTATACTCAGGCCACCTCGATTGGCCAGTACCATCCCGGCTTCACGTCACCCTATGCCGGACCTTTCAGCCTGGCGGGTCATCCGGAGGCGGAAGCGTCGCTGACATCCACGCTCTTTTTCGGGTGGCAAGTCTTCAGCAACACGCAATTCTATTTCGATCCGGAACTGGCTGGCGGGCGCGGTTTCAGCGGGACCGACGGGGTTGCCAATTTCCCCAACGGCGAAATGCCGCGCGTTGCCACAGCCACGCCGAAACCGTACCTTGCGCGCCTGTACGTGACGCAGGATTTCGGCTTCGGCGGCGAGCGGCAGTCCTTCGAGAGCGATGAGAATCAGCTTGCCGGCAGCCGCCCCATGACCAGGTATTCGATCACGGTGGGGCGATTTACCGTGACGGATTTCTTCGACGATAACCGCTATTCGCACGATCCCCGCAAGCAATTCATGGGCTGGGCCGTCATGTATAACGGCGCCTGGGACTACGCCGCCGATACGCGCGGATACACCTGGGGCTGGGTGCATGAGTTCCACACACGGTGGTGGTCTCTGCGCTATGCCAGCGCGGCCATGCCCCTGGTAGCCAATGGAGGGCGTTTCGACCGGCGGCTTTTTCGCGACCGCAGCGACATGTTCGAGGGGGAAGTGCGGTTCCATCCCCGGGGACACGATGGCGCCGTGCGCGTGCTCAACTATTACAACCATGCCAACGCGGGGACGTACGCCGACTCAATTCTGCTGGCCAAGCGAACGGGCACGACACCCGACATCACTGCGACGCGCCGCGTGGGAACCCTGAAGTACGGCTTCGGCGTGAGCGCGGATCAGGAGATTGTGAAGGACGTCGGGGTCTTCGGGCGGCTGGGTTGGAACGACGGCAAGACCGAGAGCTTCGCATTCACCGCTATCGACCGGCTGGCGACCCTGGGCGTGTCCGTGGGCGGCGCCCGATGGAAGCGGCCGAGAGATACGGTGGCCACCGAGTTCACGGTGAGCGGGATCACGGCCGTCCACGCGCAGTACCTGGCGCTTGGCGGGTCGGATTTCCTGATCGGGGACGGAAATCTGCGGTATGGGCAGGAGGTGGTCTGGGAGAGTTACTATTCGGCGCGAGTTTTTCCCTGGCTGTTCGCTACCGTCGATGCGCAGCACATCACTAATCCCGCCTACAACCGCGACCGCGGCCCGGTGTGGGTGGGAACCCTGCGGTTGCATGTAGAGACCCGCAAGAAGTGAACCGAATGCTCACCTGCTGACCACGGGGCACGGGGATTGCCGGATGATGGAGTAGGCCAGCATGTCCAAACGTCCCAGAACACCGGACTCCGCCTTGCGGCCGATCACCAGCAGATCCGGCTTCAGCTCCGCGGCCAGATTGGTGACAACCTGTGACACGTCCCCAGCCTCCACACGAAGGGTCGCTTGGCAGCCGTCCGCCTCCTGCAAGCTCTCAAGCGCCCGCCGGGCTTCCGTGCGCGCCTGCGGGGTATCGCTTCCCGATAGGACATGGAGCAGAGTAAGCTCCGCCTGATATTCCCCGGCCAGGTGACTGGCCCAGTCGAGCACACGCGTGCTCAATGGCTTCAGATCCACGGCGCACAGAACCCGCCGGCACGCTACCATTTCCAGGGAAGGCGCATGCTCCAGATGCACTCCGGTCCATACTGGGCAATCCGCATCGTGCAAAACCTTGGCGCTGGTCGATCCCAAAATCAGCCGCCGGTAAATTCCCATGCCCTTGGTCGGGATCATGATCAGATCGACATCCTGGACTGCGGCGCATTGGACGATTTTCTGAGCCGCCTCCCCGTGCTCCACCAGCGTCTTGACGCGAAGGTGTTTCAAGCTTTTGTCGAAGAATTTTTCGAAATCCTCCCTCCGGGTTCCGCGCAGATCTTCGAGCGCGCTGTTGTACGCCGCCTCCACCACGTGCAGCAGGATCAACTCCGCATCGAAGCGGCCCGCCAGCGCCTCCACGTAAACAGCCGCCCCCCGGCATCGGGGGGAGAAATCGACGGGGAACAGGATTCGCCGTAGTTGGAACATGATCGTGAGTTCTCCTCCTTTCGTTAATGCTCGTCCGGCGGCGGGAGCGCATCGTTCGGGCGTGCGAACCAGGTATACAGCGCGGGCAGAAGGAAGATGCTCATCACCAGCACCGCCATCAGCCCGCCTACGATTACAATCGCAAAGGGGCGCTGCGAATCCGAGCCAATGCCATGCGACGTCGCCGCCGGAACCAGCCCCAGCGACGCCACCAGCATGGTCATCAGGATCGGACGGAACCGCAACACCGCGCCCTCCCGAACGGCATCCAGGATGGTAAGCCCTCGGGCGCGCAACTGGTTGATGTACTCCAGCATGATCACGCCGGTCTGTACCGAGACTCCAAACAGCGCCAGGAATCCAACACCGGAAGAGACGCTGAAATTCGTCCCGGTCAGGTAGAGCGCCACAATCCCTCCAATCGGCGCCGTAGCGACCGTGATCAGAATGAGGCTGGCCCATTTCATGGAATTAAACATGGTGTACAAAATCAGGAAGATCACCAGCAGCGTCAGCGGAATGATCAGCTCCAGCCGTTTCTGGGAGCGTTTCTGCGATTCGTATTCGCCGGCCCACTCCAGGCGATACCCCGGCGGCAGCGCCACGGCCTTTGTGACCTTGGCGATCGCCTCCTCCACCGTGCTGCCCAAGTCGCGCCCGCGAACGCCGTACTTGATGGCCACGTAGCGCTGGTTTCCCTCCCGGTAAATCTCGGAAGCGCCATCGCGGATGGCCACGTCGCAGAGTTGGCCGAGCGATACTCGCTCGCCGGAAGGCGCCGGCAGCCGGATATCTTCGATCTGCTCGATCGTGGTGCGGTATTGCGGTTGATACCGTACCACCAAGTCGTAACGCTCCTCGCCTTTCAACACCTCCGACACCGCCTTGCCGCCAGTGGCGGTTTCGATCGCGTCCTGCACGTCGGACACATTGATTCCGAAACGCGCGGCCCTGTCGCGGTTCACCGTCAGGTTCAGGTTCGGCTGGCCGATGACTCTGAAAATGCCGAGATCCTGCACGCCGCGGATCTTGCTCATCACCGCCACGATCGCATCGGCCTTCTCTTCAAGCAGTTTCAGATCCGCCCCGTAAATCTTGACCGCCAGTTCGCCCTTGACGCCGCTGACCGCTTCTTCCATGTTGTCCGCGATGGGCTGCGAGAAATTCCACACGACTCCCGGGATGGTCTCCGCCTGCCGCCCCAGGGCCGCGATCAATTGCTCCTTGTCCTGGTGAAAGACCGTCCGCCATTGCTCCTTGGGCCGCAAGTCGATGAAGTACTCGGTGTTGAAGAACCCCGTGTAATCCGTGCCGTCGTCCGGCCGCCCCACCTGGCTCACTACTTTGGTGACCTCGGGAAACCTTGCAAACGTAATGCGGGCCTCATCGGAGATAAGAGTGCCCTCGGTGGGGCCGGTACTCGGCGCGAGTGTTCCGCGCGCCCAGATCGCGCCTTCGTCCAGGTGCGGCAGAAACTCGGAGCCGATGGTACGGGCCAGCAGAATCGCGCCGGCCAGAATCAGGACCGATGCGCCGACGGTCACCCACCGGAACCGGATGGCCCCGCCCAACGCCTTACCGTAAGCCCGCGTAAGAAACAGCATGAGCGGGTTGCGCCACTCCTTCGTGCCCCTGGGAAACACGATGCTAGCCAGCACCGGCCCGAGAAACATCGAGAACAGCAGCGCCCCCCCCAAGGCGAAGGCCACCGTCCAGGCCATCGGCCGGAACAAGCGGCCCTCCACTCGCTGCAGCGTAAAGATCGGCACGTAGGCGGTGATGATAATCAGGATCGAGTAGAAAACCGGCCGCTGCACCTCGTGCGCGGCCCTCTTGATCTTCTGGGCGACGGTCTCGTCCGGATGAGCGCCGGGATGCGAGAGGAGGCGAACGATGTTCTCGACCATGACGATCGCGCCCTCCACGATCATTCCGAAATCCAGCGCGCCCAGCGAAAGCAGGTTGGCCGGAATATGCCGCACATTCAGACAAAGGGCGGCGAAGAGTAACGAGAACGGAATCGTGAGAGTAACGATCAGCGCGCCGCGGATGTTCCCGAGGAAAATAAACAGAATGACCGAAACTAGAATGATGCCCTCGGTGAGGTTGTGCAGCACCGTGTGAGTGGTCAGATGCACCAAGTCGCTGCGGTCCAGGTGGGGAATGATCGTCACCCCCGGCGGCAAGAAATGATGGTTGAGGAAATCCACCTTCTCGTGGAGGTTGGTCAGCACGCTGTCCGCGTCGGAGCCTTTGCGCAACAGGACGATGCCGGAAACCACGTCCGGATCGTCCACCACCTTGGCGGGGTCCGCGTGATCCGCCTTGCCAAGCTGGCCCAGCCGGATCTTAGGTCCCTGCCGCACATCGCCGATATCGCGCACGCGCACCGGAATCCCATTCTGCGTTTTCAACACAATGGCGGCGATGTCATCCGTCGTCTGAACCAATCCCACCGCTCTCACGTTGATGGCCTGTTCCCCACGCTCGATGAAGCTGCCGCCGGCGTTGATGTTGTTATTGGTTAGCGCGGCCTCCACCTGCCCGATGCTCAGCCCATAGGAAATCAGCCTGTTCGGGTCCACCTGCACCTGGTACTCCCGCGTAGCTCCACCGAAGGTGGATACATCCACCACGTCCGGCACCGATTTCAACTCTCTCTCGATCACCCAGTCTTCGAGCGATTTCAACGCCATCACGTCGTAGTCTGGATTGGTACTCTTGAGCGTGTAGAAGTAGATCTGCCCGACCGGACTATAGTCGGCGCCCAGGGTAGGCTGCAAGCCTCCGGGAAGAGTGACTTGCGCAAGCTTTTCGAGTACTTTCTGCCGGTTGAGATCGTTGTTCGATCCATCGTCGAAGGTCAGGTTAATCGTGGAAAGGCCGGCCAGCGACCAGGAACGCAGCGACATCAGTTGAGGCAACCCGTTCATCTGCACTTCGATGGGAATGGTGACTTGCTGTTCCACCTCCTCGGCCGCCCGCCCGGGCCATTGCGTGATCACCTGCACGTAATTATTAGCTACGTCGGGATACGCTTCCACGGGCAACTGCTTAAAGGAAATCGCGCCCCAGACCAGCAAAAGAATTCCTACGCACAGCACCAGGAAGCGGTTCTGAAGAGCGAACGTGACGGATTTCTGAATCACTGCTCGGCGCTCTTCTGAACGTCGCGGTCGAACATCAGCGCGTCGGCCACCACTTGATCTCCCGGCCGCAAGCCGCTGAGTATTTGTTGGGTTTTGTCCGGATCCACCGGACCGGCTTGAACCTCGGTTCTCCGGAACCGCCGTCCGCCGAGTTGGACGAAAACCCAGTCGCGGTCCTGAAGGCGCAACACCGCGCTGGACGGAATCACCGTCCGGGTTTCGGTCCCTTGCGATACGAAATGCAGAGTGGCAAACATGTTCGGCCGCAATATCCCGGCCTGGTTAGGCAGCTCGATGCGCACTTTGGCGGAGCGCGTGTTCGGATCGAGCAGCTTGGAGATATTCGTGACGCGCCCCGTCAACCGCCGGCCGGGATAGGCATTCAGCTCGATTTCGGCCGGGTCTCCCAAATGAACGCGCGCCAGGTCGTTCTCGTAAACGTCGCAAAGAATCCAGACATTAGAAAGATCCGCGATCGTGAACAGGTTTGGCGAGTTGTCCAGCGACTTTACTCCGGCCGCGGAAGTGACGTTCTGCTCGATAATGGTTCCCGCCGCCGGCGCGTGAATTTCAATCAGCGGCGTCGCGTGCTGCGGGTCGCCTCCCAGAAGGCGGATATGCTCCTCGGCGGTCTTCGTATCGACGTTCGCCTTGTTGTAGGCGTCTTCGGCAACCTCCAGATCCTTTTGCGCTACCGCTCCATGCGAGAAGAGAAGCTGGGTGCGGTCCAATTGGTTCTTCGCCAACACCGCGTCGGCCTGGAACTTCTGATAGTCGGCGAAAGCCTGCGATATGTCCGGGCTGGTCATCGTGAGCAGAAGCTGGCCTTTCTGCACGTCGTCGCCCAACCGGGCTTTGACCTCCACAACGCGGCCTGAGGAAAGAGCGTTGACCGGATAAGACCGGCTGACATCGGCTGCCACTACGCCATTCGCCAGAAGCTGGTCGGATTCGTGCCGCGCGACTGCCGGAGCCATGGGGAATCGCTCCGAATCCGCGACCGTAACGATGTTTCGGTCCGGTACGGATTCCACAGTGGTGGTGGGCGCGGAGACCGGGGCGGCGCCCACCCCGTGCGAGCAGCCCGATAGGGCCACGGACAAGACCGCGAGGGCCGCCGACCCGGCAAAGGCTGCCAGGCGACAGGCTCTTTCACAGCTTCGTAACTTCATTTCACGATCTCCCGGTCACTTCCGAGGGCCTTCCCTGGGATGCATCCGGTTGTAGACCGCCCAGGCAAGCATGGCGATGAGGCCCATTGTGATCAGTAGCTCGGGAATGTCCGGTGTGCGCATGGGGCCACTCTCCGGCCCTCATTATAGCTCCATAGAGCCAATCAAAGGGTTGATCGCTCAATGGGGGCTGAGCCCGGGGCATAGCCCTTGGTGGGTTAACTGCCGTCCGGCCAGATCTTCCTGGTCGGGTCGCGCAATCTTTTGATTTTCGAGGGGTGGGAGAGCTAAATCTTTCGGTAGTGGTGAAACGGCAGCGGCGAGAAACCCCCTAAAGTACGTTTCGATACTGTTCGAGGCCAACCCGTACCAGCCGGCTACGCGTGCGCACGCCAGTTTTGGCGAACAACTGCCGGATCGTGTTCTTGACAGCGCTCTCGGAGATGTCCATTCGTGCCGCGATCTCTTTGTTCGCCATGCCCTGTACCAGAAGCCGCAGAACCCCCGCCTCTCTAGGGTTCAAGGCTGTTGCCGGGCGTGCATCCTGCGGCGCTGAAATCGAGGGGTTTGGCTCAGGGCCGGCCGAACCCGCGGCTTCCTCTTCGCCGACGACCGCGACGATCGCCGCCAGCTGATGGTGCGTTCCTTCCTTATATGTGGAGAACCAGACATCGGCGAGGAAGGTTTCGCCATCGCCCCGATGTCCTAGACATTGCATCGACGCGCGGAACTGCGGCGCCTCTTCCCACCGGAGAGCGTGGTGCAGCTCGGGGAGAAATGCTGCAATGGGGTCGCCGACCAGGTTCCCATCCCGCGGAGCCAGTAATTCGACGGCCGCCCGGTTGGCAAGTTCTATGAAACCGCGCTCGTCGACCGTCACGATGGCCGCAGGGCTGGTCTCGACCAAAGCCCTGAGTCTGTGCTGCGCCTCGAAACCCAGGCGGCGACTGCGAACCAGTTCTCCAACCAACAGGCCGCAGCCCGTGAGCGCCAGGGTCTCGAATCCCAAGCGAACATAAGACGGACTCAGTGAGCTGAAGACCTCGGCCAGTGCCGCACACACGGCGCCTAACAGCGCCAGGAACCACCGCGGCAGGAATGCCGCGGCCAGCATGATGGGGAAAAGGTAGAGGAACCCCAGCGATACGTATGGCTTCGTCCACCAGTCGATGACGGCGATGACCAGGACAATTCCGCCGCTGACGAGCAGTACCGGCATGCGATGACGCTCGTCCCATAAACGCTCTAGGGCCTGCATGATTGTCGAGAACTCCCGATTATCAACCCGGCTTCTGGAGGAAGCCGGCAATCAAAAGATTGACCTATCGATGCGTGGCCGTCCCGTCGGATGGAACGCACAAGAACTAGTCCGCATGGCGAGTCAAACGATCAACCGTCCGATTGCGCGTAATCCGTCATGCCTCCAAAAACGCTCAGGTTCCGGCCATTTGTTTGCGTGCGTCGCGCACCATGGTCAAGAAGCGTACGGCCAGTTCGTGGATGCGATCCGGCTGTCGCAGTTCGATGGCTTTCTTTGGAATTAAATGAGCGCCGATCCCAACGGCCGAGGCGCCCGCCAGGATGTAATCGGCCACGTTACTTTGATCCACGCCTCCGCTGGCGATCAGCGGAACTTTCGGAAAAGGCGCATGCAGAGCTTTGATGTATGCCGGCCCGCCCAGCGGCGCGCACGGAAATATCTTGACCATGTCTACACCCGCCTTACACGCCGCCATTACGTCGCTGGGAGTCATGGCGCCGGGGAAAACGAAGGTGTCGTGCCGCAGCGCGTATTCCACGATTTCCAGATCGAGGCCGGGACTCGTCAGAAAGCTCGCTCCCGCATCCAGGCAGCGGGCCGCCGATTCGACATCCAGGACCGTCCCCGCGCCGACGATCATCTCGGGCCTGTGCTTCCTCAGCGCGGTCATCACGAAGAAGGCGTCCGGGACAGTCATGGTCACTTCCACAATAGGAATGCCGCCGCTGGCCACCGCCTCCGCCGCCATCAAGGCATCCGCAGCCTCCGACACGCGAATACCTGGAATGATTCCGATCTCCTCGATACGCGCCTGAACTTCCTTCCGGTTCATCTATCCTCCGTTGCGCTAGTCCTGCTCCTCGAAGTCAAGCTCCGGGGCCGGCAGCTTATCGCCGGCGCGCGCGACCCAAACGTACAGGGTCGGCAGCAGGACAATGTTCACCAGCATCGCCACCATCAGCCCTCCCACGATCACGATCGCGAAGGGCCGCTGCGAATCCGAGCCGATCCCGCGCGACAGCGCCGCCGGCAGAAGCCCCAGCGTCGCCACCAGGGTGGTCATCATGATAGGCCGGAGCCGCAGGACCGCCCCTTCCACCGCCGCGTCGGCAATGTCGTGACCGCGCGCGCGGAGCTGGTTGATGTACTCCAGCATGATGACTCCGGTTTGCACGCACACCCCGAACAGCGCCAGGAACCCGACGCCCGACGAGACGCTGAAGTGAGTTCCGGTTACGAGGAGCGCCAGCAACCCTCCGAGCGGCGCCATGGCAATGTTCGCCAGCATCAGCGATGCCCACTTGAACGAGTGAAACATCGTATAGAGGATGATGAAAATCACCAGGATGGTGATGGGGAGCACGATCGCCAGCCGCTTCTGGGATCGCTGCTGGCTGGCGTATTCGCCGGCCCAGTCGATCCGGTATCCGGTTGGTAGTTTGACGCTCTGCCCGACCTTGCGAATGGCCTCCTCCACGGTACTGCCAAGATCGCGGCCCCGCACGCTGTACTTAATCGCCACGTAGCGGGAATTTGCCTCACGGTAGATCTCGGAGGCGCCGTCCATGACGTGAACGTTACACAATTGCGCCAGGGACACGCGCTCCCCGGAAGGCGCTAGCAGCCGGATGTTCTCAATCGCCTCCTGAGTGTCGCGGTACGGCGCCTGGTAGCGTAGCACCAGGTCGTAGCGCTGCTCGCCCTGGAGCACCTGGCTGACCGCGTTGCCCCCCGCCGCCGTCTGGATGGCATCCTGCACGTCGGCCACATTGATCTGGTAGCGCGCGGCCGCCTGCCGGTCCACTTCCAGGTTCAGATTAGGCTGGCCGATCACGCGGAAGAGCCCCAAGTCCTGAACGCCCCGGATGCCCTTCATCACGTTTACGATCTCGTCGCCTTTCTGCTCAAGGAGTTTGAGGTCGTCGCCGTATACCTTTATGGCCAGCTCGCCCTTGACCCCGCTAACCGCCTCTTCCATGTTATCCGCGATCGGTTGGGAGAAATTCCAAAGCACTCCGGGTATCTTTTCCAGTTCCCGATCCATGGCCGCGATCAGTTCTTCCTTCTGTTGGCGAAATACGGGCCGCCACTTGTCTTTGGGTTTGAGGTCGACGAAATACTCCGTGTTGAAGAAACCGGTGGTGTCCGTTCCGTCGTCGGGCCGCCCCACCTGCGAGACCACCTGCGTCACTTCCGGAAAAGACGCCAGAATAATTCGCGCCTGGTCCATCAGTCGTGCGCCCTCCGTGGGCCCGGTGCTGGGGGCCAGCGTGCCGCGAGCCCAGATGGCGCCCTCGTCGAGGTGCGGCAGGAACTCCGAACCGATCGCGCCGCTGGTCGCCAGCCGTACGGTCGCCAGCAGGCAGGCCGCCGCCCCGGCAATGACGACCCAGCGATGATGCACCGCCCACCTTACGCAAGCGCGGTAACGCGCCGTCAGCCACACCAGAGCCGGATTGCGCCATTCCCGCGCCTGCCGCCTGAATGCGAAACTCGCTAAAACCGGGGCCATCACCATGGAGAAAATCAACGCTCCCAGCAGGGCGAACGCAACCGTCCAGGCCATCGGCTTGAACAACCGCCCTTCCACGCTCTGGAGCGTGAAGATTGGCAGGTAGGCCGTGATGATGATGCCGATGGCATAAAACACAGGCCTCTGCACCTCGTGCGCCGCCTCGCGGATCCGCGTCATGGCCGGCTTGGACACGTCCTGGCGCCCCATGTGCCGGACGATGTTCTCCACCATCACCACCGCTCCATCCACAACCATGCCGAAGTCGAGAGCGCCCAAGGACAGCAGGTTCGCGGGAATGTGGCGCAGATCGAGACAGATGGACGCGAACAGCAAGGAAAACGGAATCGTCATCGCCACGATCAGGGCTCCGCGCACATTCCCTAGAAACATAAAGAGAATGATGGAGACCAGGATGATTCCTTCGGTAAGATTGTGGAGCACCGTGTGGGTTGTGTAGTGTACCAGGTCGCTGCGGTCCAGGAACGGAACCACCTTCACGCCGGGAGGCAGGATCCGCGTGTTCAGTTCTTCCACCTTTTCGTGGATGAGGTCGAGCGTGGCATCCGATTCGGCGCCCTTGCGCAGCAGAACGATGCCTTCGACCACATCGTCGTCATTGACGACCTTGCCGTCCACGCGATGAATGGCCTTGCCGATCTTGCCCAGCCGGATTTTCGCCCCCTGCGAAACGGTGGCGATGTCCCGAACGCGAATCGGGGCGCCGTTTTGCGCCTTGATCACGGTGGCTTCGATGTCCGCCACGTCGCGCAGCAGCCCCACAGCGCGAACGTTGACCTGCTGCAAGCCGGCCTCGATGAAACTGCCTCCCGCATTCACGTTGTTGTTGGCCAGTTGCTGTTCCACTTGCCCAAGGTTCAGCCCGTAGGACACCAGCTTGTCCGGGTCCAGGCGAACCTGGTACTCGCGCGTGGTTCCTCCGAAGCTGCTGACATCCACCACGTTGGGGACGGACTTGAACTGCTTCTCGAGAACCCAGTCCTCCAGCGATTTCAACTCCATCAGGTCGTACTGCGGGTTGGTGCTCTTGAGCGTGTACCAGAAGATCTGGCCCACCGGGCTCCAGTCGGTTCCGATTTGCGGCTGCAAATTCTGCGGTAGCGTAACCTGCGCCAGCCGCTCCAGCACCTTCTGCCGGTTCCAGTCGTTTTCCGATTCGTCGTCGAACACCAGCATCACGCTCGACAACCCGAACAGCGACGTGGATCGCAAATGCGACAGATGCGGAATCCCGTTCATCACGATTTCGATGGGAATCGTGACCTGCTGTTCGACTTCCTCCGCCGCCCGGCCCGGCCATTGCGTAATGATCTGGACATAATTATTGGCCACGTCAGGATACGCTTCGATCGGAAGGCTTCGAAAAGAAATTACGCCCCATATGAACAGCAGAACCGCCAGTACCAATACCAGGAACCGGTTGTTCAGGGCGAATTCGACGACGGCGCGGATCATGAATGCATCTCCCGAGGGTTACTGTTCGGCGGTGTCTTGCAGAACCAAGGCGTTCGACACGACCTGCTGCCCCGGCTGGATGCCCGTCCGAATCTGCTGCATGTTGCCCGGGAGCATACCGCCGCCCGTCACTTCCACGCGCCGGAATCGCCCGTTCTCGATGGGCACGTATACCCAGTCGCGATCGTGAAGGTGCAGGACTGCGCTAGCCGGAACCACCGCGCTCACCTCGCTCTTCTGGCTGTGGAACGTGGCTGTGACGAACATTCCGATGCGCATGAACCCCGGATTCTCCACTTCCAGCCGAACCTTCGCCGTGCGCAGATTCGGATCGAGGATGGGAGCAATATTGCCGATCCGTCCTTTGAGAACCGTGCCCGGGTAAGCGTTCAAACGGATTTCCGCGTATTCGTCCAAGTGAATAAACGCCAGATCGTTCTCGTAGACGTCGCACATGACCCACACATGCGACAGGTCGGAGATGGTAAACGCGTTCGGCGATGCCAGGCCTTGCGTTCCCGATGCGGCGGTAACCTGCTGGTCCGTAATCACGCCGGAAACCGGCGCGACAATGTCCACCACCGGAGACGGATGGTCTTTGTCCGCCCCGAGCACCCTGAGGTGTTCGGTTGCGGTTTGAGTTGTGACTCTGGCCTTCTCCGCGACATCCTGCGCCACTTCCAAGTCCTTCTGGGCAATCGCGCCCTTGTCGTACAGAAGCTGCGAGCGCGCCAGTTGAGTGTGCGCCAGGGTCTCATCCGCAACCGCCTGCTGGTAATCCGAGAATGCGGCGGCAAGATCGGCGCTCTGGACCCGCAGCAGGAGCTGCCCCTTCGTCACCGTGTCGCCAAGCCGGGCATGGACTTCCAGAATGCGCCCGGAAGCGATCGAGATCACTGGGACGTTGCGCGAAACATCAGCGTTTACAACTCCCGTTACGTTCAGAACCGGCGCCGAATCGCGCCTGCCCGCGACGGCCAGGGGAAACTGCCCCGGATGGGAGACGCCGACTACCTCGGCATTCCCCACTTGCACCACTTGAGCCTTCGGCGGCGCCTCGGCCGCCGCGTCGCTCGCCCCTTTGGCTCCGCAGCCGGCCAGCAAAACACCTAAACCGAACGCCAAAACCAGGATAAGACCGTTCTTCATTTGATTACCTCTATCCCCACCGCCATGTTCAACTGGCTGACGGCGGACATGTACGCGCCCACCAGGTTCAGGTAGTTGAGTTGAACGATCCGGTAGTCGCTCTGCGCGTTCAGAAAATCTAGCAACGACGCTCCGCCATGCTGATAGGCGAAGGAAACCGTATCGCGGACCCTGGTGGCCTGGTCCAGGTATCTGGCCTTGTACGCTCGCAACAGGACCAGATTGCTGTTCAATGTGGCGAAAGCGGAGTCCACGTCGCTGAATACCTGCGTCTCGCTGGCCTCGCGCAGCCGCTCGTTGCGCTGGATGTCCAATTCCGTGCGCGCCTTTTCGCCCTGATTCCGGTCGAAAAGGCGCAGCGGGATGCTGACGCTGGCGCCGACCGTATTGTAGTCATAAGGATTATTGAATGAAGGATTGTGTGTCCACCACGCGCCGAACGTCGGGTCGGTGGATCCGTTGGCGACCGCCAGCCGGTAGTCCGTCTTGGCCTTGTCTACCGCCTGTAACGCGGCCCTCAGGTCCGGGCGGTTGGCCAGCGCGGTCTGGCGGAGTTCCTCCAGCGTGACGGTTGGCTCGGCAAACTCGAAAGGCCCAGTCACATCGAACCGTTCAACCGGCGTCCGGTCGTTCAAGAGGGCCAGCAACTGAATCTTCGCGGTTCTCAGGTTCACAAGCGCGGACTGCAGATCGGTTTCGAACTGCACGCGCTGAAGTTCCAGGCGGTCCAGATCGACCTGCGCGATGTCGCCCGCCCGGAACCGCTCTCCGCTCACCCCCAGCACGCGATCGTAGTAAGCCAGGTTCTCGTTTGCCAGCGTCAGTACCGATTTTTGCTGCAGCGTCTGCACGAACGCGCCCCGCAGGTTAAACAGAAGATTTCTCTCCTGGTCCTCCAATTCGGACGCGGCCACCGCGGTCCCCTTCTGGGCGCTTTCGAGGCGCAACTCCCGCTTGTTCCGCCGTTCGTGAAGATAGTTGATGCCGGGCGCGAACTGCGTGCCGGTGAACGGCCGCCAGACTCCGTCATTAGGGGTGAGTTGAGTCCCGTCCGTCGACAGGTTGAAATCCGGATTGGGCCGGAGATAAGCCGTCACCTCTTGGGCTTTTGACTCGTCGATGCCGACATAGGCCGCCCGCAAAGTCGGATTCGCGGCTTCAAACTGGGCTCTGACCTGCTGCCAGGTCAGAGTCTTCTGCGCGAACGCCCCGCTGGGCGCGGCGCAGGCGACCGCCATAACCCACACGCAAGGTATCAGACGCATACGGATCTCCGCAGGGTGATCTTCTCCACTCGAAAAAACACGTTTCCTCCAAATTAGGCATTGTCGCGCTGCCCCCGGACGTTCCATCCGGGCGGCATCGCATTGTATCCGCCGAAGCGCCTATTAGGTTGCGTTAAGCGGAAGGGGGAGAACGGCCGGAGAGGTATGGCACGCTCCATGCGCGGAGCTGCGGCCGCAAAACGGATGTGTACGCGAGGCAGAACAGGACCACCGCGTAAGCGCAGATCAGCGCCGTCTGGCAATGATCGAGCGTCTCCAGCAGGCGGGCCAACTGCATGCGGGCCGACTCGGCGGGGTCTTCCGGCACCGGGCTTCCGTAGCCGCCGTGTTGGCCGAGATGGGAGATCACCAGGGAATAGCTGAGCAGGTCGTCGCTATTGGAGATGGCCGGGAAAATCGCAAACGCCGCCAGTAGGGTGGCTACCAGCCTGCGCGGGCCCGACCAGCGCCTTCGCCGCCCGCGGCGCCGCAGTTCCTGAAACGCAAGCCAGAGCAGCGCGCCGGCGGCAAGCCCCAGCCACAACCAGTTCAGCGCGCTGTCCAACGTCGAGGAAATCACACTAATACCAATAGGATACAAGGAAAAAGACGGGAATGTCGACGCCCTGGTTACCCATGGGCCTTCGTTTCGGCAGGCTCCGGCCTGGCTTCCGCGAACCGGTAACCGATAT
>OBLW0100000738.1_pt1 | contig 28035 bp, 28 predicted proteins | sample 1520161 | NCBI WGS metagenome assembly OBLW01 (sample SAMEA3539309, study PRJEB22396) | soil metagenome | biome: tundra; feature: field; material: soil | place: USA | collected 2010-05 | depth 0.15 m
ATGTCGAAGCTGTGAAGAAGGCCGCCGCGAAGGCCGTGGCCGAGCGCTTTCTTCTTCCGGCCGACGCCGACCGCCTCATCGCCGAAGCCGCCGCCAGTGACGTCCTCCGGTAGTTCAACGCTACTATGGTCCGCGTGCCACCCGGAGGAAATACACCACTACACAGGTGGCAACGAAACCGTCCGGTACGCGCACCCGATCCGCGCCAATGTTCATCGGACCAGGCAGGGGCGCTTGTTGTCGAACGTCCAGCCTGGAACGAGAAACTGCATGGGCGCCGCGTCGTCGCGCGCCGCTGTTCCAATCCTTGCGTAGAGCTCATTTGCACGTTCCACCTGCGCCATGTCAATCTCGATGCCGAGTCCTGGTTTGTCCGGCGCCGTGAGCTCGCCGTTCACGATTCGCAAGGGCTCTTTGGTGAGGCGCTGGCCGTCCTGCCAGATCCAGTGCGTATCGATCGCGGTGATCGCTCCAGGGGCTGCCGCGGCGACGTGTGTGAACATGGCGAGCGACACGTCGAAGTGGCTGTTGGAATGCGATCCCCAGGTCAAGCCCCATTCGTGACAGACCTGCGCGACGCGGACGGAACCCTGCATGGTCCAGAAATGCGGGTCGGCCAGAGGAATGTCCACGGACTGCATCTGAATGGCATGGGCCAACTGGCGCCAGTCGGTCGCGATCATGTTGGTGGCGGTCGGCACGCCGGTGGCGCGGCGAAACTCGGCCATAATTTCGCGGCCGGAATATCCGTCCTCCGCACCGCAGGGATCTTCGGCGTAAGCGAGAACTTTCTGGCTGCGGCAGAGCCCGACGGCCTCGCGAAGGCTCCACGCGCCGTTCGGATCTATCGAAATGCGGGCCTGCGGAAAACGAGCCCCGAGCGCGGCGGCGGCTTCCATCTCTTCCACGCCCTGGAAAACGCCGCCCTTTAGCTTAAAGTGGCGGAATCCGTAGCGAGACTGCGCGGCCTCGGCCAAACGCACGATCGCGGCCGGGCTCAACGCAGCCTCTGTGCGCAGGCGAAACCATTCGTCTTTTTCGCTCGCGCCATCCGGATAGGGGAGATTGGTCTTGTGCCGGTCGGCGACATAGAAGAGATAGCCGAGGGTCTCGACGGTCTTCCGCTGCCGGCCTTCGCCAAGCAGTGCGGCGACGGGAACGCCGAGGAATTGCCCGAGCAGGTCGAGCAGGGCCGCTTCCACCGCGGTGACAGCGTGGATCGCGATGCGATTGTCGAAGGTCTGAAGTCCGCGGCCAGCAGCGTCGCGGCAGGCGAACTTCTTCCGGATCGAACTCAGAACGGCGTTGTAGGCGCCGATGGGCTGGCCGATGACCAGGGGGCGCGCGTCTTCCAGGGTCTGGCGTATTTGCTTACCGCCCGGGACCTCGCCGACCCCCGTGTAACCCGCACTATCGGTCAGGATCACGAGATTGCGGACGAAGAAAGGGGCGTGCGCGCCGCTCAGGTTGAGCAGCATGCTGTCGCGTCCGGCAACGGGGATTACGCGCATGGACGTGATGCTGGGGGATTGGGAAGTCATAGGGCGGGGAGTTCCACTCTCTTGATTTCGCCCACCACGAATATGTAGGCGAAGATCGCGACGGCCGCGTTGGCCGCTACGTAGAGGAGCGCGCTCTGGTACGACTTCGTGGCGTCCACCAGATAGCCGATGACCAGCGGCGTCACGATGGTCGAAAGGTTGCCGAACATGTTGAAAAGGCCTCCGCTCAGTCCCGTAACCTGTTTGGGAGATGTATCCGCGACCACCGCCCAGCCCAGCGCGCCGCAGCCCTTACCGAGGAACGCCAGCGACATGATCAGCACGACGAGCCAGACGGTAGACACGTAGTTGCAGACCACCATCATCATCGCCAGCAGCATTCCGGCAACGATGGGGGCCTTCCTCGACGTCGAAAGGGAGTAGCCTCTCTTCAGCATGCCATCGGAGAGCAGGCCGCCCAGGATGCCGCCGGCAAAGCCGCACAATGCGGGCAGAGAGGCGGCGAATCCCGCTTTCAGAATTGACATGTGACGCTCCTGGACCAGATAGAGCGGAAACCAGGTGGCGAAGAAAACCGTGATGGTGTTAATCGCGAACTGGCCGAGGTAGACGCCGAGCAGCATACGGCTCCTGAGCAATTTCCCGACCGCGGCCCACTGCGGCGGACCGCTGGGAGCTCGTTTTCCGGGCGGCTTTTCCCGTGAATCCTCCAGCGCCCGTTCCATATCGATGAGCGCGCCGCCCCGCTTCATGAAATCCAGTTCCAACGCGCTGACGCGCGGATGACTCGTCGGAGCGTAGATGGTCCTCATCCAGACCGCAGCCATCACGGCGCCCAGGCCGCCTGTGACGAAGAACACCCAGGGCCACCCGAATTGGTACACGATCCAGGCGGAGAGCGGCGCGAACAGGAAGGTGGCGAAGTACTGGCTGGAATTGAAAACGGCGGATGCGGTGGCGCGCTCCGCGGCGGGGAACCATGCGGCGACGATGCGTCCGTTGCCGGGGAAGGCGGGCGCTTCCGCGAGTCCCAACAGCAGCCGCAGGGCGAGCAGCGCAGCGAACCCGACGGTGGCCTGGAATAGTCCGGCGAAACCCTGAAAGAAGGTGAATGCCGACCAGGCGAGGATGCTGAGTGCGTAGACATTCTTCGAGCCGAACCGGTCGAGCAGCCAGCCGCTGGGAATCTGCGCGATGACGTAGGTGTAGCCAAAACCCGAAAACATATAGCCGAGTTGGAGCGCGCTGAAGCCGAGTTGCTTTTGCGCGGCCGGCCCGGCAATGGAGAGCGTTGCGCGGCTAGCGTAATTCAGCGTCGAGACGGCGAAGATCATCGCCAGGACGGAGTAGCGGACGTGGGTGGCTTTCTGTCCGTCGATGGTTTGCGGCACGGACTTCATATTGTATGTCCGGGAGAAGCGCTGCGGTAACTCCAGCGCCGCGTCGAGGGCTTTGCAGTTAAGTGACGGGGCCAGGGTTGAACGGGGAGAGCGCGTTAGCGAGGCCCCAATGCTCCGCCCAGGTCTTCTTACGGCCACTGGCGACGTCCAGCATAAACTGGAACATCTCCACCCCCACTTCTTCCACTGTCGCATCGCCGGTGGCAATACGGCCGGCGTCGATATCGATCAAATCGGGCCACTTCTCCGCCAGCGCGGTGCGCGAGGAAACCTTGATCACCGGCACGAGCGCGAGCCCGTAGGGAGAGCCTTCGCCCGTCGTGAATACGTGCAGATTCATGGACGCGAGCTGTTGCGTGCCGCAGATGAAATCGCTGGCGGGCGTGGCGGCGAAGACCAGACCCTTGGCGGTCACCTTCTCGCCGTGGGACGCGACGGCGCGGATGGCTGTGGACCCTGCTTTGGCGATGCTGCCCAACGCTTTCTCTACAATGTTGGCCAGGCCTCCGCGCTTGTTGCCCGGCGTGGTGTTGGCGCTGCGATCGGCGCCGCCAAGGGCGAGATAGTCGTCGTACCACCGCATTTCGCGGATGAGCGCGCGGGCGACATCCGGCGTTTCAGCGCGCGGCGTGAGCAGATGAATGGCGTCGCGTACTTCGGTGACTTCGGAGAACATCACCGTGGCGCCGGCGCGGACCAGAAGATCGGCGGCCGCTCCCACGGCGGGGTTGCAGGTGACGCCGGAGAATGCGTCGCTGCCGCCGCATTGCAGACCAACGATCAGATCGGAGACGGGGCAGATCTGCCGCCGACGGCGGTCGAGCGTAGCAAGGCGCTTTTCGGCCGCTTCCATAATGGACGTGACCATTTCCCCGAAACCACGTTGATCCTGCAGGCGGATCACACTGGTGGATTCGGCCATTGGGAAGTCGTTGCCAAAGAGCAGCGCGGGCTGCATCTTTTCGCAGCCGAGGCTGACCACCAGAGGCTCGCCGGCCATATTGGCATGAAGCGCAATGTGCCGCAGCGTGGCGATGGGAATTGCGGCGCCAGGGGCGTCGATGGCCACGCCGCAACCGTAAGAATGGGTGACGGCGACAACGTCATCCACTTTGGGGAAGCGGGGAAGCGCTTCGGCTTTGATGCGGCGCACGGCGTACTCGACGGCAGGCGCGGCGCACTGGACAGTGGTGACGATGCCGAGTATGTTGCGGGTCCCGACGCTGCCATCGGGATGACGATAGCCGTCAAACGTATAGCCGACGAGGGGCGGGAGCGACGGCGGGACGGCGGTGGAGAGCGGGAGTCGATCGAGCAGCGGGGGCAGCGGCAGGTCGATCAAATCTTCGCGGACCCAGGAGCCAATGGGGATGGCGCGATTGGCGTAGCCGATAACTTGGCCGTAGCGGAGGAAGGGTTCACCGGTCTCGAAGTGGCGAAGCGCGATTTTGTGGGATTGAGGAACATGCTCCCGGGCGGTGATCCCGCCAGGGAGTTGCGCGCCCGCGGCGGCGCCATCGGGGTGGACGACGATGGCGACATTGTCCCGGGGATTCACGCGAATGTACATAAGATGATTCCTCGCGGCCGAACGCGCGCCCCTTCGGCGCGCCTAAGCAACCCCGCCAACAGATGGAATCGCGTCGACCACCAGCCTCCGTTCTGTCCCAGATCGATGCGCACGAGTTTCGATTCGTTTGCGCTCTGGATCGCCGTCTGCAACACCTGGATGATCGCCTCCGTGCCCGAAATGTTGAGGTAGAGTTTGTAGTTGTTTTGCAAGCCTTCCGGCGACCCCGTCGGCGTTACCTGGCACTCCTTAAACAATCTCTGGAACTCGCGCTTCAGGGCCTGGTCCCAGGTCTTGGAATCCTCCATGTGAACTGCAGCCATTACTTCATGCACCAGATCCTCCACGGCACGAAACGAGTGCGTGCTCTCCCCAAAAACCTCCTTTTTGAAAGCTGCGAGCTTCTCAGCGGAGGTCTTGTCGTGGAGCGCATCAACCCAGGTTAGGGGCCACGTCGCGTCGTCCTGGAGCAGAAACATCAGGCATCGTGTACGCGCGCGCTGGCTTCGAGCCTGCCGGTATTCGATCTCGGTAATCGACCTCTGCTCGCCCGGGGGAATCCAGCCATACCGCTGCGCGAGGATGCCGACGTAGAAGTCGCAGGTCGCCACGTCTTCTTTGCAACGCACCTCAGTACGCTCATCGGTGGCCGTGTAGTCTTCCATGCACCGCACCCAATAGCTCATTTTTCGGAGGGCTTGCGCCACCGCGGCGCGATGCTCCTCCAAATGCAGGTGGATCGATTATACGATGAGTAGGACCACTCACGCGTACTGCCCCCAATCCTGGGAACCTCGGCACGAAGCAGGACCTGGTTCACGCGCCGAACGACGGGATCAAGCTGAAGGTGTGGTTTAGGGCCTCCGGCGCGTCACACATGACTCTCCACCCACCGTACCCGTGCAGTTCCCCCAGTACTGGTGCATCAACCGTCAGTGTCCGAATAATTGATACAGATTCGCATTAGAATGGCCTCGACCTATTGGCCACGAACTGAAAAGCGAGGCGACGACCGTCGCTCCAATGCTCGGTATCCGCTGGAATCCGACCTGGCGTACAGGATTGTCCGTGGCCAACTTGTGGCGGAAACCGGCAGCGGGCGCACGTGAATATCTCAGCACGCGGCGAAGAGCGAATTCTCGCAGGTCTCTAGCCATCCGGACAGGCGACGGGCAACCGGAAAGGAGGACGATGATGAGCAGCTCCGAAATCGCGCGGTACCACGGGAGGCTGGAAGCCAAGAGCCGAGAAGTCGCCTTCGGCCTCAGTAGCCGGGAAGGTATTGTGATTGAGAAGGCGGCAGATGTGCTGGACGAAGTGCAGTTAGCCGTCGAACGCGAACTGGCTATCCTCAATCTGGACCGGGAATCGAAACTCCTCCGGAGTGTTCGCACCGCCCTTGCGCGCATCGAGGATGGCAGCTACGGCGTGTGCCTGCACTGCGACACCGCAATCAATCCGAAGCGTCTCGCTGCCGTTCCGTGGGCTGCATATTGCGTTCGCTGCCAGGAGGCGGCCGACCGGTACGAATTCGAGAGCGACGCCACGGATGGCGAGCCCGAACAGATGGTTGCCTGACCTCCGCCTAGAGTCAGATTCGAATCCGAAGCTCCTACCGACCGCTCACATTCCGGGAGTTTGCCTGTTCGTTGCCCTCGGCGTATTCCTCATGGGAATAGGGTCAGCCGACAACGAGGTCTCCGCCCGCAGTGTTTCCTCATGCCCGCGTCGTTCGCATCCGGAGGGTCGCCATTGCGGGTGCCGGTGTCCAGAATCGGGCCCCCGGCGCGCGCCGGCAAGATCCCGGACGGCTGTACCGCACTATCGGGCAAGGAATCGGACCTGCTCAATGTGCCGCACCCGGCTCCAATCCTCGGAACACGGCGGGGCGCCCTTGCGTATGGATATTTGAGAAACGAGGAGGCGGTCGTGTTTTGTGATCGTTGCGGGACGAGCTTGTCGCCGGGAGGGAGCTTCTGTCCCACCTGCGGTAAGGCGGCCGGAACCGTGCCTTTGATGCCTGTTCGAAATCGAATTTCCGGACACGTGCGCCTGCTGGGCATCCTCTGGCTGGCCCTCTCGGTCTTTAGGCTATTGCCGGGCGTACTGCTGTGGTCGTTCTTCGGCCACGGAGGAGCATTTCTTCCCTTCGGGGTTCCGATGTTCGTGCATGGCTTGTTACGGATCGTCGGGATGCTCTTCATAGCTTTGGCCGCGATTGGGATTGTGGCCGGCTGGGGTCTGCTGGAGCGGCAACCCTGGGCCCGCACACTCGCCATAGTTGTCGCCTTCCTTAACCTGCTGGACATGCCCTTCGGGACGGCCCTCGGCGTGTACACTTTGTGGGTGCTCCTGCCGGCCGAATCCGAGAAGGAGTACCTTGAAGTTTCGCGCGCCGCGTAGGGTTGCTTTTTTAGCGCTGTCCATTCACGCACACCGGGCCGCGGCCGAATGCCATCGTTCGCCGGCAACGACAACGGCACGCAGGGGGCGCGTCGTCGTTCAGGCAATCAAGGGCGTGGAGTTCGAGGTCGCCGTCGGTGGTGTGGCGGGGCGGCATTTCGGATGCCACAGTACTCCAACATATCGATCCGACGCCGGCACTGGAGGCGATTCGGCAGTTGAACCGCGAAAAGCGTTACGCTTGTGGGCGCTGAAGAGATGGTCGGATGATCGTCGAGGCCATCAAAGTTGCGAAACAGAAGCGCTGAACTCCATGCGCCAGCCTCGCCTACGAATGGATGAGCGAGGGCACTCGATGAGAAGAACGTCCTTAAGGCGAACGGCAAGATGGGCGGTGTTCGGGGTGTTGCTTCTGCTACTCTGGCGTCTGGCAAACCATGTACCGCACCAGTTCTTCCGGCGATAGTCTGCATGGACGCTAACCGCTCCCCGCTCCGGCCGTCAAAGAAGTAAGGGAGCGGAGGAATTCCTGCCCGCTAATCCGTTGAAAACGGGCGCTGTAACCAAAACGGAATACAGTCGAGTGAACCAAATGGCCTGACGAAACGTCTTATCGTTTTAAGCAAACGATTGAAGACGATTTGACCGGCTCCCCAGTTTGGAGCGATCCCCCATGTCCAACACCGGAAAACTTGCCGAACTGCGTGGCAGAACGGACCGGGAGTTGCTCGTCCTGATTCAGCGGGAATTGGACCGTGCGTTGACGCTGGCAGATGTGGCGGCAGCGGAGAAAGCCTATGACAGAACGGTCACGCTGCTGCCGAACGTTCCTGATGTGCGCCAGGAAGAGCGTGCCCACGTCGATGCAACGTTAAAGGAACTTCGCCGCAGGTTGGATCAGATACCGGCAGCGGCCAGGGCGCAATGGCATCCGGCGTCGTTCGCAGCGTGAGCATGACTGCGGCGCCGGTGAGGCAAACGCACCCGCTGTAACCGGATCGTGATATCGAATGGCTATAATGAGCCATCACGACTGTGGAACCAATCTGCCCGGCCTTTGGTCTAAAGTTTCAAATGCGTTCGCCCATCATCGTTCCAGATGACGACTTGAAGAACCTCGAAAAGCGGTTCGGTCCCGGCGTCCGACAGATGGGTTCGTGGAACTCCGATGGCGTTTTCAGCTATTCCAGCGTCCCGATTGTCGCCGTGGAGAAAGCTGCTGAATCCATGAACGACCCGATGGTAGCGGAGGCCGTCATCCGGCTGAAACAAGCTGCAGAACGGACGCAGCCATTTCTTGAACTAGTACATTCGTCCGGCCCCGCCCTCATTGAGAAGATCGCCGCCGCCTATCGGGAGCGCTCCCTTGGACCGCTGCTTCATGGCGTGGCTGTGCGGTAGGGCCGGTGGAGTCAAGGCAAATGCAAACACGGCAGGCACGAGCGGACCTGACGGCGTACACGCTGAACTTGAATACACGGACGATCCCGGCGAACGCCGTCCTTCATGATTTCCGGTTGGGGCCGGGGCATGAAGGACTGGCGCAGCACAATCCTGACGTGGTGTCCTTCCATTACGAAGGCGAGCTGTACTTCAACGTCGCCCACGAGATCGTCGGCAGAACCGTGGTCGTGAATGCTGCCTAGCCAAGGGCACTAGCCGGGGCAATCTTCTTCGCGGCGTCTTCAGGAACCGCCAACCGCTACGAGAGCTCGAACTCTCGGGAAGATTGCATCGCAGGTGACTCCCCGTCCCGAGGTTGACGTAGGGGTTGTACAAGCCTCAAGCGGAAGTCCTTGTTCGATCGTCGTAGTGAGGGTCAAGGAGGGTGTCTGGCCGCCATACCAGTCTACTATTGGCGACAGGGTGCGGATACCGTTGAGGTTGCTGGGCACAAATCGACAAGCAACAGTGCGGGATATTGAGCAGTTGTTCAGCAAGCGAGCCGCACTTGCTGAGCCGCTTGAGAACCGCTTGCTGCTGTTTGCAAGCCACCCTTCCAATCCGTGCTTTTTCAAAGCGGCAGATGGAACCGAGACCGGCGAGCCGTCAAAAGCCTACCATACCTGGGCGGTTCGTCCGCGTCTCCCGCTGAAGTTGAGATTGGACAGGACCTTTGACCGTGATTTGAGAGCGTTAATCTCAATCCACTTCCCTGACACCGGGCTTGGTCAGTTTTTTCCACCCGCGCTGACGAGTTGGTCGCATATGGTCAGGTGGCAAGCGGCAATTGATTCGACCGAATTGGTCATGCCCCTGCGCCTTGCTCGCCAATTCGAATGCGCCTCCGAAGGCTGGTTGAGGTATTCAGAAAGGATCGATCGCCACGCTGAGAACGGCTCCGAAAGCATTGCGGACCTCTTTTGTGAAGGTCTGCGATTCCTGAGGTTAGCGCACGAGTTCTACCGTCGTCATAATCTCTTGGGGAGCCTCAGCGTTCTTCACGCTGTCACCTGTCAGGCGCGCATAAACTATCTGCCTACTTTCCCAGATGCCAAATCTGCGGAAACGTACCGCAACGCCGTCGGTGGACATCGCGGCGCCCTCGGCGATGGCTTTCCCACAGGCGTCCCACACGGCCTTGATGAGAGCGACCTGCCCCTCGGCGGTCAGCCCCTCGATGCGGAAGCATAATGACCGAGGGGCTCGTCGAGAGCGCCAGTGCGAGATGCGTATGGAAATCATGATCGAGGGTGACGCATGCCATCCCGCGCTGCCGTGCAAATTCAAGGATGTCGGAATCGTCGGCTCGGTCCAGACCCGCTTCGCCGACATGCAGGGCTTCCCAGCCTTCCGCGCGTAACAACTTCGCCGCCCTTGGCGCAAGGCCTTGATCGAGCAGGGCCTTCCTCATGCCACGCGGTTCAGCTCAACTTGATTTTCATCGATGGAGGCGGCTGCGTAGCGGAGAGCCTGCTGGAGATCTTCCTCTTCGAGGAAAGGGTACTCGCGGAAAAGCTCTTCCCGTTCGCGGTGGACAGCTAGGATTTCCAAGACCCGGCGCACGGTGATCCGCATGCCGCGGATACACCGTTTGCCGCCGCACTTGCCCGCTTCCACGGTAATGCGATCAAACGCCGGATTCGCAGCCATATGCATTCAGTTTAACGCTTCCCTGGGACAGTAGAGGATCGCGGCAACTCCTTCCACTTTCAGCTTTGCGACGGGGGGCCGCAAGCGCCGCGGCTGGTCATCTCGGCGTAATCAATCCGCCGAGCTTGTCCTGCTCGCCGGCGGCGGTTCGTGGAAAGCGGGTGGAGTAGGCTTCCGGATATTTCAGTCCGGACCCTGTGTTGTAGATGACGATGCGGTCGGCGCGCCCCAGGAAGCCGGAGACCAGCAGCTTTTCGAGCGCGGCCACGCACGCGGCGCCTTCCGGGGCGGCGTAGATTCCCTCTTCGGAGGCCAGTGCGGCGCCCGCGTCCAGAGATTCTTCGTCGCTCACCGCCAGCGCCACGCCGTGGCTGGCGCGCACGGCCTGGAGCACCAGAAAATCGCCCAGCGGTTTGGGGACGCGCAGGCCCGCGGCCAGCGTGTGGGCGTCTTCCCAAAAGCGGCTGCGCGGCTCGTTTTCCTGGAAAGCGCGCACCACCGGCTGGCAGCCCTCGGCCTGCACCGCGATCATGCGGGGCCGCCGCGAGCCGATCCAACCCAGCTTTTCCATCTCGTCGAAGGCCTTCCACATGCCGATCAAACCGACGCCGCCGCCAGTGGGATAGAAAATGGCGTCCGGCAGTTCCCAATCCATCTGTTCGGCCACTTCGTAGCCCATGGTCTTCTTGCCTTCAATGCGGTAGGGCTCCTTGAGCGTGCCGAGGTCGAACCAGCCATCCGCCGCACAGAGCTCGGCGGAGAGGCGGCCGCAGTCGCCGATGAGGCCATCCACCAGGGTGACGTCCGCGCCATAGGCCGCGCACTCCAGGTAATTGGCTTGGGGCACGTCTCGCGGCATGAAGATGCGCGCGTCGATACCGGCGGCCGCTGCGTAAGCGGCCAGGGCGCCAGCCGCATTGCCGGCCGAGGGGATCGCCACCCTGCGGATGCCCAGCTCCACGCACATCGAAATGGCGCACGCCAGCCCCCGCGCCTTGAAGGAACCGGTCGGGTTGACGCCTTCGTCCTTGACCCACAGCGCATCGGCGCCGAGCCGGGCCCCCAGGCGGCGCGTGCGGAGGAGCGGCGTCCAGCCCTCGCCGAGCGATACCACGGATTCCTCGGCCGGCGGCAGAACCGGCGCATAACGCCACATGCTGGCGGGGCCCTGGCCGACCTCCCGTCTTCTCCAGCGATGCCGGATAGTATCCAGGTCGTACCGCACCAGCAGCGGGCCGCCGCAATCGCAGAGGTTGGCGATTCGCCCCGCCTCCAGCCTTCGACTACAGAGACTGCACTCCAAGTGGGTGACTTTGGACATCAAGAAGAGAGTCTAACATCGGGCGCGGCCGGAGGCGCCGCGTTCCCCGCGGCTTCAGCACCTCCGCCACCGTGGCCAGCAACAACTGGGCGCTTACCGGCTTGTCGAGCACCGCGGCGGCGCCCAGCAACTTGGCCGATTTCAGGAATTTGCCTTCGAACGCTCCCGAGATAGCTATGATCGCGACGTCCGGCACGTCCCGCCGCAAGACCTGGATGGTCTCGATTCCCTCTTGTTCGGGCATCACAAGGTCGGTGATCACCAAGTCCACCCGTCCGGCCAGGGCTTGCCGAAGGGTTTGCTTCCCGTCCGCCGCTTCGATCGTTTCGTAGCCGCCATCCTCCAGCACTCTTCGCAGGAAAGCGCGCACTCCGGCTTCGTCGTCGGCCACCAGGATGCGGAACGCAGGCGCCGGCCCCAGCACCGCGCGGACCTTCCCAGCCAGTTCTTCCGGGCTGAATGGCTTCTGGATGAACTTCGCACCCTCCCGCAGGACCCCCTGGTCCGCGATGACGTCGTCGATGTACCCGGACATGAACAGCACCTTGACGCCGGGCTGCAGCTTCTCCAACCGGTCCGCCAATTCCCGGCCGCTGACGTGGGGCATCACCACATCGGTCAACACCAGATCGATGTGCTCGCGCCCGAACAGCAGCAACGCTTCGCGGGCGTCCTCAACCGGGATCACGCGGTAGCCGTATTCCTTCAGAACCGCGGCGGCGTACTTGCGGACCTCCGCCTGGTCCTCCACTACCAACACGGTCTCCTTGCCTCTCAGCGCGGGGACGGCTTCCGGCCTCCCGGCATCGGCCGCCGCTTCCTCGAGCGCCGGCAGATGGATCTTGAAGGTCGTCCCGTTGCCCTTTTCGCTGTAGACCTCGACCCAGCCCCCGCTCTGCGCCACAATCCCCTGCACCATCGACAGCCCGAGCCCGGTCCCCTTGCCCACCCCCTTGGTGGTGAAAAACGGTTCAAAGATCCGGCTCTTCGTCTCTTCGTCCAGGCCCACCCCAGTATCGCTCACCGCAAGCACGACATAGCGGCCCGGGCGCGCTTCCGCATGCGGCCCCGTATGGCTCTTGTCCCGTTCCACGCAGGAGGTCTCGATCAGCAACTTTCCGCCGCGCGGCATGGCATCGCGGCTGTTCACCGCCAGGTTCATGACCACTTGCTCCAACTGATGGGGATCGGCATGGACCGTCGCGCCCTCGGCGTGGAGCGCGACGCGCACCTCGACGTCCTCCCCCACCAGCCGCTCCAGCATGGGCCGCATCTCTCTCAATACGCGGTTGATGTCTAACCTGCGAGGTTCGAGAACCTGCTTGCGGCTGAAGGCCAGCAGTTGCCGGGTCAATCCCGCGGCGCGTTTCCCGGCCTTGTAGATCTCTTCGATGCCGTCCCGGAGCGGATCGCCCGCTTTCAGGTCCCTCAGCATCATCTTGCTGTAACCGTTGATCACGGTCAGCAGATTATTGAAGTCATGCGCCACGCCGCCCGCCAAACGGCCCACCGATTCCATCTTTTGGGCCTGGGCCAACTGGGCCGATAGCTTCTCGCGCTCGGCCTCGGACCGCTTCACCGCGGTGATGTCCCGGATTGCCCCCGCGATGTGCGCCTCGCCATTCAGCATCATCCTGGCCACGGACATCGAGCAGACAAACACCTCGCCACTCTTCTTCCTGCCCTCCACTTCGTAGCCCGCCACTTGACCTTTCGCCTTGAGTTCGGCAAGAATTCCCGTCCTGCGGGCCGGATCGGCATAGAGACCGAGGTCGAGCGACGTCTTGCCGATGACTTCGTCTCTCGAATACCCGAAAAGCGCTTCGAACTGGCTATTGACATCGATGATTCTGCCTTCTTCCATCGAAGCGGTATAAAGCGCGTCCGGGCCATTCATGAACATCGCCCGGAACTTGACCTCCGACTCCCGTAAGGCCGCCTCCATCCGTACACGCTCGGTGATTTCCGTGGCAATGCCGCCCAGCAGCGTGGTTGCCGGTCCCAGGCGGATGGGGAACTTGGTGGTCTCAAAGATGCGTGAAGCGCCGTGGGAATCCACGATGGTCTCGTTGAACTTCAGAGGACCCTGAGTGAGCGCCTTTCGATCGTCCTCTTCCATCTTTTTCCCGACTTCGCCAGGAATCAGGCGCCGGGTGGCTTCGCCTTCCCAATTCTTGAAGCCCAGAAGTTCCTGAAGGTACCGGTTTGCGAACAACGTTCGACCATCCTCGCCCTTTACGAAGGCGGCGGCGGGCAAATTGCTCATGAAGGCGGCGAACCGCTCTTCGCTCTCCCGCAGCGTTTCCTCCGCCCACTTTCGTTCGGTGATGTCCGCTGCACGGACCACGATTCCGTCTTCCGTATCGGGCGTGACGGTGATGGCATACCAGCGTTGCCGGGTCCCGTGGCAGTCCTCGATCGTAACCGGAACCCGCTCGGTCATTGCCCGGCGGCAGGCGCCCTCCAAGGCGGTTCCGGCTATTGCGGGGTGGAGCTCCCATGGCGTCTTGCCGAGCAGATCGGTGCGGCCCTTGCCCAGAAGCTGTTCGGCAGCCCGGTTCAAGAAGGAGTATCGAAATGCGCTGTCCAGGCGGACATACGCTTCCAGCGCGGCATCCAGGATGGCCGCGGCATCCGGGGAAGTGGACGGCGTTCCGGTCATGATGCTCTTATCGGCGCGCCAGGCCCGACGCGCCATCCAATTTCTGAAACAATGTGGTAGGGGCCGTGCGTGTCCCGCCCTTCGTCGCGCCACCGTCTTTTTGCGGGTGAATCGCGTCTAGACACAAGGAGCCAGAGTTTGATTTTTCGGGCGGTGGAAGATACCGACCTGATCCGGCAGGCCGCGCGGGGCCGTGTGGAGGCCTATAACCTCCTCGTGTCCCGTTGGGAGAAGCGCGTCTATAACTACCTGCTGCGGATCGTCGGGAACCGCGAGGACGCTCTGGATTTGGCGCAGGACGTGTTCTTGAAAGCCTATCAAAACCTTCGAAAACTGGACGACCCGCAACGGTTTGCGCCCTGGTTGTACCGCATCGCGCACAACGAGGCTTATTCCATGTTCCGCAAGCGCAAGCCCGAGAGCGACGTGGAAGGCTTGGAGCCGGAAGGTACGGGAAACGGAATCACGGTGGGCGGAAGCTCGATTTTTCCCATCGAATTGAGCCTGGCCGTCGCCAGCGCGCTGGAGCGGCTTTCGCCGGATCAGCGTGAGGCGGTGGTGCTCAAGATTTACCAGGGCTTCAAGTTCGAGGAAATGGCCGAGATCCTTTCCTGCCCGGTTTCCACCGTCAAGTCCCGTCTGTATACCGCGATCGAACTCCTCAAGGCCGAGCTGGCTCCCATAGGAACACGAGGCGTATCATGAGTTGCTCGCCATTCGATTTGAACGACTATTTCCTAAAGGAACTGCCGGATTCGGAACGGCGCCAGGTGGACGGGCACGTTCGCGAGTGCCGCCAGTGCCGCGAAGAGCTGGAGCGGCTGCGGCGGACCGAAGCGTCCTTGTTCGCGCTGCGCGAGGAAGAAATTCCGCAGCGCATCGCATTCGTTTCCGACAAGGTATTCGAGCCGGCCCCCTGGCGGCGATGGTTGGCCGCCTTCTGGGGCTCCGCCGCGCGCCTGGGGTTCGCTTCGGCGGCCATGCTCTCTATTGCGATTCTGGTCTTCGCGCTGAGCCGGCCCGCGATACGGGCTCCCTCGACTACGGCCACGCCCGCCGGTGTGCAGGCCCAGATCCAAGCTGCCGTCGACAAGGCCGTGTATGAGAGCGAACTGCGCCAGTCGGTGAGAACCGAGAAACTGGTGGCGGATTTTCTGAACCGCGAAAGGGAAGAGATGGCATCGGCCAAGGACGTTATTCAATACCAAGACCGGCGTTGGGAAACCGCGGAAGCCGCCGTCTTTCGGCAAAGTTCCGGCGTAGGAGGCCCCCAATGAGAACCGCCGGAGTCTTGGCGGTGGTGGCCCTGGCAATGGCGTGCTCCGGACAGGAGCCGCCCAGCCAGGCGCGTCCCGTGGCGTTAACGGCCCCGATTCAGCCGGCCCCTGCCGCTAAACGGATGGACCTCAGCGGGGTGGCGAAGATCGAGAGCAGCTTCGAACAGAAGTTGCTGGATCTCGATCCTTCCGACCGTTTCGACCGGCTGGGCGCTTGCTCCGGGGTGTATTTGAGCGGCTACGGCCTGGTTTTCACCATCCCACTCAGCTTGGTGGCCCCGCCGACGTTCGGTCCGTTCACGGGTGGGTATACTCCTGAAAAGGCGGCGGCGCTCCACAAGCGCAAGCTGGCCCACCTTCCCGCCCTCAAGAAGGGGTTGATTGAGATGTTGACCCAGGCAGCCAAGGCATCGAGCGGCTTGCCCCCCAACGAAAAGGTGGTAGTGGCGGCGCGCCTTTTCTATTTGGATTACGAAGACAAGACCGGATTGCCGAACCAGATCGTGGTGACGGCGGACCGCGCCTCGGCGCTGGTCGGCAACATCCAGGTGGAAGAGCAATAAGTGACGCCTACGGAAACCACCTCGGCTCAGTCTGAAGCCGGAGTGCGGATTCCGCGCCTGGGGGAGATGCTGATCGAGCGTGGCCGCATTCAGGCGGAGGATCTGGAGCGCGCCCTCGAACTGCAGCGGGAGCGCGGCGATAAGCTCGGTAAGATCCTGGTAGACATGGGGTTGATCGCGCAGCGCGATCTTCTGGCCGTGCTTTCGGTTCAGCTCGGCGTCCCGGTCGTCACCGTGGATCAGCCGCCGCCAGCGACCCCCGAAATCGAAGGCCTCACGCACCGCTTTCTGCGGCAGTGCCGCTCCTACCCGGTCTCGCTGGCGGAGTCCACCCTCACCATCGCCATGGCAGACCCGTTGGATTTCGAGACGGTGGCGGCGGTGCGCGCCTATTCCGGCCTCGAAGTGCGGACCGCGCTGGCGGCGGAGCAGGAGATTTTCGACGCGATTGAGAAGTACTACGGCGAAGCCGAGCGTCAGACGGCGACCCCGGAGGGCGAGGACGAACAGGCCACGGCCGACCTGGAACACCTGCGCGATATGGCCAGCGAGGCGCCGGTGATCCGCCTGGTGAACGCCATGATCGCGGACGCCCTGGAGAAGCGCGCCAGCGACATCCACATCGAGCCGTTCGAGAAGGAGTTCCGCGTCCGCTTCCGCGTGGACGGCGTGCTTTTTTCCCAGGAACCGCCGCCGCGCGAGCTCAAAGCCGCCATCACCTCCCGCCTGAAGCTGATGGCCAAGCTGAATATTGCCGAGCGCCGGCTACCGCAGGACGGCCGCATCAAGATCAAGATCCTGGGCCGCGAAGTGGATTTGCGCGTTTCCACGCTGCCCACGCTCTATGGCGAAAGCGTGGTCATGCGCCTGCTCGACCGCTCGGCCGGCGATTTCTACGATCTTCAGGGACTGGGTTTCGACCAGCGCATGCTGGAGCGCATGGAGCACTTCACCAGCCTGCCGCATGGCATTTTCCTGGTGACCGGACCGACCGGAAGCGGCAAATCCACCACGCTCTACTCGGCGCTCAAGCGCATCAACCTGCCGGACAAGAAGATCATCACCATCGAGGATCCGGTGGAATACCAGATGGACGGCATCAACCAGATCCACGTGAATCCGCAGATCGGGCTGACGTTCGCCGCCGGGCTGCGGCACATCGTGCGCCAGGACCCGGACGTGATCATGGTGGGCGAAATCCGCGACCGCGAAACGGCCGATACCGCCATCCGCGCCGCGCTCACCGGCCACCTGGTGTTTTCGACGCTGCACACCAACGACGCTCCCAGCGCCATCACGCGCCTGACCGACATGGGCGTGGAGAACTACCTGATTACCTCGTCGCTGGTGGCCGTGCTGGCGCAGCGGCTGGTGCGCGTCATCTGCAAACACTGCAAGCAGTCCGCCGGCCCGGCGCTTTCACCCGAGGGCGAAACCGTCCAGGCGTTCCGCGGCGCGGGTTGCCCGGCGTGCAATGGCACGGGCTACACGGCGCGCGTCGGGATCTTCGAGATGATGGACTTGAACGACGACATGCGCAAGCTCATCATGCGCAACGCGGACGCCAGCATACTCACCGAATCCGCGCGCAGCCACGGCATGCGCAACCTGCGCGAAGACGGCTGGATGAAGATCCGCGACGGCGTCACCACGGTGGACGAAGTCATGCGGGTGACGCAGGAGTTCTGACGGGGCTAGGCTTTCAGCCTGCCGCCGGGCTTTTGGCGGGCGTCGCCCGGTTGACATAAATACGCCGGAGGCGTACCTTCAAAGAGTGTTCGTCTTCATTGAATCGGCTGCATTCGACCGCATGCGGCCCTATTACCTGGATGACGACGAATACGGCGATCTCCAGCAGTTCATGGTACGGAATCCGGAGGCGGGAGCGGTTGTTCCCGGATCGGGTGGCGTCAGGAAGCTCCTTTGGCGACGCGAAGGAACCGGCAAGCGCGGCGGATTGCGCGTGATCTACTACGTGCGCCATGAGCCAGATCAGTTCTGGATGCTAATGCTGTACGCCAAGGCACAGAGGGAGAACGCACCGGCGCAGATGCTCAAACGGCTGAAGGAGGCATTCGAGAATGAGTAAGAAACTCACGGGACGCGCGCTCGACCAATTCGAGGCGGGCCGCGACATCTGGCAAGAGGTCCTGGACGGCGTGCTTGAAATCAAGGCGGGCGGGGGAAAGCGGATTGCGGTCGAGCCCAGCTCGCCGGTGGTCCGCGTGCGCTTAAAGTCGGGCCTGACGCAGGCGCAGTTCGCCGCGCTTCTCGGAATCTCCAAGCGCACGCTGGAGCAATGGGAGCAAGGTCGTCGGGAGCCGAGCGGAGCCGCTAAGACGCTCATACGGCTCGCGGAACTGCATCCCGAACTTCTTCGCGAGATCGCTGCTTGAAGGGGCCATGCCAAGAACGACGGAATACGGTGAACTTCGGGCAAAGATGGCGCCGGAAGACCGCGCCGAGTCCCAGCGTCTCGCCGGCCAGGACCTCGAGGACATGCCGCTTCGCGAACCAGGGAAACCCGTTCTCGGCACGAAGGAGCAGCGCATGTGTTCCGAATGCGTAGAGGACGAGTTTCTTCGGGCGCAGATCGAGAGGGACGGTCACGATGGAACCTGTTTCTACTGCGAGCAAGATGGGAAGACCTTCTCTATCAACCAAATGGCGGATTTGGTCGATGCCGCACTCTCGGAGTTCTATTACCGTACAACGACGGAGCCGCCGGACCATGCCCACGACCTAGAGGGAGTCTGGCGTCGCAAGGGCCAGCCAGTGACAGATGTTATCAGTGACTTTATAGGCTATGCCGCCGCCGAGAATACCGCCGCTGAAGATATCCGCCGCGTCCTGGCGGAGCGGCACGATATGGAGCAAAGCCAGATCGATCTTGAGGAAGGTCCTTTCGACCACGAAACCCACTACGCCCAAAAGGACTCGGTGGACGCATGGGATTTCGAAGGTGACTGGCGTCGCTTCGAGCGGAGCCTCAAAACCGAGACTCGATACTTCAATCGGACCGCTGAGACGATTCTAACGTCTATCTTCGAAGGGATCGACGGGCACAGCACAATCAGCGGACGCCCGGTCATTGTAGATGTGGGACCCGGCACGGAGCTTTCAGAGCTTTACCGCGCGCGGGTCTTTCAAGCAAAACCGAAGCTCATAGAGGCCATGAAGCGGCCAGATGAACATCTCGGGCCCCCGCCCCCGTCGGTTGCGGTCGCCGGGCGCATGAATGCCGGTGATATCGCCGTGTTTTACGCGGCCACAGATCCCAAGGTCGCTCTCGCAGAGGTGCGGCCGCCGGTCGGGAGCAAAGTGCTGATCGGGCGCTTCGAAGTGATCCGGCCATTGAGGCTGCTCGACCTCCAAGCGCTAGAGTTTCTTGATGACGAGAAGGGAAGCTTCTTTGATGAGGATTATGTCCGCCGTCTGCGACGCGGCGAGTTTCTACGCGGACTCAGTTGGCTCGTCTCAAAGCCGGTGATGCCAGACGACCAGCCTCGTGACTATCTTCCAACTCAAGCAGTTGCTGACTTCCTCGCAACTGCGGTAGATCTACCTTTGGATGGAATGATTTATCGGTCGGTCCAGTTTGGCGGCCGGCGACGCTCCCACCCGCGTCCGATATTTGGAGGGATTCGGGATGGTCGCAATGTGGTTCTATTCCATCACGCGGCCCGCGTGCAACCATTGGACATTCCGGAAGGAACAGACATCTCCGTTTCCGATGGCGCCTTGTACTCGACGTCTGCCCCCGGATCGGCTGATGACCTTGATGGCGTCTCGGGCTTCCCTGATGACGGGCCTGAAGTCAACTACACGGTACTTGAGAAGGTCCTGGCCGAAAAACTGGAGCCGGTGCGCGCCGCACCTTCGCCTGAGCCGGATGACGCTCCGCTTAAGTTCTTAGACTCGGAATTCCACGACGTTCGGGGGGCCACGTTCGAAACCGTGTCCAGTCCGGTGCCACGCTACCGATACGAGAAGCCCCTGCAAAATTAGACTCAGTGAGCGGTTCAACAGCACTTCCGGGGTTCCCGCGAACGCGCCGCAGGGCTCCGGCCCGCTGCGCGTGCCCCCCAGCGCCGATGCGGGTGTAGGCGGATGTCACGCGTCCATATTTCGATGCCTCCCAGCCCTGAACCGGCGCTGCACCGCTGCACCCCCGCAACTGAGAACGGCGAGTTGACCCCTGGATAGACCCGAGGGGCGCGTCCGGGTGGCGGAATGACCGAGTGTGGCCGCCCGTAGCGCTTGAGGTCGACCATTGCGGTTAGAGATCCCGTTTGTCGTGCTCCTCGTGAGTGTCAGCATCCTCGATAACTATCCCCTCGATCTCCAGCCGATAGCGGTTGGGCACACGGACTGCCCGTTTGACGGGCAGATCAGGGATATGCGCTTTCACGATTGCCCTGACAGCGTCGTAATCGGCTTCACACCCTACGATGACGGATTTCAATGCTCCGGGCGGTAGGGAGAAAAAGTCATCATGCGCCCGCAGCCAATGAGCCTTTGGGCCAGGCCGTAAGCTTATGAGCCGAAAATCCTTTTCGTATCTCCACTCCTCCGCCTTGGTCAGGATCATCTCTATTGCCCGGTCTGGTTTGGCTTCAAATTCATGTGTAATCCAAAGGGGGTACTCCGAGGCGTAGAGAACCTGTAGAGCTTGGCGGAAGAGAGGGTTGTCTACACCGAATTCCAGGCAGATGCCCAGATGATTGTCAGCGTAATGCGACCACATCAAAATGGACCCGGCATCTGGCGTCACGCAGTAAATACGCCGTTCGGACACCATGCGTTGAATGTCCTTCGATTGATCGTCCACCCACTTGGCCAGCTTCTTCGGATCGTTCCGCAGGCCGGACTCCCATTGTTTCAGGTCCGGACGCGGAGTTTGCTTGACCTTGTCGGCCTGACGGTAGAAGGACGCCATTGCCTTCTGGAAAGCTTCGGGATCTTGAAGCGATAGGCTATCGAGCCACGGCCTGCAATCCCACGGGTCGTTCAGGTTCGCGGGGCTCGAGCAATGGATCTTTTGGTCGCGCAGAGTTGCCAAGAGATGATCGGCGTTGAACTTCTCGTAATGATAAAACCGCCTGATGCCTAATTGCCAGGCGAACGTCGGGCGAACCGATTCGCCCTGCCTATAGCCGGTCGTAGACGGCATCTTCCTCGTTGTCCCAGAATTGGAAGCCAGGCTCCGCTGCCTTCAGCCAAGAGATCTGGTCTGTCAAAGCGCGCAGCTCCTCCTCAGAAAAGACACGGTACACGCTGCCCTTGCGAGCTTCCTTCACTTCCTCCAACGGCTTGAAGACCCCGTCCTCATACCGTGCGGCGATGCTCATACTTCCATAATACTGCTTCAGGCCGACAACTCAGCCGATTCGATAAGGAGATGGCGTTGATCACGGCTTGTCCATATTGAAAACAAAACACTTATAAGCATTTTACAGAATTTGCTAAATTCCGCGCAAAATACTTGACAATATAAGACGCATATTTTATGATTGTAATCGGATGAGGTCTTCAGAGGGCCTCCCAAATACATCATGAGGAGCTTCAACACTATGTCTCTCAGCCATTTCGACCCCTTGGCCAATCTTCGCGTTTTCGAGGACGCTTTCACCCGGATGCTCGCGGAACCCCAGACCAACCGGCCCTGGACCCCCTCGGTGGACATTTATGAAACCGAGAACGAGCTGGTCCTGAAGGCCGATTTGCCGGATGTCGACCTGAAGGACATCGACGTCCGCGTGGAAAATCAGACGCTTACCATCGCCGGCGAGCGGAAGTTCGAGCAGGAGCAGTCCGGCAAGGGCTTTCACCGCATCGAGCGCAGCTACGGCCGTTTTGTGCGCAGCTTCGCTGTGCCGAACTCGTTTGACACCGGCAATATCGGCGCCGACTACAAGAACGGCGTACTAACCGTAAAGCTTCCCAAAACGGAAGCCGCCAAACCGCGACAGATTAAAGTCGAAGTAAAGGCGTAACCGGGCGCAAACGCCCAAGTTTTTCGGAGGCAGGCAGGCGCACTTCCGCGCCAGTCTGCCTCATTTGCTATAAGGGGAATAAGCATGTTCCGTTTGGACAGACTCACTCAAAAGGCGCAGGAGGCGCTGCAGCAAGCGCAGTCCGTTGCGGAGAAGAGCGAAAGCCAGGTGATGTACCCGCTGCATCTGCTGATCGCCTTGGTGGAAGAACGGGACGGCATTGTCCGGCCCGTACTGGAAAAGTGCTCGGCGCACCCGGACGCGGTTCTGAGCGAGGCGCGGCGCCTGGTCGGCAACCTGCCGAAGACCGCGGGCATGCAGCCCGGGATGTACCTGTCGCCGCCGCTCAACGAGATTCTGGAGCGGGCTTTCGACGAAGCGGGGCGCTTTAAGGACGAATTCGTCTCCACTGAGCACCTGCTGCTCTCCATCGCGGAGCAGCGCAGCGACCCGGCCGGCCAGCTTTTGGACCACGCCGGCGCCACCCACGACGCCATCCTCAAAGCCCTGGTTTCGGTGCGCGGGGGACAGCGGGTCACGGACCAGAACCCCGAATCGAAGTACCAGGCTCTCGAGCGCTACGCCCACGACCTCACGGATTCCGCCCGCAAGGGCAAACTCGACCCGGTGATCGGCCGCGAAGAGGAAATCCGCCGCGTCATGCAGGTGCTGAGCCGCCGTACCAAGAACAACCCTGTACTCATCGGCGAGCCCGGCGTCGGCAAGACGGCCATTGCCGAAGGTCTTGCCCAGCGCATCGTGCGCGGCGACGTGCCCGATCAGCTCAAGAACAAGCGCCTGGTGAGCATCGATCTGGGCTCCATGATCGCCGGCACCAAGTTCCGCGGCGAATTCGAGGACCGGCTCAAAGCCGTGGTGAAGGAGATCATCGATTCCAACGGCGAAATCATCTGTTTCATCGACGAGTTGCACACGCTGGTAGGGGCCGGCTCCGCCGAAGGCGCCATCGACGCCGCCAACCTACTCAAGCCCGCGCTGGCACGCGGCGAGCTGCGCTGCATCGGCGCCACTACGCTCAGCGAGTACAAGAAGCGCGTCGAGAAAGACGCCGCCCTGGCCCGCCGCTTCCAGACGGTGCTGGTGGGTGAGCCGAGCGTGGACGATACCATCGCCATTCTGCGCGGTCTCAAGGAGAAGTTCGAAATTCACCACGGAGTGCGTATCAAGGATTCGGCCATCCTGGCCGCAGCCATGCTCTCGCAGCGTTACATCACGGACCGCTTCCTGCCGGATAAGGCGATCGACCTGATCGACGAGGCCGGCGCCGCGCTACGCTTGCAGATCGGTTCCATGCCCATCGAAATCGACGATCTCGACCGCAGCATTTCGCACCTGGAAATCGAGCGTCAGGCTCTGAGCAAGGAGGACGACCCCGCCTCGAACGACCGCTTGCGGCACGTGGAGAACGAGCTGGAGCGTCTGCGCGGCGAGGCGGCCGGCCTGAAGGAGCGCTGGAACCTGGAGAAGAGCGCCATCCAGCGCGTCCGCCAGCTCAAGGAGGAGCAGGACACGCTGCGCCAGGAAGAGGAGAAGGCCAGCGGCGCACGCGACTGGGAAAAGGCCGCCGAGCTGCGTTACGGCCGCCTTTCGCAGATCGAGAAAGACATCCGGGCCGCCGAGCAGGAACTGGAAGCCGCCAAGGAGAATGCGCTCCTCAAGCAAGAGATCGGCGAGGATGAGATCGCCCGCATCGTGGCCAAGTGGACCGGCATTCCGGTGGCCCGCATGATGGAAGGCGAAATCCGCAAGCTGGTACAGATGCCGGAGCGTTTGAAGGAGCGCGTGGTGGGGCAGGACGAAGCCGTGCGCCTGGTATCCAACGCCATTCTGCGCAACCGCGCCGGCCTCAGCGACCCCGACCGGCCCATCGGCAGCTTCATTTTCCTGGGACCCACCGGCGTAGGCAAGACGGAGCTGGTGCGCGCGTTAGCCCAGTACCTGTTCGACGACGCCAAGGCCATGATCCGCGTGGACATGTCGGAGTATATGGAGAAGCACTCCGCAGCGCGCATGGTCGGCGCTCCCCCGGGCTATGTGGGCTATGAGGAAGGCGGACAGATCACCGAGCAGGTGCGGCGCCGTCCTTACTCCGTGGTTCTGTTCGATGAAATCGAAAAAGCCCACCCGGACGTCTTCCATATGCTGCTCCAGATTCTGGACGATGGGCGGCTCACCGACGGCCAGGGCCGCACCGTCAGCTTCAAGAACACCGTGATTGTGATGACCTCCAATATCGGCACGGGAATGGTGGACAAGAACACCATCGGGTTCTCGGTTCTTGCCAGGGACAAGCGCGGCGACGAGGTGCGCAAGGGGCTGCTCGATAAGCTGCGCGCCGCCTTCCGCCCGGAATTCTTGAACCGCATCGACGATATCATCGTGTTTAACACGTTGACGCGCGAACATCTGGCCGAGATTGTGGACATTCAGTTGGACACCGTGGTCAAGCTGCTGAAGGACCGCAAGATCGCGTTGCAGGTTACGGCCGCGGCCAAGGACCGGATTGTCTCCGAAGGCTACGATCCGGATTACGGCGCCCGTCCCATGAAGCGCGCCATTCAGCGCCTGGTGCAAGACCCGCTGGCGCACAGACTGATGAACGGCGATTTCGCAGAAGGCGACGTGGTCCTGGTGGACGTCAAGGAAGGCGCCGGCGAACTGGAGTTTTCCAAGCTGGCGCCGGTGGCAGTAGGGGCCGGAGCCGGGCAGGCCCGGCCCACGGAGGCACTGTGAATACTCTGAAAACCGCGATGCTGCTGGGGCTTCTCTCCGCCGTCCTGCTGATCGGCGGCGAGGCTCTGGGCGGGCGTCAGGGCCTGTATATGGGCCTCGGCATCGCCTTCCTCATGAATTTCGGAAGCTATTTCTTCTCCGATAAGATCGCGCTGTCCATGTACTCGGCGCAGCCGGTAAGCGAGACAGAGAACCCGGAGGCTTACCGCCGCGTGGCGCCCATCGTTCACGGCCTGTGCCAGCGTATGGGGCTGCCCATGCCGAAGCTGTACCTGATTCCGGAGCCATCGCCCAACGCCTTCGCCACGGGCCGCAACCCGTCGCACGCCTCGGTGGCTTTCACCACGGGCATCTTGCAGCTCATGAACGATAACGAAATCGAAGGCGTGGTGGCGCATGAGTTGGGCCACGTGCTGCACCGCGATATTCTCATCAGCTCCGTGGCGGCCACGCTGGCCGCGGCGATTACGTTTCTGGCCCGCATGGCGTTTTTCTTTGGCGGATCGCGCGACGACGACGACCGCGGCGGCCCGGTCGCCGCCATCCTCATGATGATTCTCGCGCCCATCGCCGCCATGCTGATCCAGATGGCCATCTCGCGCTCGCGCGAATACGACGCCGACGCCGCTTCGGCCAAGTACGTGGGATCGCCCTATCCCCTCATCAACGGCTTGAAGAAGCTGGAGGGCTGGTCGAAGAGCATCCCCATGGATGCCACGCCTTCCACCGCGCACATGTTCATCATTAAGCCCTTTACCGCCGGAGGCATGAAGACCCTGTTCTCCACGCACCCCGCCACCGAGGATCGCATCGCCCGCCTGCAGGCCATGCGATGACTGAAATTCGCGCCACCCGGAGAGCCGCCGCCCGGGTCGCCGCCGGCCATCCCTGGATCTTCTCGAGCGACATCGCCGATCGAAACGGCGCGCGACCCGGCGAGGCGGTCAACGTGGCCGACCCCGCCGGACGTCCGCTGGGGATGGCGCACTATAGTTCCACCTCGGAAATCACGCTGCGGATGCTCTCGCGCCAGGTGGAAGAGATCGGCCGCGAGTTCTTCTTGCGCCGCCTGCGCGCCGCGGAGGAACATCGACGCGTGGTGGTTCGCGATAGCAATGCCTATCGCGTGGTACACGGAGAAGCCGACCTGCTCCCCGCCCTGGTGGTGGACCGCTACGGCGACTATTTGGTGATGCAGGCGCTCGACCAGGGGATGGATGCGGCCAAGGGCGAAATCGCATCCTGCCTGGACGAAATCTTTCATCCGCGCGGCGTGGTGGCGCGTAACGACGTGGCCGTCCGCGCCAAAGAACACCTGCCGCTGGAGCGCTCCGTGGTGGCGGGCGAAGTTCCCGAATCCGTCACCGTGCGAATGAACGGCTTCACCATGCGCGCGGACCTGTTGCGCGGGCAGAAAACCGGTATTTTCCTCGATCAGAGGGAGAACTACCGCGCCGCGGCCGGATACGCACGCGGCGGCAAGGCGCTCGACTGCTTCACCTCGACCGGCGGTTTCGCCCTGCACCTGGCGTCGCATTGCGAATCCGTGGAAGCCGTGGATAGCGCCGCCGCCGCGCTGGCCACAGCCCGCGCCAACGCCGAGGCCAATGGAATTACGAACATCGAGTTTCAAGAGGCCGATGTTTTCGATCTGCTGGCCGGATACGCCGCCGCTCGCCGCCAGTTCTCCCTGGTGGTACTCGATCCGCCGGCCTTCGCGAAATCGCGCCGCAACCTGGACGCCGCGGCCGGCGGTTACAAGGAAATCAACCTGCGGGCTCTGCGGCTGCTGGCCCCCGGCGGCATCCTGGTGACCTGCTCCTGCTCGCATCACGTGAGCGAAGCCATGTTGCTGGAGGTGGTGGCCCAGGCTTCGCTCGACGCCGGCCGCACACTGCGCGTTCTGGAACGCCGCACCCAAAGCCAGGACCACCCCATCCTGCTCACCGTGCCGGAAACCATGTACCTGAAGTGCCTGATTCTGGAAGTCCTGTAGGGGTCTGGCAGGCCGGGCCCCGGCCCCTACCGCGCGTAGTACCCGGTCTTTGCCCTTACGGTGACTCCCGGGCGCTTCACAGTGACGGAAATCTTGCGGAACAAGCCGTCGTTGGCCGGGTTGCTCGAGTGGTATGCCAATTCGTAAGACGACCGCAATTGTTCGCCAATCGATTTGAACTCGGAAGCCATGTCCGTCTTGCGGGCGTCGAAATCCGCGCCGCCGGTATCTTGCGCCATGCGCGCCATGACGCTCGTGCCGTACTTGTTGCGGGAGTTGAGGCGACCGTTCTTCACGTCCGTGTAGCGGACGCCGTACAGGACCACGTCGTTGCTCTGGGCCGTTTCCAGAGCTTCCATCATGTTGTGCGCGCTGGAATTGTCCTCGCCGTCGCTGAAAACGATCAGCGCTCTCCGGCCATGCTCCACCTTGGCCAGCATTTCCGTGCTGGAGTAATAGATGGCATCGTAGAAGGCCGTACCGGCTTCGCGATCCTCCGCCGGACCCAGTTCGGGGAAGCTGCGCCTGCCCTTCTCATACGCCTGGAGACCGGCCAGCAACTCGTTGGGCGAGGAAGTGAACTCGCTGACGACGCGGAGATAGTTGCCAAAGCAGAGCAGATAAGCCCGGTCCACCGGGCTCAGCACGCTTCCCAAAAATGTTTCCAGGTCCTTGTGGTGCGCCTTGAGGAACGGGTCCTGGCTGCCGCTGAAATCCACGATGAGGCCCAAGTTGAGAGGAACGTCCTGGCTGCGGGCGAAGAACGCGATTTTCTGCGGCGCGCCGTCCTCGAAGACGTCAAAATCGTCCTGGCCGAGGCCTGTAACCAGCCGGCCTTCGCTATCGCGCACCGAGACAGACACGTCGACCAGCTTGACATCCACGCGGAATGGCGTCTGCCCGACGGCCGAGAGCATCGGCAGACAAGCCAAAACTACCCGGAACAGGCGCAATCTCATACCGGTTACAACGCTCGAACAGGGCGAACGGTTGCAAGAAGAGAGGGCTACCGCGTCAAATGCGGGCTGATGGCCAAAAAGAATATCGTGCCGATGGCGATCACGGCGCCATGGGGCAAGCCTACGGACTTCGGATGCTTGACGTCCAACTCCGGCTTGTCCAGGTACGCCCGGTGTCCGCGTGTCATCTCGCCCACGATGAATCCCACGTTCCAAAACGTGCTCTTCACCCGGCCGCGAATGATCACCATGAGGAGCCCCATGACCCCGCCCACGATCGCGCTGACAACGAAAATTCCGAGCCAGTTGGCCGGACCGGTCAGAGCGCCCACAGCCGCCATCAACTTCACGTCGCCCGCGCCCATGGCGTGCAACACGTACAAAAGGAAGTAAACGCCGAAGCCCAGCGCCAATCCTTCCAGCGCAAACGCCGTTCCCGCCTCAGGCAGGCCGATGGCCGTGTTCAGCGCGACACCGGCCAAGACGCCGCTCACCGTGAGCCAGTTCGGGATGCGACGATAGCGAACGTCGAAGACCGC
>OBLW0100000739.1_pt1 | contig 28002 bp, 19 predicted proteins | sample 1520161 | NCBI WGS metagenome assembly OBLW01 (sample SAMEA3539309, study PRJEB22396) | soil metagenome | biome: tundra; feature: field; material: soil | place: USA | collected 2010-05 | depth 0.15 m
CCTACACGGTGACGGCCATGGTGGCGGGTGTGGCAACTCCGGCCAACTATAGTCTCACCAATACTGCCGGAACTCCGGCCAGTATCACTGCCACAGTCGGGACACCGCAGAGCGCGACCGTGAGTACCAGTTTTGCGACGGCGCTGCAGGCGACGGTGAAGGACGCGAGTGGAAATCCGGTGAATGGAGTATCGGTGACATTCACAGCGCCTGGGACGGGGCCGAGCGGGACATTCTCGGGATCAATTACCGCCAGCAGCAACACCAATTCCAGTGGTGTGGCCACGGCACCCATTCTGACGGCCAATAGCCAGGCAGGTGGTCCCTACACGGTGACGGCCATGGTGGCGGGTGTGGCAACTCCGGCCAACTATAGTCTCACCAATACTGCCGGAACTCCGGCCAGTATCACTGCCACAGTCGGGACACCGCAGAGCGCGACCGTGAGTACCAGTTTTGCGACGGCGCTGCAGGCGACGGTGAAGGACGCGAGTGGAAATCCGGTGAATGGAGTGTCGGTTACTTTCACCGCTCCAGGGAGCGGATCGACCGCAACATTTTCGGGATCGACAACCGCCAGCAGCAACACCAACTCAAGCGGTGTGGCCATTGCGCCCATTTTGACCGCCAATAGCCAGGCAGGTGGTCCCTACACGGTAACCGCCACTGTGGCCGGGGTGGCAACTGCGGCCAACTACAGTCTGACCAATACGGGAGGATCCACGGGCGGTTCTTTGGTTGGCTCCGGCAACAGTGCGATGACTTTGGTGAGTCTGACCTCTGAAGGCACCACCGATTGGAGGCATTGGGGGGACTCCAGCCTGAACCACAAGACCGGGGTAACCGCTCAACTGAGCAACTACACAGTAGTGGGCACCCAGAACGTTCTGGCTTATAGCAATGATCTGCGGCCCATTAGTTGGTCGGATGGAACACCCACTGCAAGCGCGGCGAGTGACACCAACGGGCTCTACATCCAGGGATTAGGCCAAGGGTTTTCGTTCACAGCCCCGGCCGACACTACGTCGCGAACACTGGTGGTACATCTAGGTGGATGGAAGAGTGGGGGTACGTTGACGGCGCACCTGTCGGACGGCTCAGCCGCGGATTTCACAGACACCACAGCGACGGCCAGCGGGCAATACGACCGGAATTACACGTTGATCTATAGTGGAGCCAGTGCGGGGCAAACCCTAACCGTGACCTGGAAGATGAGTTCGGGTAGCGGAAACGTGACATTGAATGCCGCCGCGATACAATAGCTGAGTGCTAGAACCGCCAGCCGAGTACAGCAACCGCCGCGACACGCCGAGTTTTTCGCGAGTTAGTTGCTGGATTCTCACAGCGTTATACGGAATCATAGGGCATGCCCTTCCACAAGAGACCGTCTGATCACTTCACGATCGCGAGCGTAGGTTTACCGGAGCCAAGCCCTGCTGCACAAAAGATCGACGCTGCGTAGCTCTTATGACCCGGCTGCCTCCCGTTGTTTTGATACTGGGCTCGAATATCTTGCTCTTATCCTGCTTGACCGGCACATCAGCGTACCTTGAGAGGCGCGGCCTTCTCCCCGCCTACGCCGAGGAAAAGCTCGTTTCCAGTTTGCATTCGTTTGCCACTTTCCGGCAAACATCAGATTCGTGGGATCCCATGCTTGACGCGGTGAAGCAATTGGGTTCCGGCAGCAAGGACACCGTGTACGAAGAACTTTTCTTTCGACGAAAAGTCAAATTTCAGTACCCACTTACGTCTCTCTTACCGGTTTGGGCTGCTCTGCATGTTCTGAATAGCACTGTCTGGGTCCTTCGGATCTTGAAACTACTATCGTGGTTGGCGGTGCTGGTGTATGTTGCCTGTGTAACCGCGCTTCCGATAATACAGTGGCCGCCCACGAAGGGGAGCGGACCGAGCCGTTTTCTCATCTGCGCCCTGATTGGCTTGGCGGGGCTCTTGTTCTATCCAATGATGAGAGCGTTTGGGCTTGGACAATTGCAGACAATCATTAATGCGGTGTTTGCCGTGGCTTTCCTTTGTTACATGAAGGGACGGGAAAAAGTGGCGGGGTTGTTGATCGGCTGCTTGGTACTATTGAAACCGCAATACTTTCTGGTGATCCTTTGGGGTATTTTACGAAAGAGATACACCTTCGCGGGCACAGCGTTCATTTGTGTGACCGCCGGATTTGTAGTAGCGGTGGCCCTCTTCGGTGCGTCGAATTGTCTCGATTACTTGCGCGTCTTAAGCTTCATTTCCAAGCACGGCGAGAGCTATTATGCGAACCAATCCGTCAACGGCCTTCTGAACAGGATGCTGATGAATGGCGACAACGTTGCATGGATAAGCAACAGCTTTCCTGCCTACAACCCAATCGTCTACGCAGGCTCTCTAATCGCGGCGGTCCTTTTGATTCTCTTGTCCGTGGTTCTGGGGCACTATGCGCCAGGCAAAGGGAGCGTTGCAGACTTTGCTCTCGTTACCATCGCTTGTACCGTGGCGTCGCCGGCGGCCTGGGAGCATCATTACGGTGTAATGCTGCCAATCTTTGTCTGGATATTCACAAGTAATTTTAAGATCGAAGCTCGATCTTGGTTCCTTTTGTTTGTTTCGTATGTGCTGATTGCCAACGATTGGAGCATTACAAACCTTACCGCGGCCCATCCACCTTTTAACATACTTCAGTCATACATGCTTGTCGGCGCGTTGCTGCTGGTGTTGGTGTTGCAACGGTTGATAAGGTGTCCCTCTCCAACTGAACCCACTCCCAACAGTGCCGGAATTGGAACGGATGAGCCCGGAACTCCAATGTCCGCCGAGTTTGGCCCACTGTCCCCGGCGCGATTGTATGGACGGCCCTGGCGTGCGATCTGACAATTGCTCAAGGCTGGAGAGGTACAGTAGTCATTGCGGCTGGGATGTTGGGCACTCGAGACATTCTTTTGAAAGTGCTTCGGGGGCACATGCTTCGTTTTCAAAGCACGCCCCTTTGGTTCGACGAAGTTCTAAATCCTCTTGCGGGCGGCGCAGGCGCAGCTATCCTGCAAGACCATGGTGATGGGTGTTAGTACTGCTGTGAGTGGCGGTTCTTCTTCCAGAGCGGCGACCCGTATGCAAATGGCCGGACTTGCCGTTCTCGGAACGGTGCTCTCCATTGCTAGCGAGAGATTCTATTTCGGTGTTGGCAACAACGTATTTCACATACCGGTTGTACTCAAGCTCTTCGATTTAAATCAGTTTTCCCACGACGCTTTCTACCAATCCCTTCGAGATTTTGCATCGCTTGTGTGGCTAAGCTTGGGGTTGGTCGCTACGCCGGCTAACGTCTTTTGGATTTTCTTCGGCGCGCACGTCGTTTCGCGCCTCCTTCTCTATCTTGGCTGCCTGATCTGCCTGTATCGCCTAGGATTGAGGACTTTTCGAACCCTAACGATCTCAATTCTCGCCTTGGCTGTTGGCCGGGTATTTGTAGGCTATTCAATGATTGGCGCCACGGGTATGCAAATAGACTACTTCACGCATACCGAGCTGACCTATCCTCTCATTCTTTTTTCCCTACTGCTGGCCGCCGATGGCCGTCATATCCAGGCCTTCGCTGTTAACGGATTGACGTTAGACGTCAATGCCTTCGTTGGGGCATGGATGGCCGTGGTCCTGCTGTTGGTTTTACTTGTGGAGCCTGCCGCGCTTCGCAAGAAAATAACACAGCTACTCGCCGGCGGTACGCTTCAGATGTTGATCGCCCTGCCGATTATTGTATGGATACTGAATACGATACGGGAGCCTGGTGGGACGCCTTTCGACTACAGGACCTTTATTGCCTATTATTTCCCGAAACATTTCTTGATTCAGGCTTCCAGCGTTCAGGATCTGGTCCTGTTTGCGATGACTTGTGCCAGCGGTGGTATTGCGCTGTGGCTACTGGGATCAGCCGTCCGTCCGTGGAGAATTGCGTTTCTTGGTTTCATTGGCCTATTCGGCGTGGGGGCAATCCTGCCGCTTGTGACGTCGTCCAGGCTTCTGTTGAACCTAGATCTTCTTAGGATTGACGGTGTGGTAGTGCTATTGAGCCTCCTGTTTGTAATGCGGGTTGCTGCCCCAATTGCCCTGCGTAAGGATTGGCGCGTAGATGGCGGAGTGGCGTTCATGATTTTAGCCACCGTGGCCTTGGGAGACTGGCGGCTGACGGCCATCGGATTAGCGCTCTTGGCTCACGATCTGAATCGTGAGCCGGGATCTATTTGGGCGTCGCCGCGGCTGGCGTCTTTTTTCTGTGTCGCGTTGGGCGCGATCACGGTGGCCAGCCAGGTGGGTGTGGCGCCTGCTTTCCAGAGCCAGTACATGATTGCTGCGGCCATGTGTTTTATTATCGGGTTCCTGGAAGGAAACGTGGTCCTAGTGTCCCTGGCCGCTGTCATCGCCGGCGTCAACTTTCCAATCCTTTGTGCTGGTGCGATTGCCGGCCTGGGTCTTGCCATTGTATGGCGCCTCCGATCCGTTTTATGGCTGCTTGCCTGCGCTGTGGTTAGCGGGGTGATCCAGGTTGTGCTGGGCGGAGGCGGGGTCAAGGCGGCCTTGGCCGCCGCTTTAGTGATTTCCGGGATGCTTGCATTTCTCGTCCGGGATCGGTTGGGTAACATGCCTCGTCTTGCGATCCATGGGCGCGTAGCCGCCGTGGGACTCGCACTTTTTTCGTTCTTATTGCTTTGGTGCGCCGGACAAAGGGCAAATTTCGTTTGGATCGAGCTGCCACGGGACCCTGGAACAGCGGAAGAACAATCCTGGAAAGACGCGCAGCAATGGGCACGCTTGCATAGTCCGAAAGAGGCGGTTTTCCTTGTTCCGCCCAATCGGCAGGGATTCCAATTGGGTTCCGAGCGGAACGTCTGGGTGGATTGGCGTCAGGGCGCGGCTGTGATGTGGTCCCCGTCGTTTTATGCGCGCTGGATGGCGCGTTTTCCAGAAGTTGCCCGGTTGAAGACTCGTTCCGATTTCAACGCTTACGCATCGGCGCACGGGATTGATTACTACGTAGTGGAGCGAAAGCAAGACACCGAGAATTCGCCGCGGGAAACGCCAGTCTATAGCAACCCAGCCTTCGACATCTATCGGCTGAATTCCGGTGCCCGCTAAGGGAGTATCAACTAGTCCGATGCCGTAAGCATCCGCAACTCGTGGCCGTAGCAGAAGCGGCTTATGTCTTCCCGCAGGATGACACGCATTCCTTCTTCATTCGCCCACTGTTCCACAGCCTGCACCGGAGCGTACGTGATGAATTGACGCGCAACCACCAGGTCGTGCAAGCGATTGGCCTGTGATTTCCACCACGGCCGCATGCACATATCCTTGTAGATCAAGACCCCGCCTGGCTTGACCTTGGATATCACCTGCCGCAGAAACGGCCGCTGGCTTCCCGCGGGGACATGGTGGAGAACGTCCACCAGGAATACGACATCAAACTTGCCTTCCGGCCAGGCGTCCTCAATCTGCAGGCATTCAAATGTCAGTTTGGCCTTGGGCGCTATCAAAGCTGCTCGCTTTACCATGCTCCGCGCGACGTCAATGGCGGGTTGCGACACATCGAATCCGACACCCTCGAATTCACGGCCGATCCCGGCGACCAAACCCAACAGAAGGCCCGCGCCGCAACCGATATCCAGTACGCGGGAACCGTCTTGCACGTGCCCCACTAGATTCTCAAAGGGACAAATATAAGGACGCCAGTGCTGCAGCGTCCGCAGCAGGAATGGCCCCTCGGTGTACAAGGTTCTCGCGATCGCGGAGAGCTGTTCTGCATTCAGTGGGGCGCTCGAGCGATCCTGGCGCTGGGACCCCCCCGCGTCGTGATGATTCGATAAGTCCATATCCGAATCGACCTAAATCGCTTCGGTGGCTCCGCTAGCTGCCAAGCCCAGCACACTGTACTCCTTGCGGCGGGCTATGAAGCGGGCGCTTAGCTTGTGTCCCACCCGAATCAAAGGTTTCTCAATCAGGTAGTAACTAGCGGTGGCGCACAACAAAACCATCAGAATACTGAGCGGCCAATGCTGTAGTGCGCCTAAGGGCTTCGGTTCCCAAGATGGTACCAGGAAGAGCTGCTGCCATAGGTATAGGCTGTACGAGATTCTACCCACCCATTTCATAGGCGCCAAGTCCAGAACGCGGCTCACCCTCCAGGCGGGATGCAGAGCGGTGCCCAACATTAAAAGCGGGATCAGAATCGCGAGCCAGAAAACGGTTAGATAAGGCTGATACCTAAGGCAAATGGGAAAGGCTACAGCGGCCAGTATCCAGATCCATACTGAGTAGCGTTTACGAAGCCACTCCCGGGAGGAGGGGTTGTTTAACAGGAACGCCATCGTGCAGCCACAGAATAGCCCATTCAGCCGCAGATCGGTGCGAAATTGAGAGTTTAAGCTTGGTAGAATCCTGGCCATCAACTGAAAGTGAAAATCCACAGATTGCCAGAGTGCTAACGCAACCGCGATGCCGATAGCCGCCGCCAAGCCGCGCCGCACGCCAATCCATACCAGAAGGCCGGGCCAGATTAAATAGAAGTGCTCTTCCACCGCCAGCGACCATAGATGGTTGGTATATATGCCGCCGAGTGAGTCGGGAAGATAGTTCCGGAAAAAAAAGAACGAGGCAGCCAGCTCGGTTTTCGAAACCAGCAAGCCCAGAGCAGCCACCGTCATGATGTACGCGAATGCAGGAGGCAGAATTCGGAAACTTCTGCGGATATAGAAGCCTTTCAGGCTGATGGCTCCGGTCCGGTCAAATTCTTCCAGCAGAAGCTTCGTGATTAGCAGACCGCTAAGGCCAAAGAAAACCGGGACACCCCAAATTCCAAAGCGTGTGGGGCTGCTCGCGTAATAATCTTTTTCGCCGTAAAACGCCGTACCGGCGTGGTGGGCGATGACTAACAAAATTGCCAAGGCCCGCCATCCGTCGAGCGTTGGAATGTGCCTGGATTTGTCTGGACGGGAGGGCCGCTTCCCGAACCGGGAAGTCACCCTCGCCAGCAGCATCTGTACGGACTTTGGATAGCTCCCGGTCATCGCTACGTAAGAAACCGCTAGAGCTTCAATTATACCGCCTGCGCATGTTCCACTACCCAGAGCGGCGTCCAGGTTCTGGAACCTGCCAGGAAAGCCAGGAAGTGGCGGGTGCGGCGACGGTTGCGACGGTGAGCTTCTTCTTTGCGGTTGCTGTTGGAGCATAGGCTGCACCAATAGCATCAAAATCCAGCTGTGATAAGGTTGTTACGCCCTGGGTTCGCGAAGTGAGATCCAAGGGCATCGTGGTAATTGCCGAAAGGAATCGTCGCAAATGTTGGCCAAGAACTCCGACGCAATAATGGAAATGCTCAAGGCCTCGGATCTTGTGCTCGACATCGGGGGCTGGGCGCACCCGTTCAATCGGGCAAACTACGTAATGGACGCGGAACCCTACGAGACGCGCGGCTATTACAACAGAACTTTCGCGCGGAACAGTCCATACCCACCTACCTATCGGAGGCACGGTCGAGCACTTCACTGAGAGGACCTGGATTCGGCGAGACATTTGCGAAAAAACGCCGTTTCCATTTCGCGACAAGGAATTGGATTACGTGATCTGCTCCCACTCTGGAGGACGTCCGCGATCCGCTCTGGGTCTGCTCCGAAATGGCGCGGATTGGGAAGAGCGGCTACATCGAGGTTCCCTAGCGCGCGGCTAAAGCATCGCATGGAAGCGAGCCATCCGTCGCCGGCCTTTCGCATCACCGCTGGTTAATCGATATCGAAGCCCAGTCGGTCCGGTTTCTGATGAAATTCCACTGCATTCATCGTTGGAAATGCTCTCTTCCAGCCACCTACTTACGCTCTCTTTCAGAGGAGGACAAGGTGCGGTGGCTGTTCTGGAACGACACCTTCGACTTTTCCGAGACAGTTATTCACGGAGCCGAAGAGCAAGCTGCGGAGCTGGAACGATTCGTGCGATCGGTTCGACCGTATTCGACGCTCGCACTTGCCGGGGAGCGCGCTGTCGAAAAGACAATCCACTTCGCCAACCGAGTAGCCGGCTACGCAAGGCGCCATTTGCCGGCTCGAAAGCCGAGCTTTGGCTGACGTGGAACGCGACTGCCGCGCCTTTCAGTCCGGTTCGTCAATTATTACGCGTCCTTCACTATTTCCAGTTCAAAATACAGGAACCACGCTGGGAACATCCAGGCCCAGCGCCGTTCGTACTCGGCCGGATACCGGTTCGCCAGCCGATGAACAAGCTTATTCAACAACGTTTGCGCGAAGAGGATCTCATTCGCCCTTCGTTTGAAGCGTCGATCCGAATAGAACGAGAACTCGTGCTCGCCTGTGAAGTAGTTCAGACTGAAGCATGAAAAATAGTGCCGATGAGTTGGATCCGTGAACGCATTCGCGCAGGAAAAGTGCGGGACGGTAATGCGGACGATCGCTCCATGCCGGCAAACGCGATGGATTTCCTCCATTGTCTTTACGATGTCATTCAAATGTTCAATAACGTCGTAGGCATGGCATTCGTCAAACCAATTGTCGGGAAGAGGCCAGGGTGCCTGGTCTAAGTCGTGGCATACATCCGGATTAGTGGAAGAGACTATATCGACGTTCACGGCATGATCCCGTTGTTTGTTGCCGCTGCCGAGACAAAGTGCCCTCCGGTCCTCGGGGATTGCAAGCTTAACATGGGAACCAGTCATCATGAATCCGAACGCAAACGCGCCGAACTAAACGGTTGCTCTGCCTGTCAGAATGCCTACTGGCATAGCATATCACCAAAATGCGCGGCGATTGAATGCCCAGTCAGATTTGACAGCCTGCCTCCAAACGTTAACTCACGTGCGGGCCGGTCTTGTGAGTATCCCGATTCGACGGCGTCTCCAGGCCTCAGTTACAATGTCGAAACATCCGAGGTCGCCAAGACCCTGGAACTCGAATCGAGATAAATAAGCCGGTAATACACCGGGCCGATGTTGCGATCCCACGCCGGCACGCAGGTTCCGGCTCCACAATCGAACGCGGTATTGGCCGGAGCATCCAACCAGTAAAGATCGTAGGCGTAGCGGATGACGACCTTGGCAGCGGTCGCTATATCCGCCAGCCGCGCTGAAATCACCGGCTGGGCGATCTCCGCCGTGAAGTTCGTTGGGAATGCGAACCACACAGAGTCATCAGGCTGGAGCGTTACCGAGATAGTATTCGTGCCGGCCGCAATCGTGCTCATTGTGATCCCCTGCCAGTTGGCGATGTATTGGGCGATCTGCTGACCCGATTGCAGGTAGGGCGTGAGTGTGAAAGTACGGGTCTGCGGACCGCCGGAGGCGTTCCAGCAGAACAGGAGTTGCGCGCGGGCGCCGCAGGAGATGAGCGGGCCGAGGTCTGGAGCGTTGAGCGCCGGGGTGAACAGGAACTTCTGCCAGCGCGTCTCCATCAGCGCCGCCATGTTGTTTGCGTGGAAGATGGGAACTGCCAAGCCATCCTCGAAATGAGGGTTGGCGAATACCTGGCCGGAGGCTTGGTTGTCGGCGAATTTCCTCCAGAGATTGGCCGACAAGTTCAACCCCTTATAACCGCCGCCGACGAAGAACACGCCAGCGCCGGGACTGCCGATCGGGCTGTAGTTGTAACCGTTCTCGGAGGCATCGGTCTTGTACAGCCGTTCGCCCACGCAACGCACGATGGCGCACTCGATCATGGTTCCGAAGGCCAGGCCGGGGGTGGTGTAGTTCTGCAGAATTTGGCGCGCGGACATCCCAGCCACGAAGCGGTTATCCGGTAGGATGGTTGCCGTGCCGCCGGTCGAAGAGCCAACTGGAATCTGACGGTAGAAGTTGAAGTAGTTTTGGGGGCTGCCCATTGTGTCGGTCGCCAGGTTCAGGTTCTCGGCCGTGTAGAGGAACGTGTTCGCGTTGTAGCTTGCAGCCTGCGTGCCCCCCACGCTCACACTGAACGTTTGGCCGCGATGACGATTTACGTTGTTGTTGGCCGAGCCTGAATATTGGAAGCCCGTCTGTCCGCCGACGCCGTCCGTTGTGCCGGCCGCGGTCATTGAGGTGAGAGTCAATTGGTCGCCGTTCTGGAATGTTAGCGTGCCGGTGGTGCCTGATGCACAGGCCCCGGTGCAGGTAAAGCTGGTACTCGCCAGAGCCACCGTGAGCGTAGTAGCGGTTGGGGCGCTGATGATGTAGTAATTGCCGTTGTCGGCGGAGTTTGACATGCCGGTGAGCCACAAGCGGGTATTGCCGGGCAGGATGTTCAGAATTCCGTGTGGTGTCGTGGTGGTGATGGTCGATCCGGTGAATGAGCTTACTGTGACCGGGTATCCCTGCCATCCGCGCTGGTGCGGTGTCCCCTGGGATATTACTATGACAGGCTTGTCCGGCGAGAAGCATCCGTAACGGGCCCTGATCCAATAGCCGACGCTGAGAGAATTCTGGAGTCCGGTTACGGAATTGGATTGCTCGCGCGACGGCAGATAGTTCTCGTTGACATGCGATGTGTAGAGGTCCGCATAGTCGGAAATTTGCGTTATCGCGCCCAGGGACTGTGTTCCGTTGCCAAGGACGTTCGCGGTCTGAGTGCAGTTCGTTCCAGCGCCGGGGGGCCAACTCATAAACGCGCGGCCCGAGACCGCGTTGGCTTGCGTCATCACAGCGGCGAAGGCGTTGTAGGGGATCACATTGCCGCCAGTTGAGTAGCTGGCCGTAAGCGGGTTAATCGCGAGCGCCGGGTCATTTGAAGCGTTATAGGTACCCGCCGCCACTGAGCAGGGGAAAGTGAAGCTGGTCGATGTGACCGAATTGGCATGATAGTTCAGGCCGTTCATTCCGGTGGTGACGGAGCCGGTGACCGTGAAGTAGTTCAGACCTACGTCAATACCCGTGCCGTTCACCGTGCAGGTAGTGCCATTCGAGACAATGCTGCTTAACCAGCTCTGGGAGCTGATGCCGAAGGTGATAGGACCGCCAAGCGGATGGCTGGAGTAGGAGAACTCATCCATCATGGAGGCCCCCAGGAACGGAATCGATGAATTCTTGAAATCTGCCAAAACAAATTGAAGTCCAGGGGTGGCCCATGCGGACGCCGGGCCGGCTACAGTCGCATATAGATTGCTCGGCTGACGCACGAAATTGTCGCCCGTGCACCAGAGGTATTTGTTGTAGCCGGCCACGGCCGCCGTGATTCCCAAACGGTAATTCATTTGCCCGTTCTGAAATGCCGACATTTGGCCACTGGCAAATCCATCGAGTACGCTATAAACGCAGCCAAATTCGATAGCATTGAACGCGGAAGCATTCATGTCCCCGACAAACCCGGTTGCAGCGAAAGGATTGGCCGGAGATATGTATTGCTGATCGCTCGGGATGTCGCCCGAGTTGAACATCTCGTGCAGCCAAAGCGAATTCGGCCCGTAGGTGGTATGGATCGCAAAGTCTTTGCCGAGGTGCGGCATGACATTATCGGTCCACACAAAAACCCAGGAAGTGCGCGTGGGGCCGAGCGCGAACGACCCGCCCGTGGAGCCGAGTGCGGCAGGTTGGTTGTTCAAGATCGCCTGCGGGGGATTGGTATCGGGATTGACGGCGGTGATGTGATAAATTCCCGGAGTCCAGCCATTACCGCCGATAATTCGAATTAGCTTATTAAGATCGGAGTTGTTGAACACATAGCAGGAGGTCGACCAAATGGTTCTTGTCATTGACCCGGACATCACTAGATCCGTACAGCCGGTCGCGGTCTCAGCCATCGTGAGAACTTGGGCGCTCTGGGCGTTGCCGCTTGAGACCGCCGAGGCGGTGATGAGGCCCGAGGAGTTGACCGTGGCGACGGTCGATCCCGTGAGCGATGGCAGCATCAGGTAGTCGAAGTTGGGAGGGCTGACTGTGGTGCCGTCCGTGTTGATGACGGACGGAGCCAGCGAGAAAGTTCCGCCCGGTGCGAGATATATGTCGCGCGCGGCGTTGCGGACCTCTGAAACCACAGCGCCATTGGCTACTGCAATAGTGTTGGAGAACTCGCAAGCAAGGCCCTCATAATCGTTGTCGGAATAAGTTGTGCCGCCGGCATTGTCAATGACGATTCCGGCCACTACGTGCGTTCCGTTCTGTACCTGGGTGGTGTCGATCAGCGCCGCCTTGATGGCGGAGGCGACGTTGAGGTCTGTTTGTTGCGGGATCCCATCCAGATACCAGGTAAACGTCTTGCTGTTGCCGCTGCCGGAGCCGGTGAGCGTCATCTGCACGGAAACCCGGCCCGACCAGTTGGATGAGAATGGCGTGGCGGGAGTGACGGTACAACCGGGGATGTAGGAAACCGGCGCGCTGTTGGCCACTGTGAACGCTACAGCCGGGCTCGTGGCCACCGTGCCCCCTAGCGAGTTGTATGCGGTCGCGATGACCTGATGTGATCCGTTCCCGACCCAAAAGCTATTCCATGGCATCGAAAATGGCGTCGTGATTGAGCACCCCACCGTCATCAAGGCGCCGAAGCCGGGGTTAAGCGCGGGATAGGCATCCACGGTGTAACAGACTCCGGAAACAGAGGGGGCGCTGCTCAGCGCCACGGTGAAGGAAAATCCGGTAAAACCGCTGAGGACCTGATTCGGCGCAGGGGAAGTGATGGAGACAGACTGAGCCTTTAACGCCGTGGCGCAAACAATGCAGACGAGGAACCTTCGCATGTCCGAGTGTTATCATCCCGCACCCTAGACCGGAAAGCCAATGTCTATACTAATTAATAGCATCAATAGCATATGGCGGCAAAAGAGTTGTGACTCGCAAAAAGTCCCCCCAACATCTTCTTCTTAGCCCGAAAGTACTAGGTGATTCGATCCTGCCGTAAAACAACTTTCCGTGTGTATACTCATCTCAAGCCTTCACGGGCCCGTCATTGCAAGTCGTCGAACCCCAAGGAGGCTCCAGCATTCCTATGCTCAATGCAGCAGATCGAACTACAATTAAACTGAGCACCCCTGTGAGCAGCCCAGCGAGCATCGCCCACCCTGATCTGGCGTTCTGCGTGGATTTGGACGGGACGTTGGTACGCACGGACACATTGGTTGAGTTGTGTCTCTCCATGTTGCGGAAGGCCCCTTGGAGAATATTCTTTATCCCATTCTGGGTGATGGCGGGCAAGGCGTGTCTCAAAAGAAAGTTGAGCCTCTTCGGCACACTCCAGGTGGAGAACCTGCCTTACCGGCATGACCTGCTGGAGTTACTCCGCGCCGAGGCCAGCGCCGGCCGCCGATTGATCCTGGTTAGTGGCGCCGATCACAGCATCGCACGCCGGGTGGCCGATCATCTGGATCTTTTTGACGATGTGCTGGGAAGTGATGGGGAGAAAAACCTTGTCGGCGCGCAGAAAGTTGTGGCCATCCAGACGCTGCTTGGGCCCCAAGGGTTCATCTACGCAGGTAACTCCCGGGACGACTTTCCGGTTTGGATGAGCGCCAGCGGCGCCATTGTTGTAAACGCCCCACGTTCCTATCCCACCAGGTTGGAGCGTCAAGGCAAAAGCGTTGTTCGAGTATTCCCCGGCCACGCCAGATCGTGGCGGCCGTTCCTGAAGTCCATCCGCATATATCAGTGGTCCAAGAACTCGCTGATCTTTGTTCCGCTCTTGTTATCTCACAAGATCTTCGACCTGGCTCTCGATCTGAAAGGTCTGTTGGGATTCCTGGCCTTCTCATTAGCGGCTTCCAGCCTCTACGTAGTAAACGACCTGCTGGATATTGAAGCGGATCGCAAGCACCCCCGGAAACGGAAGCGTCCGTTTGCCGCCGGTGAATTATCAATTCCTGCCGGCCTTGTTTTGGCGGCATTTCTGGTATGCGCCAGTGGGTTTCTCAGTATTTGGCTGTCTTGGCCGGCCCGGTTTTTGATGGCCGGTTACTGCGTAGCCTCGCTGGCATATTCGCTTTTTCTGAAGCGGCACCTTTTCATTGATGTAGTCCTGCTGGCAAGTTTCTTCACACTCAGGCTTATGTTCGGAGGAGTGGCAACCGGCATTGAGATCTCGATATGGACGCTGGCTTTCTCCATGTTTCTGTTTCTCAGTCTGGCGCTTATGAAACGGCTGACCGAACTCCGCCTGGTCCTCACTCCGGACAAACCGGCTTTGGACGGGCGAGGATATGTAGCAGCCGATCTGCCTCTTATCTCGTCGTTGAGCGCCGCCAGCGGTTTGCTGGCTGTCCTGGTGCTGGCGTTATACCTCCAGAGTGCCGAAGTCCACTCAATTTACTCCCATTCCTATCTGCTCTGGCTGATGTGCCCTTTGCTCCTATATTGGCTCGGTCGCTTTGCGATTCTCGCCAATAGAGGCTATATCCACGATGATCCGGTGGTGTTCGCCTTCACCGATCGTGCCAGCCTGATAGTGGGTGTTCTGGCCGTGGGCGTCATGCTTTGCGCGATATGATGGCTCGGCTGGTTGCAAGCCGGCCGCTGCAGATTGCCTTGCTTGTTCTGGTGGCGATTCTCTTTAGCGCCGCGAACTGGCTAAAGCTCGGATCGTTTTGGATGGACGCTCCGCGATCGCTCTTTGAGATGTACCGCTTCTCGAAAGGCGAAATTCCTTATCGGGATTTTACTTTCCCTTATCCTCCTTTGGCGGTCTTCCTTTGCGGCTTCGTTCTTCGCTTGCTTGGCGCCACCTTTACCGTGGTTCAAGTAACCTACGGACTTTTGAGCGTGGCTTGTGTGCTGGCCGCGTGGGTGCTGGCACGGCGGATTGCACCACCGCTCCCGGCCCTGCTCGCTACTGTTACATTTACCCTTGTTGGCGCCACGAATGGCGGGAATTTCGCCATGTTCTCGATCGATCTGTATGCCCCGGCCATCTTGATCGGCGCATTCGGAATATTGCTGGCTGCGATCGGATTGGTGGACACCATTCGTGGCGGCGCGACCCTTTCCTCCTCCGCTTTGTTGATTTGCGGCGGATTCATCGGTTGTCTCGGCAAGCCGGAGTCGGCCGCGGGCGTGCTTGCGGGGTTGTTCTGTTTCGCCTTGATCAACCTCCGCTGGCCGCCGGCGGGTGTTTCTCGTTTACGGATACTCGGCGGGGTAACGCGAATGGCGGTTCTGCTGCTCGGCCCTGCCATCGTCGTCTTCGCTGTTTTGCTCAGCTGGCTGGGCCGCCGTCCGGTTCTCGACGGAATCACCGCTTATGGTTTGGCCTCGGTCGCTTGTCCATACTGGCCCACGGGTTTTGGTGTAGTGGGAGGTCTGGCTGCCCTCGGCGCCGCGATGGCATCAATGGGAATCGTGAACTTCCTTTTCGGAGGTTCTCGGGATGTTCCTTCGCGACGGTGGGAGCCACTGTACGTGATGGCCGGTATTGGTGCGCTCTGCTGGCTGATCTACATCCGAGTTTTCTTTCGGGACTTGACCCTGCAGCAACCCATCCGCCAAGGTCCGGTTGCCCTCGGGTATCTTTTGGTTTCGGCCAATACGTTTGTACTCCCGCTCATGTGGGCCAGCGTGTTGATGCTGGCGCTGAATGCCTGGTCCTATCTCCGCGCTGGGATCAAGCCGAGCTCCGATCAAAAAACTGCTTTTGTGATCCTCGGCATCATTGCGGGTGTCTCAACCCGCGAGCTCTTTAACAATACGGTCTCACAGGCAACCCAGGCCACTCCGATGTTGTACGCACTCATTTTTCCAGCGTTTCCGATGCTAATACAGCACGCGTTTCAATGCTGGAACGCATTGCGCGGGGGCGCCACCAGGGTTCTCTCAGCGCCGCGGGTATATGCCGCTGCCGCCGTCGTGCTTTGCTTGTTCTCAGGTCTTCGCCTGGCCGGTTATGCCGCCCGAGAAGCGAGGAAGCACTATAGGCAGGTTTCGACCGATGCCGGAGCCGTCAAGCTGGACGACGACGGAGTCTCCGAGGAAGTGTACATGTTTCTCAAGAGCCGGACGCTGCCCGGCGAGCCTATCGCGGACTTGGCCTACGGCGGCGGCGTCAATTTTGCGCTGCATCGCGGCAGCCCGCTGTTTACGACACAATTCACGAACTTCCGGCCGACACTCCAACATCGCGAGAGAGACTACAATCAACTCCGCCCCAGCGGTGTCAGGTTCGTGATCAGCCGGCAGCCTCCTTCAGTGCGCTACGGCACAGAAAACGGATGCGCACTACCCCGCCTTGTCTGGAAGCCATTGGCATGTCCCGATGACGCGAAGACTGTATTCCCTGTCCTGCAGTTCGTAACGGACCACTATCGGCCCAGCAAACAGTTTGGCGACATAGTTGTGTACGAGAAGAACCCAAGCGGGTCCTAGTCTAGCAGCCCGCGTCTAAATCGCCCTGTTTACGGCGTGGCGATTTTTTGAATGACAACGGCGCGGCCGAGTTACTTTGGATTCCGGAGCGGGGAAGCCAAGCACTGACCGCCGCAACGCGTTGAGTGCCGAAATCTCCGATCTCACTCGGTGTCGCCCATCGCGCCGCCGTGCGTGCTGACCGCCACGATCGCTCCGCTCTCCATATCGACAGCCTGTTCCCCTAAGGGAAATCAAGTTCGCCCGCAGGATTCTGACTCAAGCGGCCAACGCGGCCATCAAGAAAAAAGGGTCTCACTTCCAGAACGTATTCCGCCGTTTTGTCGGCAAACTCGGCTATGGGGGCGCCGTCTGGGTCGTCGCTCATCGGCTTTCCAGGCTGGTGTGGCTGATTCTGAACAAGCAGGTCCGCTACATCGAAAAAGGGAGAGGAGAGCAATCCCAAGGCCAAGCAACGTCGTGCCCAGAAGCCTGCTCAGTCTCTCTGCCGCTTGGGGTATGAAGTCATTCTCAAACCCATACAGCCAGCCCAGGCCATGACAATCGAGCGTGATTTTCAAGGGAGTCGAGCGTCCTTTGCGTCTTCGGCCAGGACGGTCGCGATTTGGATTCAGGCTGGCTCAAAAACCGGACGTACAGGTCAGGCCGCTGGAACACGTAGCCGAGTTGTTCAGAGTCCAGTTCCCGAGAGGCCATATGCTAGCCGCCCAAGCCGAAATCTGATAGGTCAGATTCGGATCGACACCATAGTACCGGAGTCTTGGAAGCGAGAACCAAATCTGCCCTCCAGATGAAGTCTCAAAAGAGAGTTTGGCTGGGTCGTCGGCGGCTCTGGCCCAACCGCCTTGATAAAACTGTTGCGGGCTGTACTTCTGGAGCTGTGCAAACCAGATGCGGGTCCACGTTTCTGAAATGCTGGTGCGCAAAGAGGATGGGGTTCCGCTCCAAATGCTTTCAAACCCTTGATGAACCAGAACAGATGGTGACACCCATGTAGGATGCCATCCATACTGTCCTTTTTCCGGCCCGATCCCGCTCAGAGTTTCTTCCTGAAGCGTTTTGACCAACCACTCCAGCGTCAGCATGATTTCGGGCGTGCTCCCGGCTACCAGAGAAAGGTCCTTTACTCGACCAACCGCGTACGGAAAATCGATGGGTGAGTGATCGACTTCCTGACCCTGCCCGTCGTTCAGGATCAGCTGCATGTGATACCAAATCAATGACAAGTAAGTTTGCGTGACAAGAGAACCGTTGCCTAAGCCTGGCCCCGCGGGTATATGGTTAAGCGTCGGGCTTGTAAAGAACGGCACCCCTCCGTACCAGGCGCGAGGATTGGCTTTTGAGCCGAATATGGCCTGCGGCATCCCTTCCAACCCAAACTCCTGATTTATTTCCCATAGTTTAACCATATGCCACAAGGCGACGCTGTAAACTTCACCTCGGAGGTTGCTCACATCCCAAGCCATTTTTGCGTTGCCGTCGATCGGCTGCAGGAACGTTCCGCGTGCCTCGGCCCAGTTTTCGAACGTGAATCTTGCGCTCTTATAGCTGGCTGGATCGTTTGCAACTAGCACGCTCCGAACCGTTGGATAATACCGAGCGAACGTGCTAGTGGAAAACGAAGGAAAGGCATCCATCGGATGGATTACCGGCAACCAGGAGTTCCAGTCCGGCAACTGCAGCGCAATGGGAAGCTCCCTCGAGTTTAAATACTGATCCGCCGTCCAACTTGCAGTGCTTCCGCCAGGAGCCAGATAAGGGAACATGGCGGCATCGGTATCGAGCACGGCATCAATGCCGGCCCCTGCGGACCAATCCGAGGCCAGTTTGGAATCCAAACCAGGACCCGGCTGATACGGCGGGTTCCATGGCCGGCCGGGACTCGGGGTATTCAGAGAGCGGATGTAACTGGCTATCTGACTTCCCTGCGCAGCGGTGAGACCGTGGAAAATCGAACGCGTCTGAATGGAATTGTTCGAATAATTGAAGTATTTCAGGTCCCGGCCATCATGCGCATGACAGTCCGCACAGTGTGCGAGAATCGGTCGACTATCGGTTGAAAAGGGTACGGTAAGGGGCGCGTTGCGCCACAACTTCTCGCCCTCGGCGATATCCGATGCTTTCGTCGACGGCGGCTGCCAGCCGTTGGGATCATCTTCTGCAAACGCCCCAGCGGGGATTAGCCAGCGCCCACTCTCGTCCTGGACATTGAACGCCAGCACTCTAAATCCGCTTACGTTCCCGTCGGTTCCGTTGAACCGGAAAGTCAGGGCATTGGCGCCAGTTGTTAGGGAATTCACCCGCATGGTCATCTGGAGCGTGTGAAAACCGCCGCCTATTCCTCCGTAGGCATTGGCTAACCCCAACAGTGTAACGGAACCTTCATTGATCGGTTGCCAAGCACCACCATTGAGCTGGAGACTGGCTTGGGTTGGGTAGCGTAGACCATGGATCTTCATCCAGAGACGCAGACCCTCATGGCTCGATCCAGGGGCAAGATTGAATGATACTGTCGCGGTTGCTCCATCTGGCCCGAGCACCTCAATTGGAAGCGTAATGGGAGTTCGGTTTGTGGCTGCGCTCGCAGTATTCGAGCCTAACAGAAGCCATATCGCAACGGAGCCTAGGTAAAAGGAACGTGTTGCTCGGCACATCGGCTCGACACCCCACTTTGATTCAACTATTATCGTACACTACTGCGCCCTGATTCTCACGATGGGAAGTGGCTCTGGACGGAATACTGGGAGGCGTTGGTCCCGAAGCCACCTCGACCGACAACCCGACATCCGGCCATTTGTCTCTGACTGCCGACCTTTCGCCGGTGGTTCCCGAACAGAGAGTTGGATCATCATAGTTCCGGCATAGTCTACATTTCCCGGCTCTTGGTCCAACACCAGAGGCGCGCATCCGCTTCAGAAACTGAAGGCTCTCCGTGCGCCATTGATTCTCTGATCGTACGCTTCGAACTTAATATCCAGACGTACAAGTCAGACCATTGGAACAGGTAGCCGAATTGTTCAGCGTCCAGTTACCGAGAGGCCATATGGTAGCGGCCCAGGCCGAGATCTGATAAGTCAGATTTGGGTCGATACCGTAGTACCGGAGTCTTGGAAGCATGAACCACATCTGGCCCCCGAAGGTGGTCTCGAAAAAGAGCTTGGCTGGGTCGTCAGCGGCGCTAGCCCAGCCACCTTGATAGAACTGTTGCGGAGTAAACTTTTGCACCTGCGCGAACCAGGCCCGGACATACGCTTCTGTTAGCGTGACGCGCAGAGCAGGGGACGTTTCCGACCAGATGCTTTGCCAGTTAGAGTCAACCAGCGCCGCGGGCGCCGTCCAAGTCGGATGCCAGCCATATTGTCCTTTTTCCGGCCCGGCTCCGCTCAGGGTTTCCTCCTGGAGCACTTTTATCTTCCAGGTCATTTGAAGCATCGCCTCCGGCGCCTGAGCGATCAGCGAGAGATCCTTGACGAAGCCATCCGTGTACCCAAAGTCGATGGGGTCGTGATCGACCTCCTGGCCTTGTCCATCGTTGAGGATTAACTGCAGGTGATACCAAATGTAGGCCAGGTAGACCTGCGAGAGTTTGGTGCCATCGCCGAGCAGCGGTCCGAAAGGAATATGCTGCATGTTGGGAGAGCAATAGAACGCGTCGGCGCCGAACCAGCCGCGAGGATTTGCAGTGGAGCCAAATGGAACCTGGGGCATGGCTTCGAGCCCGAATTCTTGATTCAGCCCCCACTCCTTCAGGAGTTTCCAGCGGACCGCCGAGTAAATCACTACACGGAGATTGTTGTTGCCCCAAAGATTGGTGGCGTCCCAGTTCGCTGTAGCTTCAATCGGCCCCAAAAAAGTGCCCTGAGCTGTGGCCCACTCGTTGAAAGCGTTGAGCGAATTTTTATACGCGGCTGGATTGTTGGGTTGAAGTTCGCTTCGAATCATTGCATAGTCGGTGTAGAATTCACTATTGGTGAAGTCGGCCCCAAAGGCATCGATGGGGTTGACTTGCGGCATCCAATGGTTCCAGTCCGGTAGCTGCATGGCGATGGGCAGCTCGCGCGGATTAAGATACATATTCGACGCCCATCCAGCGGTGCTCCCACCGGGTGCGAGATAAGGGAGCATGCTCGCATCGTCGTCGAGCACGGCATCGATCCCTGCTCCCGCCGCCCACTCCTCGGTCGGCCTGGTATCCAGTCCCGGGCCCGGTTGATAGGGCGGGTTCCAAGGCCGCCCGGGGCTCGGAGTATTCAGCGAGCGAATGTAGCTTGCGATTTGATCGCCCTGAACATCGGTGAGACCACTGATCACCGCACCCCGATGGATGAACTTGTTGGAGTAATTGAAATACTTCAAGTCTCTCCCGTCAGTGGTGTGGCAATTGTTGCAATGGGCCTGAGTGGGGAACCCGGCGTGTACTATGGTTGCCTGCTGAAACAGGAGCTTTCCCTCGGCGATGTCGGCTGGGGAAGGCAGGGGCGGTTGCCAGAGGCTGGGATCATCCTGGACAAAAACATCTGGCGTCAACAGCATGGCGCCATTCGCACTCATGAAGTTGAATTTCAGAACTCTGAAACCAACCCCGGATGGCCCGTTGAACCGGAAGCTGATAGTGTTGGCTCCCGGAACCAGTGTGCCCGGAGTAAGGTTCAGCGTCATTTTTAGGGTTCCAAAGCCACCGCCGATACCTCCGTAGCTGGCCGCATTTCCTAGCAAGGTCACTGTATTGTTGTCGAGTGGAACCCAGGGCATATTGTTCACCTGGACACTCCCCTTGTCGGCGTATCTCAAGCCATGGATCTGCATCCACAGCATCGGTGTGGTACTGAGATCCGTTCCTGGGGGAATCGTTACGGATACGGTCTCCGTGTTGCCCGCCGGACCTACTACCTCGATGGGCAACGTGATTGCTTGCTGTGGTATCAAGGTGATCGATGCCTGTGCCACTTTGCTTGGATCCGACGCGCTTGTCGCTGTGAGAACGACTGTTTGTTGCGCGCTCACCGATCCTGGCGCGGTGTAAAGGCCGTTCGTAACTGTGCCCACCACCGGAACCAGCGACCAGTTTATTGCCGCAGTGTTTTGCCCGTTTATTGAAGCGCTGAACTGAACTGACTGGCCTGCGGAAAGTGACGCGGAAGAGGGTGTCACCGTGGTTGCCGCGGCGGGCATCAGCGTAATGGCCGCGCTCGCGGTTTGAATGGGATTAGTGCTACTCGCGAAGGTGGCCGTAATTGTCTGTAAGGTGCTGATGGAGGCTGGCGCGAGATACAATCCGCTCGTGATGGTACCCACTGAAGGAGCGAGCGACCACGTGCCTGCTACGTTAGGCGTTCCGCCGATAGTGGCATTAAACTGGATCGATTGGCCGCCAGCAAGAGAAACAGAGGAGGGTGCTAACGTGACGCCAATGACGGGTACAAGCGTAATTACAGCACCCGATGTCTTGGTCGGGTCGGCCAAACTGGCCGCGGTTACGACTACATTTTGCCCCGCATTAATGCTCGCGGGCGCCTGATACAGACCACCGGTCAATGTTCCCACCAGCGGCGAAAGCGACCAGGAAACGTTCGGATCGTTCGTTCCGCTGAGTGACGCGTTGAGTTGCACAGATTGTCCGCCGGAGAGTGTAGCCGACGAGGGTAGAACGGCGACCGAAATTGTGGGAATCAACGTCACAACCGCGGTGGCCAGTTTCGTCGGATCCGCGCCGCTCGCGGCCGCCACCCTAACGTTCTGCTGCATGGAAATCAAAGCCGGCGCCGTGTAAACTCCGTTGGATAAAGTTCCAATCGATGGCGACATCGACCAGTTTACAGCGGTGTTACTGGAGCCACTCACCGTGGCTTTGAATGTAGTGGATTGCCCTCCGGTGAGCGAAGCGGTGGAGGGGCTCATTGAGATGGATACCGCAACGGATGCGGGGACCAGCGATATGGCGGCGCTCACCTTCTTGGAAGGATCGGCCGCGCTTACGGCCGTCACGGTGATCGTCTTGTTGCAAGAGATGGTGGCCGGCGCCGTGTAAACTCCATTGGATAAAGTTCCAATCGATGGCGACATCGACCAGTTTACAGCGGAGTTACTGGAGCCACTCACCGTGGCTTTGAATGTAGTGGATTGCCCTCCGGTGAGCGAAGCGCTCGACGGCGTCATGGTAAGCGACACCGACGCCCTCAATGAGACCGTGGCGCTGGCGCTCTTGGTGTGATCCGCCGCGCTGGTCGCCGTGAGAGTGATCGTCTGGGCCGATGTCACCAATGCCGGCGCCGTGTAAACACCATTGGTGATGGTCCCGACCGCGCGTGACAGAGACCAGTTCACCGCCGTATTGCTGGACCCGTTCACGGTAGCGCTGAAAGTGGCTGAGTGGCCCGAAGACAGCGACGCCGAGGGTGGCGTTACCCTGATCGATACCGGCACCAGCGTGAGCTGCGCGCTGGCAGTGGTGCCAGGCGATGCCTGGCTGGCCGCCGTCACGGTAACCGTCTGCGGGACTGTGATCGGAGATGGAGCCGTGTAGACTCCGTTCGACAAAATCCCCACGTGAGGCGACAGCGACCAGTTGAGTCCTGCGTTGGTGGTTCCGTTCACCGTGGCGTTCATGGCCGTGGATTGGCCAGCCGCCAGCGAATTAGAACTCGGATTGAGCGACACCGATATGGTCGGCACCAACGCGATGGTCGCGCTGGCGGTTTTGGTGCGGTCGGCCACGCTCTTCACGGTCAAGGTGATGTTTTGTGGGCCGGTCAGGTTCATCGGTACCGTGTAGACCCCGCCAGAAGTGACCGATCCAATGCTTGGGTTGGTCCAAGTGACCTGTGTATCGCTAGCTCCAGTGACGGTAGCGGTAAACGCGGCCGATTGGCCATTGGTCATCGAAATCCAGGTTGGGAGGATTGCAATACTCACCAGCGGCATCAGGGTAACGGTAGCCGAAAGCACGGGATGTCCAGGCCAGATCGCATAGACGGTTACCGTGCTTTCGGCTGTAATACTCGCCGGCGCAGTGTATGCACCCTGCGTTGTAATGCTGCCCGAGCTGGGGCTGATCGACCAGGTGTACCGATTTATTCCAGCCATCTTAACCGAAAACAATTGGGTTTGGTGAGGCCTCAATGTGACAGTCGCTGGTGCCACCGATTGTCCCTGTGAAGTAGCTGTCATGAAGAACAGGATTGCCGCTGATAGAAGTTGGAATGTAGATCGCACAATTACAGTCGCTCCTTAAACGCCATAGAGCTGGCGAGTAGTTCTTTGGCGCCCGGAAAAGATCACCCACACTTATGGCGGAATCGGTATGATTAGGTCCCCTGTGTGCCACTGGTTGGGGGGCGCGATGTTTCTAGAGTGTGATGGTCGGCGCTACGTAGGCGAGTGCGGTTGTCACACTGTATGCTCTATCGGACAGTCAGGTTGGGAACTCGCTATCGCTCGACACCCGTTTCTCCTCGACAAAGCATCCTAGATTTCTTCGTCGATAGTCTTAGGGAGCTTACGAAGCCACAACATCGTCAGTTGATGGCTCCGATCAAATACGTGGCCAGCAATTGACTGAATCGGTTCGCTCCCACCCTTGACAGGTGCAGATGATCGTCAAAGAGCCGCGCGTCAGGTACCCAAGCGCTGGCATCCAAATAGGTTGCCCCCGCGCTTTCCACTGCTGCCCGTGTGCCGTTGCGGAACTGTTCCCAAATCGGTTGAGCATAGAATTCTTTCAGGTGCAATGGGTGCATAGGCATCTCTACCACGACGACCTTGGCTCCGTGATCCCTGGCTTGGTGTAGCAGGGCTTGAACAGGCGCGGAAAGAAAATCACCAGACTGAATCACCCGTTGGCACGCCCGGAAGAAGTCTTGCGGGTCCGCGGCTTCGAGCGCGGCGAAATCCGCTCTTCGGCCAAATTGGTTGATCTCCTGCGGCGGCATTCCGATAGCGCTGAAGGCCCGCCGCAGTTTTTCGACTTTTGACCAAATGGCGCCGCGCTCCCGTAGTAATGCGGAGGAGCGATACACCTCGAAGGACAGGCGATCGAACGTGCCAAAGCGAGCGTACAGCAGGGTCAGTTGAGGCTCCTGGTAGTAAAGCATGCCGCGGTTCCCGATAATGTCGGAGTTCTTTCCGATCACGTCGTCAGACATCTGCTGGTCGAAAAAACCGTAAACGACGATCTTAACGCTGTGATCTCGCAAAGCCAGCCGTGTCAAGGCGAGGTGCTCGATCACCCCGGTCGCTCCCAAGCCACCATTAATAGCGACACATCGCCGGCCAGATTGCTGGAATGTTCGCTGTACCGCTGCCGGATCAAAGCCGGCGGCTATTAGCGAGTTGCCGATACCAAGCACATCGATAGCGGGGGGCGCGGCGGCAATGGTCGACATTGTTTGTCTTGGCACGGAGTTCCGCGCCATGCGCGCGGTCAATAAGTCCGCCAGAACCAGAATCGACAACGCGGTCGCGACTGCAACGAAAATCTTACTTCGGGACATATGGGATCAGAAATCGATGTAGATGAACTTGGACGTCTGGCCCGAGAAGCACAGTGTCAGCAAGATGAGGACTGCCCACCACACGCCCCACCAGATCGGTTCCTGCATCCAGCCCAGCCGTGGTCCGGGCGGCTGTTCGGTAACTCCCCCCAAATACTCGAGTGTGGCTTTGATTTCCAGCAGCCATCGAAGAATCATTAGAGCACCAGTAGACGCCGGAAAAATACAACTGCGGTGGGCAGGTCCATGCAAAAAAATGCCCAGCCGAGGTTCACCCAAACGAACGTTCCGATACAACACAGGGCCGTGCGGAGGAAGGGGCGGTCCGCCGGAGCGGGGCCCCGCCATTTCGTCCAGGTCCGATGGAATGCCAGGAGCACACCGTGCCAGGCGCCCCACACCAAAAAATTGAGACCGGCCCCATGCCAGATCCCGCTCACCAGCATGGTGATAAGAAGATTCACATATACACGCCCGCTGGCCACCCTGGATCCACCCAGTGGAATGAATACGTAGTCTGCTAACCAGCTTGACAAAGAAATGTGCCAGTGTCTCCAAAAGCTCGCTATGTTGGTGCGAAAATACGGCCAGTCGAAATTCTCTGGGACCCGAATTCCGAATAACCGCGCAGATCCGATCGCAATATCGGAATAACCGGAAAAATCGAAATAAATCTTAACGCCGTAAGCGAGGAGCCAGATCAGCAGCGCCCAACGTCGTGCCGTCGCGATGTCGGCCTGATTCAAGTGATTGGTGAAAGCCGTCATCAAGTCCGCTATTGCGAACTTCTTCACCAGGCCCGAGAGGATTCTGGTGCAGCCCACGCGCCAGTTTGTCGCGACGTCCTGGTCAGGATTGCGTATCTTGGGCAAAAAATCCTGATAACGCTTGATCGGGCCCGCGACCATGGTCGGGAAATAAAGAATGAAACTCATGTATTCACCCGCGGTGCCGGGTTCTGTCTTTCCCTGGCTGCGATCTACGGCGTAGTGGATGAATTCGAACGTGAAAAATGAAATCCCAAGCGGCAGGAAGGCCCCCTTCCAATACCAGGGGTTCTGGTCAGGCCGGCCGAACCAAAGTCCGGTGAGAAAGTTCCAATATTTGAAGACGACGAGGAAGACGATGCTTTGAAATACTCCGATCCAGCACAGCCAGGAGCCCTGGCGGTACAGCCGGCTAAACATTGACTCCCAGAGGAAAATGCCTAGGCAGAAGGCGCCCGGCGCACCACCCACTGCCGTCAGGGAGAAGAACACAAAAAAGGCACCGCCGAAGAACGAGCAGATCCAGGGTCTCCAGCGCGGGCGAGCAAACTGGAAGGCGATGGCGGCGGGAATCAGGAAAAACAGATAGTAATATACCGTGTTGAAGATCATCTGAACTCTCGCCGCCCTACCTGTTGCTGATCCCCGTTAGCGGCGATTCTTGATTCTATCCTAGTAGTTCCTGCGGCCGCGCCTTGGCGATGGTATTCTTCTTAGCTCCGGCTCATACCTACTGGAGCCCACGCACGGTCCCGGAGTCTGATACTCGAACGCAGTGGGCTGGACGGTCCCTTCGGACAGTATTTCACCTTCGCCTGAGTACTCACCAGATTGGTAGAAGTATCGCTTCGGGCACCCGAAAAATACGCGACGAGGTCCTTCACCAGGCCATCCGCGAGAGCTTGGCGACAGCGCTGAGGCCCGGCCGTACAATGCATCGAACTAGTCGGGCCTTGTAATCCCCAAAATCACGCAGACGGACAGCGAATCGAGTCGGACCCCGGCTCAGTAACCGGACGTGCATGTTAAACCGGTCGAGCACGCGTGTGGAAAGCGTGCTTGTCGGCGACCTCATTCCGCATATCGATAGCACCTATCGGACCATCGCCACTCGCCGGTATCGCGCCGCGGAGGGATTTTCCATGGGCGGCTTCGGAGCCGCGCATCTCGGATTCAAATATCCGGAAATTTTCGGGGCGGTCGCGATGGCTCGGCCGTTCTGTTCGACGAGACCAAGAACGCCGAGTATCTCGAAACCAACAGCCCCTGGAACCTGGTGGTGCGGAACCAAGACGCCATACGGGGCGAAACCCTAATCCGTATGGCGGGTGAAAAGGATTCGCTGTTGGAACTCAATAGACAGTTCGATCTGCTCCTCAACGCTCTCAAAATTGAGCACCAATACGTAGTGCTGCCCGGTATCGGGCACAACGAAGAGATGCTGTATACACTGCTCGGTGACCAAACCTTCCTGTTCTATGCCAGGGCATTCGGGAGATGACAGAATCAAGGCTGGAGTTATACTAAGCCACAAGACGGGAGCCAAAATGGAAATTCCGATCAAGCCTCTGGAAGAGCAACGCCTTCACGCGGCCGAGGCGAGCGGCGGCACCAGCTCCGACGTCATCTATAACAGGATTGTAGAGGTTATCCAGGAATTCGACCTCCGCGGGCGCGTGCTCGATTACGGAGCCGGCATCGGGAATCTGACCCGAACGCTCTGGGAATTGCGTCGCTTCGAGCAAATCACCGGGGCTGATATCCTGCCCCGCCCCCAAGATCTTCCGAGCGCGATCTCGTGGTACTGCCTGGACTTGAACCAGGGAGAGGAGGTTCCCGCGGCCAGCTTTGACGCGGTGATCGCGGCGGAGGTGATCGAGCACCTCGAGAATCCACGCGAGGTGGCTCGTGACTGGTACCGAATCCTGAAGCCGGGCGGCACTCTCGTTTTATCCACGCCGAACAATGAAAGTATTCGATCCCTCCTGGCGCTAGTGATCCGAGGACATTATGTGGCCTTCGACGATAGCTGCTACCCGGCTCACATCACGGCCCTGCTTCGTAAAGACCTGATCCGGATTCTGGGCGAAACCGGGTTTTCCGACGTACGCTTTCAGTTCACTAATGCCGGCGGTGTGCCGAAGATGCCGGTAGTGAGTTGGCAGCAGATTTCTTTCGGGCTGCTCAAGGGTTGCAGATTCAGCGATAATGTCATCGCAACGGCAGTAAAATAGATTTCTGCGTCAAGTAAGTCGGCCTCTGGTAACAACTATCGCCTGTTCTTCTCACCAGTGCTAAAGAAAACCCATCCGGCGGCTGTTGGGAAACTAGAGCATCGGTGCATTCCGGGCCGTACAATGCATCGAACTAGTCGGGCTTGTAATCCCCAATACCACGCAGACGGACAGCGAATGGAATCTGGACCGTGGCTCAGTAACCGGACGGGTTTTCT
>OBLW0100000743.1_pt1 | contig 27896 bp, 29 predicted proteins | sample 1520161 | NCBI WGS metagenome assembly OBLW01 (sample SAMEA3539309, study PRJEB22396) | soil metagenome | biome: tundra; feature: field; material: soil | place: USA | collected 2010-05 | depth 0.15 m
GGGCGCCCCCGGGGCCGCGCCGGCGGCCGCCGCGCCGGCGGCCGCCGCGTCGGCGATCGCCATGCCCGACGTGGGCGAACCGACGGGACGCCCACGATCGCGATCAACACGCGCTGCCTCGACGGCGTGGATCCTGGGACGTTCGACGTCTACGGTGACGACACGGAATGCGACCTGCGGGACAAAGTTGGCGGCCGGGGTCACGATAGGTCCGCCGAGCGGCTGCGCAATCAGCCGTTCGGCACCATGGGTACGAACCGGACGGCGCCGAGATCCTCGCGCGAGACGACGTCACCCGACTTGCGGTAGCGGAGCAAGCTCTGGCTCCACGCGCTCTGGCCCACGGGCGCGACGAGAACGCCACCTTCAGCCAGCTGATCGATCAGCACCCCGGGACTTCGTCGGGCGCGGCCGTCACGAGAACGCGGTCAAACGGCGCCTCCTCGGGCCAGCCTTCGTAGCCATCCCCCGTGCGTACGTGAATCCTCGCGTAGCCCAGGCGACGGAGGAGCGCGCGCGCCTCGGCGGCGAGCTCCGGCACGAGCTCAATCGTATACACCTCCGGCGCGACGCGCATGAGCAGCTTGCCGAGCACGTGGGCCGACTGCGTCGTGTCGTTCATGATCGTGTACCAGGTCGTGCCGAGCTCGGCGTAGACGTTCTGTCCCGGGCCGGTCCCGTGAACCGTATCGAAACCAGGCAAGGGCACGCCCTTGTGCGCGCAGAAGAGGTTCACGCCGAGGGCGAGGCCCTTCTGGATCATCGGGATGCCGGTGTGGGCGTCGTCGAGGTAGTAGAGCCCGTGCCGTTGGGTCCCCAGGGGGTGTAGACCTTCCACGCGCCGACCCGGTACATCTCCTTGACGTTCTGCATGCCGTCGAACTGCGCGGCCTGATTGTAGTTCGGTAGCACCATGCAGTGTACGACACGACAATCGCACAGTCAGTCGCGCACTCGCCGCCCCCCGGCGCGGGAACGCCGCGAAGTCCCATCAGTGCGGGCGCGCGAGCAGGGGCCCCGAAAACTCGTCGTTCGCGCCCGCGCCCAAGTGCACGTTTTGCACGCGCACCTTGGGCAGGTCGCGCGTGTGCTTGCGGAAGTAGCAAATCTCGATCAACGTCGGCCAGACGTCGAGGGCGCCCTGGATCTGGCTCACCACGTCGTCGACGATGCGCGAGACGTTCTGCTGGAAGAAGTCGGGGTCGAATCCGTAGAAGGTTTTCTCGAGGTTCTCCGCGAACGCGCGCAGCGAGCGCTGGCGCTCGTCACCGGCGGCCATTCGCGCCCCGTCGAGCACGCGACGATGAAGCGTCGCGATGCGGTCGAGGATCTCGCTCGTGTCCGCGGTGCTCACGTCGCCTTCGTAGTCGAACTGCACCGTGAGCTCTTCGAGGGCATAGCGGTGCGACTTGAATTTACGCTTGATGAGGTTCGCGATCTCCTCGTTGAAGACCTCCGCGGCCAACGGGTTTCGCATGTAGTTGTTGCGAATGTGGTTCTGTACCGCATCGACGTGCGCGGCGACGATGCCCGCCCGCTGGACCCAAAGCCGATAGATGTAGTCCTCGAAGCGCAGCCTCGTCGGAAAGAACGGCGGGAGCCCGTTGCGATTGTCATAGGCGGCAACGCCACAGTCCATACGCCAGTTCTTGTTGGTCACCGCCGGCCGGAAGTTCACCAGGACGTAGAGCTCGTTGAGCTCCTCGAGGTGATCGGCCGAGTCGTCCTGCAGGAAGAGATCGACGAAGTCGATGGCGTCGATGTCGTTCGTCCCGGTGCGAAACGTCTGCGCCATCTTGACCACCGCATCGGCCCCGACGTTCCCTTTCGACAGAACGAGGGAGGTCTCCCGCGCGACGCCCGTCGAGGTGTTCGTCTCGAGGTCCATCGAGGTGTCGACGAGATGCTCGCCGACGGCGTAGTTCGCGGGGAGTTCGGCGACACGCCGTCCCAGGACGTCCTGGAAGGCACGCAAGATGTCGAACGAGCGCCGGGTGAAGCCTTCGCTCCTTGCGTTCACGAGCTTCCCCCGGCTGATCTCGTCGGCGCCGAGGGACTCGACGCTGTTTTCGATGAGGGCCGTCGGCCGCATGTCGTCGTCGGAGCTGACCAGGAAGCCGCCTAGCGTATACATGAGGGTGAAGTTCCGGTTCCCTCCGTAGCTCGGACGGAAGAGGTTCTTCACGACCGACTCGAGCTTCCGATCGCCGAGCCGATCGACGAGCAAGCGCACGAACTCGGCCTTCTGCTTGGGACCGACATAGAAGAGATCGTTGTGTGTCTTGGTCCGCTCGAGGCCCGCATAGTACTTGTCGTGCGTCGCGGGCGACGAGTCGTCGAAGACGACCAGCGGGACGGCGTGACCGTTCCGCCAGAAATTCTCGTCGTACCGTTCCACGGTCTCACCGACGTCGCGCAGGCGATACGTCGGGATGGCAAAGGTGGTCGCGCATTCCATGACCTTGCTCATCGCGGAGCCTGGCGGGTCATGAATGGCGGTCGTTTCGGAGGCTGTCTACTTGGAGGGTGCACGGTGACGAGAGCGTAGGTACCGACTGCTAAAGGCGCGCTAAAGAGAAGACCAACCACGGACGCCGGCATCGGTTCTTAGTGGGGCCGCCGACGAATGGAGTAGGGTGGCCGGTGAGGACATGTTCGCCGTCGTCGAGCGCCTCTTCCGGCACGCGGTCTACGAGCTGCGCGGCGGGTTCCTCGTCCGACCGCTCGTCATCCAGGCGGTGATCGGCTCGTTCGGGCTCGCGCTCCCCCTCGTCCACGACAAGGTCCCCTCCGTCGACGCCTGGATCGAGCAACTGCCCGTGCTCGCGCCCCATGATCCGGCGGCCGCGGCGGGCGTTTTCGCCGCCGTGATCGGCGCGATGATGACCGTCGTCTCGATCGTCCTTTCGGTCCTGCTCGTCGCGATCACGCTCGCCTCGATCCAGTTCTCACCGCGGATCCTGGCGGCCTTCGTCGAGGATCGCCCGAGCCAGCGCACGATCGGGATCTTCCTCGGCACCTTCACGTATTGCCTCTTCGCCTACCCCTCGGCGCGCGCGGTGCCGCCAACGACGCCTGCGATCGCGGTCCTCGGCGCGATGGTCCTCGCCCTCACGTGCACCGTCGCTCTCGTCGGGTTCGTTCATCACATCGCGCGCTCGATCAATGTGAACTTCATCACCGAGCGCATCGCCTGCGAGACCGAGCGCGTTATCGACGCGACGACGCCGGAACTGCGCTCCAGAGATCCCGTCGGCGGCGGGCAGCCCGCGCCGCGCTTCGACGGTCCGGTGATCCGAGCGACGCGCTCGGGGTACATCCGCTACGTCGACGCTGACCGCCTGCGCTCGATAGCCAAAGGCGCCGGGCTCGCGTTGGCGGTGGAGCGGCGGGTGGGCCACTTCGTCGCCGAGGGGGTCCCTTTTCTGCGCCTCTCGAAGCCGACCAATCTCGACGGCGTCGACGAAACGGCCATCCTCGCGACGATCGACCTCGGGCCCGTGCGGACGATGGAGCAGGACGTCGAGTTCGGCCTTCTCCAGCTCGTCGACATCGCCCTCAAGGCGATCTCGCCGGCTGTGAACGATCCGAGCACGGCAATTAATTGCATCGATCAGCTGAGCCGGATCCTTGTCCGGGTCGCTTCACGCGCGCCTGCGCGGGCGAAGTTCTTCGATCCGCCCGGCGTCGTTCGCGTCGTGCTTCCGGAGCTGCCGTTCTCGCGTCTCGTCGAGGTCGCGTTCGAGCAGATCGTCCACTACGGCAAAGGCGACCTCGCTGTGAGCATCCGCGTCCAGCGCGCGTTCGCGGACATCGCGGCCTCGACAACGGATTCCGGAGTCGTCGCGACCGTTTGCGAGTGCGCCGAGCGCGCCGCCGCCCAGTGCATCGCTTCTCTTCCGGAAGCCGGCGGACGAGCGATCGCCGAACGCCTCGCAGCGGTGCAAGCCGCTTGCGGCCGCCTTGCGGAAGCCTTTCCGGATCGAACCTAGCGAGGGAGACGCGTGCGGCTCGTCCTGAGCGGGCGTGATTGAGCCGCCTTCGCGTGGGGATCGCTTTGGTCGCGCTGGCTGCCCTAGTCACAAGAAGTGGCGCCGAGGGACGGCTTCCGCATCCGATGCAAACGCGATCATCCCGTTCTCGGCAGATCTCGCGTCCATGCGCCCCAGGATCGCGCGGGCGAGCTCCGCGGAGACGAGCGTGTCGATGCGGATGTTGGGCTCGTCGTTGAGGCCGAACTGACGCATGCCGTGCTCGCCCCAGCCATCTACGTTCGCCGTCGTGTAGCCGGTCACGCCGATCTCCCGCAGCTCACTCACGATCGCGTCGCCGAGCGTGCACGGGGCTATGATGGTGACGAGTTTGACGCTCGCGGTCTCCAATGAGTCAGCCATGGGCGCGGTTCCTTTCGAGGCTCATGGCTACCGTGACACGCTAGTTTCGTGCCGGCGAGCGAAAAAGCGGGAGAAACTCTGCGCCGACCGCGCGCCCCTACGGGTGCCCCGATGAGGCCGACGAGCGGGCTCCAAGCCGGAGCGGCACGACCTCGACGACCTCGGAGAGGAGCACTTCGGTCTCGTCGGCCTTGAGGGGCGCGAGCGACTTCCTCAGCGCGTCGAGGATGCCCGGAAGGAGGCCATCCTGGACGAGAAGCCCCATCTTGACCCTGAGCGCGAACTCCACGACGTACTCCGATCCTCGAAATACTCGCTCTTGCGATGGGGCGGCTCGACGAGCCTTACCTCGGCCAGCGTCATGGCGTCGATGCCGATGTCGGCGAGCGATTCTCGGACCTCGTCGCGCTTGGCCGGTGGCAGCCGTACCTCTACGCGTCTCATGGGATCACACCTCCAAGTGTGGCGACCACCGCACTCTAGCCATCGCACGCTAAAGGCTCGCTAGACGCTGGCGACGCGCCCGGCACCATGGCCTGTCGCCGGACGCACGGTATTTAGGAAAATTTTAGCGCCCCGCCCTTACGTTGAAGACCCTTACGTTGAAGAGAGAAGGAATGGTTCGCTATGAAGCTCACTGGAATTCCTCGAACTCCCTACCGCTCCGGCACGGCCGTGCGCCTGGGTACGATCCAGCGCGTAAGCGAAGCGAGCCTCGGGCGGGGGATCGTGTTGACCCAGCTGGTCCTCGTGACGCTGTGCGCTGCGCGGGTCGGCGCCGACTGGCTCCGCGGGCACGCGACCATCGAAGGCGGCATCGCGCTGGCGCTCCTGGCCGCCTTCACGATGTGGCTCGTGGCCGAGGCCATCGTCGCGGCGACCCGCCATGCGACCCCGCCGCTGGGGGGCACCGTGTACCGGTTTTCCCGGCCGCCGGACCTTGGGAGTGAACGATGCTGGCGCACGGTGATGCGACTGCCGCCGACCCGCCCGCCCGCGCTACCTAAACTAATGACCGAGCCGGGCGTTGGATACCGCGTTCGGGGGTTGAACCGTCCTCAGGCGGCGGACGAACTCTCTCTCGAGAATTATTGGACGGGGATGACTGCGATTCTGGTGCGAGGCAAATGTTATGAATTCGTTTCATGCCCGATTGCCGTGCTCCGCCCGACGATGTACGGCTGGGCCCCGCCTCGAGATGCTGGCGTGGATGCCCGATCCCTGACTCGCCGAAGTGCCCTCGACAGATGCAACCGCGGCGCTCTGACGCAATGTTTGCACGTGCGCCGAGTTCGCGGACTGGCGCGACTCCTGGCGTGACGAAGCATCGCGTATTTCGTGCCTCGTGACATGGCGCGGCAACTGCAGCGGTTCGGCTCGGGGAGGGAAGGTCCACGACAACCCCCCAAGCGCGTATGAGAGTCGCATTTGGGTCTTCTTTAGAGGCCAAGCATTAGATCGCCCGACCAACTACTTGCCGAGGAGTTCACATGGACGTCACCTACGTAGGGCTCACGCTCGCGCTCCTGGCGCTCACTTTCGGTCTCATTCGTCTCTGCGAGCGCGTCTAGAACACGCCATCGTTTCTCGTCACGACCTCACGACCACCGAGGGAATCGTCATGCCCGTCATGTACCTCATCGGGGGAGGCGTCTCTTTGGCGCTCCTCGTTTACCTGTTCGTTGCGCTCCTCAAGCCGGAGGCCTTCTCGTGAACTGGCAAGGCTACGCGCAGATCATCGTCTTTCTCGCCGTCCTCGTCGCGTCGGTGAAGCCGCTCGGCGCGTACATGGCACGCGTCTACGAGGGAGAGCCGATCATCCTCGAAAAGGGGCTCGGGTGGCTCGAGCGCCTCATCTACCGGCTCGCCGGCGTCTCGCGCGACCCGGAGCAACGCGAGATGCCGTGGACGACGTATGCGGTGGCGATGGTGATCTTCAACGGGACCGGCATTCTCCTCGTCTACGCCGTCCAACGCTTGCAGGGCTTCCTGCCGCTCAACCCGCAGGGCTTCGCCGCACCGACGCCGGACCTCTCGTGGAATACGGCTGTCAGCTTTGCCACCAACACGAACTGGCAGAGCTACGGCGGCGAGACGACGATGAGCAACTTCACCCAGATGACTGCGCTCGCGGTGCAGAACTTCGTCTGCGCCGCCTCGGGCATGGCCGTGATGATCGCGCTGGTCCGCGGCATCGCGCGCAAGACCACGTCGACGCTCGGCAACTTCTGGGTCGATCTCACGCGCAGCACGCTCTACATCCTCTTGCCACTGACGGTCGTCTGGGCGGTCATCTTCGTTTCGCAAGGCGTCGTACAGACCTTCGGCGCGTATCCGTCGGTGGGGCTGCTGCAGGCGACGAAAGACGCGGACGGCCACGCCGTGACCGACCAGGTCATCGCCCTGGGGCCGGCGGCATCACAAATCGCGATCAAGATGCTGGGCACGAACGGCGGGGGCTTCTTCAACGCCAACGGCGCGCATCCCTTCGAGAACCCGACGCCCCTCTCGAACTTCTTCAACATCTACGGGCTGCTGCTCATCCCGGCAGCGCTCACGTACACCTTCGGCAAGATGGTCAAAGACACCCGTCAGGGGTGGACGATCCTCGCCACGATGTTCGTCGTGTTCCTGCCGCTGCTGGCGCTGTGCGTATCGCAAGAGCAGGCCGGCAACCCGGCCCTCGCGTCCTTGCACGTCGATCAGGTGGCGAGCGCGCTGCACGCGGGCGGAAACATGGAGGGCAAAGAGGTTCGCTTCGGCATCTCGGCGACGGGCCTCTTCGCCAGCGCCACCACCGGCGCGTCGTGCGGCGCGGTCAACGCGATGCACGACTCGTTCACGCCGCTGGGCGGCCTCGTGCCGCTCTGGCTCATCCAGCTCGGCGAGATCGTCTTCGGCGGCGTCGGCTCCGGGATGTACGGCATCTTGATGTTCGCGATCGTCGCCGTGTTCGTCGCCGGCCTGATGGTCGGGCGGACGCCGGAGTACCTCGGCAAGAAGATCGAAGCCCGAGAGATGAAGATGGCGTCGCTCGCCATTCTCTTCCCCGCCGCGACGATCCTCGTCTTCACGGCGATCGCCGTCGTCACCGAGTCGGGCAAGAAGGGCGTCTTCAACCCCGGGCCCCATGGCTTCAGCGAAGTTCTCTACGCGTTCTCGTCCGCGACCGGCAACAACGGCAGCGCCTTCGGCGGCCTCGGCGCGAACACGCCTTTTTACAACACGGCCCTCGGCATCGCGATGTTCTTCGGTCGCTACTTCATCAAGGTCCCTGTGCTGGCGCTCGCCGGCGGCCTCGCAGCCAAGAAGCTCGTCCCGGCTGGCGCCGGAACGCTCCCCACCCACACGCCGCTCTTCGTCACGATGCTCGTCGGCACGATCGTCGTCGTGGGCGCTTTGACCTTCATCCCCTCGCTCGCGCTGGGGCCCATCGTCGAGCACTTGCTCGCGAAATCCTGAGGTTCGGAGAGTCGCCATGATTACGAACAAGCTTCTTGCACAGACCCCCGCGGGGGCGAGCGCTCCTGCGCCGCTCTCGTCCGAACCCACCCCGCAGCGCGACGCGGCGCCGCCTGAACCGGGGGGCGGCCCCGGCAAGCACCGACTACGAGGCCAGGCGCGGCCGCTCTTCGAGCCGGCCATCGTTCGCCGCGCCGTCGTCGATAGCTTCCGCAAGCTCGACCCGCGCCACCAGGCGAAGAACCCGGTCATGTTCGTCGTCGAGGTGGGCAGCGCTCTGACGACCGGGCTGTTCGTTCAGGCGCTCGCCGGCTACGGCGAGGCGCCCGCGGGCTTCATTCTGGCCATCTCGCTTTGGCTCTGGTTCACGGTTCTCTTCGCGAACTTCGCCGAGGCCATGGCCGAGGGGCGCGGCAAGGCGCAAGCCGACTCGCTCCGCAAGGCCCGCAAGGACGTCCACGCCAAGCAGCTCGCCGAGCCGCGGCGCGGCGCCGTCGTGACTCCGGTCTTCGCCCCGCAGCTCCGCAAAGGCGACTTCGTCTTGGTCGAAGCCGGCGACTACGTCCCGGTCGACGGTGAGATCGTCGAGGGCGTCGCTTCGGTCGACGAGAGCGCGATCACCGGCGAGAGCGCGCCGGTCATCCGCGAGAGCGGCGGCGATCGCAGCGCCGTGACGGGAGGCACGCGCGTGCTCTCCGACTGGCTCATCGTCCAGGTGACGGCCAACCCGGGCGAGACCTTCCTCGATCGGATGATCGCGATGGTCGAGGGCGCGAAGCGCCAAAAGACCCCGAACGAGATCGCGCTCGACATTCTGCTCGCCGCACTCACGATCATCTTCCTTCTGGCCACCGTCACCCTCTTGCCGTACTCGCTCTTCAGCGTCGAGGCGGCGAAGCAAGGGGCGCCGATCACGATTACGGTGCTGGTCGCGCTGCTCGTCTGCCTCATTCCGACGACCATCGGCGGGTTGCTCTCGGCCATCGGCATCGCCGGCATGGACCGGATGATCCAGGCGAACGTCATCGCGACGAGCGGGCGCGCGGTGGAGGCCGCCGGCGACGTCGACGTGCTCCTGCTCGACAAGACGGGCACGATCACGCTCGGCAACCGGCAAGCGACGGAGTTCCTGCCCGCCCCGGGGTGCACCAAGAAGGGGCTGGCCGACGCGGCGCAACTGAGCTCGCTCGCCGACGAGACGCCCGAGGGGCGCAGCATCGTCGTGCTGGCGAAGGAACAGTACGACATCCGCGAGCGCGACGTGCACGCGCTCAAGGCCACGTTCGTCCCCTTCAAGGCGCAGACGCGCATGAGCGGCGTGGACCTGGACGGGCGCGAGATCCGCAAGGGCGCCGCAGAGTCCATCGAGTCGTACGTCACCGCCCAGGGCGGCTCGTTCCCGCCCGAGGTGCACGCGGACGTGGCGGCCGTCTCGAAGGCGGGCGGCACGCCGCTCGTCGTGGCGGAGGGAGCCCGGGTGCTCGGCGTCATCCGGCTCAAGGACATCGTCAAGGGCGGCATCAAGGAGCGCTTCGCCGAGCTCCGCAAGATGGGCATCAAGACGATCATGATCACCGGCGACAACCCGGTGACGGCGTCCGCGATCGCCGCGGAGGCCGGCGTCGACGACTTCCTCGCTCAGGCCACGCCCGAGGCGAAGCTCGCCCTCATTCGCGATCACCAGAAGGGCGGGCGCCTCGTCGCGATGACAGGCGACGGCACGAACGACGCGCCCGCGCTCGCCCAGGCCGACGTCGCCGTCGCGATGAACACCGGCACGCAGGCCGCCAAGGAGGCCGGCAACATGGTCGACCTCGACTCGAACCCGACGAAGCTCATCGAGGTGGTCGAGATCGGAAAGCAGCTCCTGATGACGCGCGGCGCGTTGACCACGTTCAGCATCGCCAACGACATCGCCAAGTACTTCGCGATCATCCCGGCCGCCTTCGCTTCGACCTACCCGGTGCTCGGCAGGCTCAACATCATGCACCTGGCCACTCCGCAGAGCGCCATCCTGAGCGCGGTCATCTTCAACGCGCTCGTCATCATCGCCCTCATCCCGCTCGCGCTCCGCGGCATCACGTACCGCGCGGTCGGCGCGTCGCGTCTCCTCCGGGATCATCTCCTCATCTACGGCCTCGGCGGCATCGTCGTGCCGTTCATCGGTATCAAGCTCATCGACGTGCTCCTCGTCGTCGTCCACCTCGTCTGAACGAAGGTCGTCCCATGCTCTCCCAAATTCGCCCCGCTCTCGTCACCCTGGCCGCCCTCACGCTCGTCACGGGCTTGGCCTATCCGCTCCTCGTCACGGGGATCGCGCAGGCGGCCTTTCCTCACCAGGCGAACGGAAGCCTCGTCCTCAAGGACGGCAAACCCATCGGTTCGACGCTCATCGGCCAGTCCTTCGATGATCCGAAGTACTTCTGGGGGCGCCTCTCCGCGACGACGGACTCGAACGGAAAGGCGCTCCCGTACAACGGCGGCTCGTCGGTCGCGTCGAACCTCGGCCCGAACAACCCGGCGCTCATCGACGAGGTCAAGGGTCGAGTCGACGCGCTCCTGGCCGCCGATCCGGACAACCAGGCTCCTATCCCGGTCGACCTGGTGACGTCGTCCGGCAGCGGCCTCGATCCGGACATCTCGCCCGCCGCGGCGCAGTATCAAGTGCATCGCGTCGCGAAGGCGCGGGGCCTCGACGATGCGCGCGTGAAGGCGCTCGTGCAGGCGCATGTCGAGGGGCGCCAGCTCGGAATTCTCGGCGAGGACCGCGTCAACGTCCTCGAGCTGAACCTCGCGCTCGACGAGATCAAGTAAGCTCGCGCCCGTGTCCAGCGAGGCGCGCGCCGATCCCGACGAGCTCCTTCGCCGGGTGAACGCCGAGGAGCGACGCGCGCGCCGCGGCAAGCTCGTCATCTTCTTCGGCGCCGCGCCGGGGGTCGGCAAGACGTACGCGATGCTCGAGGCCGCGCGCAGCGAGCGGGACTTGAAGCGAGACGTCGTCATCGGCGTGGTCGAGACCCACGGTCGCTTCGACACCGGCGCGCTCGTCCTCGGCCTGGAGCTCTTGCCCCGTCGCAAGGTCGACCATCGGGGTGTCATCGTCGAAGAGTTCGACCTCGACGCGGCGCTGGCATTCTCTGCGATTCGGATACGGGCCGTCGATCGCCGCTGCGGTGGCGAGCGTGCTGCTCCTCGACTTCCTCTTCGTGCCTCCGTACCTGAGCTTTGCCGTATCCGACTTCCAGCACATCGTGATGTTCGCGGTGATGTTCGTCGTGGCCGTCGTCATCAGCAATCTCACCCGGCGTGTCCGGGTACAGGCCGACGAAGCGCGATATCGCGAGCGCCGCACCGCGAGCCTCTACGGCGTGAGCCGCGACCTCGCCGCGACGCGCGCGACGCAGAACCTCGCGAGCGTCGCGGCGCAGCACCTCCACGATGTCTTCGAAGCGAAGGTGACCGTCTGGCTCGAGACCGCCGACGGCCACCTCGCCGACGTCGCGACGGCGGAGCACGCCTTCACCGCAGACGAGAAGCAGCACGGGGTTGTCGAGTGGGTCTTCGCGAACGACAAGCCCGCCGGCCGCGGGACCGACACGCTCCCACGCTCGAGCCGGGCGTCGAGATCGGAGGCGATGCGAGGGCGAGCCTCGAGTCGCCGGGACGCATCCAGGGAGTCACGCGAGCGCGCGTAGTGATCGCGGACGTGGCGATGGAGTTCGTTCAGCAGCTCGATTGACCGCGGTGTCGCCCTCGTGCGGGCGACGCGGGACAGGGGCGTGGTAACATCGAGTCGCGAGCGGGCCCGACCCGTGGCATCCAGCGTGCTCCACGTTGCAGGAGATTCCATGCCGGCTACTCGTTCTGCGTCGCCGCTCCGCGTCCTTGATGCCGTTCGTCGTTGCGAACGCGGTCGTGTTCGGAGGCTGCGGCTCGGGGACCGAGGCGTCGCCTTCGCCTGGCCTCAGTTCTGGCCCGGGATCCCGGGCACGGGCATCTTGTCGACCTCGTATATGGAAGAACTCCCGGCTGTCGGAGTCCCGAACCCTTGCGCGTGGGATGTGATGAAGAGCGTCGTCTGATCCGCGCCGCCGAAGGCGCAATTCGTCACGACGTCGCCTCCGACCGCGATCGTCCCCAGCGCCTTGCCCGTGGAGTCGAAGACCGCGAGCCCCGAGGACGTGGCGACGAACACGTTCCCGCCCGCGTCCACGCACATGCTGTCCGCCAGGGTCGCGCTCGCGAACGCCGTCTTGTTGCTCAGGGACCCGTCGACGGCGACGCTGAATTTCGAGACCGAATTCAGTAAGGTATACGCCACGTAGAGAGTCTTCTCGTCGGGAGACAGGTTGACCCCGTTGGGGCCGCCCGTCGTGGCCTCCTCGAGGTGGAGTACGCCGTCCGTCGTGAGTCGGTAGACGCCTTGGGCATTGGCGAGACCGAGCGATCCGGACGCGAGAGCCTGCCCGAAGGTGGGATCGGTCACGTAGAGGGTCCCGTCGGACCGAGCCGTGACGTCGTCGGGCGTGTTGAGCTCCCGACCCTGGTAGCAACTGCCGGCGCCGCCGGAGCAAGGAGACAGCGTCGTCATCGTGCTCGCGCCGGAAAGGCGCCAGACGCTCCGCGCTCCGTAGCCGGCCGCAATGAGGTTCCCGTCGGGATCCAATCCGAGACCATCGGCGTTGCCGTCGGGCTGGAACAGAACTTCGAAAGTGCTCGGCAAGGTCAGCTTGTAGACCGCGCCGCCCGTGGTGCCGCCCTGATGCGCCTGGATGTCGGTGAAGAATAGAGCGTTCTTGCTCGGATCCCAGACGGGGCCCTCGGTGAAATAGAACTGGCCGCCAACCTTCGCGGCGTGCGCGATCGTCGAGAACACGAGCGGGGGATACGTGGGCCGCGACCCGCCGCCATCGCCACTGCCGCCGCCGTCGCTCCCCAGCTTCGGTCCGGCGTCGTTCGGTGTGGAGGCTTCCCTCCCGCCATCCGGTGGGGTCGAATCGCCGCCCACTTCGCTAGGGATTTCCGCGTCCATCGAGCTCGCGTCGGTCTCGTTGTGCAGTCCATCCAACGCAGGCGGTGCAATGCCGCTACAACCGCAAAGATATCCCGCTAAGAGAAAATGCCTGGTTCGCCACATGCGTCCTCGAGATTGACCGGAGAGCGGACGGACCTTCACACGCGAACACCCGCAAATCCACTCTTTCGCGGGATGACCACGACGCCAGCGGTGTGCCGTGTCTCTGGTCCTTGTTCTCGCCTGGCCTCGCCCACCGCGCGGCGTCGGCTCGAAGCCCGACTACGTGGAGACCAGGGGCGTGGCTGCATCGACCCGATCGAGGTACCGCGTCAGCCGCTTTCTGCGGGCGACCTCCTCGGCCTGCCACGGTATCAGGGGGAGGCGCAGCGAGTGCAGGTGCGCGAAGAGGCCGAGGTCCCCCACAGTGGCCCTGGGCCCGACCCAGAATCCCTCGTCGGGCGCGCGCGCGTCGAGGAAATCGAGCACGCGCCCCATGCGCGCGTAGCAGGCGTCGATCCCCGCGCGCGTGAAGTCGCGCTCGATGAGCTTCTTCTTCATCGAGCGCCGCACCATCCCCGGGACGAACGCCCGCAGCGGCGCGGGCAGAGCGGCGAAGAAGTGGTCGCGCGGCACTGGCCAGCCGCGGTCATCGACCCAGCGTGTGGTCAGGACGTACGGATAGAGCGACGTGTCCGCGAACTCCTTCCAGAGCCACGCCTCGGCCACGCCGCGCGCGTCGAGCCCGCCCGTCATCGAACCGGGCACCAGAGCCTCGAGCCGCTCGAGGATCCGGGTCGAGCCGGCGACCTTCTCCTCGCCGAAGGCGGCCGCGGGGAGCTGCCCGAGGGGGTTGATGTCCTTCAGTTTCATCATGTTCACCTGCGTCGTCGCGAACGGAACCTTGGCCAGGCGCATGGCGCGCGAGACCTCGAGAACGAACGGGGAGAACGACTCCCATCGGTCGAGGCCGGTCGTGGCGGGAAAGTCGAAGAGCGTGAGGGTCGGTGTCGGCGTCGTCACGGGCGTCATGGGCGTCATGGGCGTCATGGGATGGCTGGGGGGCCGAGCGTAGCCCACGAGGCGCTCACGCGCCGACGGGCCGGCAGTCACGCCCTCCCGCTCACCGATCGCGGTCCTTCGCCCGGCAGGGCGGGGCCCGGGTAGTCTCCCGTGCGCATGCGATCTCTCTCGTTCGTCGCCGTCTCGCTCGCCGTTGCCACCCTCGTCGCGCCCATGGCCGGGTGCGCGGCGGCGACCGTCGGACCCGTCGTGGCCCAGGCCGTACCGAGTGGCTCCGGGGCCTCGCCGCAGGCTCCTCCCGCCGCCCTGCCTGCCGCATCGGTCGCAAGCGTGGCGGCGCCTCCCCCGCAGACGGCGGCGACCTCCTCGTCGCCGCCTCCGCCGAGCCCTCTTCCGCCTCCGCCTCCGGCGTTCCAGCAGGCGCTCGACGCCGCGCGAAAGGCCACTGCGGCCAGCGAGTTTCCCGCGGCCGACAAGCACCTCGTTGCCGCCGAGTCCCTCGTTGGCGACGACGCCCACCTCGCCTATCTCGTCGCGCACGTTCGCGCGACGCGCTTCGTCTATGCGGGTGACTTCGAGCACGCGGCCGCCGCGTTCGTCGCGGTCATTCCCACGCTCGCAAAGCGTCCGGAGCTCCCGGACGAGTTCTGGTCGCACAACGCGATGATGATGATCCGGGAGGGCCAGGGCGATCCGGCCGCGGCGCTCGCCGAGAACGATCAGGCGACCCTTTGCGCGGCGCGCGGCACCTGGGATCCGCAGGGTCGCGACGCGCTCGCCTTTCAGAAGGACCGCTGGCACCGCGCCTACCTCACGCGAATGCTCGCCGAGTCGCGCGCCGGGTCAGCGAAGGAGGCCCTCGTCCAGTATGCACGCGCGGCGCTCGACGAGTACCGTTCGCGCGGTGGCTTCCCGGAGTCAGTCGCAGTGCTCGAGGCCTATTTCGCAGCGCTGGACGGCAAGCGCGATGAAGCGTTAGCCGCCGCCAGGCGCGTCGATCCGGCCAAGGACGACGACGTGGAAGACCTGTATCTCGCTGTCGTCGGCCTCGAGGCCGGTGGCGACCACGCCGCGGCCGAGGCGATTCGTCGCCTGATGCGCCTGCCCGGGCCCGTTCACATCGCACGAGCCATCATGCTCCGGTGGCTCGACTTCGACGCGAGAGCACCGCGCGCCCACGACTTCACGCCCTTGCACGCGGGTGCGCGATGAGATCCGGGAGCGGCAGCGGAGCGAGCAGGACGGCCTAGCGTCACGCCTGCGGCGCGAGCCACTCGACGCAGTTCTCGATGTACGCCCGGATGTCGTCGAGCAAATGCTCGTCGCGCTGGATGGCGTCGCCGGGGGCTTCGGTGACGAAGCTGGGCTTTCCCTTCGATGTGTCCCAGTTGTAGTCCGCGAAGTGGTGGAAGCTCGACTCGGCGATGGCCCGCCCCGGCGTGCTCGCCGTGCGATCGAACGCAACGACGAGATCGAAGTCGCGTCCCGTGCAAGTCGATCGCCGCCGTCTGCCGCCGACACGAAGGCCTCGGTCAGGTTCGGGGACGCCCGCGCCCGGCGCTCGGCGACGAGGACCACGCCCGCGTGCGCGACGCCTTGTCATGAAGCGCTCTCTGCGCTGCCGATGCTGCCGGGTCGGCGTACCGAATCGCCGCGTGTGGCACGATGCCCGGGTGGGCCGCGCGCGGGCCGCATAGCGAGCGCGCGCGCGGGCCGCTTAGCGAGCGCGCGCGTGGTCCGGGCCAGGCTCGCGAAAGTCGGGGCGGGCGGCGCAAGCGCAGCCGCCGAGATCTCTCCGGGCACGCTTGATGCTTTGTCTTCGGGTCGATGGTCGCCAGCCTGGGTGCGCAATGCTGGCCGGATGGCGCGCGGCCCTCGCACGCCGAAAAGAGCAGGCGGCGCGGGATGGCGCTCGGCACCATCGTCGCGGGAACGTACAGGCTCGATCGGTTGCTCGGGTCGGGCGCGATGGCATCGGTGTTCGCGGCCACCCACCTGCGCAACGCCAACCGCGTCGCCGTCAAGGTTCTCCACGCGGTGCACGAAGAGAACGCGGATGTGCGGACCCGGTTCCTTCGCGAAGGGTACGCCGCCAACAGCGTGCGGCACGCCGGTACCGTGCGCGCTCTCGACGACGGAACCACGGACGAGGGCTCCGTCTTCTTCGTCATGGAGCTGCTCGAAGGCGAGACGGTGGAGTCCCTCTGGGAGCGACGTGGCCGCCGGTTGCCACCGGTCGAAGTCGCTCGGCTCATGAGCCAGCTCCTCGACGTGTTGTCGGCCGCGCACGCGAACGGGATCGTTCACCGGGACATCAAGCCCGAGAATCTCTTCATCGAGCGGAACGGGACGTTGCGGGTTCTCGATTTCGGCGTCGCGCGCGTGCTCGAAGGGGCAGTGACCGACACCCGCGCTGGCAGCGTCATCGGGACCCTCCCGTACATGGCGCCCGAGCAGACCCTCGGCAAGAGCCACGAGGTCGACGCGCGCTCGGATGTCTGGTCGGTCGGAGCCACGGCCTTCGCGCTGATGTCCGGGCGGTTCGTCCACGAGGCCGAGACGCCTGAAGAAATGATGGTCCTGACCGGCTCGCGCCAGGCCCGCTCCCTCGCCGAGGCCGCGCCGGATGTGTCGTCCGGGTTCGTCGGCGTCGTGGACCGGGCGCTCCAGTTCGACAAGGGCAAGCGCTGGCCCTCGGCCCAGTCGATGAGAGAAGCGTTCGCCGAGGCATGCCGGGAGCCGCTGCGTGCTGCGCTCGCGAGCCCGGAGACTTCGACGGGGGCGAGCCTCGCGGGCGAAGAGGCGCCGTGCACTCCGACGCTCGTGTCCTCCGGCTCCGCCGGCGCGTCGAGGGGGCCCGTTCACGCTCCCGCTCGGCGTCGCTGGCGATCGCGCGACCGCGCGTGGGTTCCCCGCGCCGTGGTCGCGTTCGCTCTCGCCAGCCTCACAACAAGTGCGTTCTCGGTCTTCGGGCCGCCTCGGTCGCAACCCGCGCATTCGATGGCGCTCGCGTCGCGACAGCCCGTCGGGCCGCGTGTCGAGGTGGCTACCGCGGCGGTCGAACCCGCGAGCCTCGATCCCGACACGATGCCGCAGGGGTCGTCGACAGCGTCGCTGCCGGACGCCCCAGAAGACATTCTGGCCACGCTCGCGGGCGTCCCCACGGCCGCGGTTCCGCTGGCGGTCGAGCGCAGGGTCGACACGGGGCCCGAGCCCACGAAAGCCTCTAGCCCAAAGCCCGCCCGAGCGAACGAAGAGCGCCCGCAGCGGGACGCACGCCCCGTGGCCAGGGTTGCGCCCGATAGTTGCAATCCTCCCTACGCGATCCTGCCGGTGACCGGAAAGAAGAGATGGAAGCGCGAGTGCCTCTGATAGTGACCCGCCCGCGAGCCCTCGGTCTTTGCGTCGTCGCAGCCGCTTCCGGCGGTCTCTTCGTCTCCCGAACGGCGTTCGCCTCGAAACCAGCCGTCGATGAATGCGTGAACGCGAACGAAGACGCGCAGGATCTGCGTGCCGCGGGAGCGCTGCTCGAAGCCCGCGCGCGCCTCGTCGTCTGCACGGCGCAGCGGTGCCCCGCGCCGGTTCGCGACGACTGCGCCGAGCGACTGCGCGCCATCGATGAAGCCCTTCCGTCGGTGGTCTTCGCGTACGGCGATCCCGGAGCCGCGCATCGCGGCTCGATCCTGCTCGACGGTCAGTCCGTGCCGGCGACCGCGGCCGCCGCCCCCATCTCCGTCGACCCCGGCGCCCACCAGGTGGTCTTTGAATCGGAGGGTCACGCTCCGCAATCGATGACGGTGGTGGTGCGCGAGGGCGACAAGAGTCGCCTCGTCGTGCTCGAGCCGCCTGCGCCGGTCACGGCGGGAGCGGGTCCGCAGCGCCCGCTGGGCCTGGTGATCGGCGGGGTCGGTCTCGCGGGCCTCGCGCTCGGAGGAGTCTTCGCGGCGCTCGCCAAGTCGACGGACGCTCGAGCCCTGAGCGACGAATGCGGCGGCAACGCGAACACCTGCACGGCCGCGGGCGTCGAGGACGGCAATCGCGCGCACACCCAGGCGCGCCTCTCGGGGATCGCTCTCGTGGGAGGAGGCCTGCTGCTCGGTACGGGCGCCTTGATCTACTTCACGGCACCCGGCGGACACCGCGTTTCGCTCGGCACCACGGCGGGCGCCGGCCGAGCGGGTCTTAGCCTCAACGGAGAATTCCTGTGAAACGAATCGTCGCCAGCTTCCTTGCATGCAGCATCGTCGGGTGCGCCTGCGCCTTCGCATGCGCCGCATGCGGGGACGCGCTCGGCTTGCACGATCTCTCGCAGACGCGCCCCGGCGAACCGACGGTCGGCAACGGCGGCGAAGACGCCGATGTTCAGGACGGCGCCGCCTGGGGCGACGCGGCGGTGGCGAGCGCCCCGGCGCTCGACCCCTCGCCGGCGAGCGCCCCGGCGGTCGACCCCGCGGCTGCGAGCCAGAGCGGTGCGATGGCCGTCGAGGTCGACGACGCGTCCCCGGCCGCACCGCAGCCCGGTTCCGATACCCCGACGGCCAATCCGCCGTCGATCGATGCGGTCGGGACCTCACCCACTCCCGCTAAGGATCCCGCTAAGGACGCGGGCGCCTGCCCCTGCGCTTCGGGGTGTACCGTCCACTCGAACGGATTGGGCCAGACCTACGAGGATTGCGCCCCGGCCGGGACGTACAACCAAAGGGAGGCCCAGGAGGCGTGCTCCGCCTTCGCCGGCAACAGCGCGAGCTGCACGATTCAATCGTGTTCCTCGGGCGGCGGCGGCGGGCCCGGCAAGGCAAGCCTCGACCCGACGCTCGAGCAGGCCGTGTGCAGCACCGGCGCCACGACGTGCAGCTGCTGGACGTTCTCGGGCGAAAACGCGGGGCTCGTTCAGTCGACGAAGTCGAACAAGTGCGACCCCTGCGGCAGGGGTCGTCCGGGGTGGAACTGATGTTGCGGTCGCGATAGCTCGCCGTCTCGGCTCCCGTCAGCCGTGGCTCGGGCGCCGCACGGCGCGCACCTTGCCGCTCGTGGCGCCGCCGGCATAGAGCACGTCGCCCTGGCCCGCTTCGAGGCCCGATACGAGGACCCCCTCGGGCATCACGAGCCGCTCGAGCACGTCTCCCGTGGCCGGATCGACGCGGCGTAGCTCGTTCTCAGGGTTCACGTCGTCTCCGCGCGTTCCGTGCCAGAGCTGGCCCTCGGCGCCCTCGACACCCTCGATCCAGGTGACGCCCGTCACGAAACGCGTCGATTCGACCGTACGCAGGACGCGGCCGGTCTCTGGATCGATCTGGACGATCTGTCGGTGCCGATACCGGGCGACCCAGAGCGTCCCCTCGGCCCAGGTGAGGCCCGAGTGAGGGCCGGGAGCGGGAGCCGGCAACGTCGACAAGACCTCGCCGGTATTCGGGTCGATCTTCTGGATAAGCTCGCCCGCGAGCTGGAACAGATGACGCCCGTCGAACGCCGTGCCGGCCGTGGCGACCACGGGGAGAGAGCGCGTCACACGGCCGCTCGCCGGATCGAACGATTGCAGCGACTCCCCGGCCGCGATCCAGACGGCGCTGCCGTCGAAGCTGACGCCGTGAACGTGCGGGACGCCCGGGAACGGGCCGTATTCGCGGACGACGTCCGCGGGACCGACGCGCGGCTTCGAGGGAGTTCGGGGCACGGCGATCCTGCTCCGGGACAGGCTTAGCCCGTCGACTTCGTGGGGGCGAGTAACAACGTCGTCGCGAAACCGCTCGACCCCGGCGCCATCCACCGCCGGGCCCGGCCGCGTCCGATCGCCTGGACCCGGCCCTCGGCTTCGAGCGCCCCGAGCGCGCGCTGGATCGCGCGCTGACTCCGGCAGAGGGCCGCCGCGAGCGCCGAGGTCGACCAGGCCTCGCCTCCGCCGAGCAACGCGACCAGCGCGTTCGCGTCGCCGGGGGTCGGCGGCAGGAGCACCGGCACGCCTCGGCTTCGCGAGCCTCTCGCGGCTCCGAGAGGCACGATGGTGAAGCCGCCGGTCGTCGCCTGGACGTCGGCCATCGCGCCCAGCAATCGACGGAGGCGCCCGATCTCGACGCGAAGACGGGCGCGCAGGGAGTCGTTGACGGTGCGCGCGAAGAACGCGCGATGAACCAGGAGCTCTCGCGTGGCCTCGCCCGGCGCGGCTTCACCCAGCGCGACGACCAGCGAGAAGAGCACCGGCCGGGCGACGAGGGAGACGACGGCGCCCCCCGCGTGCACCTCTCGCCGGCACGCATCGACGACGAACGCGCGCGAGCGAAGGACGGCTTCCGCTTCGTCGAGGTCGACGAACCGCTCGGCTCCCGAGACGCGGAGGCGCGCCACCGGCGCATCGAGCATACGCACGGCGTGGTCGACCTCCGCCGTGAGCGACGGAATGGCAGCGACGCGCGCGGCGGCGCGTGCGCGCTCGAGCGAGAGCCGCGCGATGCGCGGGCGTACGCTGCGAACCCCGATGTCCGCTCCGACGAGCTCCGCCACGGCCACGATGCGCGCGGGCGCGCCCACGAGATCGAGGGACGCCAGCGACCGCGCGGCGTCGTTCAGCTTGCCGAGCCAGACGAGGCGCCGCACGAGCTGGAGCCTGGCGAAGAGCGCGTTCTCTACGTCGCCGAGCGCCGCGAGGTGGGTCGCCGCCCTCTCGAACCCCTGCCGGGCGGCCTCGAAATCACGGCACGCGAGGGCCACCTCGGCTTCCGCCGCGACGCAGCGAAAACGGGCGACCTGCTGGCCGGGCGCGAAGGCTGCTGCAGCCCGCCTGAGCAGCCGCCGCGCCATGGCAAACTCCCCGAGCTGGGCCATCGCGATGCCGCGCATGGCGAGCCCCGGGGGATCGCTCCGGAGGGCGACGTCTTGCAGCGCCGCGAGGGGATCGAAGACCGAAAGCGCGCGAGCGGCCGCCTCCAGTCGTGCGTCCATGTCTCCATCTCTACCCTCGTTCGCCCTCGCTGGCGTCGATCGCGCCTCCGACGACATACCGGATGTGCGACGGGCTCTAGCATGGCCCGTCGCGGTCGCGCGGTTCGTTCGGACGCTCTCCCCGTCCGGGGCGGGCGCGAGATCTGGCCGCCCATCGGGCTCACGAAGCGCTCACGAAGCGCGCGCCCGACGCGCGTCGGGCGCGTAGCCTTCACCCGCCCCGCATGCGTCATCACATCTATCTGTCGCCCGGCATGTTCGGGTTCGGTCGCCTCGCCTCCTACGACTACTTCACCCACGTCGAGCGGGCGCTCGTGACGCGCCTCCGTGCTCGCGGCGACGACGTCGTGACGCACGTCGCCCACGTATCGCCCACGGCGTCGATTCGCCGGCGGGCGCTCAAGCTCACGGAGCTCGTCGCGAGCACGTGCGACCCGACCAACCCCCGCGCCGGCCCGATTCATCTGATCGGCCACTCGACGGGCGGCCTCGACGCGCGGCTCGTCGCGTCGCCGAGCGTCGCTCTCGCGGTCCGGCCGACCGCGCTCGCATGGCGTGGGCGCCTGGCGAGCGTCACGACGATGAACGCGCCTCACTACGGAACGCCCCTCGCGAGCTTCTTCACGACGGCGAGCGGAGAGCGGGCCCTCCGCGCTCTCAGCGCCCTGACGGTCGTGGCGCTTTCGTTCGGGTCTCCGCCGCTTGCGGTCGCGCGCGCCGTGGTCGCGGCGTTCAGCGGCGTCGACCGGTCGATCGGCCTGAAGGTCGAGGTCTTCGATCGCGCGACCGAGGCGCTCATTCACCTCCTCGACGACGTGCGCGGGACGGACCTCCGCGAGTACGTCGATGCCATCGCCGGAGACCAGGGCGCGATGGTGCAGCTCATGCCCGAGGCGATGGACCTCTACATCGCGGGGGTCGAAGACCGCCCCGACGTCGTCTACCAGTCGACCGCGTCGATGGCCCCGTCACCCTCGGCGCGCATGCTGCTGCAGGAGCTGTGGCACCCCTGGAGCGTCGTCAGCAGCGCGGTCTTCGCGATGATCTACACCCTCACCTCCCGGCTCGACCGCCGCTACCCGTGCGCCGCTTCCCATGCGGGCGACGACAACGAGCAACTGCTCGCGCGCGTCTTCGGGCGCCCTCCCGGCGCTCGCGCCAACGATGGCGCCGTGCCCATCCGGTCGCAGATCTGGGGCAAGCTCGTATGGGCCGGCTACGGCGATCATCTCGACGTGCTCGGTCACTTTCGCGACTCGTCTCCGGTCAAAGAGCGGGCGATGGCGGAGCTCGAAGGCGACCCGCCGCACGTCGACTGGCTCTACAGCCGGAGCGACTTCGGTCGGCCGCAATTTGCGTCCCTCATGGATGCGATCGTCGAGGGGATCATCGCCGCGTCGCCGACCTGACTTGCAGTCCGAGCCGATCATTGCACCGAGGTGAGGGCCCGAGTCGTGCACCCCGACTCGCCGCGTGGGTCACGTCGCGATACGTTGCGCCGCGACGCCCCATGCAGGAGATATCGATGCGAGACCTCTTCAGACTTGATGGAAAAGTGGCGTTGATCACCGGCTCTTCGAGGGGCATCGGGCGCGCCATCGCCGAAGCGATGGCGGCCTTCGGCGCCAGGGTGGTCGTGTCGAGCCGCAAGCCCGCCGCATGCGAAGAGGTGCGGGACGCCATCGTCGCGAAGGGCGGCGAGGCGATCGTCGTCCCCTGCAACATCGGAAGCAAAGACGATCTGCAGCGCCTCGTCGACGAGACGAAGAAGGCGTACGGCGCCGTCGACGTGCTCGTCTGCAATGCGGCGGTCAATCCGCATTTCGGTCCGAGCCAGGAAATCCCAGACCGCGCGTTCGACAAGGTGATGGAGAGCAACATCCGGAGCAATCACTGGCTTTGCCAGATGACCATTCCAGACATGGCCGCCCGCGGCGGCGGGGTGGTCGTGATCGTCTCCTCCATCGGCGGTCTCAAAGGCTCGGAGAAGCTCGGGGCGTACGGCATCTCGAAGGCCGCCGACATGCAGATGGCGCGAAACCTCGCCGTCGAGTGGGGCCCGAAGAACGTGCGCGTGAACTGCATCGCGCCGGGCCTCGTGCGCACCGACTTCGCGAAGGCCCTGTGGGAGAACCCCGCGATCTACGAGAACACGGTGCGCACGTACCCTTTGCGCCGCATCGGCGAGCCAAGGGAGATCGCGGGCGCCGCTGTCTTCCTCGCGTCGGCCGCGGGCAGCTTCACGACCGGGCAGACGATCGTGATCGACGGAGGCTCCACGATCAGCGGCTAGCCGCCGAGGGTGGGGGGGCGGCGTCGGGCTTCGACGACGGGGCGCCCGGGACCCCAGGCAGGGGCGCGCCCGATTCTGCATCGAGGGGCGTGTGCTCCTCGCGCGGCGCGATGCCCTGCAGACCGACGACGGTCGTCGACGCGGTCGCAGGAGCCCGTCCGACAGGGGGGACCGCACCGTCGACGCCCGGCCACAGCTCCGCGATCGAGCTCGCGCCTCGGCCACGGAGGGCGACCACGGCCGCCGCCGCGGCGAACAGAAGAGCTCCGGCGGCCCACCACCCCCGGCGGCGCCCCGTGGGCGCCGGAGGGATCCAGATGGCCGATGGCGCTAGCGACGGGACCGGCTGAGACGCCTCGTCGCACCCCGGACCGTCCGGATCGTCAGCAAGCTCACGGTCGAGTCGCGCCGGATTGTCAGCAAGCTTACGGTCGAGTCGCGCCGGATCGTCAGCAAGCTTATGGTCGAGTCGCGCCGGATCGTCAGCAAGCTTACGATCGACCGGCGCCTCGGCGGCGAATCGAGGCCCCGACGACGTCAGCGGTCGGCCGTGTTGGCCGTGATTCCCGAGCCGGTCGTCGAGGACTGCGCGCAGCCGTTTGCGGTCTTCGGCAAAGAGCTGCAAAAGAAGGGCGGCGACCTCGAGGCGGGCTCCGCTCGCGTCGAGCTGGGCGCGATATTTCTCCAGATCGTCGCGCAGGGCCAGCGCCGTCGGATACCGGTCGTCGGGCTCGGCGCTGGTCGCGCGATCGACGATAGCCATGAGGTTCGCGTCGACTTCGGGCAGAGCGTCGCGCACCCGGGGAATGTCGCCGGCGAGGAGGCGGCGGAGGATCGCGCCGTCGCTCTCCCCTTCCCACGGCTGGCGGCCGACGACAGCCTCCCAGAGCAGCAGGCCCGCCGAGAATACGTCGGCCCGGCGATCGACCGCTTCGCACGCGGCCTGTTCGGGCGCCATGTAGTTCATCTTGCCCTTGAGGGTCCCGGCATGGGTTGCGTCGGCCGCGGCAGAGGTCTGCGCGATGCCGAAGTCGACGAGCTTCACGTGGCCGTCGTACGTCACGAGCACGTTGCCAGGGCTGACGTCTCGATGCACGAAACCGGTGGGCGTGCCGTCGTGCTCCGTGAGGCTGTGCGCGTACTCGAGCGCGGCCAGGGTTTCACCGAGCAAGTAGAGATGCACCGAGAGCGGAACGAGTTTTCCGCGGCGGTGCGCCCGGCGCGCAAACCGCAGGAGCGACGGGCCCTCGATGTACTCCATGGCCAGGAAATGCCGGTCGCCTTGGCTGCCCACTTCGAGGGTCTGCACGATGTTCGGGTGGCTGAGTCGTGCCGCGACGCGGGCCTCTTCGAAGAACATCGCGACGAACGCTTCGTCGGCGGCGAGCTCTGCGCGCAGCTCTTTCACGACCAGGAGCTTGGAGAAACCGCCAGGCCCCTCGAGGACCGCCAGGTGGATCACGCCCATGCCACCTCGCGCGAGCTGCGCGAGCACGCGGTACTTTCCGAGGTGGGCGGCGGATTCGGACCGCGGCAGGGGTCGAGCGCTTCGCATCGGAGGGTCGCCGAAAAGCGCGAGTATCGCGGCGTCGTGCCCGGCAGGCAAGCGCGCTCTCTAGCTCATCGGCGGCGGAGGCATGGAGGGGAACGTCGGCGGCTGCACGCGAGACGTCTCGCCGGCACGGTCGAGCGCGAACTTGAAGAGCACCGGCCCGATCATCTCGTTGATCGCGACCGTGGCGATTGCGAGTGCGCGGAATGACGGGCCAATCGACGGGAACTCGCGCGCGATGATGACCGACAGCCCGAGGGCCAGGCCGGCCTGGGACACGAGGCCAGACCAGGCCCACCGGCGGAGCACCGGCGCGTCCTTCGCCATCTTGCCCGCGAAGAGGGAGCCGCCCCACGTGACGAGCGAGCGCGACCCCGCGAGCAGGAGCGCGACCGGCCAGAGCTGGCGCACGAGCGGAACGTCGAGGTCGGCGCCCGCCGTGGCGAAGAAGACGACGTAGACGACGGTCCCGGTCTTCTCGATGTACGCCGTGAACTTGTGCCCCTGCTTCGACATGTTGCGGACGATGAAGCCCGCGACGATGAACGTGAGGAGGGAGTCGAACTGCAGGTACTCGATGACCGTGCTGACGCCGAAGCCGAGCACGAGCAAGACGACGAGCATCTGGCGGTTGACCAGGCGCAAATAGGCCGCGATGACCAGGCCGAGCGTGGTCCCGAGCGCGATGCTGCCGACGATCTGGTGGCCGAGCGTCGCGAACGAGTCGAGCGAGAAGGTCGCCGACGGGTCGATGAGCGGACGGACGCACCCGAGGACCAGCGCCACCAGAACGACGACGACGACGTCTGACACCATGACGAACGCGAGGGTGAAGGTGGCGAGGGGGCCGCTCGCGCGCGTCTGCGACAGGATGCCGAGCGTTGCCGACGGGCTGCGCGTGACGGCGAGCGCGCCCCAGAGCATCGCGACGCCGACGAGCGCCGTCGGCGTGAGCTGGCGCGTGAAGGGGATCATCGGTCGCGCGACGGCCACGAAGCACCCGGTCACGACGATGAGGACGAGCAGGCACTGCACGAGCATCGCCCAGCCGAGCGAGCGCGCGCCTTTGCGGACGGTTTCGATGTCGAGTTCCGCGCCGCCCGCCAGAGCGATGAGCGAGAGCGCCAGCGTGTTGACCGGCGACAGGCTCTTGACCGTGTGCTCGTCGACGAGACGGAGCGCGTAGGGTCCCGAGGCGATCCCCGCGACGAGATACCCCGTGAGGTGCGGGAGGCCGAGCGGCGCGAGCAGCTCGCTGAGCAGCGTTCCGGAGAGCAACAAGAACCCGATGGCGGCGATCGTCCAGAGGCTGCCCTGCGTCTCCGGAACGACGCGCGTCACGTAGAGCATCAGCGCGCTGAAGGCGCCGAGCAGGAGCAAGTGCGTGGCGTGGGTGCCCACGCCTTTTCGTGCCGCGCCCGAGCTCAAATCTTCACCCCGCCCGACGAGCCGGGTTCGGGGAGCTCGCCGGCGATGAACAGGGCACGGCGAAGGCGAAGCGGACCGACGAACTCGCCGACGGTCGCCGAGAGGGCCGCGATGACGAGCACGGTGTCTCCGACGGGCCCCGGGAAGCGCAGCGCGAACGCCAGACCGATGCACATCGCGAGCGCGCCCGACGACATCAGCGAGAGGCCCACCCAGGGCCCGGCCTTGCGCGCCGGAGGCGAGCTCGCGGCGAGCATCCACCCGGTCACGACCTTGGCGCCGATCCGCCCCCCGATGGCCGCGGCCGCGACCCAGGGAAGGGCGGGCATCGCCCGGAAGTCGATCCGAGCGCCCGCGAGCACGAGCGCGGGAAGGAGAACGGGACGCTCGGTCGGCCCCACCATCGCGCGGAGCTCGGCGCCGTGGCGGGTGAACATCGAGACGGCCATGCCCATGAAGAAGGTCACGGTCAGCGTCGAGATCGCGAGGCGCGTGGCCGTTCCGATCGCGATGAGCGAGACGCCGAACATGATGCCCCAGGTGTCTTCGACGGGCATCTCACTCCGGAGGAGCATGGCGGCCCCGCCCCCGAGCAAGAGCCCGAGGCCGACCGTGATCGTCGGCCAGTCGCGGAGGGGCATTGCGAGGGCGACGTTTCGGGTCGGATCGAGCGCGAAGAGGATGGCGACGCCGATCATGGGAAAGAGGTCGTCGGTGTGCGCGATCTCGTTGATGCGGTCCGCAAGCGGCCCGCGCGCGTCGTACCGGTCGACGACCCAGCGGATCGCGTGGCGCGTCGTCTCCGAGCACGCGGCGCCCGCGCCGCCGGCGACGAGGACGCGATCCGTGGCCGAGCCCCCGACCCCGAGTCGGTCCATCGTGAACCACGCCGCCGCGGCGACGGCGGCCCCGGTCAGGATGGAGCCGAGACTACCGACCGTGAGGCTGCCCGCCCGGACGCGCCGGTCGCCCGCGTAACCGAAGTCGAGTCCGACGGCGAACGCGAGCCACCCGAGCGCGACCTGCACCACCGGCTCGAACGAGGCCAGGTTGTCGGCCCCGACGAGCCCGAGGGCGTGGGGGCCGAGGACGTACCCGAGGGCCGTGTACTCGACGCCTGACGGCAGCCCGACGCCGCGCACGCTGCGCCCCGACACGAGGAAGCTACCCAGGTACGAGAGCACCAGCAGCCCCATCAAGATGAGGATGGCGTTCAAGGTGCCGGGCTCCGCTTCATGGGTCTCGAGGGCTCCCGGGACCGCGCCGTCCGAGGGCGATCCCGCGCTCGGCGATCGCGACGGCGACGGCGTCGGCGAGGGCGGCGACCCCCTTGCCGTACTTGGGCACGGCCGAAACCCGCCAGCAGGCCCCGTCGGCGTCGAGCGAGATCAGATCGACGCGCGCGCGTTCGCACGTGGCCACGGCCGCGCCGACGAGCGCCTCTTCGACCTTGTTGGGACGTTCATGCGCGTCGACGACGACATCGATCGACGCGAACGGCGCGCTCCCGAGGACGCGCGTGGGGTGCCAGAGCCCGAGGAGCTGGGGGACGCGGACTTCGCACCCGAGCGCGTGAAAGAGGATCAGTAATGGCGTGAACTGCGGTCATTGCCTGGCTGATTACGGCCGATTTCTTATAACCCGTTAGGTGAGGTATCACGAATATGAGCGCTTCGGTCCTGCGGTCGTCGGTGGTCGCACTAGCCGCATCTAGCGCTTGGCTGATTACGACCGATTTCTCATCGCCGGCTAGGTGCGGTATGAGGCCGGTCAAAGCCTCAATGCGTGCCAATG
>OBLW0100000744.1_pt1 | contig 27894 bp, 27 predicted proteins | sample 1520161 | NCBI WGS metagenome assembly OBLW01 (sample SAMEA3539309, study PRJEB22396) | soil metagenome | biome: tundra; feature: field; material: soil | place: USA | collected 2010-05 | depth 0.15 m
GACGCTCTTCCGATCTGGGCTCGCCGAGGCTCGCCGATGTCATCGAGGTGCTCGACGGCTCGGCTCGGCCGTCAGGCACGGTGCTCGTCGTCGACGAGCTCGGGTTCCACCAGGCGACGAGTGTGGGTGAGCTGCTGGCCGCCCGCGGATGCGCTGTCGAGGTCGCCACGCCGGCCATGGTCGTCGGAGGTGATCTCGAGGTCACCGGAGATCTCGATGGCTTCAACATGCGCGCGGCGGCACGACAGATCGTTCAATCAACAGACTTGGTGGTCATGGCGCTCGAACCCGGCGGGGTCCAGCTGCTCCACCACCCGACGGGGGCCGTCGAACGGCGACTCGTCGACTGGGTGGTCCTGGCGGTCGCACCCGCGTCCGAGGACCGTCTTTACCGGCAGTTGTGCGAAGAGGCACCCGGGCTCGAGGTGAGGCGCGTGGGCGACTGCGTGGCGCCCCGCCGTGCCCATGTCGCGGTCATCGAAGGCGAACGTGCCGGGTCGAACCTCTGAGCGCTCGTGGTGTCGGGGCGCAACAGCGCCAAGTGCCGGGGAAGTGGGAATCTCAGCCGGCAAGTGCGCGAGGACCGTCGAGGGTCGGCAGCTCGGCCCGGCTGACCTTGCCGATCGCGGAGCGCGGCAGCCGGGCAACGACGACGAGCTCGCGCGGGGCGGCGAACGGGGCCAGGTGCTCTTTCACGAGCTCTCGCAGGTCGGCGAGGATCGTCGCCGGCTCGACGCCTTGCACGGCGGGCGACACCACAACGTAGGCGACGAGCCTGACGCCCCATTTCGTGTCCGGACGCCCGCCGACCGCGACATCGAGCACCGAAGGGTGGCGCCGGAGCACCGCTTCCACCTGCGCCGGCCAGATGTTCTCGCCACCCGAGATCACGAGATCGTCCAGCCGGCCGTGGATCGAGAGCCGCCCCTTCTCGTCGAGCTCGCCGGCGTCACCGGTCGCGAACCAGCCGTCTGGGGTCAGCGGGTCGGTCCCGTCTCGGTAGCAGCGCAGCAGCATCGGGCAGCGAAGCCAGACCTCGCCGGAGCGGAGGTCCACCTCCACACCTTCCAAGGCGACCCCGTCGTAGACGACGCCGGAGCCCGTCTCGGTCATCCCGTAGGTGGCGACGACGTTCGCAGGCCTGCCGGCAGGTGGTTGCTGGCCGCCCACGACGATGGTGCGGAACAGGGCCGCCCCTTCGGGCCCGAGACGGGCAAGGGCCGCAGGCACGAGGGAGACGAGCGTCGCACCCCGGTCCCGCGCCGCTGCCTTGGCGTTCTCGACGGCAAAACGAGGCTGGATCTCCACGGGCGTCCCCGTCACCATCGCCCTCGTCACGACCGAGAGTCCTCCGACGTGTGCGAGCGGCAGGCACGCGAGCCAGCGGTCCCGGGACGGGTCGACACCGATACGGGCGCTTGTCGCCCGGGCCGACGCCTCGACGGCCCCGTGGGTCAGCACCACGCCCTTGGGCTCGCCGGTGGTCCCGCTCGTGGTGACGACCAGGGCGTCGCCTTCCTCGACAGGCTCGCCGCCGGGGAGAGAGGCCGAATGGCCCGAGGCATCGAGGACGACCGAAGCTCGCAGTGCCTCGACGATTCGCGCGATCGCAGGCTCCGCAAGGCGCAGGTCGAGCGGAAGCGCGGCATCGTTGTCGTCCCAGCACCGCCTCAGCGCGTCGGCGAACTGCGGGCCGCCGGGCATAGCTAGGGCCACGAGGCGACGCACGCTTCAAGCGTACGGGGACGGCGACCTGCCCAGCGTTAACCTGACTACCAATGGCCGCCACAGACTGGACCAGGCACGGCGACTTCGAGGACATCGCCTACGAGACGGCAGACGGGCTCGCGAAGCTCACCATCTGCCGGCCCGAGGTTCGCAACGCCTTCCGCCCACAGACGCTCTTCGAGCTCTCTCGCGCCTTCGACGCGGCGCGCGACGATCCTCGAGTCGGCGTGATAATCCTGACCGGTGAAGGCCCGGACGCGTTCTGCTCCGGAGGCGACCAGCGGGTACGAGGTGACGACGGCTATCTCGGCGACGACGAGATGGCGAGCCGCGGCATCGGCCGGCTGAACGTCCTCGACCTGCAGATCCAGATCCGCCGGCTTCCCAAGCCTGTCGTCGCGATGGTCGCGGGCTACGCGATCGGCGGTGGCCAGGTGCTCCATCTGGTCTGCGACCTCACGATCGCCGCCGACAACGCGCGTTTTGGCCAGACAGGGCCGAGAGTCGGTAGCTTCGACGGCGGCTACGGCGCGGGCCTGCTGGCGAGGACGATAGGCCTCAAACGGGCCAAGGAGATCTGGTTCCTCTGCCGCCAGTACGACGCTGCCCAGGCCCTCGACTGGGGGCTCGTCAACGCGGTCGTGCCCCTCGACCGCCTCGAGGCCGAGACCTTGGAGTGGTGCCGCGAGATGCTCGCGCTGTCGCCGATGGCACTTCGCATGCTGAAGGCGAGCTTCAATGCTGCCGACGACGGCCTCGCCGGCATCCAGCAGCTCGCGGGTGACGCGACGATGCTTTTCTACATGTCCGAAGAGGGCCAGGAGGGCCGCAACGCCTATGTCGAGAAACGCCGCCCCGATTTCTCACGGTTCCCACGGCGCCCCTGAGCGCGGCCGCGCCTCGAACGTGACCTCTGTCCGTGACTGGGTGGCCGGCGCCCGGCCGCGTACGCTTCCGGCCGCCGTCGTGCCTGTCGTCGTCGGGACCGCGGTGGCGGCTGCCGATGGCTCGGTGATCTGGTGGCGGTCGCTCTACGCGCTCATAGTCGCGCTCGGGATCCAGATCGGCACGAATTACGCGAACGACTACGCGGACGGGGTCCGCGGGACAGACGCCGAGCGACTCGGGCCCGTGAGGCTCGTGGCGGCCGGCATCGCTTCTCCGCGGGAGGTGAAGGCGGCGTCGTTCTGTGCCTTCGGCGTCGCGGGCGTGGCCGGTCTCGTGCTCGCCCTCGCCACGACTCCGTGGCTGCTGATCGTGGGCGCCGCGTGCTTCGCGTCCGGTTGGTTCTATTCGGCCGGTCCCAGGCCATATGGGTACGCGGGCTTGGGCGAGATCTTCGTCTTCGTGTTCTTCGGCCTCGTCGCGGTGATCGGCACGGCCTACCTCAGCCTCGGGCGCATCACCTCCCTCGCGGTGATAGCGGCGATCCCCGTCGGCCTCCTCGCCACCGCATTGCTGGTGGTCAACAACCTCCGCGACATCGACACCGATCGCCGAGCCGGCAAGAACACCTTGGCGGTACGCACCGGGGCTGTTGTGACCCGCTGGTTCTACACGACTTGCGTGACCGGTGCTTTCGCGCTCGTGGTCGCGATTGCCTTCTGGCGGCCCGTCGCTTTGATCGCACTGCTCGCGGTCGTTCCTGCCCTGCCACCTGTTCGTCGCGTGCTCGGCGGTGCCGAGGGCCGTGACCTCGTCACGGCACTGGCTGGGACCGGGATGCTCCAACTGGCCTTCGGCGCCCTTCTTGCCTTGGGCATCGTCCTGTGAGCCAGGTCGGCAAGCCTCGGCTACGCGGAGTGGCCGAGGAACTCGCTCACGAGCTCGACGAAGACGCCGGGTCGCTCGAAGCAAACCGCGTGGCCTGCTCCGGCCACGACCGCCAGCCGGGCATTGCGACCGATGGCGTCGACCGTCCGCTCCGCAATTGGCCTGAACTTGTCGTCGAGCGCGCCCGTCACGACCAGGATTGGCATCTCGAGCCCGCCGAGGCGCTCCCAAAGTGGCGCCTGGGTGCCGGTCCCCACGGTTCGCAGCGAGGCGGCAAGGCCGGCGGCGGAGTTGGCGAGGCGCGAAGGCCGGTCAGCCTGCTCCTCGTTCAGGTGAGCGAAGAGTGGTCCCGCGAGCCACGTCTCGACGAACTCCGCCACGAACGCGTCGCCGCCCCGCTCGAGCTCGGCTGCGCGCCGGTCGTCCTCGGCCCGGCGGAGCCGGCGACTCCGCTCGTCGTCGATGCCGGGGTGCGCTCCGACGATCACGAGGCGCTCGACGAGGCGCGGCGTTTGGAGTGCCAGGTGAAGGCAGCACCGGCCGCCGAGCGAGTAGCCGACGTAGCCCGCCTTGCCTCCCGTCTCGCCGAGGGCAAGGGCGGTCTGACCGAGCCCCGAGCCGGGGTCGGGCATCGGAGACCGGCCGTGACCGGGAAGCTCCGGCATCACTACCTCGAAGTCGTCTTCGAGCTCACGCGCGACGCGCGCCCACGAGGTGCCTGTCTGAGTGAACCCGTGAACGAGCACGACCGTCGGTCCCCGGCCCTGCCTCGTCGTGTGGAGCTCGAGCGGCCGGCCGCCGGGCGCCTCTGGGTTCTCGAAGGACATCTCGGGTGACGGTAGCGGCCAGCTTCTCGGCCACGCTCGTCGACGAGTGGGTGCGCGCCGGGCTGACCGATGCCGTGGTGGCTCCCGGTTCGCGTTCGACCCCGCTCGTGGTGGCTCTCGCGCGTGAGAGCCGGATCGCGTTGCACGTCATGCTGGACGAGCGGTCGGCGGCCTTCTTCGCGGTCGGGATCGGGCTCGCAACCGGCCGGCCGGCGGTGCTTGTCACGACGAGCGGGACCGCGGCGGTCGGGGTTCACGCGGCCGTGGTGGAGGCCCACCTGTCCCGGGTGCCGCTCATCGTGTGCACCGCGGACCGGCCCCCGGAGCTCCATCATGTGGGCGCCCCCCAGACCATCGAGCAGGCCGGGTTGTTCGCCGGGGCGCTGCGTTGGGCGGTGGACCCCGGCGTGCCCGACGAACAGGCCCGGTCGAGCTGGCGCTCGCTCGGTAGCCGCCTGGTCGCTGAGGCGACGGCCGGTCCCATGGGGCCGGGCCCGGTGCACGCGAACCTTGCCTTTCGAGATCCACTGCTCGCGAACCCCGGTGAGCTGCCCCCGGGCCGTCGAAACGCTCGGCCATGGCACCGGGTCGACCCCGTGCGGAGGGTGCTCGACCCGGGCTCGCTCGACGCCTTCGTCGCCCTCGCGCGTCCCGGCGCAAAGGGCTTGATCGTCGCCGGTGCGGGAGCAGGCCGCCCGGAAACCATCCGTCGCCTCGCTGTCACCTTGGGCTGGCCAGTCCTCGCCGACCCTCGGTCGGGTGCCCGGACCCCCGGCGAGCACGGCTCGCCGACGGTCGCCACCGCCGACGCGCTGCTTCGCGTCGAGAGCTTCGCCAGCGAGCACGTGCCCGAGATCGTCCTGCGCCTCGGCCAGCCGTGGGCGTCGAAGGTTGTCGCCGACTGGCTGACGTCGTGCGCCGGGGCCGGTGCGATCCAGGTGCTGGTCGACCCTTACTGGGCATGGCAGGACCCACGTCGCGAGGCCGATGTCGTGGTGCCGGCTGATCCGGACCACGTGATGGAGGCCTTGATGCTGCGCGTGCCCGAAGGCGGCGCGCCCGGGCGCTCGGCCTGGGCAGCACCTTTGACCTGGTCGGATGGATGGGCGGAGGCCGAGGCGGCCGCCCAACATGCGATCGAGAGTGCACTCGGCCGCCACAATGAGGCCACCGAGCCCGGCCTGGCGAGGGCGCTGTTTGCTTGGTCGCCGCCTTCCTCCACGGTCGTCACTTCGTCTTCGATGCCGGTGCGCGATCTCGAATGGTTCGCGGCCCCGCGCTCGGATCCGCCGCGGGTGCTGGCGAACCGGGGCGCCAACGGGATCGACGGTGTGACGTCCACGACGCTCGGCGTCACCGCCGCGGCGGCGGGCACAGGTGGTCCTGTCGTGGGGCTGATCGGTGATCTCGCCTTCTTGCACGATTCGACGGCTCTGGTCCGCGGGCGGCGCGAGCCCGCTCTTGGCGCGGTGCTGGTCGTCATCGACAACCGCGGCGGTGGCATCTTCTCGTTTCTGCCACAAGCGTCCGGGCTTGACGAGGCGAACTTCGAGAGGCTGTTCGGCACGCCTCAGAGGATCGACGTGGCCGACCTTGCCAGGGCCGCGGGGTGCGACACGATCGAGGTGGCATCCCAGGTCGAGATCCCGACGCAGCTCGACGCAGCTCTCTACAACGCGGCACGGCGCGGTCCGGCGGTTGTCGTCGTGCGCAGCGACCGCAAGGCGAACGTGGCGCTCCACAACGAGCTCGAGGCCGAAGTCGCCCTCGCCTTGGCGTGACCAAGCCAGTGCTTTCGCCCCTTGCCTGCGTCCGGCCAGGCGCCGAGTACCCCCGGCGTTCGCCCCGCCGCCGGCATCGTGGCACGCTTTGCGCATGCTGAAGATCTCGGGCGACTTCGCCTTTCGCGGCCTCGTCCACCAAGTGAGCGACGAGGCGCTCTGGACGCTGCTCGACTCGGGGGCGACGACGGCGTATTTCGGGATCGATCCCACCTCCGACAGCCTTCACGTGGGCAATCTTCTCGGGATCATCACCCTGCGCCGGCTCCAGGAGGCCGGGCACCGCCCCATTCTCCTCGCGGGAGGCGGCACCGGCCTGATCGGAGACCCGGGCGGCAAGGCCGGCGAGCGACCGCTGCTGTCGATCGAGCGACTCGCGGCCAACCTCGAGGCGATCCGGGCTCAGCTCGAGGGCCTGCTCGATCTGTCTCCCGCGGCGGGGGAGGCCCGGGGCCTCTTGCTCGACAACTCCGAGTGGCTGTGCGCCTACGGTTTCATCGACTTCCTGCGTGATGTCGGCAAGCACTTCACCGTCAACCAGATGACTGCCAAGGAGTCCGTGAGGTCCCGCCTCGAGAGGCCCGACCAGGGCATCTCCTACACCGAGTTCAGCTACATGTTGCTCCAGGCCTACGACTATCTGTACCTGCACGACGCCTACGGCTGTCGCGTCCAGCTCGGCGGCAGCGACCAGTGGGGCAACATCACGATGGGCCTCGAGCTGATCCGCAAGGTCCGCGGATCCGAGGCTTTCGCCCTCACGTACCCGCTCTTGTTGCGCGCGGACGGGACAAAGTACGGCAAGAGCGAGTCCGGGGCGGTGTGGCTCGACGCGACCAAGTCGTCGCCTTACGAGATGTACCAGTTCTTCGTGCGGACCCCCGACGACGAGGTGGGCCGCTTGCTGCGCTATTTCACGTTCCTTTCCCATGAGGAGATCGAGGCGCTAGACGTCGAGGTCGTGGAGCGACCCGGGCACAGAAGAGCGCAGCAGGCCCTGGCGCGCGCGGTCTGTGCCCTCGTCCACGGCGAGGCCGAGACCGAACGCGCCATTGCTGCCTCCGAAGCCCTGTTCTCCGAGGAGGTCGCCAAGCTCGACGAGGCACTGCTCCTGGAGGTGTTCGCGGACGCGCCGTCGTCGAGGTTCGCGCGCTCGTGCCTCGATTCCGACGGGTTCGCGCTCGTCGAAGCGCTCGTGTCGACGGGCCTTGTTTCCTCGAAGACAGCAGCGCGCACCGCTGTGGCCCAAGGCGGCGTGTACGTGAACAACCGCCGACGTTCCGAGCCCGAGGCGCGCCTCGGGCGCGACGACCTTCTGGTCGACCGTTACGTCGTGCTGCGGAGGGGGCGGCGGGACTACCACCTGCTGCGATTTGAGTGAGGGCAGGCCTGCGGCGCCCGCTCGACGAGGCGGCGGTCCTCGTGGCCGCGCTCCTGGCCGTGGTGGCGCTCGCAGGATGCACGTCGTACACCGGCTCGAAGGCCAATCAGGTGCGCCAGTGGGCCTCGATCGCCTTGGTGAGCTCCAACGACAACCTCGTGGTGCTGGACATCGCGGCCATCAAGCGTTCAGTGCGAGCCAAGAAGCTAAAGGACGTCACGAGCAATTGCTCGGGGCTCGTGTTCGACACCGGCACCGCGTACGGGAACCTGCCGACGCCGGACAACACCTTGACCAACGAGCTGAATGTCGCCTACCTGGATTTCGCCAGTGCCGGCAGCTCGTGTGCCGCGGCCCGCAGCCTCCATTCCAGCCGGATCACGGCCGCGTTGGCGACGATTGCCGTGGGCGTCGTCTCGCTCGACAAGGCCACCCGCCGCCTGGCCGCCGACGGGGTCCACTGAGCGTGCGACGCAAGCAGCGCGCGTAGCGTTTCGATGCGTTCTGCCGCGCGAGCGCGCGATCACCCCGTTTGCAGGGCTACGGTTCGGTCGTGAGCAACCGCGCCGGCCCGGTCGGTCCTTTCCCCGATGACCTCGACGCGGCGGAATACGACCGGTTGCGGCGCCGCGTGCTCTGGAAGCTGCCGACGGGCCTGTACCTGCTCGGGAGCCGCGCCGGACAGCGCCGTAACCTGATGACCCTGAACTGGGCCATGCAGGTGTCCGTCGACCCGAAATACCTCGCCGTCTCGGTCGAGCACTCCGCGGTGACCCACGGCCTGATCGCCGAAGGGGGCTGCTTTTCGGTCGCGCTCGTCGCCCGTGAGGACAGAGAGGTGGTGCGCAGGTTCGTGAAGCCGGCCGAGCACGACGCGGAGGCCCACACGCTCGGCGGAGTTGGGTACCGAGACGGCCTCAGCGGGGCACCGATCCCCGAGCTCGCGGTCGGCTATCTGGACTGCGGGCTCCGCCACAGCCTTGATCTGGGCTCTCACTCGATGTTTGTCGGAGAGGTCCTCGACGCAGGGTTCGCGGACGGTGGCGAGACTGTTCCGGTTCTTCGCACCGAGGACACCCGGATGAACTATGGCGGCTAGGGCAGTGGGACGCAGAGGTGGCACGAGGGACCGGAACAGCGCAGGCACCGCCTTCCGGCGCTCGGAGGGAAGCGACGGCTCGGGCGACGAAGCTCTCGAGACTCGGGGACCCGATCCGCTCAGTGGTGCCGGCACCGTTGTGACGCGTCCGGCAGGCGTGGGTGACTACCGCTGGATCGGTGACGCGGCGGCCCTCGACTCCCTCGTGGACGAGCTCGTGTCCTGCGAGGTCTACGCGCTCGACACCGAATTCCACCGGGAGAGGACGTACTTCCCGCAGCTCGCCCTGATCCAGCTCGCATGGCAGGGCGGGATCGCTCTCGTCGACCCCCTTGCCATCGACGTCTCGCCTCTGGCAAGGGTGCTGCAGGGTCCGGGTCTCGGGGTCGTCCACGCTGCGGAACAGGACCTCGAAGTCCTCGAACAGGCATGCGGGACCGTACCGAGCAGGCTGTTCGACACTCAGGTCGCGGCCGGGTTCCTGGGCCAGGTGTCGCCTTCCCTGGTCAATCTCGTCGAGCGAATCCTCGGCGTGAGGCTGCTCAAGGGTGATCAGCTGACCGATTGGACCCGGAGGCCTTTGTCGGCCGGGCAGCTCGCGTACGCCGCCGGCGACGTGGCTTACCTTCTCGAGCTGCGCCAGCGCATCGGTGAGCGCCTCGAGGAAAAGCGCCGGATGGAGTGGGCCGCTGAGGAGTTCGCCATCCTGCTGTCGAGGGACCGGTCCTCCACCGAGCCGGAGGAGGCATGGTGGCGTCTCCCGCGCTCACGTCAGCTCCGAGGCGCAGCCCGCGGGGTCGCCCAGTGTGTTGCGGCTTGGCGTGAGCGAAGGGCTCGGCGAATGGACCTCCCGGTGCGTTTCGTCCTGCCCGATCTCGCTGTGCTGTCGATCGCCCAGCACCCGACCCGCACACGCGAGGATCTTCGGCGCACCCGGAGCCTCGACGGGCGCCATCTTGGCGGTGGCGCTGCCGAAGAGCTGCTGGAAGCGGTCGCCCAAGGCCTCGAGCTCGCTCCGTCCGAGCTGCGGCTACCGCCCGCCCACGAGCTGGACCAGCCCAATCGGGCCGTCACGACGCTCGCGACGGCCTATGTGGCCCAACGGGCGGGCGACTTGGACCTCGACCCCGCGATCCTCGCCACGCGAGCCGATCTGGTCGATTTCATGCAAGATCTCCCCCACGGCCGGCTTGCCGGCGGCTGGCGGAACGATCTGGTCGGAGAAGGGCTCCGGCGCCTTGCGACAGGCAAGGCGTCACTTTCGTTCGACGGCCACGGCGCTCTCGTGCTGGAGGAACGCTCTTTCCGCCCTGTCGACCACTAGTCACCCGGTCGGGCGCCGGCGGTCGGGCTGTCATTGCTCTCCGGCCCCGGTCGCAGGTCGATCCGAAGCGTCAAGATCCCGTCTTCGAGCGAGCCCGCGGCATCGCCGAGCATGGCGAAGTCCTGAAAGTCGAGCTGCATCTGGCGCAGGATCATCTGCCGCTCAGCTCCCTCGACCGGCGGCATGCCGCGGCGGCGCACAGCTGCTGCCCGCTCCCTGAAGCGTGCGATCATCTCGTCGGTGTCGAATGCTTCCGTCATCGCCGCCACCATAACGGCGGCCGTGACCGTGGCGCGACCTGCCCGAATCGTGACCTGGACGGATATGCTGTAGGCAGGTGGTAGGCGGCCTAGGGGGCGTCGGCGGCCAGATTGGCAGCGGGGCTCAGCCGGGCTACCTCATCGCTGCTGTCTGAGGCGGCATCCGCGAAATCTTGGGAGCGGCTCGTGAAAAAGGGACGTCATCGGCGTTTCGAGGAGGCGCGCAGCCTGAAGCGCGCTATCGAGGTAACTGTGGAGCCGTGTCCCGAGTGCGGGGCCGACCCCGAGGAGGAGCATGCCTCCTGGTGCCTTTACGAATCAGAGGAGCTCGACGAGCCCGAGGAAGCCGGCGGGCTCCGTCCGAGCTCGTACTTTGAGACCCCGGAGATAGAGAGCAAGAGCAACGGAGCCCACGACCGGGTTGACGGCGACGCATCCGGCCCCCGTCAGGCTTAGATCGGTCTGTTCCCGGCGCTCGCGGTGGAGGAGTGCTCGCGAACGGTGGGATGCGCGAGCAGCGACACTCCTCGACCTTGCCGGGTCCCGAGATACGAGGCGAGCAGGTCGTAGACGTCCTGTCCGGCCATGGCGACGATCTCGTCGCGGAGCGAGACGTACACCGGGTCGCGCCCGGAGAACGCCGAGGGTGCCTCCGTGCACCACCAGCTGAACTCCGCTCCACCTTCGCCCCAGTGTCGCCGCCCCCATTCACCGAGCGAGCTTGTCACGTGCCCGTTCGCCGCGACCGTGTCCTCGCGGCGGAGCGGCAGTTGCCAGCAGACGTCAGGCTTGAGCTGAAGTGGCAGGACGCCCCGGTCGATCGCCGCACGGTGCAGAGCACAGCCGGCACCCCCGGGGTGACCCGGGCGGTTCAAGAAGATGCAGGCTCCGTCGACGAGGCGGGTAGTCGTGACCCCTTTCGAGTCGCGCTTGAGCACGCCGGCCTTCCGTCGGCCCTTCGAGCGGAATTGCCACTGCTCGCGAGGAAGCGTCTCGGCAGCCGCGGTGACGCGCTCGGCATCCGCCTCGTCGGTGAAGTGCGCTCCGTACGAACAACAGCCCTCCATCCGTTCGGGCGTCGCCTCGGTGAGGACTCCCTGGCATCCGGCGCCGTAGATGCATTGCCAACAGCTCGACAGAAAAGTCACGTCGACGAGCCAGCTCCGATCCTCAGCGGGGTCCTCGAAGCTCACCCATTCATGAGCGTCGCAAGGTGCGTCGGGCACAACGGCCATCCGGTCACGGTAGCGTCCTCGCCGTGAAAGAGGTGATCCGTGTCACGCCTGCCGCACTCGAGGTGGTGCGCAAGGTCCTCGCCGACGAGTCCAAGCCGGAGGATCTCGCTCTCTGGCTCGAGGTGAACGGCAGCGCGAACGGTGCCTACACCTACGACCTCTGGTTCGGGTCGAAGTCCCAGATAAGGCCGGGCGATGTCCGGCAACTCGAGGGCGACATCCCGATTGTCGTACCTGAGCAGAGCGTCGAACGTGTTCGCGGCGCCGTGCTGGACGTGAACCAACTAGCCGGCGAAGTGGGCCTGGTGATCATCAACGCGAAGACGCCTCCTTTGTCCTCTGCACCCGTCCCGCCCCGGGGCGATCTCACCGGCCCCGTCGCTCGGCGCGTCCTCGAGGTGCTCGAGCAGGACGTCAATCCGCAAATCGCCATGCACGGCGGGCGGGCCGCGTTGGTCGCGGTCGAAGGCCCGGTTGCCTACGTCCAGATGTCGGGTGGATGCCAGGGATGCGGCATGGCCCGGGCGACATTGAGCCAGGGCATCGCCGTGGCCATCACCGATGCCGTTCCGGAGATCAGCGAGGTCGTGGACGTGACCGACCACATGTCGGGCACGAACCCGTACTTCGAGCCTGGCCGGACCTGAGTCCCCGCCCCGCCCTCGATCGCAACGGCTTGGGAAGTGCTGGCCCAGGTGACAGGCCACAGCCAGGACACCGACAACTACGGTGGTGGGGTGACGTGTCGGTGACCCGGTGACCGGAGATGGGTGAGCACGTGCTGCTCGTCGGGATGATGGGCTCGGGCAAGTCGACCGTCGGCCGTATTGTGGCGGACCGGATGCGCCGGCCTTTCCGAGACAGCGACGTCGATGTCGAGAGGCGGACCGGGAGCAGTGTTCCCGCGATCTTCGCCGCCAGAGGCGAGCCTGCTTATCGCGCAGAAGAGCGTGCCGCGCTGTGTGCCGCGCTCACGTCCTTTGTGCCTTCGGTCATCGCCGTAGCAGGTGGCGCCGTGCTCGATCCGGAGTCGCGCCGCCGCCTGCGGTCCGCTGGCGTCGTCGTATGGCTCGACGTGGCGCCGCACGCCTTGGCAGGCCGGGTCGGTGCCGGCACCGGTCGGCCCCTCCTCGAGGTGGATCCGGCCGGTACCCTTCAGCGCCTCGACGCGGTCCGGCGGCCCGTGTACCGGGAGCTCTCGGACGTCGTCGTGCACGTCGGGGCGCGCCGTCCCGAGGAGCTCGCCGAAGACGTGGTGCGCGCGGCCCGGGCGCAACTCGACTCGCCGACCGACGGGCGATCGCCATGGTGAGCGACCGCGCGCCCGGTTCCGCGTGGTCGCAGCACGATCCGGGTGGTCTCGAGCCGATACGCGTCAGGGTCGAGCTCGGAGAGCGTGGCTACGAAGTGCTCGTGGGCCCCGGCGTGCGGCGCGAGCTCTCCAGCTGCCTGCCTCCTGGCGCCCGCCGCGCGACCGTTGTGACCCAGGCGGGCATCGGCGTCGATGTCGACCCAGGCGTGCCGTGCCAGGTCGTGATGATCCCGGACGGAGAGAAGGCCAAGTCGCTCGCCACAGTCGAGGAGATCTGCCGTTTCATGGCCCGTGGCGACATGCACCGTAGCGACGTCGTCGTGGCCGTCGGTGGTGGGGTGGTGACAGACGTGGCCGGCTACGCGGCGTCGAGCTATCACCGTGGAACTGCGGTCATAAACGTCCCGACCACGCTGCTCGGCCAGGTCGATGCGGCGATCGGCGGGAAGACCGGCGTCAATCTCCCGGAAGGCAAGAATCTGGTGGGCTCGTTCTGGCAGCCGCTCGGGGTCCTCTGCGACACCGAGACCCTCGCGGGCCTGCCCGCGCGCGAATGGCGATCCGGCCACGGGGAGATGGCGAAGTACGCATTCTTGGGCGTGGAGGATCTCGACAGCTTGAGCCTCGCCGAGCAGGTGGCCCGGTGCGTGGCGTGCAAGGCCGAGGTCGTCGCCAGCGACGAACGCGAAGGAGGTCGCCGAATGATCCTGAACTACGGTCACACTTTGGCTCATGCCCTGGAGGCAGCTGGCTTTGCGAGCGAGGACGCGAGCAGTTCGGAGGCCGAGCTCCGCCACGGCGAAGCGGTGGGCATCGGCCTCGTGTTCGCGGCGGAGCTCGCGCAGCTCATGGGCAGGATCGGGACGTCCCGAGTCGAGCGTCATCGTGGAGTCGTCTCCGGCTACGACCTGCCGGTCAGCCTTCCTCCCGGCGCAGACCCCGCCACCTTGGTCCAGTTCATGACCCGAGACAAGAAGTCGGCCGGTGGCCTCACATTGATGCTCGACGGTCCGGACGGCGTCGAACCGGTGCACGAGGTTCGCCCCGAGCTCGTGCACGAGGCGCTCGATGCCCTTCGAGGCGACCGATGAGTGCTGCCGGGAACGACCGCACCGGGCAACGCCCGGTCATCCTGCTCCTCTCCGGCCCGAACCTCGGCCTGCTCGGCGAGCGCCAGCCGGAGATCTACGGCGTCGCGACACTGGCAGACCACGTCGAACGGGCCGATCGGGCGGCGGCCCGGGCGGGATTCGAGTTGAAGCACCTGCAGAGCGAGCACGAGGCTGACCTCGTCGCAGCCGTTCACGACGCGCGCGGCAGCGTCGAAGCGATCGTGGTCAACGCCGGCGCCCTCTCACACTCGAGCTGGGCACTTCACGACGCCCTGGCAGCCTTCGACGGCGCCGTCGTCGAGCTTCACCTGTCCAACCCCGACGCCCGGGAGCCCTGGCGTCGCCAGTCGGTCCTGGCGCCGGTGGCCGACGGAACTGTGGCCGGCTTCGGCGGCCTCGGCTACGAGCTCGCAGTCGAGGCCGCAGCGCGACTTGTCACAGGGCGCAGCCGCGGCCTTCCTGGCGCCTAGCATCTCCGCCCATGCCGACTGGCTCAGATCGTCCCGACCTCGCCGCGATGGATGTCGCCGGCCGCATCCCGCGGCTGGCGGCCCGCTTCACCGAGCTCGGCTGCGATGGCCTGCTCGTCACCAATCTCACCAATGTCCGGTACCTGACCGGCTTTACGGGGTCGGCAGGGCTGCTCCTTGTCCTGCCCGACGACGCGCTGCTCGTTTCCGACGGGCGCTACCGGGATCAGGCGGTCGCCGAGGTCGCCGCAGCGGAGGTACCGGTGCGCATCGAGATCGGCCAGCCGGCCGGCCAGTCGGCGGCCATCGAGCAGGCCGCGAAAGGCTTGTGCCGCCTGGGACTGGAGGCCGGCGACATCAGCTGGGGCGACCAGCTTCGCCTCGCCGCCGCGTTTGCACCGGGGACGAACCTTGTAGCGGTGCCCCGCGCCGTCGAGACGCTTCGTGCCATCAAGGACGAGGGAGAACTTGCGCGTATCGAAGGCGCGGCGGACATCGCGGATGTGGCCTTCGCTCAGGTGAAGGAACTTCTGTCCGAGGCGCCGACAGAGGAGGAGTTCGCGATCGCCCTCGACTTCGAGATGCGCCGTCGCGGCGCCGAAGGGGTCGCTTTCGAGTCGATCGTTGCAAGCGGCCCGAACGGCGCGCTTCCTCACGCTCGACCGTCCTCCCGCCGTATCGACCCTGGCGAGCTCGTGGTCGTCGATTTCGGGGCGATCGTGGACGGTTACCGTTCGGACATGACCCGTACGGTCAGCGTCGGCGCTCCTCGGCCCGACGAGCTCCGCGAGCTGCTCGAGGCGGTCCTGGTCGCACAGCGTGCCGGGATACGCGCCGTTCGGGCTGGCGTGACCGGGGGCGCTGTCGATGCGGCGTGTCGCGAGTCACTTGTGTCGGCCGGTCTCGAGGAAGCCTTCCTGCACGGGACCGGTCACGGCGTCGGCCTGGAGGTTCATGAGGCCCCTTCGGTCTCGCAGGACTCCACTGATATCCTCGAGGAGGGTGCTGTCGTGACCGTGGAGCCCGGCGCCTACCTCTACTCAACCGGCGGCGCGCGCATCGAGGACACCTTGGTTGTCACGGCCACCGGCGTTCGCCTGCTCACCAAGTCGACCAAGGACTATGTGCTCTGATGGCCTTTTCCACCAACGACCTCCGCAACGGCATGACTCTCGACCTTCCTGAAGGACTGTTCACGGTCGTCGAGTTCCAGCACGTCAAGCCCGGCAAGGGCGGTGCCTTCGTCCGGACCAAGCTGCGCAACGCGCGTACCAAGGCGGTGATCGAGCGCACCTTCAGGGCCGGTGAGCCGCTCGAGCAGGCAGTGATCGACAAGAGGGAGATGCAGTACTTGTACCGGGACGGGCAGGAGTACGTCTTCATGGACAACGTCTCGTACGACCAGATCAATGTGAGCGAGTCGTCGCTCGCCGACGCCGCGTCGTACCTCAAAGAAGGCGACTCGGCGGTGATGCAGATGCACGAGAGCGAGATCGTCGGCGTCGACCTGCCGGCCGCAGTCGAGCTCACGGTCACCGAGACCGAGCCCGGCTTCCAGGGTGATCGAGTCTCTGGCGGCCGCAAGCCGGCGACCCTCGAGACCGGCCTCGTGGTCCAGGTGCCGCTGTTTGTCAACCCCGGCGAACGCATCAAGGTCGACACCCGGACCGGTGAGTACCTCACAAGGGCCTGAGCGCTCGTCGCGCCACGTTCTGCCTGGCGCGAGACGCCGGGCGCGTGAACGGGCACTCGAGTTGCTCTACGAAGCCGAGACCAAGGACCTGAGCCCCACCCAGTTGCTCGCCGAGCTGCCTGTCGCGCCCGAGGAGTACGCCTCGCAGCTCGTCATGGGCGTCGAGCGAAGGGGTGAGGAGGTGAACCGCCTGCTGGGGCGCCACGCCACTGGCTGGACGATCGAGCGGATGCCGGTGGTCGACCGCTGCGTGCTTCGGATGGCCGCATACGAGCTCTTGGACGAGCTCGACGTGCCGGTGGCCGTTGTGCTCGACGAAGCGGTCGAGCTCGCAAAGACCTACTCGACGGAGGACTCCGGCCGTTACGTGAACGGCGTGCTCTCCGCGGTGGCGACCGAGGTCCGCCCAGATGAGCGACAAAGTGGCGGCGCGCCGTTCCGCGTTTCGCTAGAGTGACATCTCGCACGTAAAGCAGGTCCAGCGAGGCCGTACGTACGAGGAGGAGCCCGAGTGGCCGACAGAGAGAAAAGTTCGACGCGCCCTAAAGGGCGCGTTTTTGTTGCCCGTACACAAGTCATGGACCGCGACGAGGTTCGGCGGGCCCTGGTGCGAATCGCGCACGAGATCGTCGAGCGCAATCGCGGGCTTAGAGACGTCGTCGTCATCGGGATTCAGAAAGGCGGCGTGCCGCTGGCCGAACGGCTCGTCGCGATCCTGCGGGAGATCGAGGGAACGGCCGTGCCGTTCGGGACCATGGACGTCGCGTTCTACCGCGACGACATCGGGATGCGTCCGGTGCTGCCCGAGGAGGTCACCGACCTGCCCTTCGACTTGACGGGGCGCACAGTGGTCCTGTTCGACGACGTCTTGTTCACCGGGAGGACAGTCCGCGCTGCGCTCGAGTCCCTCGCGGAGCGCGGACGGGCCAGCGCCGTGCAGCTGGCCGTGATGATCGACCGTGGTCACCGGGAACTGCCGATCCGCCCCGACTTCGTTGGCAAGAACCTGCCGACACGTCGCGACGAGCTCGTCGAGGTAGCCGAAGACGCGGTCACGATCGGTGACCTCATTGGCGCCGGGAAGGACATGGGGACCCGATGAGAGCGCCCGGCACCTCGACAAGCACCGGAGTCTCGCCGGACGAGGCTGGCAATGAGATCGGCACGGCATGGGCATCGGGGGTCCCCGAGGCGGCGGGCGCGGGCTCACCGGTCGCCGGAGAGGACTTTCTCGTGGGCCACCGGGCCCCGGCGGTCCGGCATCTTCTGTCCATCGCCGATCTGGGCCGCGACGGCATCCTCGAGATCATGCGCCTTTCCGACGCGTTCGCCGAGGTGGCTGAGCGCCCGATCCCGAAGGTGCCTGCACTGAGGGGACGCACGGTGGCGACGGTCTTCATGGAGCCGTCGACCCGGACGCGCCTGTCGTTCGAGACCGCCGCAAAGCGCCTCTCCGCCGACGTCATGACCTTCACGGCTTCCACGTCGGCTGCGGTCAAGGGCGAGTCGTTGCGCGACACGGTCGAGACGATCGACGCCATGGGCATAGACGCGATGGTCATCCGCCACCACGCGTCGGGGGCGCCGCTCAGGGTCACCGACTGGGTGGGCGCGAGCGTGATCAACGCCGGAGACGGAACCCACGAGCATCCGACTCAAGCGCTGCTTGACTGCTACACGATCCGTGAGGCTCTCACCGCGCGGCGCGACGGGGCGGTCCCGGCCGATATGAGCGGGCTCCGCGTAGCGATCGTGGGCGACATCAAGCACTCGCGAGTCGCCCGCTCGAACGTGCTCGCGTTCGCCGCACTGGGTGCCGATGTCGTGCTCGTGGCGCCGCCGACGCTCATGCCGGCGTCGCTGGAGGGCTGGCCCGTGACCGCGACCGGTGATCTCGATTCGACGCTCGGGGGGCTCGACGTCATCTACCTCCTCCGCATCCAGTCAGAGCGCCTCGGCGAGGTGCTGCTGCCATCGCTCGACGAGTACCACTGGCGCTACGGCCTCACCCGGGCGCGGGCCGACGCACTCAAGAGGGACGCTCTCATCATGCATCCCGGACCGATGATCCGCGGCGTCGAGATCTCGCCGGAGGTCGCCGACATGCCCGCCTCTCTGGTGACGCGTCAAGTGCGAAACGGCGTCGTCGTCCGCATGGCCGTCCTGTTCCACCTGCTCGGATCGGGGGTGATGTGATGGCGCGCCGGAACCCAGTCACACAGACGGGCGAGGTCGTCGTCCGCGGCGGGACGCTGGTGGACGAGACGGGCGAGCGGCGAGGTGACATCCTCGTGCGGGACGGCCGGATTGTCGCCGTCGAGGAGGCGATTGACGCACCGAAGGGCGCGACCGCCATCGACGCGGAGGGCTGTGTCGTTACGCCGGGCCTGGTCGACCTGCACGCCCATCTGCGCGAGCCCGGTGGGGAGATAGCCGAGACGGTCGAGTCCGGGTCGCGAGCCGCCGCGCTCGGTGGCTACACGGCCGTGGTCGCCATGCCGAACACCGAGCCCGCCATCGACTCGGCAGCGGTCGCCCGCGACGTGCTCGCGCTCGGCGAGGAGGCACTGGCCGAGATCGCGGTCGCGGGTGCGATCACCGTCGGCCGGCGTGGTGAGCGACTCGTCCCGATGGCCGAGCTGGCCGCGCTCGGCGTGCGGCTCTTCACTGACGATGGGCGAGGTGTGCAGCACGCCGGGCTGATGCGCCGCGCGCTCGAGTACGCGTCGGGGCTCGGTGTCGTGCTCGCCCAGCACTGCGAGGACGAGCAGCTCGCAGCAGGCGGTCACATGAACGAAGGTGCTTGGTCGAGCCGCCTCGGGATCGCCGGCCAGCCAGCGCTCGCGGAGGAGGCGATGCTGGCGCGGGACCTCGCGCTCGTGCGGCTCACCGGCGCGTCCATGCACTTCCTGCACCTGTCCACGGCGGGGGCCATCGAGATGATCCGGAGCGCCAAGGCCGGCGGACTTGCGGTCACAGCGGAGGTCACGCCCCATCATCTGGCGCTCTGTGACGCGGCGGTCTCGAGCTTCGACCCGGTCTACAAGGTCAACCCGCCTCTGCGGACTGCCTCGGACGTGGCTGCGATACGTGCGGGCGTCGTGAACGGCATCGTCGACGCCATCGCGACCGACCACGCGCCTCACGCGCCCGAACGGAAGGAGGAACCCTTCGACGAGGCCCCCGCTGGAATGCTCGGTCTCGAGACCGCGCTCGCTGTCGCTTACAGCGCACTTTGTGCCAGTCCGGCGGAAGGCGACGACGGGGCCGGTCCCGGCTGGGTACCAAGGGACGGGGGAGCGGCCTTGTCGATGCGGGACCTTTTCGCCTTGTTCTCCTGGCAACCGGCTCGCATCGCGGGGCTCGGCCAGGACGCCAGGGGCGGCCAGTCGGGCCGCGGCGGCCAAGGCGGCCCGCTCCGGCCGGGCGTGGCTGCGAACCTCACGGTGTTCGACCCGACCGTCGAATGGGTAGTCGACGCGAGCCGCCAGGCCAGCCGGAGCCGCAACACGCCTTATGCCGGTCGCCGGCTCACCGGCAAGGTCCGCCACACGGTGTTCGCAGGCGAGGTCGTGGTCCGAGACGGCGCGGCGCAGCGGTGAACGAGGCTCCGGGCACGGCGCTGTGAGGCGGCGCAAGCAAGCCGGCGAGGTCGATCTCTCGACCTGGGTCGCGAGCGTCCGGCTCCCTGCTGCGGTGATGACAGCCTCGGGTACCGCCGGGCACGGAGCCGAGCTCGGTGCCTATTTCGACCTCTCGGCCATCGGCGCCGTCGTCGTCAAGTCGTTGTCCGCCGATCCGTGGCCGGGCAATCCCAGTCCTCGCGTCTGCCCGGTGCCGGGGGGCATGCTGAACGGGGTCGGGCTCCAAGGGCCCGGTGTCGCGGCGTGGCTCGCTGATGAGCTGCCCGCTCTCGAGGTCTCCGGCGCCCGGGTGGTGGTGAGCATCTGGGGGCGCCGGGTCGAGGACTATGCGCGCGCCGCGTCACTGCTCGCGGAGGCTCCGCCGTGCGTGGTCGCCGTCGAGGTGAACGTCAGCTGCCCGAACCTCGAGGACCGGAGCCGCATGTTCGCCCACTCGCCGACGGCGACCGGCGCTGCGGTGCAAGCCTCCGGCGCCTGCGGCCGGCCGCTGTGGGCCAAGCTCTCGCCCAACACGTCCGATCTCCTCGAGGTCGCCGAGGCTGCGCTCGCAGCGGGTGCCGAGGCGCTCACGCTGACCAACACGCTGCTCGGGCTCGCGATCGACACCGAACGGCGGGCACCCGTGCTCGGAGCGGGGGGAGGAGGGCTCTCAGGAGACGCCCTCCACAGCGTCGCGTTGCGGGCCGTCTACGACTGCCGGGCGGCTTTCCCCGATGCCGGCATCGTCGGGGTCGGCGGCGTGAGTGACGGGCAAGGAGCCGTGCGAATGCTGCTAGCAGGGGCGGATGCGGTCCAGGTCGGGACGGCGACGCTCGCCGATCCGCGGGCCGTGCTCCGAGTACAGGCCGAGCTCGCGGCGTGGTGTGCCCGGCACCGGGTGGGCGCAATTCGCGAGCTCGTCGGGGCTGCGAACGACAAACTGAGACGAGGCGAGCCGTGATGGTGCCGGACGAGGTTCCACCGACGGTGCGGGACCGGCTTGTGCTCGCGCTCGACGTCGCAAGCCTCGACGAGGCGCTCGAGCTCGCCACTCGACTGCGGCCGTGGTTCTCGGTCGCCAAGGTCGGCTTGGAGCTCTTCTCGGCCGAGGGCCCGCTGGCGGTCGACGCGCTCTTGGACGAGGGCTTCCGGGTGTTCGTGGACCTGAAGCTTCACGACATCCCGACGACCGTGGGACGCGCCGCTCGGAGGATCGGGTCTCTCGGCGCGTCCTACCTGACGGTGCACGCGGCAGGTGGCGAAGAGATGTTGAGGACGGCGGTGGAGGGGTTCGAGGAGGGATGGGCCGAAGCGGTGGCGACGGGCCATCCCGAACCGGCCGAGGGGTCCGCAGGGGTACTAGCGGTGACGGTGCTGACGAGCGACCCGGATGCCGGCGCCGAGCTCGTCGGCACGCGGGCGAGCCTCGCCGCGGAGAGCGGCTGTCTCGGAGTGGTCTGCGCGGCGGCGGATCTCCCCGTCGTCGGTTCGCGGGCACCCGGACTGTTGACGGTCGTCCCCGGGATCCGCCTCGCTGAATCGTCACAGGATGACCAGGCTCGGGTTGCGGGGCCCTTTGCCGCTGTGAGAGCAGGGGCCGGCCTGCTCGTGGTCGGCAGGACCGTGACTTCCTCGGACGCCCCGGAGCTGGCGGCTGAACGGCTCTCGGCCGAGGTCATGGCCGCTCTCGTTGCCGGGCAAGGCCCCGCGAGCAGTTAATCGGCAGAAGAACAGAGCATTCTTGTACCTATGTTACAGGTGGGCTACGGTGATCTTGACGGATTCTCGCCCAAGGTGCGATAGCCCGCTTTTTCAACCATCGAACTAGCTAATGGCGCAGTCGAGTCAAGGAGGTCCGGCACGATCATGAGAACGAAGCGGAAACTGAGCAAGTTCGCGGTTGTGGGAACGGCGGTGACTTCTGCCGTGTTCGTGCTCGCTATAGGTGCCACAAGTTTCGCGAGCTCCTCCAAGACCAGCCCGAATTCGGCGACACTCACGAAGGCGCCCGCCATCAAGATGGGTGGGACGGCAATGTGGGCGTTGCCTCCCTCGGTGACTCCGAACTGGATTTTCCCGTTCGCGAGCCTCTCCTATTTCTCCACCTACAACCTCACAGACTTCCAGTACCTCATGTACCGGCCGCTGTACTGGTTCGGTCAGATCTCGAGCTCCAACCCGACCTTCGACGAGCAGCTTTCGCTCGCAGCCGCTCCGGTGTACTCAGACGGCGGCAAGACGATCTCCATCAGTCTGAAGGGCTGGAAGTTCTCGAACGGCCAGGTCGTCGACGCCCAGAGCGTGCTCTTCTGGCTGAACATGATGAAGGACGAAGGCCCGACCGAATGGGCCGGCTACGCGCCGGGTTTGTGGCCGGACAACCTCGTTAGCTGGTCGGCGCCGAGCCTGACGTCTCTGTCGGTCACCCTGCACATGAACGCCGCCTACGCGACCCAGTGGATGCTCTACAACCAGCTGTCCGAGATCACGGCGATGCCAGAGGCGTGGGACGTCACTTCCCTTACTGGCGCCCCGGGCAGCGGTGGTTGCGGCAAGCTCGTCTACACCAAGGCTGTCGCGGCCGCGTGCACGAAGGTGTGGACCTTCGACACCGACAACAACGGCAAGAGCAAGAGCCCGCACATGGCCGGTGACCTCGCGACCTACGCCACCAACCCCTTGTGGAAGGTCGGCGACGGCCCTTGGACGCTGTCGGCGTTCAACTCCAGCAACGGCGAGGCGACATTCGTGCCGAACCCGGCGTACTCCGGACCGCAAAAGCCGTACCTCTCGAAGTTCATCGAGGTTCCCTTCTTGAGCGACACGTCCGAGTTCGCGGCGCTCGCAGCAGGTGGTTCGAGTGGACTCCAGGAGGGCTACGCGCCAGCCCAGAACATCCCGCTCAACAACGGGCCGGTCGGCAGCACCGGCGCAAACGCCCCTCAGCTTTCCTCGAACTACAACCTGGTGCCCACTTATATCTGGGGCATCAACTACTTCCCGGAGAACTTCAACTCGATCGGCGACAACGGCGCTGCCGGGGCCATCTTCCGGCAGCTCTACTTCCGCCAGGCGCTCCAGGAAGGTGTCGACCAGACCGGGATCATCCGGGCTGTGGACAAGGGCTACGGAATACCGACCTATGGTCCGGTGCCGGTGTACCCGAAGAACTCCTTCATTTCGGCCCAAGAGTCGCACAACCTGTACCCGTACAGCATCTCGGCGGGGAAAAAGCTGCTGTCGAGTCACGGTTGGACGATCCACTCTGGTGGCACGGACACCTGCGCCAGTCCCGGGACGGGCCCGAGCGATTGTGGGGCTGGTATCCCCAAGGGTGCCCCGCTGTCGTTCACGGAGCCCTACGCGAGCGGCGCCGCGGCGATCACCGAGACGGTAGACGCGGAGACTTCCGCGTGGTCCCAAATGGGGATCAACATCACGTCGAAGGCTGAGCCCTTCGACACTGTCATCGGCTCGGCGACGCCCTGCCCGTCGGCAACGGTGGCGAAGTCAGCGTGCACCTGGGAAATGGCGAACTGGGGCGGCGGCTGGGAATACTCACCCGACTACCTGCCGACCGGTGAAGAGATCTTCGCCACTGGTGCCGGCTCGAACTCAGGGAGCTACAACGACGCGACGAACAACAGCCTGATCAGGCTCACCAACACCTCGAGCAAGCCGGCCTACTTCACGCAGTTCGAGAACTACCTGCAGAAGGAGCTTCCGGTCGTCTGGCAACCGGAGCCCGCTTATCAGCTGGTCGAGATCTCGAAGGCGATTCATGGGATCACCCCCGTCAACGCCCTCGAGAACCTGACGCCGGAGTACTGGCACTACTAAACCGAGAGGGACGCTTGCACGCCGGCCCGGTCACGTTGTGTGACCGGGCCGGCGCCCGTCCGTAGGGCGCCTATTTCTGCGCATTCGGTGGCTTCACGAGTTTGAGCGCGCACCGGGGTAGCATTGTGCAAATGTCCTGTTGTGGCGGGGCCAATGGAGATGGTGGTACTTCGGAGTCTGTATCGGATTCAGGAGAAGAGGGCACGGCTTAAGTGATCAGCTACGTCATCCGCCGCTTGTTCCAGGCGGTCGTGGTCATCTTCGGAGTGATCCTGATCGTCTTCCTTCTGTTCCATCTCGAGCCGACGGTCGTCATCGCGAAGGCAATAGTCGGACCTCGAGCATCGCCGGTGCAGGTGCAGGCAGTCATCCAGTCGCTCGGCCTTGACAAGCCCCTCTACTACCAGGTGTGGCGGCTCATAGACAACTATGTCCACCTCGATTTCGGCACCTCGTACCAGTTCAATACACCGGTGCGGGTCCTCATCGCCCAAGCGCTGCCGAAGACGCTGCTATTGGTCGGAACCTCCACGATCGTGGCGCTCTTGATCGCGATCCCCCTCGGCGTTTTTCAGACGGTCCGGCGGAACAAGCCATCCGACTATGCACTCACGAGCATGGCGTTCATCTTCTACGCCACGCCGCCGTTCGTCCTCGGTCCGTTGCTCGTCTTGTTCTTCGCCGTTGACAACCACATCTTCAGTCCGTACGTCCCGCCGGGCTACACGCTTGGCCAGGTGGCCCTGGACTGGCGAGCGATGGTGCTTCCCGTCTTCACGCTCGCAGCCGTGACGATCGCTGCATTCAGTCGGTACATGCGATCGTCGATGATGGACGCCATGACCCAGGACTACGTGCGCACCGCGCGCGCGAAAGGCGCCAGCCAGAGCCGTGTCCTGTTCCGCCACGCCTTCCGAAATGCCCTCATCCCGATCGTCACCCTGGTTGGCCTGTCGATACCCGGGATCGTCTCGGGCGCCGTCATCACCGAGACCGTCTTCAACTACCCGGGCATGGGCTTTCTTACTGTGAGAGCCGCCGAGGTGTTCGATCTGGGGACGGTGGTCGGCACCACGGTCGTCGCGACCGTCGCCACCGTCACCGGATCGTTGCTTGCCGACATCCTCTATGCAGTCATCGACCCGAGGATCCGCTATGGGCGCCGGTGACATGGCCGGTCAGGACACCGGCGATCTGTTGTCAGGGACCTCGAGAGCAGTTATCGTCCCGCCCGGCGAGTTCGTTGGTGTCGGCCCCCAGACGACATTCGATGATGGCGACGGCACAGGCGGAACCAGCGCACCGTCCGGCGGCGAAGCGGCCTCGACCGGTAGCCTCGGACGCCTGGTCTTGCGCGTCTTCCTCGAGAACAGGCTCGCCATCGTCGGGGTCGTGATCCTGGTTCTCATGACCGGCTTCTGTTTCCTGGGCCCGCTCTTCTATCACACGAACCAGCGGTACACGAACCTGAGTACCTTCACCCTGCCTCCCAGTGCTCAGTACCCGCTCGGCACCGACTCGAACGGTTTCGACGTCCTGGGCCGGTTGATGAAGGGGGGGCGGTCCTCGCTCGAGGTAGGCCTCGCAGCCGCGCTCGTTGCGACGATGATCGGAGTCGTCTGGGGCGCCGTTGCAGGCTTCTTCGGAGGTGTCGTCGACGCGTTGATGATGCGGTTCGTCGACATCCTCCTCTCAATTCCTACCCTGCTGCTCCTCATCGTGCTGTCGGTGCTGTTCACCCCGTCGAAGTACGTGTTGATCTTCGTCATCGCCTCGGTTGCCTGGCTGTACCCGGCACGGCTCGTGCGAGGCGAGACATTGACGCTGCGTACCCGCGAGTACGTGCAAGCCGTGCGCGTCATGGGCGGCAACGGCAGGCGCATCGTGTACCGCCACATCATCCCGAACGCGATCGGGACGATCATCGTGAACGCGACGTTCCAGGTGGCAGATGCCATCTTGTTCCTGGCCGCGCTCGGGTTCCTCGGCCTCGGCGTGCACTTCCCCGATGCAGACTGGGGGAGCATGCTCTCCGACGGGGCGACCTACCTGACGGCCGGCTACTGGTGGCTCATCGTTCCCGCCGGGCTCTGTATCGTGCTCGTTGTCGTGGCCATCAACTTCATCGGTGACGCCCTGAGAGACGCGCTCGAGGTACGGCTCCAGCGTCGCTGAGCTGCACCGGTGCGGCTGACCCTCAGACGAGGACGCCTTCGGCGGACGCGTTCACAAGTGGCGTCTGGAGCGGGAAGTGACAGGCCGCCAAGTGGCCCTCCCCGAAGACGCGCAGCGGCGGCTCTTGCTGTGCGCAGATCTCCGCGGCGTACGGGCACCGGGTGCGAAAGCGACAGCCCGAGGGCGGGAAGATCGCAGAGGGGAGCTCCCCTCGGATCACGTTGCGCGCCTTGGCGCGAGACGCGACAGGGTCCGGCACCGGGATCGTGTCGATCAGGCCTCGTGTGTAGGGATGAGCGGCGTACTCGTAGAGCGTCTGAGCCGGAGCGATCTCCATCAGCTTGCCGAGGTACATCACACCGATCCGGTCGGCCAGATACCTGACCACGGCGAGGTCGTGCGAGATGACGATGTACGACAGGCTGTGGATCTGCTGAAGACTCTTCATCAAATTGAGGAGCTGAGCCTGGATCGACACGTCGAGCGCGGAGACAGGCTCGTCGCAGACGATGAGCCTGGGGCTCAGCGTGAGCGCACGGGCGAACCCGATCCGCTGACGTTGCCCGCCGGAGAACTCGTGAGGGTACAGGAGGGCAGCCGCGGGGGCGAGACCGACTTCCTCGAGCAGTTGCCGGATTCGTGCCGCCTGCTCGGCGCGAGATCCGATCTGTTGGATCGCGAGCGGCTCGCGCAAGATCGTGCCGACCCGCATGCGAGGATCGAGCGATGAGTACGGGTCCTGGAACATGAGCTGGAGGTTCCGGCGTTTCCTGCGAAGAGCCCGTCCTCTCATTTTCGAGAGGTCGTCGCCCTCGAAACGAATAGCCCCGGAGTTCGGTCGCTCGAGGGCCACGACGAGCCTGCCGATCGTGGTCTTGCCGCAGCCCGATTCGCCGACGAGGCCGAACGTCTCGCCCTCCCGGACGCTGAAGGTGACGTCCGAGACGGCCTTGATGGTCCCGATCTTGTGCTGGGTTATGGCACCGGCGGTGACGGTAAACTCCTTTTCGAGGTGGTCGACCTCGAGGATCGGGTGCCGGCTCTCGAGTTCGGCCACGCGGGCGTGGGCGCGTTGCAGTCCTGCCGCGCGCTCTTCGGTCGTCGCGACGCCGACGTGCGGGGCTCCCGGTGTACCCGGCTCTCCGACGGGGTTGAAACAGGCGTAATGGTGGTCAACCACGCCCGTGACGGGCTCCAGCACCGGCTCCTCGCTCTTGCACCGCTCGGTGGCGTTCGGGCACCGCGGCTCGAAACGACACCCAACGAGCTCACGGCTCAGGTCGGGCGGCACCCCCGGGATGTTGTAGAGGCGCTGCGTGGAGTCCTGTTCCAGCTTCGGGATCGACTGGAGCAGGGCGGACGCGTAAGGGTGGCGCATGCGGGCGAACAGCTCGGTGGTGGGAGCGCCTTCGAGGATCTTGCCTGCGTACATGACCATGACCCGGTCACTGCGGCCGGCGATGACACCGAGATCGTGGGTGATGAGGATCACGGCCATGTTGAGCCGAGAGCGCAGGTCGTCGATCAGGTTGAGGATCTGAGCTTGGATGGTCACGTCGAGGGCCGTTGTCGGTTCGTCGGCAATGAGAAGCTTGGGATCGCACGCCAGTGCGATGGCGATCATGACCCTTTGGCGGAGACCGCCGGAGAGCTGGTGCGGGTAGTCGTCGAGCCGTTCCTCCGGTCGCGGCATGCCTACGAGCGTGAGGACCTCAAGGGCTCGTTCCCTCGCTTCCTTACGCGTCACTTTGCGGTGCAGGCGAACGGGTTCGGCGATCTGGCGGCCGACGGTCATCGTGGGGTTGAGCGAGGTCATCGGGTCCTGGAAGATCATCGCGACCTCGTTCGCGCGGATGTTCCGCATCTGGCGTTCGGACGTCGGGACGATGTCCTTGTCGCCGACCAGGATGCTCCCGGCGGTGATGTGGCCGACGTTCGGCAGGAGCTTCATGATCGACAGCCCGACCGTGCTCTTGCCGCACCCGGACTCACCGACCAGGCCCAGGCATTCACCCTCGGCAACGGAGAACGACACCCCGTCGACAGCCCTGACGGTCGCGGTGCGGAGGTGGAATTCGGTGTGGAGGTCGACTACGTCGAGAACGTTGGCCATGGACAATTCACCCCAGTGCTCTGCCGACCGGGGCACAGTTCATGCCGCCGCCCGGCACGATTGTAACCCGATCCCTGGTCACCCAGCCTTCATTGCGCTATCGTAACCGCCCATGCCCCAACCTCCTAGCCTCACGCCCGAGCAGCGC
>OBLW0100000745.1_pt1 | contig 27887 bp, 23 predicted proteins | sample 1520161 | NCBI WGS metagenome assembly OBLW01 (sample SAMEA3539309, study PRJEB22396) | soil metagenome | biome: tundra; feature: field; material: soil | place: USA | collected 2010-05 | depth 0.15 m
GTCGCGAGATAGTGCTTACTCAACCGGTTCGTGCGCTCGACGGCCCTGCCGGGCGCGGAAGAGGAGCGTGGCCAAGCGCACGGAGGGTCGCAGCTCTGGGCCGCGCCGCTCCCGCGGTGGGGAGCCCGGGGTCGTCGGTCGCGGAGGCTCGATCCTGAATAGGTTGTAGGCGGGGGCCAGGCGGAGCTGTCGGGCGTGAGAGTTGTGGAAGGGAGACCGGAGGATGTCTCGAGCCAGTGACCTCGAGCGGCGGGTGCGCGAGTACTGGGACCTCGACGCGGCGACCTACGACCATTCGCCCGGGCACGATCCGCAGACGCCGGTGGAACTGGCGGTGTGGGCGGCGACTTTGCGCAGGCTGCTGCCGCCTCCGCCGGCGCGTGTGCTCGACGCGGGTGCGGGGACGGGGTTCTTGAGCCTGTTGCTGGCGCGTGAGGGTTACCGCGTCACGGCGTTGGACCTGGCGCCGGCCATGTTGGCGCAGCTGAACGCGAAGGCGCAGCGCCGCGGGCTGAGCATCGAGATCGTCGAGGGCAATGCCTCCGAACCGCCTGGCGACGGCTACGACGCCGTCGTGGAGCGGCATCTCGTCTGGACCCTGCCGGACCCGAGGGCGGCGCTCGAGGCATGGCGCCAGGTGGCGCCGACAGGGACGCTCGTGCTCCTCGAGAGCTCCTGGGGGGCGCACGCCGGCGCTTCGGAGCAGCTGCGTGCTCGTGCCCGGGTCCTTCTCCGGCGACTCAGGAACGAGGCGTCGGAACATCACGCGGAGTACGGCGCCGACCTCCGTTCCGAGCTTCCGTTCGGGTCGGGCACAGGCCCGGAACTGCTGGTTCGGCTCGTCGAGTCGACGGGTTGGGGCCCGGCTCGGGTCGAGCGGCTTCGCGACGTGGAGTGGGCGACCCGGGAGGCGTTGGTGTCTGCGGTCGACCGCTTGTTGGGTGTGACGCCTCGTTTCGCCGTGAGCGCCGGTTGACCGGGTCGGTCAACGTGCGTCGCTCCAGGTGACCCGAGCCCTCCGCAGCGGACGCGGTCTTGAAGCAGCGTGGCCGTCCTGAAGCATGTGGTGGGTGTTACCACTTAGAGTGGTCAGTTCAACCGCGCTAAGGTGTCAAACATGAGGCGTGGCAAGTGCCTCGCGGTTGGTGTCATCGCGACGGTCATGATTTTGAGCATTCCTGCGGTCGCGGCGACAGCTCGGCCGAGGACTGGCGGCCCAAGCACGACCACGACGGTCCTGACGACCCCGAACAAGCACCTGTCGACGACTACGACCACCTTTCCGGGCGTCTCGTCCAAAGCCGAACCGGTGCTGAAGCGCCTGTTGGCGATCGTGGCCGTTATCACCAAGGACAACCGGAATGCAGCAGCGCTGTCCGAGTTCTACGACCTCGAGAAGTGCAAGCTGGCCGAGGCCCAACGCGAGGTCGCCGCGCTCGACCGCCGAATCCGTGTCGCCGATCTTCGCGTGTCGGTGGCCGGCGCCGGTCTCCGCCGGGCTGCGATCCGTGCTTATGTCTCCGGCGAGCTGAACGAGGTCGGCTCGGAGCTCCTTACGGGCAGCACGACAGAGCGCGAGATGGCCGAGGTCTATTCAGGTGTCGCGTTGAGCGAGCTGCGCCAAGCCGTCGGGCTGTACCGGACGACGTCAAGTGCCGCGTACGCCTCCCGCTCGGCCGCCGTTCAAAGCTCCCGGCAGATCGCCCGGACCTTGGCCAGTCTCGCTGTCGTGCGCGCCCGGGCCCGGGCCCTCGTGCGCAAGGCGTCGGGCGAGTACGCCTCGATCAGCCGACGACTGCTTCGCCTGGTCGGGCGGAAGGAGTTCGCCCGGCTCTTCTCGCCGTTGCCTTCGGGCAGCCCCTACAGGGGGCCGAACCTCGCCGGCACCGATGTGTCGCACGTCGCTACTAAGTCCCAGGGCCTGAAGGCCGCGCGGGCGGCCCGCGAGTTCCTCGGCGTTGCGTACGTGTTCGGAGGCTCCGCCATGACGGGCATCGACTGCTCGGGGCTGACGATGCGGGCCTGGGCTGCGGCGGGCTACTCGCTAGCCCACTCGGCGACACTTCAGTGGGAGGCGTCGCGTCCGGTGTCGCTAGGGCACCTCGAGCCCGGGGATCTGCTCTTCTACCACTTCGCCCATGACGGCGCGAACGCCATTTCCCACGTCGTCATGTACCTCGGTTCGGGCCCGTTCGGAGCCGAGACGGTGATCCAGGCGGCCGAGCCCGGGACCAACGTCGCCCTCGGCCCGATCTTCTTCGACGGCCTGGTCAGCGCCGGGCAACCCTGAACGGCCCGTTGGGAGCCCGGACCTACCAACGTCCCCGGTGGACGACCTCGCCCATCGGGCGCCGGGCGCGGCGTCCCGGCGACCCGGCCGGGCCTGTGGCCCCCGACGAGCCGGAGGTCGCCTCGTAGCCGAGTGCGACGGCACCGATGACCATCCTGCCCTCGGGCACGCCGAGCGTGCCGAGCAACGGGCCAGGACCCCGGTGCAGCCGGAAGAAGAGCGCTCCGAGGCCCTCGTCGGTGGCTGCGAGGAGCAGCAGCATGACCGCGAACGAGGAGTCCACGAGCCAGTACGGCACCGGCCAATCCTCAGCCGGAAGGCCGGCGAGGCTCGAGCGGGCCTTGTCCGGCTCGGCGTAGCGGGCGACATAGGCGCTCGGATCGCCGATCGGCAGGACGATCACCGGCGCCTGGACAAGGCCTTGGAGCACACCGGGCCCGGCGAGGAACTCCGGGTCGCTGGTTATCTCGAAGAACTGCCTGGTCTGCGCGGGGCCGTCCAGCACGAGCAGGTCGACTCCTTGGCTGAAGCCTGCCGATGGCCCACGGAGAGCGACGCCCAGCACCCGGTCCAGGACTTCGGGCGGCACCGGTTCGTCCGAGTAGCCCCTTGTCATGCGGCGCTTGCGGACGACGTCACCCAGTTCCACTCCGCGGACGCTAACTGACCCCGAGCCCTGGACGCGAGGGCGCCGGCCCAACTGGAGCAGAATGCGCGAGCGCGGGCTCGGCTCGGAAAAGCTGATCGCGCTGGTAGCGTTTGAGGACTCAGGAGCACCGAGGAAGAGGTGGGGCGGGTGCCGAGCTTCAGGGACATGCTGAACCAGGCCAAACACGACATCGTCGAGATCGAGCCCGGTGCCGCGGATGACGTCTTCGACCAGGCGCTCTTCGTCGATGTCCGCGAGGCCGACGAGTATGCCCAAGGAGCCCTGCCCGGTGCCCTCCACCTGCCGCGAGGCCTGCTCGAGCTTCAGGTGGAAGGCCGTGTACCCGACAAGGACCGCAAGATCATCGTCTACTGCGCGGGCGGCACTCGCTCGGCTCTCGCCGCGCAGGCGCTCGGGCAGCTCGGCTACTCGGACGTGGCGTCGATGGCCGGTGGGTTCAACAAGTGGAAGGACGAGGGACGCGACTGGGCCGCCCCGAGGACGCTCGACGCCGCTCAGCGCAACCGGTACCAGCGGCATCTGCTTCTTCCTGAGATCGGAGAGGAAGGCCAGCAGCGTCTCCTCGGGTCGAAGGTGCTCCTGTTGGGCGCCGGCGGCCTCGGCTCGCCCGCCGCGCTCTATCTGGCCGCGGCCGGAGTGGGGACGATCGGGATCGTCGACATGGACGTCGTCGACTCGTCGAACCTGCAGCGCCAGATCCTGCACAATCTCGACCGCATCGGCGAGCGCAAGGTCGACTCCGCGAAGAAGACGCTCACGGCCATGAACCCTGACGTGGACGTCGTCACCTACGACGTCCGTCTCGGGGCTGGCAACGTGCTCGAGATCATCGACTCCTACGACGTGATCGTGGACGGGACGGACAACTTCCCGACCCGCTATCTCGTCAACGACGCAGCGCTCGTGAAGAGGATCCCTGTAGTGCACGGGTCGATATTCCGCTTCGAGGGTCAGGCGACGGTCTTTTACCCCTACAAGGGCCCCTGCTACAGGTGCCTCGTGCCCGAGCCGCCGCCCGCGGAGCTGGCGCCCTCGTGCGCAGAAGCCGGCGTGCTCGGTGTGCTGCCCGGGATAATCGGTTCCATCCAGGCGGTCGAGGCGATCAAGCTCCTGCTCGAGCTTGGGGAGCCGCTCGTCGGTCGTCTCCTCGCCTACGACGCCCTCGAGCAGACGTTCAGGACCTTCAAGATCCGGCGGGACCCGGCCTGCCCGGCCTGTGGCGAGCACGCCGGCGAGATCGTCATCGCCGAGTACGACGACCTCTGCATGCCGCATCCCAGCCAGGCGCCGCACCTCGTCGTCGCCGGCTGAGGCCGCGCTTAGCCGGCCGGAGCTCGGGACCCGAGGTGACAGCCTCGGCGAGCGAAACTTACTCTTGGCCAATGGCGACAGGCGAAGGTGCGCGTCGGACCGACTCCGGCATCGAGATCCGCCGGCGCTACGTCGCTCAGGACCTGGAGGGCTTCGATCCCGGGATCGAGCTGGGCGAGCCCGGCGCCTACCCCTATACGCGGGGGGTCCAGCGCGACATGTACCGCGGGCGGCTGTGGACCATGCGCCAGTACGCCGGGTTCGGGACGGCCGAGGCGACCAACGAACGCTTCAAGTTCCTGTTAGAGGCCGGCCAGACCGGGCTGTCGTGCGCGTTCGACCTTCCCACCCAGATGGGATACGACTCGGACCACCCGCGCGCGGAGGGCGAGGTCGGCAATGTCGGCGTGGCCATCGACTCGATCGAGGACATGCGTGCCCTGCTGGCAGGCCTTCCCCTCGACCAGGTGTCGACCTCGATGACGATCAACGCCACCGCCGCGGTCCTGCTGCTGCTCTACGAGCTCGTGGCCTGCGAGCAGGGTGTCGCGCCGTCGTCCATCAGCGGCACCATCCAGAACGACATCCTCAAGGAGTACGTCGCCCGCGGCACCTACATCTACCCGCCCCGGCCGTCCATGCGCCTGGTGACCGACACCTTCGCCTACTGCGCGGAGCGGGTCCCCGACTGGAACACGATCTCGATCTCCGGCTACCACATCCGTGAAGCGGGCTCGACAGCGGTCCAGGAGCTGGCGTTCACTCTCGCGAACGGGATCGCGTACGTGCAGGCGGCGCTCGATGCGGGCCTGGACGTCGATGCCTTCGGGCCACGGCTCTCGTTCTTCTTCAATGCCCACAACGATCTTTTCCAAGAGGTCGCGAAGTACAGGGCAGCGCGCAGGATCTGGGCCCGGATAATGACCGAGCGCTTCGGCGCCCGCGACGAGAGGTCGAAACGTCTCCGTTTCCACACCCAGACAGGTGGTTCCACGCTCACGGCCCAGCAAAGCGACGACAACATCGTCCGAGTGACGCTGCAGGCTCTCTCCGCTGTCCTGGGGGGTACCCAGAGCCTGCACACGAACGGCTTCGACGAGGCGATCGGGCTCCCGACGGAGCACGCGGCAAAGCTCGCGCTGCGCACCCAGCAGGTCATCGCCTTCGAGTCCGGCGTGACCGACACCGTCGACCCGCTGGCCGGTTCCTATTTCGTCGAGACCCTCACCAACGAGGTGGAGCGCGCCGCGCTCGACTACATAGCGCGCGTCGACAAGCTCGGCGGCGCCGTGGCGGCGATCGAGGCAGGCTTCATGCAGGACGAGATCGAGCAGGCCGCCTATGAGTACGCGAAGGCCGTCGAGTCAGGCGACGAGGTGGTCGTGGGCGTCAACATGTTCGCCGAGCAGGACTCCGGCGAGCCGGAGGTCTTCCCCCACGACCCGCTCCTGCAGCAAGCCCAGATCGCGCGGCTGCGCGCGCTCAGGACATCGCGGGACCAGGCCGGCGTCGAGGCAGCCATCGACGACGTGCGGGCTGCCGCCCGTGGCACCCAGAACCTGCTCGTCCCGATGCGCGAGGCGTTGAAGCGCCGCGCGACTCTGGGAGAGGTTTCAGATGCGCTCCGCGAAGTCTTCGGGGAGTACCGCCCGAACCGGTGATCCGGCCACGAGGACCCGCCGCCCGGCGAGGCGGCTCGGGCTGGGAGGCGACAGGCTCAAGAGTGCCGGTAGGCAGTCGCGCTGAGGCGCCGGCGCACGACCTCGTCGCTCGCGAGGTCGATCGTCGTCCAGGCCATGGCCACGGCGCCGTCGAGCACGGCACGATCGGCCGCCGGGCTCGCGGCAGCCGCCGCGAACTCGGCCTGATGGTTGACCGCGGGGAGCGAGTCGATCGCGAGAAGCGGGTGGATAGAAGGGATCGCGAGCGACACGTTGCCCATGTCGGTCGAGGCTCTCATGGCCCCTTCCGCCACGTTGGAGAAGACGCGGCCGATGGCCTCGGCGTTGCTGCGGTAGAGCGCCGCCATCGCCTCGTCGGTGAGGAACTCCGAGTACCGGGGGCCCTGGGGCACTATCTCGAGGGAGGCGCCCGTCGCGAGCGCACCCGCCTCGAAACATCTCACGACCCTCTGCTCCCACGCCACGAGGGCCTGCAGCGTCTCGGCGCGCACGTAGAACTTCGCCACGGCGAGCGCGGGCACGACGTTCGGGGCAGCACCGCCGTAGGTGACGATCCCGTGGACCTGATCGTCGCGGCCGGAGTGCTGGCGGAGGAGCCCTATCGCGACTTGGGCGACCGTGATCGCGTCGGCGGCGTTGACACCCCGTTCGGGGAACGCCGAAGCGTGCGCTTCCTTGCCGGTGTAACGGGCGTCGAAGTGGCTGACCGCGAGGCACGGCATGCGATCGAGCTCGCTCGGCGCGGGATGCACCATGAGAGCGGCGTTGACGCCGTCGAAGCCGCCGCGCTGCATCATGAGGATCTTGCCGCCGCCGCCTTCCTCCGCCGGCGTGCCGAGGACGCGGACGGTGATGCCGAGGTCGTCCGCGACCCTCGCCAGCCCGAGGGCGGCGCCAACGGCCGCCGATGCGATCACGTTGTGGCCGCAGGCATGGCCGATCCCGGGAAGGGCGTCGTACTCGGCGCATATGGCGACTGTCAGCGGCCCGGTCCCGGCGCTCGCAGCGAACGCGGTCGGCAACCCGCAGATACCGCGTTCGACCGCGAAGCCGCCGTCGGTGAGCGCCTCGGCGCACCAGCTCGACGCCTGCTCCTCCTCGAAGCCGAGCTCCGGGTGCCCGTGGATCATCCGCGAGAGCGCGATCAGGCGGTCGCCGGCGTTCGCGATCGTCGTGCGGGCCTGCTGCTTGGCGGCCTCGGTCGTTGTCACCCGGGTCAACCTATGACCGCCACGACGTCGCCCGCGCCGAGCGAGTCACCGACCGAGACGCGCAGCTCTCTCACCGTCCCTGCTCGGTCTGCATTGATCGGGTTCTCCATCTTCATGGCTTCCAGCACACATATGGTCTGGTCGGCCTCGACGACCTCACCCTCGGTCACGAGAACCTTGATGATCGTCCCCTGCATCGGGACCGTGACGGTCCCGTCGGCTACGAGCACCGGTGCGGCGGCCCCACGCGGCCGGGAAACGGCGGGCCCTCGTTTGGAGCGCGGCGCCGGCTGGCTGGTTGCGGGGGTGTCGGGCACCCAGAGCTTCACCCGGTAACGGCGCCCGTCGACCTCGGCGTCGACTTCCCGCATCACCATGTTCTCGGTGCTGTCCGGGCTCCCGGTGCCTTGGGTGCTCCCGGTCCCATGAGGCGGTCCGCCTGTCGGCGGCGCGGCTGCAATGTCGGACAGGTCGAGGTGCTCCTCGAGCCAACGGGTGGAGTGGCGCGCTTCGACGAAGTCGTCATGTGCGAGGACCGCCTGGATCACCACCCTGGTGGTCGCGACGCCCTCGACCTCCATCTCCGACAGGGCCCGCAGCAGCCTGCGGCGGGCAGCTTCGCGGTCGTGGCCCCAGACGATGATCTTCGCGACGAGGTTGTCGTAGTACTGGCTGACGGTGTCTCCGGACTCGAACCCGGAGTCCGACCTCACACCGAAACCCTCCGGGAGGCGGAGCCTGGTGATCCGTCCGGGGCTCGGGAGGAACTTGCCGGCGGACGGGTCCTCGGCGTTGATCCGTGCCTCGATCGCGTGCCCCCGGCTCAACGAAGCGATTTCATCCTGCGACAGCGGGAGCGGCTCGCCCGCCGCGACGCGCAGCTGCCACTCGACGAGGTCGAGCCCCGTCAGCAGTTCTGTGACAGGGTGCTCCACCTGAAGGCGCGTGTTCATCTCCAGGAAGTAGAAGCTCCCGTCCTCGTACAAGAACTCGACCGTGCCGGCACCCTGGTAGCCGCACGCCTGGCAGATCTGGACCGAAGCCTCGCCCATGGCCCGGCGAAGCTCGTCTCCAAAGCGTGGTGCGGGGCTCTCCTCGATGAGCTTTTGGTGACGGCGCTGGCAGGAACAGTCGCGCTCGCCAAGCCACACGGCGTCTCCGTGGCTGTCGGCGAACACCTGCATCTCGATGTGGCGGGGCCAGGTGAGATAACGCTCGACGTACACCTCCGCGTGCCCGAAGGACGACAGGGCCTCACGCTGGGCAGATTCCATGGCGGAAGCGGCATCGGAGGCGTCGGTCACGACTCTCATCCCGCGGCCCCCGCCGCCGAACGCCGCCTTGATCGCGACCGGCCAGCCGTTGGACTCGCCGAAGGCGATGACCTCGGCAGGGTCGGCGATCGGCTCGTTCCGGCCAGGAACGCTGGCGACGCCTGCGCGCGCCGCCGCGAGCCGGGCGCTGATCTTGTCGCCCATCGTCTCGATGGCACTCGGAGGCGGTCCGATGAAGGTCGCACCGGCGGCGGCGACCGCTCGGGCGAACGCCGCGTTCTCGGCGAGGAACCCGTATCCCGGATGCACCGCGTCGGCACCGCTGCGGGCGAGGACATCCAAGATGGCTCCGCTCATGAGGTAGCTCTCGGCCGCGGCCTGGCCGCCCAAGGCGTAGGCCTCGTCGGCGAGACGGACATGAAGCGAATTGCTGTCGAGCTCGGAGTAGACCGCGACCGTCGCAATCTGGAGCTCGCGGCAGGTCCGGATGACCCTTACGGCGATCTCACCGCGGTTGGCGACGAGCACCTTGTCGAACACCGGCCCTCCTTCCTAGCCTCGTGTCCCAATGGAGCAGGCGCCGCGAGCCGACGGACCACCCGTGCGGGAGTGCTCAGTCGAGCAGGTTACCCGCGAGCATCACGACGGCGATCCCGTCGCCACGGGGCACGTCCGCAGCGAGAGGCCGGTCCCCTTCGCTGTGCCGGAGCGCCTGCAGGTTGTCGATTCGACGAACCGGTACCTGGTCAGCCTCGTCGGTGCCGGGTTGCCAGGTGGCTTGGAGGTCCCCGAAGGCTATGGCGTGGTGGCCGATCACCAGACCGACGGCCGAGGCCGGCTCGGGAGGAGCTGGCAAGCTCCGCCCGGCACCGCGGTGCTGTGCTCGATCCTGCTCAGGCCGGATCTGGGCCCGGAACGGCTTCATCTCGCTGCGTGGGCCGTGGCGCTCGCGGCAGTCAGAGCCTGCCGGGCGACCGCCGGGGTCGAGCTGTCGCTGAAATGGCCCAACGACCTCATTGCCGGGGCCGGTGGCGCCGGGGCCGAGGTCGAACCCCGCCCCGGGCGCGCGGGGACCGAACGGAAGGTCGCGGGCATCTTGTCGGAGATCTTGGCGCCCCGGGCCGGAGACGATCCGGGCGGGAGGGTCCCCCGGAGGCCCGGCGGGATCGTCGTAGGCATCGGGATCAACGTGAACTGGCCCGTGGACTGGCCGCCGGTGGACTCGGAGGACCCCGAGCTGGTCTCCATCGCTGCTGGCGCCACTTCGTTGAACCGCATCGCCGGACGCCGGATCGACCGGGGCCAACTTGTGGGAGAGCTGCTCAGGGCGACAGGCGCCTGGAACGCGATGCTTGCCAGTCACGAGGGACGCCGCACCCTCGCGTCGCAGTACCGTCTCGCCTGCGCGACGATCGGGCGCGAGGTCCGCGTCGAGCTCGCGGACGACACCGTCACTGGGAGGGCTCTCGCTCTCGACGACGCCGGGTGCCTCCTCGTCTCCACTGGTGCCTGCATCCGGACCATATCCGCGGGCGACGTCGTCCACGTCCGCTGAGCCGTGGCTCTCACGTTCAGGGGGGTCTTGTGGATCCCGCGTGGTCCCGGCCTCCCGGCTGAGGCCGGTTAGCCTGGACCGGTCATGGAAATGCTCATCACCGGCGGCGCGGGGTTCATCGGCTCCAACTTCGTGCGCTACTGGGCTGCGCGCCGGCCGGAGGACCGGCTCGTCGTTCTCGACGCTTTGACCTACGCCGGGGACCGTCGCAGCATCGCCGAGCTGGAGGGCGAAGGCCGGGTGGTCTTCGTTCACGGGGACATCTGCGACCAGCCCTTGGTCGAGTCGACGCTCGACCGCTTCGGGATCGAGACGATCGTGCACTTCGCGGCCGAGTCGCACAACAGCTTGGCCATCTTGGACCCGGCCCGTTTCTTCAGGACGAACGTGCTCGGGACCCAGGCGCTTTGCGAGGCCGCCCGCAGGGGTGGGGTCGCGAGGTTCCACCACATCTCCACCTGCGAGGTCTACGGGGATCTCGCGCTCGACAGCGACGAGTCCTTCAGCGAGGAGTCCCCGTACCGGCCGCGTACCCCCTACAACGCCTCGAAGGCCGGTGCCGACCACGTGGTCCGGTCTTACATCGAGACCTTCGGGCTCCGGGCGACGATCACGAACTGCTGCAACAACTACGGCCCGTACCAATTCCCCGAGAAGGTCATAGCGCTGTTCTCCACACGAGCCCTCGAGGGCCAGACGCTCCCGTTGTACGCCTCGACGAAGAACCGGCGTGAATGGCTGCACGTCGAGGACCACTGCCGCGCCATCGAGCTCGTGCTCAGCGACGGCGTGGTCGGCGAGACCTACAACGTCGGCTCCGGCCAGGAGGCGAGCATCGACGAGATCGCCGACGGCATCCTCGAAGCGGCCGGCCGGCCCGAGTCGCTCAAGACGATCGTCCCCGACCGCCCCGGACACGACAGGCGTTATCTGCTCGATTCGACGAAGATCCGCACCGAGCTCGGTTGGGAGCCGGTCGTGGACTTCGAGTCGGGCCTCAAGGCGACGGTCGAGTGGTACCGCGACAACCGCTCGTGGTGGGAGCCGCTGATAGGACGTTCGCCGGTCGTCGAGTCGTCCTGGGCGAGCGGGCCGCCGCCCGCCCAGCCGTCCTGAGGCCGGGCGCCAGTGCGCGTGTTCGTGACCGGCGTGACCGGCCAGGTCGGGACAGAAATCGTCAGCGACTTGAACCGCCGTGCCGGGCAACGCCGTCGCGGACCCTCGCTGGACATAATCGCCCCCGAGGAGACTGTCCTCGACATCTCCGATCGCGACGCGGTGCTCGCCGCCATAGGGACCGTCGAGCCGGATGTCATCATCCACCCGGCGGCCTGGACGGCCGTCGACGCCTGCGAGTCCGACCCCGATCGCGCTTATCGCGTGAACTGTCTCGGCACCCGATATGTCGCCGAGGCGGCCCGCATCGTCGGGGCGCACGTTTGCTACTTGTCGACCGATTACGTCTTCGACGGCACTTCGCCCCGGCCGTACATCGAGTGGGACGACCCGAACCCGTTGTCGGTCTACGGGCGCTCCAAGCTCGGTGGCGAGCGCGAGCTCGACGCGGGCCACACGATCGTCCGCACCGCATGGGTGAACGGCAGGACGGGGGCCAACATGGTCAAGACCGTGCTGCGCCTGGCCGCGCAGGGCGAAGTGCTTCGCTTCGTGGACGACCAGCGGGGGAGCCCGACCTCGGCGGCTGACCTTGCCGCCAGGGTGGTCGACCTCGCTCTCGGTAGGCATGCCGGCATCTTCCACGTGACCAACCAGGGCTCGACGACGTGGTACGAGTTCGCCCGCCTGGTAGTCGGTCTGGCCGGCCTGGATCCGGGAAGGGTCGAGCCGATCTCGACCGCCGAGCTCAGCCCGCCGCGTCCTGCCCCCCGGCCCGCCAACTCCGTGCTCGACAACGCCGCCATGCGGCTCTCGGGCTGGGACCTACTTCCCAGTTGGGAGCAGGCGATCACAGGACTTGTCGCCGAGCTGACGGCCTGAGTTGCAGACGTCAGACATCTCCCGAAGAGTCGGCGCGGTCGTCGTCAACTACAACGCAGGCGAGGTGCTGGCACGCTGTTTGGCGAGCCTGCAGCGCAACGGGGTCACCGACATCGTCGTGGTGGACAATGGCTCGACCGATGGCTCGACCGCCCTGGTGCAAGGCACAGGGGTTCCATGCCGCCTCGTACGTTCGCCGCGCAACGGGGGCTATGGCGCCGGGGCGAACCTCGGTGCCCGCAACAGCCAACGCGAGCTCCTGTTCATCTGCAATCCCGACCTCGTCGCCGAGCCGGAGGCCATCGAGCGCCTCGTCGAGGCTCTCGACGCGCACCTGGACACAGCCGTGGCGGGCCCGATGCTCTTGGAGACGGACGGCTCGGTCTACCCTTCGGGCCGGACGTTCCCGGACCTCGGCGACGCTCTCGGGCACGGCTTTGTCGGCCTGTTCTGGCGCGGCAACCCGTGGACGCGCCGGTACCGGCTGCTCGGCGACGAACAGCACCGGGCCCGCGACGCCGACTGGGTGTCGGGCGCCGGCTTGCTTGTGCGGCGCGACGGCTTCGAGGCGGTCGACGGCTTCGACGAGGCTTACTTCATGTACGTCGAGGACGTCGACCTCTGCTGGCGGCTGCACCGCGCCGGCTGGGGCGTGCGCTACGAGCCGTCGGCCCGGGTGGTCCACGAGCAGGGACACTCGACCTCGCGCGAGCCCTACAGGATGCTCGTGGCTCATCACCGGTCGATCCTGCGATTTGCGGGCCGCTCGACCACGGGACGCCGGCGGCTCTTGCTGCCATTGGTGGCGGTCGCGCTGGGCGCCCGGCTCGTGCTCGCGTCCTTGGAGCGCTACGTCGGCTCGTATCGCTCCAGCCGGCCGTAGGCGGCGGCCGTGCGCGACACGGGGCGTCGCTGAGGCGTCAGGGCGCCGGAAGGGCCACGGCGGGAGGATGGGGGACCCAGCTGGGGCTAGAGTCGTGGCCCGTGCCCAGGAATTCGATCAGCCGCAGGGTCTCGCGAGCCGCGTCGATCGGCGGAAGCCGCAGTTACAGGCAGCGCACGCCGATGGGGTGGTACTCGCTCCTGCTGGCGGTCTGCATCATCGGTCTCGGGCTGATCGTGTTCAGCCGGCACGAGCGCCAGCAGGCGGTCACGAACTCCTCGACTACGACCAGCACCACCCAGGTCAACACCACGCCGCCGCTTGTGAGCGATCACTGGCAAGTGGCGCTCTCGGTCGATATCTGTGGCCAGGTCGAGAACCTGCCGCGCAGCGCCGACCAGAGCTCGGGCATCATCACCACCGGCAACGGCGTGGTGGACATCGAGCCCGCGAGGGCCGGTGCCAAGGCGGACCAGTTCGTAGGCGCGAAGGCAACGCTCGCCAAATTCCTCACGTCGGAGGGCGTGAGCTTGACGGCCAGCAAGCTCGAGCTTCCGAAGTCGCTCGGCAAGCTGGCGGGTACCTACGACAGCAGTCGCAAGTGCGGCTCGAAGCCGGGTCGGGTCCAGTTGCTCATCTGGTCATCGCCGAGCGCGACCACTTCCTTCGCGGCCCCGAGCCCAGTGGGGATCCGTTACGGCAACGGTGACATGTTCATGATGGCTTTCGTCCCGAAGGGGGCCTCGGTCACCCGGCCGCCGGCGCAGAAGCTTGTCGCGGCGTTCCTCAAGTCTCAGACCACGACCACCACGACCAGCACCTCCACCACGACCACGACCAGCGCCTCCACCAAGACCACGACCAGTTCCTCCACGACGACGACCAAGCCGGTGAGCAGCACGACGACGACCAAGCCGGTCAGCACCACGACGACCAAGCCGGTGAGCAGCACGACCACCGCTGGTTGATGGACGCCGTAGTCCTCGTCGGCGGCGAGGGAACCCGGCTCCGGCCGCTCACCTACGAGATCCCCAAGCAGATGCTGCCCGTGGTCGGGCGGCCGATGATCGCTCATGTGGTCGAATGGCTGGCCGGCCATGGCGTCGACCGGGCCGTGCTCTCGCTCGGCTACCGGGCCGACGCATTCGTCGAGGCATTCCCGGCCAACCGGCTCTCAGGGGTCGCGCTCGAGTACGTCGTCGAGCCCGAGCCTCTCGACACTGCCGGCGCCATACGATTCGCAGCGGACAAGGCCGGCGTCAGCGACACGTTTCTCGTCCTCAACGGAGACGTGCTCACGGAATTCGACGCGACCTGCCTTGTCGATTTCCATCGTTCGCGTTCTGCGGAGGCTTCGATCGCACTGACGCCGGTCCCGGACCCATCGAGCTTCGGAGTCGTTCCGACCGATGAGGCAGGGCGGGTGACCGCCTTCATCGAGAAGCCGCCGCAAGGCACCGCCCCGACGAACCTGATAAACGCGGGCATATACGTCCTCGAGACGTCGGTCCTGGACCGGATCCCGAACGGGCGGCGCGTGTCGATCGAACGCGAGACGTTCCCCGAGCTGGTCGCGGCGGGCAGGTTGTACGCACTCGCGTCGGATGCCTACTGGCTCGATACCGGCAGACCGCCCCAGTACCTCCAGGCGCAGCTCGACATCCTTTGGGGCCGCCGCGTCTGCATGCCGCCCGCGCCCGAGATCCGGGCCGGGGTCTGGGTCGACCCGAGCGCACAAGTCGCCGGCCGGATCGGGCCGCACTGCTTCATCGGTCCGGAGGCGTCGATCGCCGAAGGGGCCACCGTTGACGACAGCGTCGTCTGCGCCGGCTCACGCATCGGGACCGGTGGCGTCATCCGCGGTTCTGTGCTGATGCCCGGTGCCGAGGTCGGCTCGAATGCCGTCGTGGAGGACAGCATCGTCGGCCCCCGCGCCCTCATCGGCGACGGGGCCCGCCTGGGCGGGATGACAATTGTCGGCGTCGGGGCCGAGGTGCCGGCGGGTTCGGTGCTCGACGGCTCGCACTACCCGTCGTCCTGACTGCTCGAGACCGGAGGCGGACGCCATGCGAGCAATGGTGACCGGAGGTGCTGGGTTCATCGGGTCGAATCTCGTCGACCGCCTTCTCGCCGAAGGCCACGACGTCGATGTCGTGGACGACCTGTCGACGGGATCGCTCGCCAACCTCGCGGATGCCCGCGCCTGCGGCGGCGCGTTGCGCTTTCACCACCTTGACGTCCGCTCGGGTGATCTCGTCGACCTCGTACGCCACCGCCGGCCGGAGGTGATCTTCCACCTGGCGGCCCAGGCCGACGTCCGCGTCTCTGTCGAGCGGCCGGTGTTCGACGCCGAAGTCAACGTTCTCGGCACGATCCAGGTCCTCGAGGGTGCTCGCGCGGCGGGGACGGCAAAGGTCGTCTTCGCCGCCTCCGGAGGCACGCTGTACGGCGAGCCGGAGGCCGCCGACCTGCCTGTCGACGAACGTCAGCCGCATCGGCCACTGTCGCCCTACGGCGTGTCGAAGAAGGCGGCCATCGACTACCTGGTCGCATATCGCGAGCTGCACGGGCTCGAGTTCACCGCCCTTGCCCTCTCGAACGTCTACGGGCCTCGCCAGGACCCGCACGGCGAGGCCGGCGTCGTCGCGATCTTCGCCGGCAATCTCGTCGCCGGGCGGCCGTGCGTCGTCTTCGGCGACGGCAGCCAGACCCGCGATTACGTGTACGTGGACGATGTCGTCGACGCCTTCGCACGCGCCGCGCGTCGCGGGGGTGGCCTCGTGATGAACATCGGTACCGGTCAAGAGACGTCGGTGTCGAAGCTGTACGAGAAGGTCGCGAAGGCCTGCGGGAGCGACCTCGCGCCACGACCGGCACCGGCCCGGGCCGGTGAGGTGCAACGGAGCGCGCTCGACCCGAGGCGGGCAGGCCTGCATCTCGGCTGGAAGCCCTGGACCCCTCTTGGCGACGGAGTCGCGTCCGTCGTGAACCACGTTCGCCGAGCGAGCTTGTGATAGCGGTCCTTTGCGGCGGGGTCGGCGCCGCCAGGATGCTCGCCGGGATGCAGGCAGTCGTCGATCCCGGCGAGATCGTCGGCATCGTGAACACCGGGGACGACACAGAGCTCCATGGCCTGTACATCAGCCCGGACCTCGACACGATCACTTACACCCTCGCCGGTGTCGTGAACCCGGCGACCGGTTGGGGGCTCGCAGGCGAGAGCTTTCGCGCGATGCAAGCTCTGGAGCGATTCGACGCCGTCACTTGGTTCCGCCTCGGTGACGGCGATCTCGCAACCCACCTCTACCGGACGGGGAGGATGCGGGGAGGCGCAACGCTCTCGGAGGTCACAGCGGAGATCTCACGCGCGTGGGGCCTCGGTGTCCGCCTGCTCCCGATGAGCGACGACCCGGTGCGGACCAGGCTGCGGCTCGACGATGAGCTAGAAGTGGCCTTCCAGGAGTATTTCGTGAAGCTGCGCCATTCGGTCGTCGTGGAGTCGGTCCGCTTCGAGGGCGCGGAGACCGCGAGGCCGGCGCCCGGCGTGCTCGATGCGCTCGAGTCGGCCGAGATCGTCGTCGTGGCGCCTTCGAACCCGGTCGTGTCGATAGGCCCGATCCTCGCGGTGCCGGGCGTAGCGAGCGTGCTGACGGCGCGCCGAGACTCGGTCGTGGCCGTGTCGCCGATCGTGGCGGGCGCAGCCTTGAAGGGCCCGGCCGACAGGCTCCTCGTCGAGCTCGGGGGGCAGGCATCCGCGCCGGGCGTGGCCCGCTTCCTCAAGGATTGGGTCGGGACGCTCGTGATCGACCAGGCTGACGCGGATGTCGCGGGCGAGGTCGAGGCAGCCGGAGTGAAGTGCATCGTCGCACCTACGGTCATGAGGACACCGGAGACCGCAGCAGGACTCGCGCGCATCGTGCTCGGCGCTACCGGCATGGTTGTCGGGCCGTCGGGCTCCGCACCGGCCGCGCCCGGTGCATAGCGCATCCCGGGTCCTCTGGTAGAGACTGCGCCAATGGCGGTCGGAGAGTCACTGCTGGTGCTGGGCATCAAGGGCCTTGGCGAGATCGGCCCGGGAGACGACCTGGCGGCGCTCATCGCCGAGCATGCGCCTCTCATCGAGGGCGACGTGGTCGTTGTCACCCAGAAGGTGGTGTCCAAGGCGGAAGGCCGGATCGTCCGGATCGATCCTTCCGATCCGGACGCGAAACGTGTCCTGGCCGAGTCCGAGTCGGTTCGCGTGCTGCGACGCAGAGGAGATCTGGTCGTGACCGAGACGCGCCATGGCTTTGTGTGCGCCAACTCGGGCGTCGACCTGTCCAACGTGGCGGACGGGTGGGCGGCGCTTCTCCCCGAGGATCCCGACCGCTCGGCGCGACGGCTGAGGGACGGCATCAGGGCACGCACGGGTCTCGAGATCGCCGTGGTCATCTCCGACACTTTCGGCCGTGCGTGGCGGCGCGGGGTCACAGACGTGGCCATAGGTTGCGCGGGCATCCGCGCCGTGGTCGATCTTCGTGGGACGACCGACGCGCTCGGCCGCGAGCTCGTCGCGACCGAGATCTGCGTCGTGGACGAGGTCGCCGGGGCGGCCGACCTCGTGATGGGAAAGGCGCGAGGTGTCCCTGTCGCGGTGGTCAGGGGAGTGGACGCCTCGATGCTGGGCCCAGGGGCCGTCACCGAAGAGGTGGTCCGGCCCTACGGCGAGGACCTCTTCCGATGACGGCCGGGCGCTTTGGAGCCGGCCCGATCGCCGTGGCGGGCTCGCCCCGTCCGGGGTCGCGTTGACCAGGCTCCGGGTGGCCTTCGACGTCCTGCCGCTCGCGGGCGAGCTCACCGGGGTCGGCCGGTTCTGCTGGGGTCTCGCCGGCGCGCTGGCCGGACGCGATGAGGTGGAGCTGCGCGGCTACGCCGTGGCTCGAAACGCCCGTCGCGACACCTCCGCAGCCGCGGGCGCGCTCGGGCTCGAGGTCCGGACCTGTCGAGTCCCGACGCGGGTGGCCAACGCCGTGTGGGCGCGAGCTGAGCTGCCACCGATCGAATGGCTTGTCGGGCCCGTCGACGTGGTGCACGGGACGAACTACGTGGTGCCCCCCGCACGTCATGCCGGCCGGGTCGTGACGGTCTACGACTTGACCGCGGTGCGCTATCCGCAGTTCTGCGCGCCTGCCTCTCTGGCCTACCCCCGGCTCGTCGCGCGGGCGGTTCGACATGGGGCTTTCGTGCACGTGCTCTCGTGCTTCGTACGCGACGAGCTGCTCGAGCTGCTCGGTGTCGGCGGTGACCGGGTTCGGGTCGTGCCGCCCGGTCTCGACGCCCCTCAACGCTACGTTTCCGCCCCGTCACCGGGGCCCGCCGGTCGGCGGGAACGCTCAGCGCCCTATCTGCTCGCGCTCGGCGCGGTGGAGCCGCGCAAGGATCTGCCGACCCTGGTGATGGCGTTCGCGGAGCTCGCGCGCACACATGCAGACCTGCAGCTCGTCGTCGCCGGGCCCGACGGATGGGGAGAGCCGGCGTTCGCAGCCGCGGTGGCCGCTTGCGGCGTTGCCGACCGCGTGGTGCGCGTCGGGTACCTCGGAGAAGCTGAGCGCCAGTCGTTGCTTGAAGGCGCTTTGGTGCTCGCGTACCCGTCGTTGTACGAGGGTTTCGGCTTCCCGCCGCTCGAGGCGATGGCGGCCGGAGTGCCCGTGGTCGCCACGGCCGCCGGCGCCGTGCCGGAGGTTGTCGGCGACGCGGCCGAGCTCGTTGGGCCGGGCGACTTCGAGGCGATGGCGGCAGCGCTCGCGAGGGTCGTCGACGACGCCGGCCTGCGTGCCAAGCTCGTCGAAGCCGGGCGCGTCCGTGCCTCGTCGTTCACCTGGGGGCCAACGGCTAGTGCGATGACAGAGCTCTACGGCATGGCCGCGGCCGACAGGCGGGCACGTTGACACCGGTCTCGGTGTCGGTGGCAGCCGAGCAGCTGCGACGGCGCGTTCCCGGTGGTATCGGGACCTACACCCGTGGGCTGTTGAAGGGCATCGCCGAGCTCGCGACCGGTGAGCGTCCCGTGCTCACGATCGTCGCGAGCCGCCCGCCTTCGCGCCCGGACCCGCTCTCGAGCTTCGGATACCCGCTCGTGTGCTCGCGGCTCCCCGGTCGGCTCATGACGCGTGCATGGGATCTGGGACTCACGCGCGTCGGGGGAGGCACCGACGTCGTCCACTCCGTGTCGCTGGCGGCGCCGGTCCCCGCCTCGGGCATACCTCTCGTCATCACGGTGCACGACGTGGCCTGGAGGTCGATGCCGGAGGCTTATCCCCCGCGGGGCAGGCGGTGGCACCAGGCCGCTCTCAGGCGCGCTTCTTCGCGGGCCGCTGTCGTCATCGTCCCCTCCGTAGAGACGGCCCGGGCCGTTCTCGCCGCGGGAGTGGGCATCACCGACGACCGGCTCGTGATCGTGAACGAGGGTGCGGACCATCTCGGCGAGCCGGACGGCCCGGCGGCTCAGGCATTGCTCGAGCGTCTCGGGGTCCCCGGTCCGTACCTGCTCACCGTGAGCACGCTCGAGCCACGGAAGAACCTCGGGCGCCTCCTTCAGGCCTACGCCCTCGCAAGGCCGAAACTGCCCGACGCCTGGCCACTGGTGGTCGTGGGGCCGAGCGGGTGGGGACCGTCGCGGTCGGCTGCGGCGCTCGGGCCGACAGCCGGCGTCGTCTTCGCCGGCGCCGTCGAAGGCGGTGTGCTGGCCGCGATCTACCGTGGGGCCCGCTGCTGTGCCTACGTCCCGATCGTGGAGGGCTTCGGCCTGCCCGTCGTCGAGTCGATGGCCCAGGGCACGCCGGTCGTCTCGAGCCCGGTCCCGAGCTGCGGTGGGGCGTCGCTGGAGGTCGATCCGACCGACGTGGGGTCGATCGCCGAGGCCCTTGTGGCCGCGGCCGCCGACGAGGCGACGCGTACGGGACTGGTCGCAAGGGGCCTCGCGCGTGCGGGGGCGCTTCGATGGGTCGAGACCGCGCGTGCCCACGTAGCGGTCTGGGAGCGAGCCGTCGCCGAGGGGCAGGCTCCGCGATGACCACCGGCTCGGGAGGCGGTGCTCTCGAGGTCGCGCTGGATGTGAGCGCGGTGCCCGAGCGACCCGTGGGAGCCGGGCGATATGTCGTCGAGCTGGCCCGGGCCCTGGCCGGGCGTGACGATTGCCGGCTCACGCTCCTGGCCCGCCGTGACGACTGCGCGAGGTGGGCGCTCACAGCGCCGGGCGAGCGCGTCGTCGCAGTCGCTCCCTCGCGCCGCCTGACGCGCCTTTTGTACGAGCGGGCCCGTCTCGGCTCTGTGGTGGCGGGCCTCGATCCACCGGTGGAGGTGCACCACGGTCCCCACTACACCATGCCGCGGCGGTCCAAGGTCCCCTGTGTCGTGACGGTTCACGACCTGACCTTCTTCGATCACGCCGAATGGCACGAACCGAGCAAGGTGACGTGGTTCCGCGCCGCCATGCGCTATTCGGTGGGGCACGCCGCGGCCATCATCTGCGTGAGCGAGATCACCGCGGGACGGCTCCGGGACGTCCTCTCTCCGCGGTGTCCGGTGCTGGTGGTGCCCCATGGCGTGGACCAGGCTCGTTTCGTGGCTGACGAGCCGAGCCCCGGTGCCGACGGCGAAGTCCTGGAGCGCCTCGGCCTTCACCGACCGTATCTGCTGCACCTCGGGACCTTGGAGCCGCGTAAGGGCATCGCCGACCTCGTCGCCGCTTTCGACCGGCTCTCCGGCGATCGACCAGAGCTCGAGCTCATCCTGGCCGGCGGCACCGGCTGGAAGGCCGGCCCCGTCATGCAGTCGGTCGCGAAGGCGCGTTCACGCGAGCGGATCCGCCGGCTCGGCTATGTGCCCGACGCCGATGTTCCGGCACTTCTCCGGCGGGCGCGTGCGGTCGTCTACCCGTCGCTCGAGGAGGGTTTCGGTCTTCCGGCTCTCGAGGCGCTGGCGTGCGGCACACCCCTCGTCACGACCTCGGGCACGTCCATGGCCGAGCTTGCCGGCGACAGCGCCCTGCTCGTCCCGCCAGGTGAGCCGTACGCGCTCGCGGCGGCAATCGAGACGGCGATCTCCGGGCACGCTCCCGGTGAGCTGAGCCGCCGCCGGGCTCATGGGCTCGCCGTCGCGGCCCGCTACACCTGGGAGGCCTGCGCCGAGGGTCATATGGCGGCGTACCGCCTGGCCGCCGGAAGCTGACCGCGACCGCGCGCACAACGCCCGGGACCGACCCAGTTCTTCGGGGAGGTCCCCAGATCGCCAGGTAGCCTGAGCACCGTGCTCGCGTACTTGACCGGTGGAACTGGCTTCGTCGGCGATTGGCTCCTGCGCCACCTCTCCGATGCGGGCGACACGGCCGTCGCCCCTGGTCCCGAGGTAGACGTGACCGACCCCGCCCTTATCGCCGCTGACCTCAAGGCGGCGCAGCCGGACGTGGTGTACCACCTCGCAGCGCTGACCCACGTCGGCCAGTCGTGGCGCGAGCCTGCCGAGACCTTCCGGGTCAACGCGATGGGCACGCTGAACCTCCTCGAGGCCGCCGCTTCATGCGAGGTCCCGCCGGTGGTCCTGATGGTGAGCTCGGCGGAGGTGTACGGCCCGGCACCGGCCGCGGCGAGGCTCGACGAGCACGCCGAGCTTCGCCCCGTGACCCCCTATGCCGTCAGCAAGGTGGCCGCCGAGTTCCTCGGTCTCCAGGCGTTCCTCGGACGAGGTCTGCGTGTCATCCGGGCCAGGGCGTTCAACCACGTGGGCCCGGGCCAAGTCGATGACTTCGTCGTGTCCGCGTTGGCGCGCCGGATGGTCGAAGCCGAGCTCAACAACGGCGGGGAGGTCCAAGTTGGCAACCTCGCCGCTTCCCGGGACTTCACCGACGTGCGCGACGTCGTGCGGGCTTACCGGCTCCTTGCGACCAACGGCGTCGCGGGCGAGGCCTACAACGTGTGCTCAGGACAGGCGATCAGCATTGCCGCGCTCGCGGAGCAGATGGCCGGTCTGCTGTCCTGCGAGGTGAGGTTCGTCGAGGACCCTGATCTCTTCCGTCCAGTCGAGGTCCCCGTGCTGGTCGGGGACGCCTCCAAGCTCGTGGCTGCAACGGGGTGGCACCCGACCATCGAGTTGGCCACGACGCTGTCGGACGTCCTGGACTATTGGCGCCGGCGCCTCGCCTGACTCAAGCAGAGAAACCGAAGACGCGCGTCCGCATCTCGTCGCGTGTCTCGCGGGCCTGGCGAACGATGGCCTGCGCTGGTTCGGGAAGCCGCTCCAGCACCGGCTCGAGGGTTGAGTCGACGACCTTGATCACCTGAGCGACCGTGGCGTCGAAGTCCCTGGCCCGCTTGGCCATCACCTTGCGTGCACAGGCAAGCTCGCGGCGACGGACCTGGGCCTTTTGGAACTCGAGGACGCCCACGCCGATCGCGACGTACGCAGCTTCCTTGGCGAGGTCCGCGAGGGCTCGCGCCGCCTCAGCCAGACCCTGCCGGGTGTCGGTCATGTCTTGCTCCTCCTCTTGTCCACCGTTCGCAACAGCGCTCTGCGAGAGGTCGTGCCACTTGCCGCGCTCGGTGGCATGCGCTCACTAGTGTACTGCATATTGCTAACTATAGCAAGCGTGTTCGGCGGTTGCCCTCCCGGCTCGTGCCTCGCGTCCGCGGTAGCGTGGCCTTGATGCCGGAGGAGCAAGCCCCGCCGGTCGTCGCCGTGGTTGTCGCGTCTGACCCGGGTCCGTGGTTCGAGGAATGCCTGGAGGCGCTTGGTGCCCAGGACTACCCGAACCTCGACGTGCTCGTGGTGGACGCCGCAAGCCACGAGGAGCTGACGGCACGTGTCGCGGCGGTGTTCCCGCGCGCCTTCATCCTTCGCCAGAGCGAGCGAAGAGGGTTCTCGGCGGCCGCGAACGAAGCGCTAGGGGCGGTCGAGGGCGCGTCTCATCTGTTGATCTGCCACGACGATGTGGCGCCAGCTCCCGACGCGGTTCGTTGCCTGGTCGGGGAGGCCTACCGTTCCAATGCCGGCATCGTCGGCCCGAAGCTCGTCGAGTGGGACGCCCCTGACCGCTTGCTCGAGGTCGGCATCGGCGTCGACCGCTTCGGCGTGGCCGTCGAGCGGGTCGAGCGCGGTGAGCTCGACCAGGCTCAGCACGACGAGGGCCGGGAGGTGTTCGCCGTGCCGGGCGGCTGCATGTTGGTGCGCGCCGACCTTTTCAGGGCGCTCGGCGGATTCGACCCGGACATCGAGCTCTTCGGCGAGGACGTGGACCTGTGCTGGCGGGCCCAAGTGGCCGGAGCGCGCGTCGTCGTAGCGCCCTCGGCCCGGGTTCGCCACGTTCAGGTGGCGCGGTCCGGATCGAGGACGATCGGCGACACGGCGATGTTGCGTCGTCGCCACGAGCTGCGCGCGGTGCTCAAGTGCTACGACCGCCCCCGTCGCCTGGTTGTCGCGCTCGATCTCGCTGCGGGGTCGATCGCAGAGGTGACGGTCGCGTTGTTCAGGGGTGAGCGTGAGCGTGCCAAGCGCGTCGCGGACTCATGGTGGTGGAACTGGCGCCACCGTCGGAGTTTAAGGAGGGCTCGCAAGGCGCTCGCAGGTGTTCGTCAGAGGCCCGACCGCCTCGTCGCGCCGCTGTTGAGCCGTGGGGACCGGCGCTCGGCTCTCGAAGCCAACCCGGTCGGCCCAGTCCTGCCCGTCGGCCCGGTCGTGAAGGCGGTGGCGAGGCGGTTCGGGAGAGATGAAGATCTCGAACCTGCGCGTATCGCCTCGAGCCGGAACAGGCTTGTCGTCCCCCGCAATCTCGGCTGGGCGGTCGCGGCCCTGATCGTCGTGGTCGTGTTCGGCGTCCGGAACCTCTTGACGGGCCATCTGCCTTTGGTGGGTCAGCTGCTGCCGTTCCCGCCGGCATCCACGCTGCTGCGCGACTTCTTCGGCGGCTGGCATGACGCCGGCTGGCAAGCCACCGGGCCGGCAGCTCCCGGTTTCGGCCTGGTCGGTCTCTCGGGAGCGGTTCTGCTCGGCAGCACCGCACAGGTGGAAAAGCTGCTCCTCCTCGGCCCCATCCTCGTCGGCGCCGTCGGGATGCATCGACTCCTCCGGCCACTCGGCTCGAGCCGTGCCCGGCTCGCGGCCACGATTGCCTATCTCGGTCTTCCGCTCGTGTGGAATGGCATCGCCGCAGGCGACCTGCAGGCTCTGGTGAGCTTTGCCGGGATGCCGTTTGTGATGTCGCGTATCTGTCGCGCAACCAGGCTGGAGCCGTTCTCGTCCCCAGACGGCGCAAGCGGCTGGCGCGCCGTGATGGCCGAAGTCGTCCCGTTCGGTCTGCTTCTCGCGTTCATGGCGGCCTTGGCACCTCCGTCAGTGGTGGCAGTGGTGGCCCTGTCACTGGCGATCGTGCTCGGCTCGGCCGCCGCCGGCCGCCTCGCCGCGGTCGGTCGCGCGCTCGGCGTCACCGCAGGGGCGTTGGGCGTCGCCTTTCTCTGCTGCTTGCCCTGGTCGCTCACCTTCATCCAGGCCGGCGCGAGATGGAGCATCATCTCGGGCGCGGTCGGTCCGCGTGGGTCTGTGGGCGGGGTGTTACGGCTGTTTCGTTTCGCCGCAGGTCCGATAGGTGCGGGCTGGCTCGGCTGGGGGATCCCGCTCGGCGCAGGCTTCGTCCTGTTCGTGGCGCGAGATGCGCGGCTCGACTGGGCGACGCGATGGTGGGTCGCGGCTGTTGCCACTGTGGTCGTGGCGTACGCGGGCGCCGTGGGATGGCTCGGTGCCGGGGGCGGCGCGACCCTTGTCCTGTTGGCTCCGGCTGCGTGCTGTATCGCGGCTGCAGTCGGGCTCGGCGTGGCCGCTTTCGAGGTCGACCTTGCGAGAAGTCGCTTCGGATGGCGTCAGAATCTCAGCGCCGGAGCCGCATTGTGCCTTGTCGTCGGGCTGTTCCCGACGCTGGTCTCATCGGTGGACGGCCGTTCGTCGCTCCCTTCTGTCGGCTACGAGCAGCTTCTCAGCTGGACTACGCCGGCACCTGCGGCCAAGGGCTACGACGTGCTCTGGTTGGGTGATCCCGCCAGCGTGCCACCGCCCGCCTGGCAGATACGGCCCGGGCTCGCGTTCGCGGTGAGCGTGGACGGCTTGCCTGACGGCCAGCGGCTCTGGCCGAGCGCCGACCCGGGTGTCGGGGCGGCGGTCGAACTGGACCTGACCAGAGCCGAGGCCGGGCTCACGGTCCGGCTCGGAGCTGAATTGGCGCGAGCGGGAATCCGTTACCTGATCCTCCCCGGCGGGGTTGCTCCGGACCTGCCGGGAGTCCAGGTCCCGCCCTCGGCCCCTCTTCCGCCGAGCCTTGTGAAGACGCTCCAGGCCGAGAGTGACTTTCGCCAGCTTCCGACCGAGGGCGGCGTGCTCGCCTTCGAGGACACGGCCTGGACGGCAGCCGAGAGCCCGGCGCCCGACTCTGTCGTGACGCCCGCCATGGCAGATGGCGGGACTCCGGCCTGGCTGAGAGAGCTCGGCGTCGCCGCCGGCATGCTCGCCGTCGTCCTAGCGGTCGCTGAGGGCGTCGCTCGTCGCAGGAAGCGTCGTCGTCTCAGCCGAGCGAGCGAGGTTCCACCGGGTGACGGCGCCGCGGTTTTCGATGACGGCCCGCCGGATGGACGTGAGCCCTCGTCCGCCGCGAGCTCGGTAGAAGACCCGGCCGGTCGATCCGAGCCGGCACCCGAGCCGGCACCGAGCGCTCTGCCATGAAGGAGGCCGTTGGGCGTCGCAAGCACGTCTCCTGGGTGGCGCGGGACCAGAGGCTTCGAGCCCTCCTCGGCGTCGCGCTCGGGCTCGCGCTGCTCGTGATCGTCAACGCCGTGGTGCGCCAGCCGAGTGGGGGAGCCGCCGGCGGCCAGTTCGTGGGAGCGCCTTCACTCCCGGTCGTGCAGATGACCAAGCCGGGCGACTGGCGTTGTCCCGGGCCTTTGCCTGTCGGTGCCGGCAAGGAGAGCTCGCGTATCTCGATCGTGAACATCGGGACCTCGGCGGTGAACCTCCTCGTGGTGGTGTCGCGAACGGGGCTCCCGAGGGGAGGGGTCTCGTCCGGTGCATCGATCTCGAGGGCCCGGTTCGAGGTCGGTGGAGAGGCACAAGCGGTTCTGCCGCTGACCACGCGCGGTCCGGCGGGATTCGCGGCGGTGTCGATCAAGGCCGACGCTGGCGGGATCGGCGTCGGCGAATCGATCGTCGGCGGGTCGGCCGCCGGCGCCCCGGTCGAGCTCTCGTCCCCGTGCTCGCTCGTGGCCGCTGCTCAGGGCTATGTGCCCACTGGCAGCACCTACGGCGGTTCGGACGTCCGGCTCTCGCTCTACGATCCCGATGCCACACCCGCCGTGGTGAACGTGAGCGTTTCGACCGGCACGACGCTGACGTCGCCCCCCGCCTTTCAGGGGGTGGTCGTCCCGGCCACGGGCCTTGTGGTCCTCGATCTTCACCGCTGGGTCTTCGATCAAAGTTCCCTGGCGGTCACCGCCACGGCCGTCAGCGGAGTTGTCGTCGTCGGCGCGCTCGAATTGACCTCCGAGACAGTCGAGGTGACTTCAAGATCTGCAGCGGGGCACCCGATCAGTCACGTTCGCGTCATCGGAAGCTCCCTGCTGGTCGGGCCCGCCCGCGGTCTCAGCCACTGGGCGTTCGCGGCCATGCAGTCGCGCAAAGGGGTGGCGAGCACGTTCTCGGTCTACAACCCAGGCAAGAGACCGGTCTCGGTCAGTGTCGCTCCGCCAGGTCGAGCTGGGATCGTGGCCGCGCTCACCGAGGATGTCCCGGCCGGGGGCATCGTCGACTTCGCGACGCCGGTCACGGGCAAGAGCGGTCTCGGAACGGGCTCGGTCGTCATCTCCGCCAAAGGTGGGATGCCCGTCGTCGTTGCCCGCCTCACGACCAGGTACAGGACTCGCTTTCTCGAGGACATCGACGCGACGCCGGGAACTGCCGGTCCCCGCGACGAGTGGCTGCTGCCCGGCGCGTCGCTCACGTCACGGATCGACGACGTGGTCACCATCGAGGACCCCGGAACCGAAGGCTCAACGGTGACGCTGCTGGAGCTGACTCACGGGACGGCCGCCCGGTCCCGGCTCGAAGTGGTCGACCTGAGCGCCGGCTCGGAGCTGGAGGTCAACCTCGGTTCGGTCTTGAAGAACACCCCCTTGTTCGCCGTTAGCGTCTCGGCGAGCGTCCCGATCCTGGTAGAGCAGCAGCTGACGTCCCGCGGCGGGCTGACGGCGGCCGCGGGAGGGATTCCCGTCCTCGGTTGAGCCCCGAAGGTGCCCGCCGGTGCCACGGCACAAGCACCATCTGGTGCAAGGCACCGGCCGTGAGTTAGCGGCCCGGTCGCGAACCGTACGCCTGACCACGAGACCGTTAGGGTACGTACATACGTACGACCTGCGCGGCAACCATGCCGCTCGGCCTGTCCGGCACCGTTGCCGGAGAGAGGCCTCCCATGAGGTCCGACACCACGACCGGAACCGGTCGCGGTTCCAACCCGACGAGCGAGCGTTACGGACTTTTCAATCCTGAACGCCGTATCAGCGGCATAGTTGACCGGCGCGTCGCCGGCGAGCGCCGCCAGGCGGAGCGTCGAATGGAGTCCATAGCGACGTTGTCGGCGTATTTGTCGTAGCGGTTTGTCTCTTACCAAGGGTCCCGCTCCGGCGTCTGTGCTGAGGGGACCGCCGGACCGGCGGGGGTCAGACGTCGGTCGGAGAGACCCCAGTCGAGGACATGCCAGGCGCCGCCGGTGCCATGGCCGTTCCGGACAGGGACGGCGCGTACCGCTCAGTGACGAGCTTTTCCTCACCCTCGGCTCCGCCGTGCACAGGCCTGCCGTAGGCGGTGTCGATCAGCCGGCCGATCTCGGCGCCGTCGACCTTCTCGAACTCGAGCAGGGCGTGCGCGACCGCCTCCAGTCCAGCCCTGTGCTCGCGCAGCACGGCGGTGGCCCGAGCCTCCTGTTCCCGGAGGATCCTGGCGACCTCCT
>OBLW0100000746.1_pt1 | contig 27825 bp, 17 predicted proteins | sample 1520161 | NCBI WGS metagenome assembly OBLW01 (sample SAMEA3539309, study PRJEB22396) | soil metagenome | biome: tundra; feature: field; material: soil | place: USA | collected 2010-05 | depth 0.15 m
ATTGATTGAGAGTTTCGAATCGATCCACGTTCTTGATTTCGACTGCGAATTGCTCCGCCTGCTTCGGGGCGTCGATCTCGACCAATGCGTCGGGACGAACTGGAGTGTTCCAATGGAACTTGGGCTCCCACTCCAAGACCCGAGCAGTTAGGCCGGTTTCCTTGCCCATCGCTTCGAGGACGCGTTCGAGAACTGGTCGTTCTGTACCGGTTTCAGGCATGGTAGATTCCGTCCGTCTTGTTCATTATTGTAGATTGTACACGTTACGTGAACATATGCAAATAATGAACCAATGGCAGCATTTATAATGAGTTAACGGCATCTGTTCACATTCCATGGAAGTTCACGATCCGTGTACAATTACAAAATACGAACGCCAGCCCCTCCGGCCAGCCGCAGCGGCGTCAAACCGGCATCGGCGGCACCCGGGGCGGTAGCATAAGGAGTTTGCTATGTGCATCTATTTGGAGACAAATCTTTGGAATGTCCTCTGCGACCATCCCGTGGATGCGGACACGCTCATGGGGTCGCTCGGTGCCGGCGCGATCACTCTGGATTTCAGTGATCACTGCGTCACCGAAATGGCCAAGACCTTTCGGGGATACGGGACTGCAGCCGACCGTGGACGACAGCTTTTTTCCTGTCTTCGCCGATTCGTCGATGCCGGCGCCCGCTGCACCAAGCAAAATATGGAACTCCTTCCTGCAGAATTAACCGCCTTAACGTCGAGCACCGAAGTCGAGCCATTCCTCTCCACAAATGAGCATGCCCAACTCAGAGCAGAGATCGACAAACTGGCCAGCGGCATTTTCGACGAGGCTGCGAACCGCTTAATCGATGAGCGAATTGAATTTGCGAAGCGGACCCGCCAAGCTCAAATCGATCATCTCGAGCTCCGGCCCGAGATGAAGCAAAAACTGATGGCCATCAGTCCCGATGCTTTCCCGGCGTGGTTGGATGAGCAGGTCTTGTCCCCTGACGGGCAAAAGATTCTGGCAGGTCACCTCATGAGGATCTATCCTGACGCGCCGCCGAGCGACGCATTCGGTTATGCGGGAGCGCTTCTGGCCAATCCGCGTTTTCGGTTTGCCAGAGGAGTTGTCCGCGCGGACCTTTACTATAACTGGCGGTGTGCCCATCGTGGATCCAACCGGCCCGATCTGATCGATGACATGTTCCACGTCCTGAACGCGACCTATTGCGATGTCTATGTCAGCAAGGAGAAGAACCAGTTGGAGTACGCGGGATTGCTGCTGAGTCGGGCAACAAGGGTCGAGATTTACGACGGAAGTCCCGTTGACACGTGGCTCGAAAAGCTGGCCACAAATTGTGCCACAGAAACTGTGCCCGCCTGAAACTCTCAAATTCGCGACTTGCGCAGTTCCTTCCATTCGTCAATATCAGGTAATTGCCTACGGGCCTTACCGGGAATCGGACCGGTCACGACCTTTTCTGCCGATGCACCGGCACGCCCGCGCTGAACCGCTTACGCCAGCGACCGTGTACGAACTGGACATCGAAATCTTGCCGACCAGTTTGAATCTGCCGGCTGGATCTGCGCAGGTGCGCTATCCGTCTGAAAACTGAATCGCACCGGCGCAAGGCACAGCGATTTGGCGAATTAGAGGCGTCCTGTAGCTCATTTGACCTTCCCTGAAAGGGCCCTATGCTGCCACTTCCCTGCGATTTCCGAATTCGCGAGCGCTTTGATATAGATCCCACCCACCACAGAACGTGCCTGGAACCCCACTTGCTTACCGTCGATGGTTTCGTACCAGTCCGTGAGCGGGACCCGCGTCGGTGTTTCATTGAGCCACTTCGCAATAGGGGCGATCAGCACTCGAAATTGGTCAGCCGAATCGGCCAGAGTTGCCGTCCATATCTCCCAATCGAGTTTCGTATAGGTCTTGCGATTGTCTAGCGGCAGTCCGTACTGGTTCAAGTGTTTTTGGTAGAAGGCCAGTTCCGTCTGCCGCAGGCTGCGAGGAAATAGCTTTAGGTCGAGTACTTGATCCCAGACAAGGTTGTACTTCTGGCTCCAGGTTCCGGGTTTATCGAAGGCCAACTTGTAGTGGTCGCCGTCCTTGGCTAGGGATTCCCAGTTCGCCGCCATCTCCTTCGCCTTGGCCGAGTAGTCGTCGGCTATAGCCTTCTTGTCTAGGACGCGTGCCATCATCGCGTAGGCTCCCAGAGCTTCGATCGCTTTGATCGACAGGTTTGCGTTGTGCGCCAGATGACCGGCGAAATCGTCCGTCGACAGCTGGTTTTCCGGATCTAAGCCCTTCTGCAGCAAATAGTCGGCCCATCTCGTGAAGAGCGGCCAGTACCGCTCGGCGACGTGCCACTCTCCCTCGGCCTGGCCGAGTGCCGCAGCCAGGATCAGCAGGTTGCCGCTTTCCTCCACCGGCATCTGATCTTCTTCGTTATGCTCACCGCCGCCGTACACCTGTCCATCGGCCAGAGGGTATTGGCCAAGGTCATGGGGCGCGAAGGGCCACTTCCAACGTGGCAGTGCCGCATAGTCGAGAACTGGTTTTAGCTGTGCCTCGAGCAGGCGCGGATTCAAGAGCAGGAAGAAGGGCGAAGAAGGATAGAGCACATCCACGGTGGCGATACAACCGTTGCTGAAGTTCTCCTTGGGAAACATGAGTGGGGCACCATCTGCATCCGCCACTAGTTCGTGCGCGGCCAGCGTTTGCCGGTAGGCCACGATGGCTAGTTCCGCATAGGATTTTTCGCCTGCACGTTCCAGGTCGGCGGTGAGTTCGGCGTCGAATCGTTTGCCCCGAGTTTCCAGCGCTGAATAGTCGTGCTCCGCATCTTCGAGCATCTGCTCGATGGACAGGCCATCACGTTGCCAATACTCGCGCAGCCTGCGTCTCAGGTACTCGATTGCAAATCCTTGGGTATACGACACCAGTAAGTGGCGGCTCACAACCCGCGCACCAACTTGGCCAAGCGGAAACATGACTGCCAGGTGTGCAGCCCCTGTCTGTGGTGTCCGTGGCATATCCATCTCGTCAGCGTCGGGGAGTTTTCCATTCTTGAGAAAGTCATCCACTGCGCTGGAGGATTGCGCAGTTTCCGCTGATTCTGTATCAGGCACGGCCAGATGGAAATATCCCCAGTCGACGCGCAGGTCATCGCCCGACCGATTCAAAACCTCCTGATCACGCGAGCCCACATTCAGCACCGTCAGCCCCCTTGCGCGAGAACGCCCCCATACTACCTGCTGATCGGCGCTGTTAACCGCGATGCGCGGGTCTGCATCCAGGTAGACATCCACGTCGTGACCAACACCGTCCGTCGCATGGATATTCCACGTCACATACGTTACCGGCCGGGACAAAACATTGATATCGTCGGGAAACGCCGGAGTGAAGAACGTCAGCTCCAGATCGATGCCACCTCCTTCGAATTGATAACGAGTGTGGGTCGGCGTGACTTCTTGCGTGCGCTGGCGGAGAGCTGGAGTCCGTTGAGGCCGAGCCCCCAAGAAGCGGTAACTCTTTCCGTCAATCCGCACTAGGCCTGTCAGCGGCTGCTGCGCGCCGGTCCAGTGCTCTGTGTTTTCGTCTGTCAAATGGTCGCCCATCGACCAGATGCTGAAGTACGGATTGTGCGTGATCAGGGGAACGGCGGGTGGTCTGGTTTGCCCGGCACCGGCCACGCATCCGCACAGAAACATTCCGACCAAAAGAAACAGTCGTTGCACACTCAGCTTCCAGCGGTCCTTAGGAAAGCTTCTTCTCCACGGCTTTCTCACGTCGCTTCCTTTCTCAAAAGAGTTGAGTTGCCGCGGTCGCCTACACAAGGTTCGAGCCTATGCATAATCGTGGTGCACGGAAGGCGTTCTGTCAGCGTACCTGGCGGAAGCCGATACCCACTCGCGTAGTTTCCATTTACGCTGGGGCCAGAGGACATAGAACGTTCTCCGCTGCCCCCTCGCTCTGTTTCCGACGGACGACAGACATTCATTTCACTTCCAACTCATAGGAACCCGATCCGAGGGGTATGACGTAGGAATCAGATTCTCGGTGCGCGGTCACCTGATGCCCATCCCGCGTCACGTGCGCATTCGGAATCGCGGGCAGGAATACGTTCGCGGTGGTATTGGCTGGTATCGTCACGTTCAACTTGAACGGTCCCGTAGGTGTTCCAGTCCAATCGCTCACGATGCGTCCGTATACGGAATCGTATTCCGCGCGGGCGTGAGTGATCTGGGCGTCTGGGCGGGGATGAATGACGATCTCCTTATAACCAGGCGCCGCTGTGTTCGTATCGATTCCGGCCACGTAGCGATAGACCCACGCAACGACAGAGCCGAAGGCGTAGTGATTGTACGAATTCATGGCTGGATCGCCAGTGTCGCCGTTCCAACGCTCCCACCAGGTTGTAGCGCCTTTCGAAAGCATGTAACCCCATGATGGATAGGTTTCGTTCAAGAGGAGACGGTACGCCACGTCGGTCCGTCCGTGATTGGCGAGTGTGAACAGAAGATAGGGCGTTCCAAGAAATCCTGTAGAGAGGTGCCAGTTGCGTGACTCAATGTCTTTGACCAAGTTGTTCGTCATCGCTGCTTCGAGCGCTGGAGGAGCCATCTTGGTATAAAGAGTTACGACGTAGGCAGTCTGCGTCCCGCCTTCGACCACGCCGTTCGGCTTAACATACGCTGCCTGATAGGCCATGCGGATGTTCTCGACGAGGGTGGAATACTTCGTTGCATCGTCGTCTTTGCCAATGGCGTGAGCCATGTCGGACATCATATTTGCGATTAGGGCCCAATAGGCGGTCGCGAGCAGGTCCTTCGGAGTGTTCTCATCGGGTGCAAGCCAGTCGGCAAAGTTCGCACCTCGTCCTTTCTTGCGCAGGAAGTCAGGATTCGCCTTTGCGATGAAATCCATCCAACTCTGCATGGCATTCCAGTTCTCCACGATGATGGAGCGATCACCGTACTGGATCCAGGTTGTCCAAGGGAGGATCACGCCCGCATCTCCCCAGCCCGGGGCGCCCCTGCTGCCAACGGGGCGCAGCATATCCGGCGTGACATTCGTGAACTCTCCCTCGGCGGTTTGCGCGTCGGCGACGTCGTTCATCCACTTATGCGAGAAAGCTTCAATATCGAAGTTGAAGGACCCGGTTCGCCAGAAAACTTCCGCGTCACCCATCCAGCCGAGGCGTTCGTCGCGTTGCGGGCAATCCGTCGGAATGCTCACGAAATTGCCGCGTTGTCCCCACAAGCCGATCGACCACATCCGATTCACCAGTTCGCTAGAGGTCGTGAGCTGCGCCGTAGGTCCGCTACTCAGGCTGTTGACCACCTCGCCGGTCAGGGCAGAGATGGTCGGCACACCCGGATAGCCCGTGACCTCTACATAGCGAAATCCATGAAAGGTGAAGTGCGGGGTGAACGATTCTTCTCCGCTGCCACGCAGTACGAAGACGTCCATGGCATCGGCGTTGCGCAGATTCTCCCGGTAAATACTTCCGTCGGGATTCAGGATTTCGGCGAAGCGCAGACGGATCGACGTTCCGGCCGGCCCCGTGGCCTTCAGTTTCACCCAGCCAACCATGTTCTGCCCCATGTCAAAGATGTAGGTGGCATTGGGCAGTTCCTTAAGGCTTTTCGGTGTGAGCGAGTCGGTGACATGAACCGGGGCTGAGACCTGACTCACGATAGCGGGCGCAGTGGCGCTGGGGGTGGTGACAGGACTCCAGTGCGCGTCGTCAAAGCTGGATTTATTCCAATCTGGCTGTTCCAGACGCGCGTCGTAGAACTCACCCGCATAGATCTCGGAGCGGAGGATGGCAGATGCGCTTCCTTTCCAGGACTCGTCACTCACAACCGTATCGTGAGTTCCGTCCGCGTACTCGATTTCCAGTTGTGCGAGCATACGCGTCGGTGGGGGCAGGAAGAAAAACGGCCGACCTTGCCATGCCAATCCGCTGCCGAACCAACCATCCCCAAGAATGGCCCCGATCACATTCGTCCCATTCACGATCAGCTTGCTCACGTCGTAGGTTTGGTAGAGCACGCGCTTTGAGTAGTCGGTGAAGTCTGGAGTGAGGACATCCTCGCCGACCCGACTGCCGTTGATGAACATCCGATAGCTGCCGAGGGCGGTCACATAAAGGCGAGCGGACTTCACCTGCTTCGAGACTCCGAATCCGCGCCTCAGCAGCGTCGCAGGCTGCGGAAGCGGTGGCGGAAGAGTGTCTCCCAATCGCTTGTCGTTCAAGTCGGCGACGACGTTGGCGGACTCCCATGCGGAGTCGCCTGCCAGTCGTACCTGCCATGCGTCATTAGTTGAAATGCGCATAATTGTTCCATCGCCGCGGGTGACCTTGAGCAGACCAGCCAAGGCAGCCCTCAGGGTGCGCGCTCCGGCCGCTGGCCCGAAAGGGTTCGGTTCGGAAATGGTGACATCGACTTCGATGGAGTTTTTGCCGGCTATGAGTTGCGCCGCAACATCCTCGCGGTCGAACTCATACCAATCGCTTTTCGCACCGACTTTGTGGCCGTTTACCTTTGCGACGAAAGCGCCACGCGCAAGTAGAAACAGTGCTGCCTCTCTTGGCTTCTCTGGAACGTCCACATCGATGCGAAATTCAGCCACCGTTTTTGGAGCCAGGTTGAGTGCATCCTGGCCGGCGATCCAAATCCAGCGGATGCCTGCACGATCCACATCCTCGTCGGGATTTTTCCAGGCAATCCATTTTGCCTTCCAGTCGCTGGCACCGAGGCCGGTCTCCCACCATGCAGACTCGGATGATTGCGTGGCGTGCCCCTTCGCATCCCACACTCGCACCGCCCAGTAGTATCTCTTTCGCACTTCTAGTTTTGGGCCTTGATAAGCAATACCGACCGACTCAGCGGAGTCTATTTTTCCGCTGTCCCAGATGTCGGCCGTGCCGCGCCGCAAACTATCGGGGCTGCTGGCGATGAGAATCTGATAAGACGACTGTCTCCAGTCGTGCACCGTGCTGTCGTTTTGCCACGATAGATGAGGCACCGCCGTACTGAGTCCGAGAGGATTCTGCACCGCTTCGCACCGCAGGCGAACAGGTGTGGCGTGACTGATGGGGGCCAGAGCGCAAGAGATCAACATGACTCGCAAGAGATGAATTCGCATTAGATCACTCCTCTTCCCGACGAAGATCTTGAGTGCCGCCTTAGTGTGATATGCCGAGGTAGTTGCCATAGCCGACAATTACGGTCGACCCAACCAGCAGAAAAAGGGCGAGCGTAAGCAGTCGCATTGCCGGAGTCCCGGCACCCTTCCACTCTTTCAATCCGAGACCCCACAGCGTGCTGAAGATAATGATGCTGGCCATGTGTAGCGTCCAACTGGAAAAGCCGTATTTCCCCATCTGGGTCTCGCCCATGGTGTAGAAAAAGAACTGGAAATACCAAGTCGTTCCAGCCAGCGCGCAAAAGAGATAGTTGGACAGCATCGGGACCGCAGTCTGACCATTCTTTTTCGCGGACGGTATGTGCTCGACCATCTCGCGGCTGGGGACATCAATTGCGGTCTCGACGATAGTCTCACCTGTTACTGAGGCATATCTGTTCGAACCGGCAGTGAAATATTGATATCCAGTCTTGTTCTTAATGTTGAGGGCCAGGCACCACAAGAAGTTTGTGGTGAATCCACCGAGCAAAACAACCACAAGTACAGGTAAGCCCTGCCACAAGATTGGAGTGCCGTGCTTCAGTGTGAGGGCCTTGATCGGAGCACCCGCGGCAAGGCCATAGGCGAAACATGCGCTCATAACTCCGGACAACGTTGCGACGCCGAGACCTTTCTTCAGATCGAATTCTTTGATTGTCGCCGTCTTTTGTATGGGCGACATTGCGCGTTCTTTGTAGATGCCAGCCAGTCCCGCGGCCGAAATTCCGAGCAGACAAACGACAATTCCCACGAGAATCACCCGGCCCGAGCTTGTCCCCAAGACCTGACTCACAAACACACCATTGAAAATCGGGGGGATCAGGGTGCCGAATGCAGCGCAAAGTCCCAAGGCAACCGCCATACCCAACGAGAGGCCGAGGAAGCGCATGGTGAGCCCGAACGTAAGGCCGCCGATGCCCCACAGAAGCCCGAAGAAAAAAGACCAGAAGAGAGTTTTCGAAGGCGTTTCGGAGAGGACGGCGAGTAGATCGCGCGTCATCAAGCTTCCAAGAAACCACGGGGCGATGATCCAACTGAAAAAACCGCCCACCAGCCAATACGTTTCCCAAGCCCATCGCTTCACACCGCGGTAAGGCACGTAGAAACTGCCCGAGGCCAGGCCGCCGAGCCAGTGAAAGAAAACTCCGAGTGCAGGATTAGGGACCATGTCCGTCCTTGGATGAGGATTTAGAGGTGAAAAACTTCTTCCAGTGGCGCCATCGCACGGTCCGGAAGAACACCGTCCGGCTGCACGAAGAAACTTCCCATTTGTTGCTGCCAGCGTTCGTTCACATCGCGCCCAGCCATGCCGGCACGGGCGCGATCGAAGTCGTCCGTTTCGAGGTATCCGACGAGGAGACCGTCGGGACGGAGAAACAAGGTGTAGTTGTTCCATCCGGTTTCGCGCAACGCTGCCAGCATCTCTGGCCAAACGTCACGATGACGTAATTTGTATTCTTCAAGCCGATCTGGTTTTACCTGCAAAACAAAGCAAATGCGCTTCATGCACATGTCCTCCGCGCCCAAAGGCTCCATTGATAATGCAGCGTATGTGGCGCGCATCCATGCGTGCCTGGATACGAACGTTGCCATTTTCTCCGCACTGCTGCTAGCGTAGATAGGCTTCCCACAAACCGCCGTCGACTGGAATTACATGCCCAGTTGTTTTCGCGCTCTGGTCACTGGCTAGCCATACGATCGCGTTTGCACAATCCTGCGGAAGAATCGGACGCTTTGTGAGCGTGCGCTGCGCATAGAAGTTGGCCAGGTGCGAGCGCAACTCTTCCGTCGACTCGGATTCCATAAATTCGATCTTGTATTTCTGGAGTGACTGAATCACGCGGTCGCGCGGGAACATGGTCGAGCCGGCGACCACCGTGGCAGGAGCAATGCCATTCACCCTCACCGTGGGCCCGAGTTTGATGGCAAGCTCCCGGATCAGATGATTCAGCGCGGCTTTGCTGGCGTCGTAGGCTTCGCTGCCTTTCTTTGGAACCACAGCGTTCGCCGAACCGGTAAGCACCATCGTTGCCGGAAGATTCTGGTCTTTGAATATCCACTCCGTCTGACGTCCCAATAAGTAATTTCCGGTGACATTGACGAGAAATGTCTTTGCCCACAGAGCTTCCGATAGTTCGCCATCTGCGCTCGGCACCGGATAGATGGCCGCTGTATTCACCACGACATCGATTCCGCCAAACTGCATCACGGTGAACTTCACCGCCTCGGCCAGGCTCTCGGAAGAACTCAAATCCACGACGGTCGAAGCCGTAAATTCGGGAGACGATATCGCGCCTGCATCCGCCGCAGATTTTTTGGCGCCGGCCTGATCGAAATCGGCAACGACCACGTGAGCGCCTCTTCGCGCGAGTAGCAATGCTGCTTCGCGTCCAATTCCACTGGCACCGCCGATCACCAGCGCGATCTTGCGGCTGAACTCCGTTTCTGCGGGCATGCGCTGGAGTTTTGCCTCTTCGAGCGCCCAGTACTCGATGCGGAATGCCTCTGCTCGGGGAAGGGCCACGTAGTTATGGAGCTGTGAAAACTGCGCAGACTGCTCGGCACGCCGCGCCTGCGGAAAAGGATGCGCCACCTCGCCGTCCTCGAGAGCGTTGGCGCCCGCCATGACATGAATAGCGTTGATGAAAAACTCGGTGGTGATTCGTGCTTCCTTCTTGGTCTTGCCGAAACCGAGAAGGCCGACGCCCGGAATAATCACAACAGACGGATTCGAATCGCGGAGTTTGGGAGAGTCTTTTGTCGCACACGCTTCGTAATACGTCTTGTAGTCTGCGCGGTAGGTAACGACTTGTTCCCCGATTCGCGTCTTCAAACTAGTTATGTCTTCTTTGGCAGGGTCCCAGCGGACGAACATCGGACACACGCGAGTGCGTAGAAAATGGTCGGGACAACTTGTTCCCAAGGCTCCCAACTCCCGCGACCATTTCGACCCCGCGAAGGTGAGCGTGTCGGCATTATCGGCGTAGTGAGCGACTACACAGCGATTCGAAGACAAAGCGCCGCGCAGTGCCGGCAGAATCTGAATCGCTACATTCTTGCGGTCGGCAAGAGGCGCATGCTCGAGCCCGCCGAACAAAATCCCCTTCTTCGCCTGATGCTGCTGAATAAACTCACCCATCTGGTCGATGGTATGGAGGCTGTTCAGATAGCACTCGCGTTGCGTCGAACCCCAGGTGAACAAACCGTGGCCGCCAAGAATGATGCCGTCGGTCCCCGCATTCTGCTTAACAGCGTTTTCAATCAATAGCGCAAGTTCAAAGCCCGGCCGTTGCCAAGGCACCCAAACCAGCTTGCGTCCATACTTCTTATTGAACTCTGCCAGTTTCTGCTTGCCGTTAGCGCTGGCGGCCAGCGCGATCGCCCAGTCCGGGTGTAAATGGTCGACATGCGGGAAAGGAAGGAATGCGTGGAGCGGCGTATCGATGGAGGCGGCGACTCGGTTTTCACCGAACGCCGACAAGGGATAATAGCCCACCATCTCGTCTTCGTATTGTTCGCCCCGATAGATCTCTTTTAACTGCTCCAACCGGTCCAGATAGAGGAGTGCGAACCCCGACTCCTTAATAGAGCCAATATCGCCGCCACTTCCTTTCACCGCCAACACACGCACGGGCGCGCCGGTAAACGGATCGGGCAATTCGATTTTTGAGCTGGTGTTGCCGCCGCCAAAATTCGTAATGCGCAAGTCGGCGCCGAGCAGGTTCGAGCGATAGCGCAGGAGCGCCAACTGATTCTTTCCCAGCTTCTGTGCCTCGTCGTCGCTCCACAGATCTTTCAAGAGAGAAGTTTCTTTGATCTCAGGCATAGGTCATCTCGGTGTAATGTTGAAATCGTTCGATTTGCGCTTCCCATTTGTCGGTTTCGACCGGTTCGAAAATCTCTGTGGGGAACGATCGATCCACGATTGCTCGCACTTCGCGCAGGGACGCAGCTTCGCCGGTCGCGAGAATTTGAATGGCGATGTTTCCCAATGCGGTGGCCTCGGCAGGTCCGGCGAGAACTCGTCGGCCTGTTGCGTCTGCTGTAAACTGGTTCAGGAGCCGGTTCTTCGATCCTCCACCGATGATTCGGATCTGTTTGATGGGCTTCTCGCTCACATATTCTAAGTTGCCTATCACGAAGTGATACTTTAGCGCCAAGCTCTCGAGGATTGCGCGCACATAGGCGCCTGGGCGGGACGGCGCGGGCTGATGAGTCCTTCCGCAATATTGATCGATAGCCGCAAGCATGTCTGCCGGTCGCAGGAATGATTCATCATCGGGATCGACCAAGTGACGGAACGAAGCTTCGCGACCGGCCAGTTCCATCAACTCTCCGTAGTCGTAGACTTGGCCTCGCTCAGCCCACGACTGTCGGCAGCACTGAAGGATCCACAATCCCATTACGTTCTTCAAGAATCGGGTCGAGCCGCACACGCCCCCTTCGTTTGAGAAATTGAGTTGCAAGGCCTGCGGGGTGAGCACTGGAGCGTCCAGTTCTCTGCCCACTAGTGACCACGTTCCAGAACTGATAAAAACGGTGCCATCGCGCGCGGAGATTGCTGCGATTGCGGAGCCCGTATCGTGGGACGCAGTCGCGATCACGGGCGTGCTAGAGAGAGAAGTGGTGCGCGTGATTCCAGTAAGCAACGGACCGACCACCGAACCCGGTTCGACGATAGGACTTGGCAGAGAAGATGGCAACTCTAGTCGTTCCATCAATTTCGTCGCCCACGTGCGGGTTACTGGGTTCACAAGTTGAGTAGTTGTCGCGTTGGTGAATTCACAGACTGCCTTGCCCGTGAGCCAGTAGTTAAAAAGGTCCGGAATGGTTACGAGGTGCTCAGCCGTGCGCAGCAGGATCGGCGTATCGCGCTTGGCGGCGACCAACTGATAGAGCGTGTTGATCGGCATGAATTGAATACCCGTGGCCGCGTAAATCTCTTCCTTGGGGACCCTGCGAAAGACCTCTTCCATGACGCCGCGTGTACGGCTATCTCGATGATGAAATGGGTTCTGCAATAGCTCGCCACGCTCGCCCAGCAAAGCGTAGTCCACGCCCCACGCATCCACACCTATACCTGATAACTGCAATTCCTCTAAGTTAGCGAGCGCTTTTCGCACTTCGAGCCAGAGTCTAGGTGCATCCCAATGAAGGGACGTGCCGTATTCCACCGGTTCATTTGCGAAGCGATGAACTTCCTCTGTGGTCAGAACCCCGGAATGAAGATGAGCAAGAACGGCGCGTCCGCTTTCGGCGCCGAAATCAAAAGCCAGATACGCCTTTCCTCCTGCACCGGGGGAACGAACAGCGCTAGGCATATGACGAAACGCTCCGCGAATTCCGCTCTGCGCGCTCTTTTGTTATCCGGTCGAGATAGCCACTCTCGTGAAACGCCGCCATGGGATCTTCGGGCAAGCCCTTGGTTACCCGCCATTCCCGAATGGCGGGACGCACGTCAGTCGCGAAGGCGTCCTGCAGCAGCGACTCAGCTCGAACCAGTTCGCAGGCCTTTTGAGCCTCCGCCAGTTTCTGATGATCGACGATGGCGGCTTTGGCAAACAGCATTTGCGCCATAGTCACGGTCTGAAGCATCGCCTCGATCTTGCCTTTGAGATTGTGGCTCTGATCGATCATGTATGCGATGTCGGCCCTTTTTCCGGTCTCCCATTCGAAGTAAATGATTTCGTGGAAGATTCGAAAAACCTGATAGGGATCGATCGATCCTAACGTCAAATCATCATCGGCATAGCGGCGGTCGTTGAAATGAAAACCGCCCAGCATGTTTTCGGAAAGCAGCCAAGTAACAATCTGCTCGATATTTTGCGAGAGATAGTGATGTCCGGTGTCGACCAGCACCTTGGCCTGTGGACCCGCGAATCGCGCCAACAGCAGAGCCATTCCCCAGTCGGCGATATCGGTGTGGTAGAACGCCGGTTCAAACGGCTTGTATTCAATGAGCAAGCGTTGCCCCGGAGCGAGGGCCGCGTGAGAAGCGTGCAACGCTTCCTCAAACCAGCGCTTTCGGTGCCGAATGTTTGCAGTCCCAGGATAGTTTGAACCGTCGGCGAACCACATGGAAATGTCGCGGCTATGTAGCTGGCGACCAATCTCGATGCTGTCCTTAGTGTGCTTGAGAGCAGCTTCGCGGACTGACTTATCAGGATTGCCGAAAGAGCCGTGCTTGTATTCCTGATCCTGGAACAAGTTGGGATTGATCGAACCTGGTTGTATTCCATATTGTTTCGCCAGTTTCGTAATCTCGTCGGTGCTGCCAACCCCCTTCGGACAATCCCATAGGACGTGCAGAGCAACGGTGGGACACACCCCCGTCAGTTGGTGGACCTGGCCCGCGTCGCTAAACTTTTCTTCGATGCTGGTCGCGGCAGCCAGTTGTAGAAACTTGCCGAAGCGCGTACCCGTATTGGCAAAGCCCCAGGAGGGGATTTCAATACGGAATTGCTCTAACGCTTGAAAGACTCTGCGAGCTTGAGAGGAATCCATGGATGAAGACACCTTTCTTCTCGAAAATGTTACACAGCTTATCCCACTGCGACCACGAGGTTTTTCTGAAATTGCGACATTTCGCAATGCGCAACGCATGAACCTGCCTCTCTCCACGCCGACTTCGTGGGTTCTGTCTTCGGGGTGGAGGGCGTTTTCAGGGTAAGATTCTTCCTCAGAGCAGTCCGAATGAAGAGTTTTGAGCGTCATCAAGAGTAGGGTCCTGCCTCCCCAGCCTACTCGATTCGCGATTCTCTTCAACGTCTAAGCGCATGGAAGAAGCAGACTAGCCCTTCACTGGCAAGAAGCTGTGTCGATTTCTCGTCACGAAACGGCCCATCTCACTACCATTGAATGTGATTCGGGAGGACTTCCTGACCGGGATCCTTACTGTCCCGGAACCTGGCTTAACGGAGGATCAAAGATTTCGCTTGGCAAAACGCAAGAAATGAATAACTATGTCCTTTCTGCTGGTTCTGCGCCCGGCCTTTGCATGAGCTCCGTCGCTCAGTCTCGAGATCGCTACCTGGTCAAGTCCATTGTCCACTCTTCGCAGTTGCTAACCGCATTTCGATCGTCAGGGGAGGCCTTACCCCTCAAGGAAATCGCGGCGCGCAGCGGTTTGCCCAAGACCATGGCATTTCGGCTGCTATATACGCTGGAACGATGCGGGATGGTGGATAAGGTGGGCGAGAACCTCTATCAGTCTTGCGTGCGGCCTTGGAAGCAAAAATTGCATCGGTTGGGATATGCAGCTCAGGGGCAGGACTCGCAGTTTTCGAAGGAAGTGTCTGCAAGTCTGAAGCGAGCAGCCGCTGCTGAGGGAATTGAGCTCATCTCTGTGGACAATCGTTACAGTGCGAAGACCGCACAGCGAAATGCCGAATTGCTGGTGCGAGAAAAAGTAGATCTTGCGATTGAGTTTCAGACTGAGGAGCACGTTGCGGCGGTGGTTGCAGCCAAGTATCGGGAAGCCAACATCCCAATGATTGCGATCGACATCCCGCATCCGGGCGCCACTTTCTACGGCGCCAACAATTACGAAGCGGGCATGCTTGGAGGGCGCTATCTGGGACGTTGCGTCAAAGAACACTGGGGCTCGGAGCTAGATGAGATCGTATTACTGGAATTGCCTCGTGCTGGCAGCCTGCCACGGATGCGATTGACGGGGATGCTGGTTGCCCTCACGACTGTACTTCCTAACGCCTCTAAATGCCGAGTTACCTATTTGGACGGCGACGGAGATTTAGGTCGCAGCTTCGAAGTGGTGCGGCGACACCTGCGTACCACCCGTGCGCGTCGGCAAGTGGTAGGCGCGATCAACGATCCGAGCGCTCTCGGAGCCCTGCGCGCTTTTGAAGAAGCTGGACGGACAGAGACGTGCGTCATTATGGGACAGAACGCAACACCGGAGGCGCGTACCGAAATCCGGCGGCGGGGCACGCGTTTGGTTGGTTCAGTTGCTTATTTTCCGGAGAAGTATGGTGCCGGCTTGATTCACTTGAGCCTTGACATTCTCAATCAACGCCAGGTTCCACCGGCGGTCTTTGTCGAACACAAACTCATTACCCCGCTCACCGTCGACCACTACTATCCAAATGACGGTCTGGAGAATTTGGCAAGATCCGGCATCTCGACGGCTGATCTGTTAACTTCGAAGTAAAATTGCCAACCTGCTGGTCATACCCGCGCGATCATTCCTGAACTATGATCACATCAAGACAACGAGGGCCGTGAACGCCATTGATTCTGGTCATTTCAATATCGGAGGTCGCGGAGGGACCGGAGATCGTGGTGATCGGTGAGGCCGAGCCGGCGACCTTGCGAATTCCTTCCGGGACTGTTTCAACGATCTGGTTTTGGAATACGACGCACAAGTGATAGTCGGGAATCAGAGTGAGCCGTCGCCGGCCCTGGATGGCTGAGTGCTCGAGTACGATTGTTCCAGTGAACGCGATCGCGGCAGCACAGCCCGTCACGACTCCATCGCTCGCCTCTATTTCTTCATAAGCGAGTTGCTCTCCTGGCAAAAAGTCCACATCATCTGGCAGCCAACTCCTCGGTATATTCTCAGGAATTACCAATCTTCTCCTCGCGCGGACTGCGAGGGCCCTACGGATGGTCTCGGCGATCTGATCCGCGGTGCAGTGATATACAGTAGCGTCATAGTCGCGCAGTCGGTCCTCAAATAAACGGAGGGTTGTTTCACGGTCCGATCCGGCTGACTGCCGGTATTCCCGGCGAATAGCGCCATATGCGGTTTCGCGGTCTAGTCGATCCGGCCGCTGAGTGCGTCGAATGTTCGCCAGTATTTCATCGCGCACGATACTCATGCGGAGACCTTCTTCTCTCGTCTTCCCCACCACTCGCGAAACGATTCTTCGGGGATTGCGGGCAGGTCTCGTACCGCAGTCCATCCTGCCAGCAGGCCCGGCAGGTTGTGCAATACGCCGTCGCGTTCAAATGGCCGCTGGCCAATTCGTACAAGTTTTTGCACGACAGTAAACCGACTCGCGGTCGATAGGGACAATGCGGCGGCTTTCATCGCGATTTTCTCCGATAGTGGCGCCTCTCCGAATTCAACTACCTTACCGCGAAGATGGATCAGGATTTCCGGAATGTTGATCTTCACCGGGCAAACTTCATAGCACGCGCCGCACAGTGTGGAAGCGTAAGGGAGCGATTGGGAGTGTTGCATCGATTGTAGTTGCGGTGTCACGATAGCACCGATGGGTCCCGCATAAATGGATCCATAAGCGTGGCCGCCCGTCTGTCGATAAACGGGACATGCGTTCAGACAAGCGCCGCAACGGATACAGTCCAATGTTTGGCGCGATTCCGAATCTGCCAGGATGCCAGTCCTGCCGTTATCGAGCAGCACCACATGAAATTCCTGAGGGCCGTCGCCCGACGTTACGCCCGTCCAGATGGAATTGTACGGATTCATCGGCTCTCCAGTGGCCGAGCGAGGCAGCAGTTGCAGAAAAACTTCCAGATCGCGAAAAGTAGGAATCACCTTCTCGATGCCCGCGATCGTGATTAGTACCTGCGGCAGCGATAGGCACATACGTCCGTTGCCCTCGGATTCGACCACACACACCGACCCGGTATCAGCCGCCAGAAAGTTCGCGCCACTGATGGCGGTCCTCACTCGCAAAAATTTTTCGCGCAGATAGGTACGCGCGGCTGAGGTGAGATCCTTGGCTTCGTTGCCAAGTTCCTGCAGCCTCATCTTTTTGAGAAAGATCTCCCGAATCTCCATCTTATTTCGATGGAGAGCCGGCACGACAATATGCGAAGGCTGATCCTCGCCCAATTGGACAATCAGGTCCGCTAGGTCGGTTTCGTAAGGTGTAATGCCCGCTTCTTCCAATGCCGGATTGAGTTGAATCTCGTCGGAAGTCATTGTTTTTACTTTGATGACTTCCTTCTCATTGTGCGACCTGACGATATCCACGATGAGCTGATTTGCCTCATCGGCATCGCGAGCCCAGTGCACCTTTCCTCCAGCTTTTGTGCAGGCTTCTTCAAATTGCACGAGATAGGATTCGAGATAACGGAGGGTGTGTCCCTTAATCTCGCTTGCGGTGTCGCGCAATGGTTCCCAGTCCGGCATCTCTGCGACCGCACGCGCTCGCCTGCCACGAATCACGTCCGTTGCATGGCGCACGTTATGCCGCAGTTGCGAGTTGTTTACCAACGCCCGCGCTGCGATGGGGAACTCCGTCGCCTCGCCCGCTTTGCCGACCCGGATGCTCACAATTTTCGTCCTCCGGCGGTTGACGCAAGAACTTCAGCGAGGTGCATGGTGCGAACCCCAGTCCGTTGGCGGCTCAAAGCTCCACCGATGTGCATCAAGCACGAGTTGTCCAGTGCCGTACATACTTCGGCTCCCGTGTTCAACACGCAATTCACCTTTTCTCCGAGCATGGCCGCAGAGACCTCGGGATTCTTCACGGCGAAAGTTCCGCCGAAGCCACAACACTCGTCACTCTGGGGAAGTTCGACCAGCGTCAAACCTCGAACCGCCTGCAACAACCTTCGCGGCTTGTCGCCCACCTGGAGCGAGCGTAGAGCGTGACACGAGGCATGCAGGGTTACGGTGTGTGGATAAAAGGCGCCGACATCCGTCACCCCCAGCTTATCCACCAGAAACTCCGAGAGTTCGAAGATGCGCGGGAGAATCGTTTCTACCTTCTTCGTAAGCTCTCCGTTTCCTGCGGCCATTTTTGGATAGTGATCGCGCATCATGGCCACGCACGACGAGGATGGCACACAGATCACTTCCGCGCCCTGAAACACTTTCAGAAAGTGGATCATCAGGTGCCTCGCGTCTTCCTGATAGCCGGTGTTGTAGTGCATTTGGCCGCAACAGGTCTGAGCTGCACGGAACTCAACCTCATGCCCCAACCGTTCGAGCACGGCAACAACTGCCTTGCCCGTTTCGGGAAACATCATGTCGTTGTAACAAGCGACAAACAAGGAGATCAGCAAGGCCAGACCCTCGGAGTTACTTCCACAGTCTACGGTAACTCGACGGCAGTTTCTTCAAGCCGCGTCAAAAGCCAGATTACCTCTTGATCTGGTCGATGGGAGGAAATGAAACGGGAGCAACAACCGTATGCTCGGATGGCTTTTCGCCCGTCTGAATGGCTCTTGCCAGCATTTCCACTCCCAACCCCGCAAGCACCGGTATTACAACGGTTGCTCTCAGCAATCCCTTCCGCACCCACGCCTGACCCGAATCGACCAAGCCGTCGCAGCCGAGAAATGGCAAACCCAACAATTTATCTCGGAATGTGTGATCTGAGAGGTCGGCAACGGCTCTTCGCGCACCGATCGCCATGGCGTCGTTTTGGCAAGCGACGATTCCGATCTGCTGCTGCCGCGACGTGGGCAACCGCAACCACGAAGAGATTGCGTCGTATCCACTTTGGTCGGTCCATTTTCCTCTTATCGAAAGGACCTGCAGCTCGGGCGGCAATTCGCTTTTGAAGCCTTCAAGTCTCATCTGCGCGATGGAATCCGTCGATGGGCCAATGATGCAAAGGACCGCATTGTCTGCTGGCAGGAGAGCGGCGACCTGCCTGGCCTGAATGCGACCTTCTTCCTCGTGATCCGAACTGAGCATGAAAGCAGGGACGCTGTTCTTCATACGTATCTCCGCCATATAGTCGACGCGCTTGTGGAGTAGGACCCATCCCATTCCGGCGGCTGCGGCTGCACGAGCGACCTGCTGCAGACCCGTGCCAGCAGGCTGTACCACAATGCCATTTACTTGCGGTGAACGCAGCCGAGATTGAACGATATCGAGTAATTGTTGGCTCTGTACAATGCTGTCGCCGCCACAAAAGGTTACGTCCAACGTCGCCCCAGCGCGTGCGGCAGCATTTTTGGCAGCTTCCGCCTGGGCGCGTTGATAGTCGTTGTCACGGCTGACTAGGGAGACCACGAAGTTCAAAGTCTTCATAAATTGGCCCGCCTCTTCTGTTCGCTGAAACGCTGGCGATAGTCTGATCCGACCAACCCGTCGTCAAACTGATAGAAGAGGATGCTTGCCGTTTCGCTGTGAGAAACGTGGAGGGCTTTGCGCTTTTCTTGCGAGAAAGCATAACGCTGGTGGTACTGCGCTCGCCATTGACTCAGTGGAAGCGTCTTCTACGAACTCCTGCTGCAACAATGAGCCCCTGCAGTCGAGCTTTCGCAGGACAAAACGGAGAATTGTGCGCTTTCCCCACTTGCTCCAGCGTGCAGCGCCGACTACGCTGAGCGACCACACTGGAAAGCTTCGCAGGACACTGTATGATCTCGGCGATGAACAGCCGCGGTTCCGGCAACCCGCTCAAAGTTGGAATTTTCGGCATCGGTCTCGATACGTACTGGCCGCAGTTTGATGGGCTAGAAGAGCGCCTGCGCGAATACGTGCAGGTTGCGGCCCGCCAGATCGAGCGGCCCGATGTAGAAGTCGTAAACCTCGGATTGATCGACACTCCTGAGAAAGCGCTGGTTGCCGGCCACGAGTTCCGCCGCACCGACGTTGACCTCATCTTCCTGCATGCCACGACGTACGCGCTTTCTTCGACAGTACTTCCCGTAGTGCGTCGAGCCAAAGTGCCGGTCATCATTCTCAATCTCTCCCCCGGACCCGCCATTGACTACAACTGGTTCAATGGGCTTGGCGACAGCACGAAGATGACCGGCGAGTGGCTCGCCTATTGCTCTGCCTGTCCCGTTCCCGAGATTGCCAATGTTTTCCAGCGCTGCAGTATTCCTTTTTTCCAAGTCAGCGGAATGCTGAAAAACGACCCAGCCGCTTGGAATGAGATTGGCGAGTGGATTGACGCTGCTCGCGTCGCTCACGTCATGGAGCACAACCGCCTCGGCGTCATGGGCCACTACTACGGCGGCATGCTCGATATCTATTCCGACCTTACCGCGCAATGCGCAGCGTTTGGCGGCCACATCGAGATTCTTGAAGTCGAAGAGTTGGCTGGGTTGCGACGCGCGGTCGCCGAGACCGCGGTGGAAAAGAGAATTGCGGAATTCCGAGTTGCATTCGATATACAACCAGATTGCTCAGCCGAGGAACTCGCGCGAGCGGCGCGCACTTCTGTGGCGCTCGACCTGCTTGTTGAGCATCATCGTCTTGGCTCGCTCGCTTATTACTACACGGGAATGGGAAATCCCGAAAACGAAGATGCAATCAGTTCCATCATTCTTGGCACCAGTCTTCTAACGGGCCGCGGCATTCCAGTCGCCGGCGAATATGAGATTAAGAACGCCCAAGCTATGAAGATCATGGACTCCTTCGGGGCAGGAGGTTCGTTTACTGAATACTACGCCGTCGACTATACCGACGACGTTGTGTTGATGGGGCATGACGGGCCGGGCCACATTGCGATTGCTGAGGGCAAAACCAAAGTACGTCTGCTACCGGTATACCACGGCAAAGTAGGTCGAGGCTTGTCGGTCGAAATGTCGGTAAAGCACGGCCCAGTTACGTTGCTCTCTGTTGCCGAATCGGCAAACGGCAAGCTCAAACTGGTCGTGGCTGAGGGAGAGTCAGAGTCCGGGCCGATTCTTCAGATCGGTAATACCAACAGCCGCTACCGTTTTTCGATCGGAGCTCGCAATTTCATCAACGAGTGGAGCAGCAAAGGACCGGCCCATCACTGCGCTGTGGGACTCGGGCACATCTCCGGCAAGCTAAAAAAGCTCGGTTCGTTGCTGGGGATCGAGTGCGTTCAGGTGTGCTGAAGGACTCTGCGCCGCGGCGGTCTCTGGTATGCGTTAAGCCCTCGCTCAAGCGTTCTCGAAGAACCCAGGTTTCGCCGTGCCGCCCTTGCCGCTTTAGTGCTCGACATCGAGCCAACACAGCCATCCTCAATTTAGTGTTGTCATGCAGTTTTGCTTAAGCCACTCACTTACCCCACGGCGATCGTGTCGAGTTTTCTCTGTTCGTTCATCCTTGCTGGCGACCTTGCCTGGATTCCCGCGTTTCGCAGCTAGCAGCAGTAGACCAGCTTATTTAAGCAGGTGGCCGCATACGACTAGTCAGGCCCGGCTTTAACTTGACAGGGGATTGGCCCGAGCAGATCACTGCAATTCACGTTTCAGAATGGTTGGCCCTGCACCGGGGTGCGGTCAGAGTGCTGATACGGGAGCGAATGTTCGACCAGTCAGGGGGAAGAGTGAGGCTTTGCTGCCGTGGACGACGACCTCGCTCCTTAAAGTAATGCTGCCCACACGGGGCAAACAACATTTCACATTGCGCAATTGCGAGCGCCAAAGAGGCCTCGCAGGTCAGCACGGACGCCTTAACCTTTCGTCATTAGCGCCCCATCCTTCCGGCTGTGTTCTAGTCTCCCAGCATGCTGTGAAACCGTTTGACAGTGCAAAACGCCGGAGGCTTATCAATTCCGAGTTGACGATGGAAACGGATCAGTGAAAACATCCGCGCTACGTCAGGGCATGGAATCCGTAAAAGCGATACCGGACGCATGCAACTTAGGATTTTTTGCACGCGTGTTTTTGATGTCTTGCTCATCGTTGATGCCGAACGGTTCGATTTCGGGAGTTCTCGTGGGGTCTGCTTCTAACTCGATGCCGCGTGCGACACACGCCCGCTTTGATTACGGCGCCGGAACGGTCGCGACAAGATTTTGCGTCCGCACCAGATTGTGGGCCGCGCAAGCGAAGGTGAAGATCCTATCTATCTTTGCGGGCCCCACGAGGGCGCAGCTTCCGCATCAGCGGGATCGTCTCCAACCAGCCAAAGCATGCTTCGATCCGCTTTCCTTTGCTTCGGCGGAGCTTTGGGATCGGTCTTCGAAGTATGTGCCCCATTCGGCCACTGCTCGCCGCGAAAGTGCACCTTGGGATTGCCCGGATCGTCGGGCGGTGGCGGTTGCTTGCTGTACTGATCGTCTAGGCGCATTAGCTAGGACATACCAGAACATTTCAAGGAGGCAGCAACCATGATGTTGAAGCCCAAGACGTTCCAGAAGCGCTACTTATTCGCCAGCCCATTGGTGGAGTTGGTCATTCCCTACGAGTCCAGTCGCTTTCTGAGGGCAATATTGGTATGCATGATCCTGCTGGTGGCCCTAGGGGACAGCCAAGCACAGAGTGGTGGCGCTACCGGGACGATTGTCGGGACCGTGGTCGATTCGACAGGTGCCTTAGTTGCTGGAGCGCAGGTCAGCACCATCGAAGCTGATACCAATGTGACGGCGCGTACCACGACCTCCTCATCGGGCAGCTACACGGTTGCTCTACTGAAACCCGGAACCTATCGCGTGACGGCCGTGGCTCCCGGCTTCTCGACGGCCGCAGTTCTAAAGGTCGAATTAGCTGTCGGCTCCGAACAACGCGTCGATATAAGACTCACGCCGGGCTCCGAAAAACAGACCGTCAACGTGACTGCTGAAGCGGTATCCCTTGATACGGAGAATGCAGCCGTGGGGCAATTAGTTACGGGTGAAGAGATCGTTGATCTACCTCTTAACGGCCGCAACTTTACTCAACTGCTTCTGCTCAATTCAGGAGCTGTTTCGAACAGCGGCGAGCAAGGCCAGTTCCGTGCAAACGAAGGCAACGCGCTCACGATCCAGGGTTCGCGTCCCACTTCCAACCAGTACTTTCTTGATGGTGTCAATATCAACGACACGTATTACCAGACGCCCGCCGTCGTTCCATCGATAGACGTATTGCAAGAATTTCAGGAACAGACGAAGGGCTACTCCGCTGCCTATGGAGGAGGTGCTAACCAGATAAATCTGGCCACCCGGTCTGGAGCCAATCAGATTCACGGCACGGCATATGATTTCTTCCGGAACGATGCTCTTGACGCAAAAGGGTATTTTGCCACTGGCCAAAACCCTCCCCTTCGTCAAAACCAGTTTGGTTATGTGCTAAGTGGTCCCATTGTCATTCCACATCTTTATGATGGCCATGACCGGAGCTTCTTCCTTGCAAGTTACGAGGGCCTGAGGTCGAAGACATCGACTGTAAACTTCAGAACCGTTCCGACGGTGGCCCAGAAGGGGGGACAATTCACGGTGCCAATTGTCAATCCCTTCACGAAAGTCCCGTATGCGAATGACTTTATTCCACCCGACACATTCTCGCAGCTCGCGACAAATTCTCTTAGTCACTTTCCGGACCCAAACATTACGGCACCGCAGGGGAACTACGAGGTTGTCTTCACTCTGCCCACAAATTCGGACCAGCAGACCTATCGTTTCGATCAGTCAATCGGACAGAATGATAAGCTATTTGTTCGATATACGCAGACGGACTTTTCGACTACAGCTCCAGGTTCGGGAGGAGCATTCGCGGAAGGATTGGGCATCTTCAACGAGACCTCCAAGAGCGTTGTCGGAAGCTGGACTCACGCTTTCTCCCCTAAGATCCTCAATCAAGCGCGATTCGGCTATCTTTCCGAAGTAGCTAATCTCGTCGGAGAGCCGACGACCGCTCCTGCAGTGAATGCCTTAGGGCTGACGAACATTTATCCATTTGATCCCACTATCCCATTTCCGCTGATCGCTTTTCGAAATGGCCAGTATAGTAACGCCGGCGGGACTTCTGTTATTCAGGAGTACAACCAGCACCCATACTCCCTCTCGGACGCGGTTACCTGGAACTTGAGGGCTCACACCATCAGCTTCGGAATGGATGTGCGCTGGTGGCACACCGACCAAAACAATCCGGGGCCTGTCCTGCTAACGTATGACGGTTCAGGGACGGCGGTTCCCGCCGCTGGAGGAGGGACTGTGCCGGGGACGGGCGATCCATTTGCCGACTATCTCGCCGGCTATGTGGCACAAGCAACCGCACTTACCCCGACCCAATACGCCCCTAACATTGCAACCTCGAACCAGGTGGCATACAGCTACCGATACTTTGCCCCTTGGATTCAGGACGACTGGAAAGTCTCCCAAAGGCTCACCGTCAATGCCGGTCTTCGCTATGACTTCAACAAGAAACCGGTCGAAGATAAAGACCGTGTCTTCTGGATCGACCCCAACATTCCTGGGGGCGGTCTTTACACCGCAAACAAGTCGATTATTGCCCAGGGTCTCGGAGGTAGTCTATACGCTTACGGTGGAGAGCACTTCCCAGGCCCCTCGCAGAAGCTTACCTTTGCGCCGCGAGTGGGGTTTGCTTACCGCCCCACTGCCGACGGCAAAACCGTCTTTCGCGCAGGGTACGGAATCTTCTACGATACGGTCGAGACCAAAGAGGCGGACGACGGAGGGGGTTACCCGTTTGGCACGCAAAACAATCTTCTGGATGTCAATTCCGCAACGGTGTTTCCCGCTGCCGCGTTCGGTCCGGTCACGAGCGCTCAACTCGGCTTTCTCTTCATCCAAACCGCCCGGACACACACACCTTACATGCAAGACTGGCAAGCATCCGTCGAGCGCGAGATCTTTCCGCGCTGGAAGGCCGAATTGGATTATCTTGGGTCGAAGGGTACTCATCTCCTTGGACGCGTGTGGGAAAATGCTCCTACCCAGTACGACCCGGCAAATCCTACGCCGGTCTCTGCGCGCGTTCCCTACCCAAACATCGGTCTCATTCTGGATCACTTTTACGATTTCTATTCCAACTACAACGCGATGCAAGCAAAGCTCGAACACTCGGGAAGCAATTTCAGCGTGATCCTGAGCTATACTTACTCGCATAGTTTGGACGACAAATCGTCTGAGGCGGGCATTAACGGTGACACATCTGGCAATGGCCCTCAGAATCAATACGACTTTGCGGCCGATTACTCTTCGAGCAGCTTCGATGTGACTCACAACTTCGTGGGTAGCTTTACGGCCAACCTCCCCTTCGGCAGGGGCAAGCATTACCTTGGCAATAGCTCCAGGCCGCTTGACGCTCTATTGGGAGGCTGGCAAGTCAATGGGATTATCAGTTTGCGAACCGGCCTTCCGTTTTCTATCGCTGCCACAGATATCGATTTTCTAAATGAGGCTTTCGGTGAGCGGGCCAACGTTGTTGGCAACCCGAATTCAGGATTTCACCGAAGCGTAAACGAGTGGTTTAACAGCTCGGCGTTCGCTCAGCCTGGTATTGGGGAGTTTGGAAATTCATCGAGGGATATTGTTCGTGCGCCTGGCGTCGAGAATGTGGATGCCTCTCTTTTCAAGAGTTTCTCGCTGAACGAGCGAGTGAGGCTTCAGACTCGCTTGGAGGGGTTCAATTTGTTCAATCACACTAACTTCGGGATGCCAAATAACTCCCTCTCTTCTCCCACGTTCGGAGTAATTAGCTCCGCAGCGCCAGGCCGAATCATCCAGGTCGCGATGAAGGTTATCTGGTAACGCCAAAGGCGATTTCGGGTTGGGGACGCGGCTTAGACTCGTCGCCCCCAGCCGAGCGTATCTGTAGAGAACAAGAGGAGCGAGGGCGCGTCGGTTATCGTGCTGATCCCTGTTCATCATCCTCAGTCTCCCTCATTGACCGGATGCTGGATGGACCGTCGACATTATCTCGGCCGGTAAAGGCAACTTCAAGGGGGAGCAATGGACCGACGAAACTTTCTAACCGGGGCTGGCGCCCTCGCAGTGGGCACTCACCTAGGCAAACGACTGGGGGAGGAAAAGCTCGGCGGCGGTGACGGCTCATGTCGGGTCGCCGCCTATTACTTCGGCAACTATCATCAAGATAAACGCAACGTCGAGGCTCATGGTCCGGCGTGGACAGAATGGAATCTAGTCAGGGCAGCGACGCCGCGGTTCCCGGCGCATCGTCAACCGCGGATACCGCTTTGGGGATATGAAGATGAATCAGACCCGAAAGTCTTCGAGAAGAAGATCGCTGTTGCTTCTCGCAGCAAAATAGATGCTTTCATCTTCGACTGGTATTGGTACAAAGATGGATCCTTTTTGGAATCGGTCTTGACCGACGGTTACCTTAGAGCATCGAATTGCAAAGATCTTAAGTTTGGTGTCATGTGGGCCAATCATGACTGGTTCGATATCCATCCAGCCAAGTTGGAGGGTAAACCGACCCTGCAATTCGAGGGAGCTGTCGGACCTGAGCCTTTTGAGGCTATGGTCGGTCGCCTCCTTCAACTATTTCAGCATCCATCCTATTTGCTTATTGACGGCTGCCCTTACTTTTCCCTTTACGAACTGTACAGGTTTGTCCAAGGCTTCGGGGGTGTGGCACAGGCGGCCCTTGCACTGGAAAAAATGAGGGGAAAGGCGCGCGCATTGGGATTCCCGAACATCCATGTGAATGCCGTCACATGGGGAGTGCAACTCCTGCCTGGCCAGAGCGAGGTTAGCAATCTTCCTGAACTTCTCGATCGGCTGCACATAGACAGCACTACCTCCTATGTCTGGATTCATCACACGGCGTTTTCGAAAACTGTTACGACCGAGTATCGCGACATCCAGAATCAGTACGAGATCTATCGAGCGACGGCCGCGGGAACATTCGGAAGACAATATTTTCCAAATGTCACAGTAGGATGGGATTCGACGCCACGCGCATGTCAGACCGATAACTACAGATTAGGTGCTTATCCATTCACGTCAGTTGTTGTGAACAACACTCCTGAAGCGTTTAGGGCCGCATTAGAATCGGCTAGGTCCTTTGCTGTGGCAAACCTACCGTCCAATAGGAGAATTATCACTTTAAATTCTTGGAATGAGTGGACGGAAGGCAGCTATCTGGAACCAGACAGTGTAAACGGCTTAGCGTACCTTGATGCCGTGCGTGAAGTGTTCGGACGGATATAAGACAGTCGTGTCGGATGAGCAACAGGCATTGTGGCACTGGTTTGCTTTTGTTTTGCGCATTGAGTCTATGGAGCGCTCCAGCGGGCGGTCAGAAAACTCGGACAGCTCAAGACCAACTTAAGCCGCTCTCTGAGGGCTTGTGGCGGAAGAATCTTGTAGTGCCCTCCTCGCCAGCCCCTGCAATCTCCTATTAATGGACACATCCTCCGAAAAGATGAGGCAGCATTGCAGTTGCTCACGGGTGAGCCAATTGGAGTCCTGGCACAGCCCGTTTCGGCATTTGAACGCCGGTACCGACGAATCCGATTGAATTCATTAGATGCGCAATCCTGTTTCGGTGATGACCTTCACAATGTTGCGCAAATATTCCGGAGCATGAGCTTCGATCGTCCGCTGCATTTGATGTTTCAGCGGGGATGAGGTCTGGAGCAGGGGCCCCTGCAACCGTGGCTTCGGGTCTGCCGAAAATCCACTTGCCATGTTTTCGTAGCAATCTTTGACACCTACGGTTTGACGCGAAAACTTGGGTCCAATTAGGGTCCAATTAGATTTCCCAGAGAGTGCTCTAACGGGTTACAAACTGGCAGTGAGTGCCGTTAAAGTGCAATGAGTTACGGCGAAACGCCGCTTTGACACGGTAGAGGTCAGGAGTTCGAGTCTCCTCGTGCCTACCATTTCTTTTCAATGGCTTAGCTTTCCTAACCTTGCTCCGCGAGGCTCCAAATGGCTCCATTAAGCCCACTGCGCCGCGGAGGGAGGATGTTCCGTTCTACACTTCCCACATGCCGACGCATTATAAAAGGGCGCCCCTTTGAGGTAGGTTTTGAGTGTTAAGTAAAACTCTACCGAAGGGAGCACCCTTATGAACATTAAGTATATCGGCATGG
>OBLW0100000748.1_pt1 | contig 27793 bp, 26 predicted proteins | sample 1520161 | NCBI WGS metagenome assembly OBLW01 (sample SAMEA3539309, study PRJEB22396) | soil metagenome | biome: tundra; feature: field; material: soil | place: USA | collected 2010-05 | depth 0.15 m
TCACACAAACAACGGGCAGTTAGGGGCCAACGAGAGTGTTTCTGATATCTGGCGGTGAGGGTGGGATTCGAACCCACGGAACCCGCAAAGGTTCAACGGTTTTCGAGACCGCCCGATTCAACCGCTCTCGCACCTCACCGTTCCTTCCAATCTACCTGATTTGCGGTACGCGATGCAATCCGGCCTGGGCGCGGCGTGTGATACGCTAATTCAGCACCACGGATTAGAGGAGCACTGCCAATGATTATCGGCGTTCCCAAGGAAGTCAAAGATCATGAGACACGCGTAGGACTCGTGCCCAGCGGCGTGACGGCGCTGCGCGAGGCGGGGCACGAGGTGCTGGTCCAGTCCACCGCGGGCGCCGGCAGCGCACTCACGGACGGCGAGTATGCCGAAGCGGGTGCGACGATCCTGCCCACCGCGGCTGAAGTCTGGCGGCGCGCCGATCTGGTGGTTAAGGTCAAAGAGCCGCAACCGCTGGAATACGATCATCTGCGGCCCGGCCTGATCCTTTTCACCTATCTGCACCTGGCGCCTCTGCCGGAGTTGACCAATCGCATGCTGGAGGCCAAGGTTAACGGGGTAGCGTATGAAACCATCCACGACGCCGACGGTTCACTGCCTCTGCTCACGCCCATGAGCGAGGTGGCCGGGCGCATGTCCGTGCAAGTGGGCGCGCAGTACCTGGAGGCGCCCAATGGCGGGCGGGGCGTGCTGTTGGGCGGCGTGCCGGGCGTGGCGCCGGCCAATTGCGTGATTATCGGCGGCGGCGTGGTAGGCACCAATGCGGCCAAAATCGCGTTGGGTATGGGCGCGCACGTGGCCATGATCGACCGCAATCTGAACCGCCTGCGGCAATTGGACGACATCTTCGGCGGGCAGATCGTGACGCTGGCTTCCAACTCATGGACCATCCGCGAGAATCTGAAGACCGCGGACCTGGTAGTCGGCGCGGTGCTGATACCGGGAGCATCGGCGCCCAAGTTGGTACGGCGCGACATGATCGCCAACATGAAACGCGGCGCGGTGGTAGTGGATGTGGCCATCGACCAGGGCGGCTGCTTCGAAACGTCGCACGCCACCACTCATACCGAGCCCATCTATTTTGTGGATGGCGTACTGCACTACTGCGTCTCCAATATGCCCGCCGCAGTGCCGCACACTTCCACTTTCGCGCTGACCAACGCGACCTTCCCCTATCTGCTGGAACTGGCGAACAAGGGCCTGGAGCGCGCCTGCACCGAGCACGCGGGACTGCGGGAGGGGGTCAACACATACAACGGGCACGTGACGCATGCGGGCGTGGCGGAATCGCAAGGGCGTCCATGGCGCGACGTGCGGGGTGTAGTATAAGGAAATAAAGCCATGCCAGCCAGCGCGCAGCAAACCGAGATTCCACCCCGGCCTCTCACCGTGTTGACGGAAGAAGAGAAGCTGTTTCAGACCACCGTGCGCCAGTTCGCGCGCGAGCAAATCGGGCCTCACGTCCGCGAGATGGACGAGGCCGGCGTGTTCCGCAAGGACATCATCCGCCAGTTCTTCGATCTGGGCCTGATGGGCATCGAGATCCCCGAAGAGTACGGCGGCAGCGGCGGCAGCTTCTTCCAATGCATTTTGGCGGTGGAAGAACTGTCGGCGGTGGACCCTTCGGCCGGCGTGATCGCCGACGTGCAGAATACCATCGTCAACAATGCGATTCTGAAATGGGCCAACGCCGCGCAGAAGAAGAAGTATCTGCCGCGCCTGGCCACCGATACGGTGGCTTCTTATGCGCTTTCCGAAGCCGGATCGGGATCGGACGCCTTCGCCCTGGCCACGCGCGCGGTAGACGCCGGGGACCATTTTCTGTTGACGGGGCGCAAGTTGTGGATCACCAACGCGGCCGAATCGGGGCTTTTCCTGCTGTTTGCCAACGCCGATCCGGATGCTGGATACCGGGGCATCACGGCGTTTCTGATAGAGCGCGAGTTTCCGGGATTCCAGGTAGGCAAGAAAGAAGACAAGCTGGGGATTCGCGCGTCGTCCACCTGCGAACTGATCCTGGACAACTGCCGCGTGCCGAAGGAGAACGTGATCGGCGCGGTGGGCAAAGGCTACAAGATCGCCATCGAGACGCTGAACGAGGGGCGCATCGCCATCGGCGCGCAGATGATTGGCCTGGCGCGCGGCGCGCTGGACCACGCGGTGGCCTACGCGCGGGAACGCAAGCAGTTCGGCAAGACCATCGGAGAATTTCAGGGCGTACAATTCCAGCTTGCGGTGATGGCCACGGAAGTGGAGGCGGCGCGGCTGCTGGTGTATAACGCCGCACGTTTGCGGGATGCCGGACTGCCGTTCCAGACGGAAGCCGCGATGGCCAAGTATTACAGCGCGGAGATTGCCGAGAAGGTGGCCTCCAAGGCGATCGAAGTGCATGGGGGCGTGGGCATTACCAAGGACTACCCGGTGGAGAAGCTCTACCGGGACGCCAAGATCGGCAGGATTTACGAAGGCACCAGCAACATCCAGTTGCTGACCATCGCCAAGAAGCTGCTGGGCCGGTAGGGAAACCGGCGGGGGTTGGCGAACGTCTTTTGGAAGAGGGAAACATGCATCGATTTGCCCAAATGGCCTTGCTTGCGGCGCTGTGCCTGCCGGTCTGGGCTGCCGACGAGAATAAGCCCGCGGCAACTCCGGTGGCCGCCACGTCGACTGCGCCCGCTGTCAACGAGGATGAAATCATTCGCAAGTTCGCCGCCAAGGAGAAGGAGTTTTCCGAGGCGCTTCAGAACTACGTGTACCGGCAAACCTCCAAGATTCTGGAACTGGACGACTCCGGCGACGCTGTGGGGAAATATGAGCAGACGGCCGATATGACTTTTACGCCGGAGGGCAAGCGCACCGAGCATGTGGTGCGTGCGCCTGTGTCCACGCTACAGAACCTGATTCTGACAGGGGAAGACCTCGACGACTTAAAGAACACGCAACCGTTCGTCCTGACTACCGATCAGCTTCCGTTGTATGACATCCATTACCTGGGTAAGCAGAACGCGGATGAAATCTCTTGTTATGTCTTCTCCGTGAAGCCCAAGAAGCTGACGCCTGGGAAACGCTTTTTCGAAGGACAGATCTGGGTGGACGATCGCGACTATCAGATTGTAAAGACTTATGGCAAGGGCGTTGGCTACCAGAAGAAGAGCGACGACCAGCAGTTTCCTAAGTTCGAAACTTTGCGCGAGCAAATTGACGGCAAGTACTGGTTTCCGACTTATACGCACGCAGACGATACTCTGCACTTTAAGGATCACCCACAGAAGATTCGGATGCTGGTGACTTACAAGGACTACAAGAAGTTTGTGGGCAAGTCTACGATTGAGTTTGGCGATGTGGTGGACGATAAGTCGAAGGATCAGCCTAAGCCCGCGCCTAAGAAGCAATAGCAGCTAAAGGCGGGTCTTAGCCGCTGGCGTGGACGCCCGCCCCACAGCCAAAGGAGGCGGCCTGAGAGGCCGCCGCAGGCCGAGGGCCTGCCCCACGAAAAACTTGTTGTAATACAACTACAGCGGCCGTAGCGGGTAGTCTACGATGATGGCCCGGCCGTCGGCCCGCGCGGGCGATCTGGGACACGCCGTCGATGGCCACTTCGAGTTCGCCCTCGATCACCTCATAGACTTCTTCCTGAGGATGGGAGTGCTCGTGAATGGAAGAGCCACCGCTGACACGAAGGCTGGTGGTGTCGACCGACGGCATAGGTTCCCTCCTTTCAGGCATCCTAGCATAACTGCTACTGGACGCCGAAAGCGACGCCGGTAACCGTGAGGCCAAGATCGACCGTCTGCGTCGCTTGAACTTCTCCAGGTTCGAGGAGAAGTGGCTGAGGCTCCCGGTAAACATGCCGGTGACGACGTAGACACTGGCGCCATCCGGGCTGGCCTGGATCAGCCACGGCTGAAGCATAAGCTGGATCGCTCCGCGGACAGCGCCGGTTTTGAGCGAAACAATGGACATGGTATTGTTCCCCGCATTCGCGACCCAGGCCGTGCCGGCATTCGGGAGAGCGACGGCGTAACTTCCCTGGCCAGCGGCAAAGCTTGCCGCCACGCGGTTGTGCGTGCACATGTAACAGCGCGGGTGAGTTTCATCAGACAGTTTTACGGGATTCCAAGTCCCGTATCGCTGCAAGCCGCAGCCAGGCGGCCTGAGAGGCCGCCGCAGGCTGGGAGCCTGCCCCACAAGGGTTTTCCTCACTTTGCCGCTGCGGCGAGATCGCTGGGTGCGGTCTTCGACAACGCTTCCGGGGGGGTCGAGAATACCAACGCGTGGTCGTCCACCGGGCTCCACTTGAGGCTGATCGCGTCGCGGACGTAGTTCTGATAAACGCGCCACGGCGCCGTAGAACCCTGCTTCGGCCAATGCGCTAAGGCGCGCTCCATGTAGCCTGGCGTGAACTTCTCGACGAAGGGCGCCACCGCTGTCTCGCCGCGGCTTTGGGGCGTGACTTGGCGCGCGCCTTTGCGGTCCATGCGGTTCAACAACCGGCACACATAGGTACAGATGAGGTCGGCCTTGAGGGTCCAAGACGCGTTGATGTAGCCGAACACGGAAGCCAGGTTGGGGACGCCCGATAACATCACGCCTTTGTAAGCCAGCGTTTGGCTCAGATCCACGCTGCGCCCGTCGACCAAAAGTTCCGCTCCACCGAAGGCCTGCAACACCAGGCCCGTCGCGGCGACCACGATGTCCGCTTCCAGTTCCTGGCCCGATTGGAGCCGGATGCCTTTTGCGGTGAATGTTTCGATCTGACCGGTGACCACGCTGGCGCGGCCGGATTTGATGGCCTGGAACATGTCTCCGTCCGGAACCAGGCACAGGCGTTGTTCCCACGGATTGTAGCGGGGGGTGAAGTGAGTTGCCACGTCGTAGCCGGGGCCTAATTCATGCTGCACCTTCTTGATGAGGCCGGTCTTCACAAAATTCGGGAAATGCTGCGCCAGTTGGTAGATGTACATCATGAGGGCGACGTTCTTCCAGCGGCTGAGCTTATAAGCCCACATGGCGGGGAGAAAGCCGCGCAGCCAATTGGCGATCTTGTCCTGCTCGGGCAGCGACACTATATAGGTCGGCGAACGCTGCAGCATGGTCACGTGGCCCGCTGTCTTGGCCATGGCAGGCAACAGCGTCACGGCGGTTGCGCCGCTGCCGATGATGACCACGCGCTTTCCGGCATAGTCCAGATTCTCGGGCCAGGCTTGGGGGTGAACCACGCGGCCCTCAAAGCGGCCGATGTCTGGAAACTCCGGCAGGTAGCCCGCGGAATAGCGGTAATAGCCGGCGCAGGAGAAGAGGAAGTTGCAAGTCAGAGTGCACGGCTCATCGCGCCCGTCGGGCGATTGGCGCATGGCATCGACGGTCCACTGGGCTTGCTCGGAGGACCATGCGGCGCGCTGAATCCGGTGGCCAAAGCGAATGTGGCGATCGATGCCTTCGTCGCGCGCGGTGGCCGCGATGTAGTCGCGGATGTCGTCACCCGGAGAGATCGCCTTGGGGCTGGTCCAGGGGCGGAACGAATAGCCCATGGTGAGCATATCCGAATCCGAACGGATGCCCGGATAGCGGAATAGGTCCCAAGTGCCGCCGATGCGCGCACGTTGTTCGAGGATGACGTAGCTTTTGCGCGGGCAGAGTTTCTGTAAGTGATGGGCTGCGTCGATGCCGGACAGGCCAGCACCCATGATCAGCACGTCGAAATGTTCGATCGCCATCGGCCGCTCCGAATTGATGTGTTAGACGAAGATAGCACATCTATTGGCGCCGCCTACGGAGGACTCAGGCGAGTATTTCTTCACGCTCATGTGCGTTGGCTTCCGCAGGGGAATCGTCCTTTCGAGGTTTTCGACTTTCGGGAGCGGTGTTTGTTGGATGGATTTGAGCATGTCGAGAAGCTCAAGGTAGTTCTGGTGATCGTTGCGGGCTTTGAGAACGTCCGGGGGCCGGGGCAGGAGTGCAGCCCTTGCCGAGGGGCGGGGGCGGGTGCAACGTCATCGCAGATCTCAATAGAGGTCGCGAAGGCCGATTGCCAATCGGCCTGCAGGTTGGCAACGTTGGTAACCTGCCCCACACGGCGTGCTACTATCCGGGAGATGGCAAAAATCACTCCTATCAGCAACGGACCGATCCGCATCGAAGGCGAGTTCACGATTCAGGATCAGCAAGGCAATGAGTTTGGCCTGGCGGGCCGCACGGTGATCTCACTGTGCCGCTGCGGGCAGTCCGCGAACAAGCCGTTTTGCGACGGCGCCCATGCCCGCACCGGTTTCCAGGATACGTGCGTGGCGCGCGAGTTGCCGCCGCCGAAGCCGAAGCCGCTATAGTTCTTGTACCCCGATGTATGATCGGGGTATGCGACTCCTCTTATTTGCAACACTGACTTTGAGCGCATACGGGCAGAAGCTGTTTCCGCCGGAGAAGCTGTTTCCGCCGGACATTGTTTCGCCAGAGGCGCTGGCCCGGCGCGATCCGCTGAAGATCGATGCGCAACATTACCGTCTGGATTTCGAAAACGAGCACGTGCGCGCCATCCGGCTGACGCTAAAAGCCGACGAGGCCGTGCCGATGCACGACGACGTGGATGCGCTGGCTGTGTGCATCCAGGAGTGCCACCTGCGCTTCACCTGGCCTGATGGGCACATTCAAGACGTGCACATGGAAAGCGGCGAAACCCGCTGGCTGTATGGCGATACACACTCCGCCAGAAACCTGAACACGAACCCGATGGAGATGCTGTTTATCGAGGTGAAGGCCGCGAGTAAAGATCGATAATCCGCTCGATGGCACGGCGGCAGACGGCGCAGAAGCCCACTTCGTCGCGCGTGAACATAATGCAATCCGCCTGCGGCCGGTAGTAGCCGCGCCCTTCGTACATGGCTCCTTCGAAGGCCCCCACGGCGTGCCCGTGCGGGCCCGAGGCGAGCAACGCTGTGGTCTTTGCGCCCTCCTCGCGGAACAGCGCTTCCATTTCCTGTTCGGGCCGGTGTGCGGCGCGAATCTGCCGGCGGCGGGCCTGAATCTCCTTTTCGAGGGATTCAAACTGTTCTTTGGGCCAGGGGGTCGGCAGCGGCGTGCCCGCGGCGATCAATTCGCTCCACTTGACGGCGTGCGGATCGGCGGTGGCGTTCGGCTCCCACGGTTCCGGCCGCGCGGCGGACGCTTCATACGCCACATCCGAGGTGTAGTATTCGTCCGCCAGGCCTGCGAAGTGATGGCCGAATTCATGCACGAAGACGTACGGCGTAAAAGCGTTGTCCGCCGAGACCGTGGCGTACAGGTTGAAGATGCCGCCGCCGCCGTACTTGCGGTCGTTCACCACGATTTCGATGAACTCATAAGGGGCGGCCGAGGCGGCTTCGCGCATGCGCTTGTTGTCGAACGCCAGCACGTAACGCTCGGAGCCGAAGGCGTCGTAAGTGGCGCGCAGCGGCGACCGGCGATAGACGCTATCGGAAGGGCGGGAGACGCCGCTTTCGTCCGCCGGAGTATCGACGGCCCACACGTTGAAATCGGTGCGGCGTTCCTTGAAGGGTGAGGCGGCGAAGAGCAGATCGGCCATGCGGTGCGCGTCCTTGTGCCACTTTTCCATCTCGGCGGCGGTGTAGCCATCGCCCATTAGCAGCAGGTCGACTTTGTCGCGCGGCTCGCCATTTTGCATGACCGCCCAGACCTTGACGTTGGCAGGCGGAGGGGAGCGGTCGATGGCCGGGTCGGCCGGGTCGACGATCACGGACCAGAATTCCTGAAACGCATTCCGCCGGTCGCGTTTTTTGACGACGACCTGCGCGGGGGCCGTGGGCGCGGGAAAGCGCAGCGACTCGTGAAACTGGCGGCGGACTTCGGCGGCTTCCGGCGTTTCCTGCCACTCTCCGAAGACGCTGGCGAACCCGCGCGAATACAGCACGCGGTTGGTCTTACGGTCGAGCACTTCGAAGAAATACTTGCCCAGGTTGGTGTCATCTACGGCGCGATCCAGGCGGCCGGGCCAGGGACCTTCGAGCACGAGGGCGTCGAGCGAGATCTGCTCTTCGGTGGCGGTGCCGCCGTGGAAACAATCCAGGCGCATGGTTCGGGGATCGGCCGCCGGGAGGGTTGAGAGGGCCATGAGGAACAAGATTGGAAATCGCAAGCGTTAAGTAGTGTAACGCAGGGCGCGCCAAGAGCGGGACTGAGAGTCCCGCGCAGGCCGGGGGCCTGCCCCACTTTTATGCGGAGATTGACACTGCTATCGCGCATGTGTTAACTGTAGTTAAGCTTTAGCAAGACACTATGCTTAGCGCCGCAAAACCCGGTGCCCGCTCCCTCGCCGACGTGCATTCCAGCGTGGGCACTGCCGACATGCCAGTCTGGCGGCGCCTGTTCGCTTTTGCCGGTCCAGCTTACCTGGTCAGCGTAGGCTACATGGACCCTGGCAACTGGGCGACCGACCTGGAGGGTGGCGCGCGATTCGGCTATACGCTGATCTGGGTGCTGGTGATGTCCAACCTCATGGCCATCCTGCTGCAAACCCTGAGCGCGCGCCTGGGCATCGTATCGGGCCGCGACCTGGCGCAAGCCTGCCGCGAGACGTACCCGCGGCCCATCACCATCGCGCTTTGGGTGCTGTGCGAGATCGCCATCGCCGCCTGCGATCTGGCCGAGGTGCTGGGCGCGGCCATCGCGCTGAACCTGCTGTTCCACATTCCGCTGCTGATCGGGGTGCTGCTCACGGCGGCCGATACGCTGCTGCTGTTGTGGTTCCAGGGCCTCGGCATCCGCTACGTGGAAGCGTTTATTCTGGCGCTCATCGCGGTGATGGCGACCTGCTTTTGCATCGAGATCGTGCTGGCCAAGCCGGTGGCCTCGCAGGTGTTCCTGGGCCTGATTCCGCGCATCAACGGGCAGACGCTGTATGTCGCCATCGGCATGCTGGGCGCCACGGTGATGCCGCACAATCTCTATCTGCATTCGGCGCTGGTGCAGACGCGGCAGATCGGCCACAGCGAGGCCGGCAAGCGCCGCGCGTGCCGCTATAATCTGGTCGATTCGGTGGTGGCGCTGAATGCCGCGCTCCTCGTGAACCTGGCCATCCTGATCCTGGCCGCGGCGGTCTTCTTCCGGCATGGCAGGGTGGTCACCGAAATACAGCAGGCGCACGAGCTGCTGGTCCCGCTGCTGGGTACGGCCTTCGCGGGCATCCTGTTCGCGGTGGCGCTACTGTGTTCCGGACAATCCTCCACGCTCACCGGCACGCTGGCCGGCCAGATCGTGATGGAAGGCTTCTTGAACATCCGCATGCGCCCGTGGCTGCGGCGGCTGATTACGCGCACGATCGCAATCATCCCGGCGGCGCTGGTCATTTATATTTCGGGCGACAAAGGCACCTACCAACTGCTGATTCTCAGCCAGGTGATTCTGAGCATGCAGTTGCCGTTCGCGGTGATTCCGCTGGTTCACTTCACCAGCGACCGCCGCCGTATGGGCGCGTTCGCCAACAAGCTGTGGGTGCAATGGCTGTCGTGGGCGGCGGCCGTGCTGATCCTGGGGCTGAACATCTGGCTGCTGACGGATGGGCTGGGTCAACTGCTGGGCTCGGCGGGCAGCCGACCCATCGTGTGGTTCCCGCTGGTCGTGGTAGGCACGGGTGTGACGGGCCTGTTGGTCTGGATTTCGTTTGAGCCGCTGATCGCGCATTGGGCGCGGCACGGATTTGGCCGGGCTTCGCTGACCATACCAGAACCGGCAGCGGAGCCGCCCGTGGCGCTCGAATACCACCGGATTCTGGTGCCGCTGGATCACACCGAACTGGACCGCAAGGCTCTCAGCCACGCGGCGGCCATGGCCAAAATGCACGGCGCCAAGCTATACCTGCTGCACGTGGAGGAGGGCGTCACCAGCAGCGTGTATGGGCCGCTATCGTCGACCGCCGAAGTCGAAGCCGGGGAGCACTACCTGGAGCGCATTGCCGAGACGCTGCGCGCCGATGGAATTGAAGTGGAGACCGCCATTGTGCATGCGCCGAGGCCCGGCAGCCAGATCGTGCAGTATGCCCTGGAGATTCAGCCCGACCTCATTGTTATGGGGGCCCACGGCCATCGCCGGCTGAAAGATCTGGTATTCGGCAATACTATTACTCCAGTGCGCCATGAGCTGCGGGTGCCTTTGCTGATTGTCAGGAAATAGGGACAGGCGGGGCTTAAGCCCCGCGCGGGATAAATCCCGCCCTCCAGGACTACAAGAATTAGCGGTAGGCGAAGAGCATGGCGTAGACGATCAGCCCGATCATGATCAGGCCTAAGGTGAGCGCGGCGAAACCGAAGCGCCGCCAGAGTTTCACCGCCAGCGCTTCCGGCTCGGGCATCAAGAGGTGTTCCAGTTCGCCGCTTTCGACCAGTTGCCGGTATTCCCGCGGGCGATCGCGTTTGAACTCTTCGAGCGGCGTGCCGCCGGTGAAGATGACCGTATCCATGGGGAACTTCTCCGGGCGGAAGTGGGTGTTGAAGAAGTGCACCACGAAAATGAAGCTCACCGCCAGCAGGGCTTCATCACTGTGGATGGTGGTGGCCACGTTGACCATCCATCCCGGCATGACGCGGGTGAAGATCTCCGGGAACCAGAGTAGCAATCCCGTGCCGCCGATCACGGCCACGCCCCAGAATACGGCGAAGTAGTCGAACTTCTCCCAATACGTCCAGCGGCCGAACTCGGGGCGCGGGCCGCGGCCCAGGAACCATTTCATGGACCCCCAGAATTCGCGCCAGTCGCGGCGGTTGAACAACATGCTCTCCGGGCCGGTCAGGAACTGCCGCCAGGTCTTGCCGGACCGCCGCTGCTGCCGCGCCATGTCGTAGAGGTGCAGCCCGAAATAGGTGAAGGTCAGCACGGCGCAGAAGCGGTGGATCAGTCCGGCAGCCTCGAAGCCGCCCAACAGGTGCGCCAGCAGCTTGGCCCAGGCGGCATAGGAGAACTTCAGAATCATTCCCGTCAGCGCCAGCCCCAGAAAGCTGGAGATCACCATCAGGTGCAGATTGCGCTGGAAGGTCTGGAAGCGCCGTACGTAGACGCGGCTGTCCGGTTCGCCGGCGGCGATCTCCCGGCGGTACTTCAGCGAGCGCGGCAGCCACATCAACGTGTGGGCTCCGGAGATCACAAGGGTGCCCACCAGCAGCGTGGTCATGCCCCAGAATGTCACGAACAGGAACGGGTATTTTTTGGGATCGTGGTGCGTGGCGTGGGTGAGGTACCCGGCGAACTGGCGATGCGATCCGGTGTGGCATTGCCCGCATGTTTTGACGATGTTATTGCGGCTCAGATGGGAGCGCGGGTTGTTGACCGGCAGGATGTCGTGCGCGCCGTGGCAATCGTAGCACTTGGCGGTCTTCAGGTAGCCCAACTTGGAAACCTTGCCGTGGAACGTCTCGAAATAGCTGGCGGTGATCTCGCGGTGGCAGCGGCCGCACTGATCCATGATATGCAGCCGGAAATCGGAAAGATCGGTGCGCTCGATGCTGTGCGCGGAATGGCAGTCGGCGCACACCGGCAGTTCTTTGTTGGTGTGGGTCACTTCGGTGGAGTGGACGCTGGCGGTAAACAGCTCGTAGATGCCGCGATGGCACTGCGCGCAGGTACGGGCGATGTTGGCGCGGTTGACGCTGGAGCGCGGGTCGGAGGCGGGCAGTTCGTGATGCGCGGTATGGCAGTCGGCGCAATCCGCCGTCACGGTGAGCCCGCTTTCCATCAGCCCCTTTCCGTGAATGCTCTCCAGGTAGTTTTCGACCACGTTGTGCTGCGTCCCGGTGTAGCGCAGGGCGGCCTTCTGGCCGGTGCGGTGGCACTTGCCGCACAGCGCCGGCACGTTGCGCGAGAACGTCGGCGAGGCGGAGTCTTTCTTTCCCAGAACGCCATGCGAGCCGTGGCATTCCTGGCAGCCGGGGGCATCGGGGCTCCCCTGCGCCGCCAATTTGCCGTGGGTGCTTTCGCGGTACTGGGTCATTACTTCCGCGTGGCAGATGGAGCAGTCCACCTTGTCCGGGATGGTCTTGCAAGGGCGCAGGTCGGAGGGCGTCCCTCCGGTGTGGCACTGGATGCAGGCTGTGCGCGCGTGGCGCGAGTGCTGCAGTTCGGTCTGGTCCACGAACAGCGAAACGGATCGGCCGCCCCGCGTGACTTTCAGGTTGCGGTCGCCGTGGCAGCGCTGGCAGTCGCGGTCCGACATGCCTTGCGGATAGAACACCGCGCGCACCTTATGCGGCTCGTGGCAATCCACGCAGGCGGGAATCAGGTGCGGCTGTTTTTCCCATAACTCGCCACGAATCACCTGGCGATGCACGTCTTCGATCTTGGCGTGACAGCGCATGCACGTGGCGGCGATGTTGGCTTTGGCGATGGAGGAGCGCGGATCGGTGTGGGGCAGCACGAAATGGGCCGTGTGACAACTGGTGCAGACCGCCGTCACAATGAGGCCGCGCTTGAACAGCCCCTCGCCGTGGATGCTGTCCATGTAGTTGCCCAGGATGTTTTCCTGCGGAATATTGTGCGTCAGGCTGACCGGGGTTCCCTCACGATGGCAGCCGCCGCACAGTCGCGGAATCTCCATGGTGGAAATGGGCGAGTGAGGGCTGGACTTGCGCAGGATGTTGTGGGTGCCGTGACAGTCGCGGCAGGTGGGCGCGAGGCGGTCGCCGCGGGCGGTGGCCCGCCCGTGAAGGCTGGCGGCGTACTGGCTCTGCTCGTCGCTATGGCATCCGGCGCAATCCACGCGCGCCAGTTTTTCGGGGTGGGGGAATTCTTTCTTGGCAAGCTCGGTGTGGCAGGCCGCGCACTCCAGCTCCGCATGCGGGGAGGCGCGCAGAGCGGCGGCATCGATGGGCGGCGGGGTGCCTTTTTCGCGTTTGCCCGCGCGCGGCCCGGTGTCGTGGCAGGCAAGACATTCTTCGGACCCGGGGAGCGGTTTGGGCGGCTGGGCCAGCGCTGCGGCAGCCAGCATCCCTCCCGCGACCAAGCTCAGAAGGCGTGCCGCGTAGCGCGCGTGGAACAGCATGGGTGGTTCGTTTTACAGCATTAAAGACAATAAGATCTTAACAGGGTGATGGATTCTTCGTCAAGGCGTGGATAACTCAGGGCGGCCTTAGAGGCCGCCGCAGGCTGAGAGCCTGCCCCGCATTGAAAGAAGCTAGACGAGGTGCTCCATGAGGGCGGTCAGATAGTCTCGATCGAACGGGCCGGAGTGGTAGGTGCGGGCGTCGAAGAATCGCCAGAGATGGCGCGACTTTTCGATGGTGTAAAACAATAACTGCTCTTCGATGAGGTCTTTGTCCAGCAATTCCTGGTTGAAGCAGCGGACCGCTCCGGCCAGGATGTACGGCACGCGGAAATCCTCCGTGGAGACCAGTTCCGGAGTGGCTTCGAATTTGATTTGCAGGATGCGGCCGCGGGCATTGATCTGGAAAAGATTGATCCCTGCATCCTGAAAGTTTTCCGGCGCATACTTTTCCGGGTCAAACTCCATCTCGATCTCGGCCAGCAACTGGTTCAAATCGCGCACGAAATCGCCGCAGATGCCGTGCAATTCCAGGGCTGCCTCGCGGCGCAGAGAGCCAATCTCGCGCGCCCTGCGGATGCCGGTTTCGTCCTTGCGGGCCAAGGCGTCGAGGCTCTTAGCCAGTCTTTTAAGACGGTCGCTGCCCGGTTGGGCCGGTCCGCCGGCGCCGGCCGTTTTGAAACCCCACTTGGCCTTCACAGTTACCAGGATAGGCGGCCCGCGCCCGGATATCAATGCCTTACAACTGCCGCACAACCAGGCTTACACGCCCCTGAATGACGTCGAGAGGGCGGCGATGCGGGAGGGGGATGGAGCGCCACGCGTCGGCGCAGCGGACCCACAGATAGAAATGCCGCGTGGCCCGCCGCACCATGCCGATGGCGCCTTCTCCGCCCAGGTCCAAAGCGAAGTAGCCTTCTTCATCCGGATCGCTGCGGAGTTGTTCGGAGCGGTCCAGCAAAACCACGCCGGGGCCGTTGAAGATGGGCGGGTGCAGCGGGTCGGGCGCCAAGCGGGCTGCCACGGGGGACCACAGGGGCTCCAAGGCGGCCGCCGGGAATGGATATCGCTCGCTGCCGGCCGCTTGGGGATAGGGATGCTCGCGCCCGATCCAACCGTCCAGCATCGCGACCATGCGGCAATCGCAGGAGTCTTTGTGTTCCTGGCGGGGCGGGGCGGCATCGGCGGTGGTCAGCAGATCCACGAGGTTGATTTGGAGGCGCTGCAGGAGTTGATCGGCCATATCCGGGGACAGAAGCCGGGTTCCTTTCAACACGTTATGGATATGCGGTTGCGAGATCCCGGTAATGCGGGCCAAGCCGCGTTCGCTGAGTTCTCCGTTGCGCACTCGGGCTCGGACATGGGAGACGAGCCGCATCTGGAGAAGCCGGAAGTCCACTGGACGAAGCCCCCACTCTATTTCTACCAGAAATAGATACAGCATAAAACCGCATTATTGCGAATAGTCCGTATAGTACTGCGATTTCTTTTATGGATACATTAAGCATAGTTTAACCTAATATATGAGAACCACATACGCAATAGTAGCGGATTATTACCCGATATATTCCCAATCAATGCCTCGGAATTCACTTGACGATTTCCAGCCCGGCCGATAAATTTGATACAAGTTTTCAGTTGAGGCTGCCCACACGATGGAGGGTCGCCGAGAGGACGTTTCAAATTGATGAATTGGGATCGATCACAAACAATTGCGCTCGCAAAGACAACCTGTGCGCACTGCCATGGTTATGGATTGCGCCCGGGACGTAACGACCGGGAGGTTCCCTGCAACTGTGTCTTTCGGGCTATATTTCGCGTCTGCTACCTGCGCTTTCGAGACTGCACCAACAGGGACCGGCACCTGAGCCGGGTGCGGCTCGAATTCTGCAATGGCAAGGACAACCGCTTGACCTATGGCCGCAAAGTGGAAGAGTACATCGCCGATTTCTGCCTGGTGAGCCGCAATGCGCTGACCCCCTTGGAGTACGACATTTTCCGTTTCCATTACCTGTTAGGCGCGGACTGGAAGCTGTGCTGTTGGCGGCTTGCAATCGACCGCGGGACATTCTTTCACATTATTTACAAGATCGAACAAAACTTGGGTCGAGTTTTCCGGGAATTAGAGCCTCATAGTTTGTTTCCTTTAGATGAATACTTCGGCGGCACGATGAGCAACGATCGCCCTTACCAAACCGTGGCGATAGTGCCTAAGCGTGCGCCAGCCAGGGTGCTGCGTCCCCCCGTGCGACTCTCGGCTGCGTGATGCGCGGCCGGCTGTTTCGGGCGGGCCCAACTGGGATTGTGCATTTGGGTCCGCCTGCTTTCCTTCCGTGGTACAATCCGGCCTTCAACCAGATGGATCCGCTTACGCATTCAGCTACCGGTCTGTTTCTAGGCCGCGCGGGGTTAAACCGCTTTTCGCCACAGGCGCCCTGGATTCTGGTGCTGGCGGCCAACTCCCCGGATATCGATATCGTGACGCTGGCCGGGGGGCAGCTCAACTATCTCAACTACCACCGCCACCTGACGCATTCGCTGGCAGCCTGGCCGTTGATGGCGCTGCTGCCGGTGTTGGCGGTGCGGCTGTTCGCGCGCAAACCGTTCCGGTGGCTGGGGGCGTACGCGATCTCGCTGGCGGCGGTGGCGTCGCATCTGCTGCTCGACTACACCAACGTCTATGGCATTCGGTTGCTGCTGCCATTCTCGGGCCGATGGTTCCGTCTGGACTTCACCTCGGTGGTGGACCTGTGGATTTGGGCGGTGCTGCTGGTGGGGTTGGCGGGGCCGGCGATGGCGCGGCTGGTGAATGCGGAAATTGGCTCGCGCACGAGGAGCTCCGGCCGCGGATTTGCCATTTTTGCGCTGCTGTTTCTGGCGCTGTACAATATCGGACGCGGAGCGCTGCACGCGCGCGCGGCAGCCATTCTGGATTCCCGCATGTACGCCGGTGCGCAGCCGCAGCGTGTGGCGGCGCTGCCCGGACCGGTGAATCCGCTGGCGTGGCGCGGATTGGTGGAAACGAGCGAGTTTTATCGTGTCGTTAACTTCAGCTTGCTGGAAGAATTCGATCCATCGCGCGGCGCTATTTACTATAAGGCCGAGCCCGGCGCGGTCATCCGAGCAGCCAATAATTCACCGGAGTTTCGCGATTTTTTCAAATTCTCGCAGTTCCCACTGGAGCGAACTATGCCGCTGGCCGTACCGGAAGGGGCTACCCGCGTGGAGGCCATAGACATGCGCTTTGGCACGCCGGCACAGCCCGGCTTTGTGGCGACGGCGGAGGTAAATAGCCGGCAGCAGGTCATCCGTTCGTGGTTCACGTTCGGCGCGGCGCGGCCGCGGTGACGCTTATCCGCCGGGGGAATCGTGCGCGCCGGTGCCGGCTTCGTCCTCGATTTTGGTGCCGCGGTAATCGATACGCTGGGGCACGGTAGCCTGCATGTTCACCTGGTCCTCGGTGGCGCCCCAGCGGGAGGTTTCCACTCCGGGGCGTATCCGGGCGGAGGCTGTGAGGGGGTGAGCGGCGTCTTCCAGAATTCGCTGCAGCACGCTGTCGAGCGGCGCCGCCAGCGACTCCAGATCCGCGCGGCCCAGAACGCGGCAGTATCCGGAAGGCGTGAGGGCTTGCAACATGACGCCGTCACCTTCCGGCCAGGCGGCCACGCGGCAAGGCAAAAAACCGGCGAAGCGGATGTCGGCGGCTAACAGGGACGCATACAGCTTGGGATGATAGAGGGTGAAAACAAGAGCCTCCCGCGGGCCGCCCCCCGCCTCTACGTGATGCGGTTGCCCCAGGTGGCTGACCACCGTCACGTTGGCATTGTGGCGATGGGCGACGGTTTTCAGGACCGCTTCGATGTCGTCCAGTTTGACGGTGGACCGGATTTCGAGCATTGGCATCCTCCCGCGTTCATCATACTACAAAATACCAGGAGATCCGAAAATGCCCGCGCGCTTCGCTCGCGTAGGCCGATTAGCAATCGGCCTGCAGGTTGCCAACCTGCCCCACAGTGACAGTGACCGGGACCTGCTCGACGATCTCGATGCCAAAGCCTTCCAGGGCCACGATCTTGCGCGGATGGTTGGTCAGCAGGCGGATGGTGTGCAATCCCAGATCGGAAAGAATCTGCGCGCCGATGCCGCTTTCGTGCTGCAACTGCAGTTGGCCGGCGGCGCCGGTATAGTGCATGAAATCGCGGCTGTGCGAAACCAGGCGATCCAACCCGGCCGGAGTTTTCTGCGTATGGAACCCCGGTCCGGTCTGATGCAGGTAAACCAGCACGCCCAAATCCTCCGCGGCGATGCGCTCGAGGGAACCGCGGATGAGCTTCTGGCAATCGCAGTGCGTGGAACCGAAGACATCCCCGTAGACGCAGTGGGAGTGCATGCGCACCAGCACGCGTTCGGCGCCCGCCACCTCGCCCCGGATGAGCGCCATGTGCATTTCCGGCGAGATGTCGCTGGTATAAGCGTAAGTGCGGAAGGAGCCGAATTCCGTGTCGATGCAGCCTTCCCCAACGCGCCGGATGTAGCGTTCGTGTTGCAGGCGGTAGCGGATCAGGTCGGCCACCGAAATCATCTTGAGGCTGTGCCGCCGGCAGAATTCGACGAGTTGGGGCACGCGCGCCATGGTGCCATCGTCGTTCATAATTTCGCAGATGACGCCGGCGGGCGTGAGACCCGCGAGGCGCGCCAGATCCACGGAGGCTTCGGTCTGGCCGGCGCGCACCAGGACGCCGCCTTCGCGCGCGCGCAGCGGGAAGACGTGGCCGGGCCGCGCCAGATCGCCCGGGCGGCAATCCGGCCGGATCGCCGTCAGGATGGTGCAGGTGCGGTCGGCGGCGGAAATGCCGGTGGTGGTGCCTTCGCCTGCATCGATCGATTCGCAGAATGCCGTGCCGAAGTTGGAAGTGTTGAGCGGTGACATCAACGGCAGGCGCAGCGCGTCGCATGTCTCCGGCGTGAGCGCCAGGCAGATCAGGCCGCGGCCATGGGTAGCCATGAAATTGACAACTTCGGGGGTGATCTTTTCGGCCGCGATGGTGAGGTCGCCTTCGTTTTCCCGGTCTTCGTCGTCTACCACCACCACAATGCGGCCGGAGCGGATTTCGTCGATGGCCTGGGGGATGGACACGATGGGCATACCTTTATTATGGCCCCGGATTTGAGCGGTTGAGAGCAGGGCTGGATTTAGCGTAATATCGACAGAGCGAGGAACCGTGAAATTACTTTTGAAATTCAATCTGATCTTTGTAGTGGTATTCGGCGCCGGTCTGGCGGTGTCGGGATACGTGGCCAACGAATTCCTGCAACGGAACGCCCGCGCGCAGGTGACCCAGCAGACGCGGCTGATGATGGAGACGGCGATGGCCGCGCGAACGTATACCACCTCCCAAATCAAGCCGCTGCTGGTGACGCAGCAAGCGCACCAGATGAGCTTTCTGCCGCAGACCGTGCCGGCCTTCGCCGCCACGGAGACTTTTGGGTACCTGCAAGGACAGTATTCCGACTACTCCTACAAAGAAGCCACCCTGAACCCGACCAATCTCCGGGACCGCGCGGTGGATTGGGAGGCGGACGTGATCAACACGTTTCGCAACCACAAGGACCAGAAGGAGGTGGTGAGCGAGAGAGACACCCCTACCGGCCGGGTGATGTTCCTGGCGCGTCCCATGCGCGCCGCTCCGCCGTGCCTGGAGTGTCACGACGTTCCCAGAATCGCGCCCGCGGCCATGATCAGACGGTACGGCAGGGATCACGGTTTCGGGTGGAAGCCGAACGAAGTTGTGGCAGCGCAAATCGTATCGGTGCCGATGGCCGTTTCGTTGAAGCTGGCCCACGAAGGATTCCAGGATTTCATGCTATCGGTGGGCGGGGTGTTCCTGATCACGCTGGCGCTATTGAACGCGGTGTTGTTCCTGACCGTGATTCGGCCCATCCGGCAGCTTTCGGCGGCGGCCGACCGTATCAGTCTGGGCAAAGTGGAAGACTGTCCGGAGTTGCAGGTTAAGGGCAGCGACGAGGTCTCCATGCTGGCGGCTTCGTTTAACCGGCTGCGGCGCAGCCTGGTGACAGCGCTGGGAATGATCGAACCATGATCGGTTCCCGCGTCGGGGAACTTTACTTGGGCACGGATTGCAGGAACTTCGCGCGGTCCTTTTCCGACGCGATGTGGGTCACCAGGGCATCGTAGAGCTGCTGGCGGGAGGCGACCCGCTTGGAGGTGCGGTCCACCAGGACACCCGCAATCGGGCCAAGGTGGCGTGCCAGCGACTGTGTCACCTTTTCGAGGTAATCGGGATCCCAGATCATAGGCTGATGAGTGTCCGCCGGGCTGACAGCCGGGCTGACGCGCATCGGGGGCGAGGCCCGTTCGCCGCCAGCGGCCCGGACCAGATCCAACACAGCGGTGCGCAGGTTGGTGAACTCGGGATCATGCTCATCGCCGTGCCAAGTACAGAGGTCGGCGGACTCAATCCGCCCGAAGCCGAACGGCGGCTCAACCTTTTCTATCAGCACTGGGATCAAGCAGCCCCGCCGGGCGCCGCGGTCGGCTTCTTCGCGCACCCAGCGCGATACGACCGAGTTGCTGGACCACAGGACCAGGACGCAGTCCGCGGCTTCGAGCGAGCGGCCAATGACGTTGTCCCAGGTCTGACCGGGAGGGATGTGACGGTCCCACCAAACGGAGAACCCGGCGCGCTGGAGAGAGTCGGACAGAATCTTTGCCACCTCCGCGTCTTTCTTGGCGTAACTGATGAACACGTTACTCATCGAATTTACCGCGGCACGGATTGCAGGAACTTGGCCCGGTCCTTTTCCGACGGAATGTGGGTCACCAGGACATCGTAGAGCTGCTGCCGCGAGGCGACCCGCTTACAGGTGCGGTCCACCAGGACGCTGGCAACCGGGCCGATATGCCGCGCCAGCGATTGTTTTACTTTTTCGAGGTAATCGGGATCCCAGGTTACGGGCTGGGGTGTCTCGACCGGAAGCGGCGTAAGGGGCGACGGACGCGGGCCGGACTCCGGGTCCGCGGAATGGGATTGACACGCTTTGAGGAAGACCTCCCGCTCTCGCAGGTCGGGAATATGTCCCGCCAAATCCCGGACCAACGCGGCTCGCGACGCGGTACGGGACGCGGCCTGCGCGACGAGCCTCGGTGTGATAGGCCCAAGGTATTGAAGCAGCTTGGCCTGAATGGCGGTGAGATCGTCCTCTGTTGCGGCAGGCGGGGGCGCGGGCGTCGGCAGGTTGGTCCGCAGCGTCTCCGTGATCGCGGCCGGCCTGGGACCCGCCGGACCCAGCGCAGCGCTGAACTCCTCGGCGGTTTGAAAGCGTTGCGCGGGATCTTTGGCCAAGGCGCGCAGGATCGCTTGGGAAAGCTCCGGCGCGATCCGGGCGGCGATTTGTGCGGGAGGGACGGGCGTGGATTCGAGGTGGCCCCTCATGATTTCGTATTCATTCGCGCCTTCAAACGGCCGGCGGCCGGTAAGCACCTCGTACAGCGTGACCCCCACCGAGTATAGATCCGAGCGCCGATCCACAGGCAGGGCCTGGATCTGCTCCGGCGACATGTAGTAGAGCGAGCCGAGCAGCGTACCGGTAGCGGTGACGCGCGGCGCCGCGCTGGAGCGGGCGATGCCGAAATCGGTGACCTTCACCACGCCGTCGTTCCTAACAATGATGTTGGCGGGCTTGATGTCGCGATGGATGACGCCGTGGCGATGGGCGTAGGCCAGCGCCGCCAGCACCTGGAGGATGGCGTCGACACCGGCGGCGGGATCGAGCGGGCCGCCTTGTATGGCTGCAGCGAGGCTGCGCCCTTCGACAAGTTCCATGACCATGAGATAAGAATCGCCATGGCGCAGGGCAGTGTGCAGGCTGGCGATATTGGGGTGAACCATGCTGGCGTGGACTTTGATTTCGCGCAGGAAGCGGTCGCCCATGCCGGCGTCGGCCACCAGATCGGGGCGCAGAACTTTCATGGCGTCGAGACGGTCCGAGATGACGTTTCGCACGCGAAACACCTTTCCCATTCCGCCGGCGCCGAGTTCGCCGAGGATCTCGTAGTCGCCGATGGTTTGGCCGATCTGCAGGTTCATTGGGTAGATTTCAATGATAGCTGGAATTTGCGGAAGAGGGGCGGCCTGAGAGGCCGCTGCAGGCTGAGAGCCTGCCCCACTAAAGACGATGCAGGATGGTTTCGGCTGCTTGGACACCTCGGAATTGGGCTTCTTCGAAGATCGAGAAGCCGCTTACGTCGGAGTTCGCGAATAGCAGTCTGCCCTGGCGGCGCGCGAGGTCTCGCCGCTGCGGATCGAAGATGGATCCCACCACCGGCCGGGCCATGGCGTGTCCCATGCGCATGATATCGATGCGCGACACGCAACTGCGGATATCGGGATGGACACGCCCCAGGTCGCGCAGGATGGCTTCGCTCCAATAGCGCCAATCCTTTTCGAGGAGCAGCGCGCGATTGGCGGCCGGCGATCCCTCGGCCAGCGCCCAGTAGAACGTCCACACGGTGCGGTCCACTTGCGAGCGCAGCGTCTGGTGGGTGGCGTCCACATAGCCCAGCGTGGGCGAGTGCGCCACCACGTTGTCCCAAGCGCGTTCCAGCGTTCCCGCACCGCGCGGCGGCCGGTCGACGGTCAAGTTGGCCGTAAGCCATGGCGAGTATTCGAACTTTTCGAGCGGGCCGAAGTCCTGGATCAAATAGGGTGCTAGAAATGTGGGCGCCGCATAGATGACCGCGTCCGTTACGTAACGGACGCTATCGGTAAGTACGAGATAGCGGGTACCGTGGAGCTCGATGCGCCGCACCAGTTGGCCGGTGCGCACAAACGATCCCACGCGCTGCAATAACTGCCGGGTGATCCAGCCGTTGCCCTCCGGCCAGGTGAGCGGGCCTTTCTCTTCCGGCGCGCGCGACGCGAAGTAATGCACGCCGGCCCAGGCGGAGGTATCGGCGGCCATCGCGCCGTAATCGTCGCGGCAGCAATAGTTCATGTACCACAGGACCAGCGGCGAATCGATGCTATGTTGCCGAAGCCAGTCCGCGAAGGACAGCCGGTCCAGATCCCGTGGGCAGCGGCTGAGGCCGAGTTCCATGGGGATGCTGAAGCCCCCGCTCGAGCGAGACGCGGCGAACAAATCTTCAAGCCGCTGGAATTGTTCGCGATCCTTGCGGCTGAGCCCGATGGCCGGCTCGATGCCTTCCTGCCATTTGCCATACAGGAACAGCCGCTCTTGGGGGCTGAAGCACAGGAAGCGATCGTTCCACACGCCGTCGCGCCACACTCCCAACTCCTCGAAGAGTTCGCGGACGTAGAGGGCTTGCGGTCCGGGCACGGGCACATAATGCGCGGCCCAGGGATAGGCGCTGACTTCGTTCTCACCCGAGCGCGCGTTGCCACCGGCCTGATCGTTCATCTCCAGCAGGACGAAGTCGCGAAACCCGCGCTTTTCGAGACGCCACGCGGCGCTCAGTCCGGCGATGCCGCCTCCGACGATCACCAGCGGGATGCGCTCCTCGCGCGGCGCGGCGGAGGTGGGCGCGCGGTCGCGGATGCGGTGGCCGGCGACGAAGGCGTCATTGACGAACGAACCTGCCAGGGGGCGTTCGCCTTTGGCGGTCATCCCAGCCAGAGCCGCCGAGACGCCCGCGACGAACTGGCGACGCGTCGCCGTCAATGGCTGATATCCTTCCAATCTTTATCGTAGGCGCGCACCAGCACCTGGTCGTTCAGGGTATTGGGCGGCATGGGGATGGGCGCCATATCGGGCGGGAACTGGAACAGGGCCGGCAGCGTCGCCACGCTCAGGAAGCGCAGGCCCGACGGCAGGCTTTTGGGCATGCTGTAATCCCTGTGGGACGCGAGGATGAATCCCCATTCGCCGAACGAGGGGACGTAGACGTGGTACGGATACGTCCGCAGTCCCGCCTGGCGAAGCGTAGTTTCGATGCACCAGTAGGAATCGCGCGCAAACATGGGCGACGTGCTTTGCACCACGAGTAGACCCTGCACGCTCAGGTGTCGGGCCGCGGCGCGATAGAACGCCGTGGTATAGAGTTTGCCTAGCGCGTAGTTGGTGGGGTCGGGAAAATCCACCACGATGAAATCGAAACTGCTTGGGTCGGAATCGATCCACGGGAAGGCGTCGGCGTTTATTACGTGCACTTTGGGGGAGAGGAAGCTGCGCTGGTTGAGCGCGGTCAGCATGGGGTTGGAGGAGAACAGGCGGGGCATCTCCGGATCGAGATCCACCAGGGTGGCGCTTTCGATTTGGGGGTACTTGAGGATCTCGCGCAGCGCCAGCCCGTCGCCGCCGCCCAGCACCAGAACGCGCCGCGGAGCGGGAATCGCGGAAAGGCCGGGATGCACCAGCGATTCGTGATAGCGATATTCGTCGCGCGAGCTGAATTGCAGGTGACTGTTGAGGAAGAGGCGCAGATCGTCCTTAAAGCGCGTCAGCACGATGTGCTGGTAGCGCGTATCGCGGGCGAAGATGATCTCGTCGGCATAGATGTTGTCTTCGGCGACAGCAGTGATGCGCTTGGCTTCGAGCAGGCCGCCGAGCAGAATCGCCAGCACTATCGCGGAGACGCCGCGCAGCAACCGCCGGGCCCCCAACTGGTCCGCGAACAGATAGGTGCTCCACAGCGCCACTCCGCCGTTGACGATGCCGAACAGCATCGCGGAGCGCACCAGGCCCAGGTGCGGGACAAGGATGATGGGAAACAGCAGCGAGGCGGCCAGCGCGCCGATGTAGTCGAAGGTGAGCACATGCGCCACGGCATCGCGGAAATCGAAGTGGCCGCGCACGATGCGCATCAGGAGGGGAATTTCCAGGCCTACCAGAATGCCGATCACTGTGACTATGAAATACATCAGGAAGGCGAAGGCCTGGGTGTAGGCGAAGGCTAGAAACAGGAGGGCCGAGGAGAAGCCTCCGATCAGGCCGATCATCAGCTCGATCCAGATGAAGCGGTGGACGAGGCCGCGATGAATGTAGCGCGACAGGGCGCTGCCGATTCCCATGGAGAAGAGGTAGCAGCCGATGATGGTGGAGAATTGGAAGACGCTGTCGCCGACCAGGTAACTGGCCAGGGTTCCCGCGACGAGTTCGTAAATCAGCCCGCAGGCGGAGATCAGGAAGACGGATATGAAAAGGACTAACGCCACTATTTTAGTGGCGGGGCTAAAGCCCCGCGCGGGCTGAAGCCCGCCCTCCAAGGTCCTAGTGGATGGCCGCGGCGATGATCAGGCAGAGACCGAGGGAGAGCGCGCCGATCAGAATCGCCAGGGCGGTGTTGTGCTGGTGAACGACTTCGTTCCAGAGATGGTAAGGCGTCAGCTTGTCCAGAACGAAAAAGGCAACCACGAAGATTAGAATGCCGACAAAGGCAAACACCAGCGCGTTGACAATATTGGGGAACGTCACGATAGGCATTTCACTTACCTCCTGTGTAGTGGTGATAACTGCTGTAGATCGCGCGATAGGAGCCGGGATTGTCCCGAATGGACCCCGGCACGTTCTTGACTTCGTTGACCGATGTAAAGCTCCAGCCGCGGTAGGTGCCGGCCCCGAGGAGCAACACCACCGCGATTCCGTAAATCAGATACACCCGGTTCCAGATCATTCGCCGCCTCCGACAGACTTCATGGGATGGTCGCTTTCCGCCCAGCGCATCTGCTCGAAATTGTAAGTGCGCCAGGAAATCAATAAGGCGGGCAGCAAGATGGCGGCCAACGCAAGAAAATACACGCCCAACACCGGCACATCGCGCGTCACCGTCACGGTGTAGCCAATGATTCCTAAACTCGAGTCCGATTCCGGCTCGATGCGCAGGTAGTAGCGGCCGGGCGGTATGGACGGCAGTGTGACCCGATCGTGCTGGCTGCCTTCCTGCCAGTTGCCGTCGGAGTCGACGCCGCTATAATAGGTCACTTCCCGCCCGAAATCGTAAGCCTGCCCAGTGTCTTCGTCGATCAGGGCGTAGTCCAGATAGATCCACTGGTTGGATACATCCGCGTCCGTCCGGACTTCAACGGAGGAAGTGCGCCCTTTGAGTTCAAATTCCGGGGTGACGAAGGACGCTTCGGTGCTCGATGGCGAAAAGCTGTAGGCCTCCCGAAACACCTGTGCCTGTTGCGAAAAGAGCTGGTTCACGGTGAAAATTACGAAGATCGCCGTAGCGAGGCCCGCGCACGCGAACCAGGTCTGGCCGGCGGAGGCCTTCAACGCGGAAGGTTGATTCTCGTAGACGCCCATGGGGGCGGGCGCAATACCCGGCAGCCCGAATGCTTTCCAGATATCCGCGCCGTGTACGTACTCCCCGAGTGTCCAGGTAGTCTCGCTGCCCGCCGTTTCCGAGGAAAGCACGTAGGGGGGAGCGACGTAGTCGGTGACTTCGACGGCATCGTCCACTCGCACTTGCCAGGGGAATTCGCCGAGCACGAAGGTGGTATGGGCGGTGCATGTCTGGAAATGCTTGTACTTCTTGCCGAGGTACCTGGCCCCAATTCCGTCGGCCTCGGGCAAGGCCGTGGTCACGCTGCAGTCGTTCCAATGGCCATTGTACTCGGTGAGGTAACGAAATCCTTTGTAGGGGTTGAAGAGCAGATATTCGCGCCAGCTATAAGTGAGGCCGTCGGCTTCCATGGAGCGCACCTGGAAACCGATCGCCTCATAAAGCGCGCCGCGCCACTTGCCACGGCTGCCCAGCGGGATCAGCGGGGATTCGCCGCCAGTGGCAGCCTCGAAGCGTTGCAGGATTTTGAGTTGCGGGTCTTTGGCATCCAGGATGGAATTGCAATGACCGCACACGATGGTGACGGCGCGCCCCATGGAGCGCACGGTCAGCGGCGCGCCGCAATTGGGACACGCCAGCGTCTGCACCTGCGGCGGCGTTTCCGGACTCATGACCATCCCTCGAAGGCGCGCAGATTCTTCAGCCGCAGCGCGTCGAAATCGACCATTTTCCCGAGGTAAAGCAGCGGCTCGGCGTCGCTGTAATCGAGCGTCGCGAAGTCGCCGGCCGTCGAGCGCAAGTCGACGAAAGTGGCTCCCTGCTTATCCCAATATTGAAACGGCAGCTCGCCTTCGACGCCGCGATAGCGCGCCTCGGTGATGGCGGTCACCGCAAACGCCGTCTTGTTCCAGGTGAACCGATCGCCGAGGTGCACGGCAGCGAGCGCCGGCAGCGGCCCGGCCTGAAGGGCGAAGGTCACCACGTATTGGCTTTGCGCATCCGACAGCCAGGCGCTGCCGACCGCGCTGCCAGCCGTGTTCAACACGATGTGCCACTCGTTCCAGGAGCCTTCGTCATAGTCGTATATGATGCGCCCAGCGACGGTGAAGGCGCGGTTTTCGTAGACGCCGGAAGTGCCGAGTTGGATCGGCGAGCTATCGGGCGGCAGATCCGAGACGACTCCCACCTTTTCCAGGTTCACGTCCGTGCGAATGAGGATGGACTTGCAATGCGGGCAGGTGGTCTGGACGCTGCTCGACCAGTGGAACAGAATCGGCGCGCCACAGCTTGGGCAAAGCGCGGCAGGCTGGGTCATGCGCCGATCCCCACGGCGATGTAGTCGCGCGTCACGCTGCGGACGCTGACATATTCAGCCCCCAGGTATTCCCGCAACCGGGTCTCGAAATCCCACCGCGGACGTGGGCGGCAGCTAAACAGGTTCAGGCAGATCGAGCCGTGCTCGGGGAAAGTGTGGCACGTCAGGTGCGATTCCGACAGCAGCGCCAGCCCGGTTATACCGCCTGGATTCGGGAATTGGTGCCACAGGATCTCGCCTACTGTATGGAGGCCCAGGTCGCCGATGAGCGCCAGGAACAGCGCGCGCAGTACGGCCAAGTCGCGCAGCCCGCCGGGCGGGCAGCCGTGCGCTTCGACAATCCATTCCACGCCAGCCATGAGAGTGCAAACAGGTACAATCTAGTATACTGAGGTGCGCATGAGCCTGCGTAGTTTTCTCGGCAAACAATTTATCGCCGTCATCCAGTGGAACGAGGATGAAGATGGCGTGCTGGCCTATCGGTATCCGATGCAGGATATGGAGATTGAGACGGGCGGGCAACTGACGGTACGCGAGTCGCAGATGGCCGCGTTCGTCAACGAGGGCCGCATTGCGGATGTGTTCGGGCCGGGCCTGCACACCCTGAACACGCGCAATCTGCCGCTGCTCACGGACCTGATGAACTGGGACAAGGCCTTCGAATCGCCCTTCAAATCGGACGTGTATTTCTTCTCGACGCGGCTGCAGATCGACCAGCGCTGGGGCACCGCGACGCCCATCACGATTCGCGACAAGGAGTACGGCGCGGTGCGGTTGCGCGGATACGGCATTTACACTTACCGCGTTGCGGACCCGCGGGTTTTCTACACCAACGTCAGCGGCACGCGGGACACCTATCGGGTGGCGGATCTGGAGGGGCAACTGCGCGAAACGATTATCGCGCGCATGACCGATACGTTCGCCAACAGCGATGTGCCGTTCCTGGATATGGCGGCCCACCAGGCGACGCTGGCGCAGAAGATCGCCGACCACGCGGGCCCGGCGTTCAAGGCGCTGGGGCTGGAGCTGAACCAGTTGATCGTCGAGAATCTGTCGCTGCCGGACGAACTGCAGAAGATTTTGGACCAGCGCATCGGCATGAACATGGTGGGCGATCTGGGACGTTATGCGCAATTCGAGGCGGCGCAGGCCATCCCGATTGCGGCGGCCA
>OBLW0100000749.1_pt1 | contig 27789 bp, 21 predicted proteins | sample 1520161 | NCBI WGS metagenome assembly OBLW01 (sample SAMEA3539309, study PRJEB22396) | soil metagenome | biome: tundra; feature: field; material: soil | place: USA | collected 2010-05 | depth 0.15 m
CGTCCACGATCATCACCGGTGCTTTGGTTGGGGGGACCAGCACCACCCTGCCGATTCTATCCGGCAGTTATACCGGTTCTTCGCCGTTGCCTTGCGATGTGCCATCGACGGCGCAGGCGTATTCGTTGAACTTCACTTTGGTTCCCACGGGACCGGTGAATTATTTAACGGTGTATCCGACGGGAGAATCCCTGCCGATTGTATCCACGCTGAACGACCCGACTGGGACGGTAGAGGCGAATGCGGCCATCGCACCGGCGGGGGCGGGGGGCAGTATCGAGGCGTATGTAACGCAGACGACGAATCTGGTGGTGGACATCAATGGGTACTTCGCGCCGGTGGGTGCCGGAGCGTTGTCGCTGTATGCGCTGCCGCCGTGCCGGGTGCTGGACACGCGCAATCCTGCAGGGGCGCCGCCATTCGAGGGAACCATCAACGTGAACGTGCTGGGGAGCGGATGCGGGGGAACCGGTGCGGCGGAGGCGTATGTGTTTAATGCCACGGTGGTTCCGGACGGCATGCTGGGGTATTTGACGTTATGGCCGGAAGGAAGCGTGCAACCGCTGGTGTCGACACTGAACGCGTATGCCGGAGACGTAACCAGCAATATGGCCATCGTGCCCACGAACAATACGGAAATCAGCGCCTTTGCCACCAGCAACACATATTTGGTTCTCGACCTGTTCGGCTATTTTGCGCCGTAAGAGCCGGGATCGCCCCTGGACATTCGCCATTTGCATCTTTCGAACATCGAAGCTACTTTACTTCTTCATAAGCGGCCGTCGCCTGCTCATGCGCCTGCATGTGCTAACCTCTAAAAAGTGCGCCAGCGGAATTGCTTCCAGGGTCTCCAGAGCACGCAAGCGGCGTACTCCTAGTTAGATGGTGTTTGGCGCAAGCATTCTAAACCAATGGAGATAGCATCGCTTCGAAGTTCTTGCAGTGAGACCGACGGAATGAACAAACTTGAAGAGCTCACCCTGATTCTTTTTGGTAAGGACGAATCGAGCGGTCAGCCTCCCGTTTCCCGGTTCCTCGATCAAATGTGGCGCAGATCGGGAAGAGCAAACCCGAGCTCATCCGATCCGGGCGAGCGCGAACGTTTTGTCTTCTGGTATATTGAACACTTTCACCGCCGCTGCGGCCATCAATGGCCGCTGCCACCGTTACTGGAGACATGGCTCAACGCGCCAGCCGTGGATATGAGCCAGGAAATACAAGAAGCGCCAGGCCTCCGCTCAAACCGGCCGAACGCAGGGCCGAAATACCTTTCACGGTACCTCCAACATGTCTGGAAGAGGGAAGCGCAACGATTCAATGTGAAAACGATGGAGGGTTTCTTCGACTTTCTGGCATGGTATGCCTTCCGTTTTGCGCCCGAACACCAGATTCCGCCCGTGCTTCTGCCGAATGCGCTAGTTGAGCTGTTAAACCATCCCGCCGATAACGAGAGTCTGCCCTTGACAACGGGAATGCTGGTCTATGAAAAGCTCGAGCGCCCGGATCGATTTCAGCGGCTTTTGGAACTCTCGAAAGCTAAGCTTTACGCCATTTGCTACGAACTGGCGAGAGTCCTTCTTGCTTCCGGTAATCCGAGTTTGGTTCCCGAGTTTGTTTCCGCATTCTGGCGTTCCTCGCCCGGGGGCGGCGAGACGGCGTTCGATTACGTGACCCGCCTGGCAGAGGCCGGGCCCGGTACTTTGCAACTACGGACGGAACTACCCTCTGCCCATTTGTTCTCCGCTCTTACGCCCGCCGAGAAACCAATTCAAGAACTGGCGCCCACGCGGCCCCGCAGGCTATCGATTGTTTCTTACCGCGACCACAATACCCTGTGCGGGTTAAGTAAAGCCGGGGGGTATGCCATCGAGGCGCTGCGCGGAACCGGGATTGAAACTATCGATCTCGACTACAATATAGAGCGGAAGAACCTGAAACAAGAGTCGCTTTATAATGGACGGATCTTCAACAACAGCCTTCAGAACATACATGTATTCAATCTCAATCCGGAACACGTCCTGGAATGTGCGATGTCCAATTTGAGCCGCATCCGGGAGGACGACTACTGTATAGGCCAGTTTTATTGGGAGGTGTCGGACATCTGCGCGGTTCACGAGCCAACCCTGAGCTTCATGGATGAGATCTGGGTTGCGAGCGAATTCCTGGAAAGCGTATACAGGCGCCGGGTTGACATTCCAGTTGTGAACATGGGAGCAGTTGTCTCGCCAAACCCTTCCCAGCGAGCGCACACGCGCGCCGACTTTGCGCTCCCGGAAGGTGACTACCTGTTCCTTGTAAACTTCGACGGCAGCTCGATCGTAGAACGGAAGAACCCTTTGGCGGCTGTGGCGGCATTCCAGGAGGCGTTTCCACAAGGGCATGAAAAAGCAGGATTGGTCATCAAGACACGAAACCTGGCGCAGCCCCGCTCGGACGTCGATCGCAAACACTGGGAGCGGACGGCGAAGCACATCGACAAAGACCGGCGGATCAAGTTAATCGACGCCACTTTGCCGGAAGAAGAGATGACCGGACTTTACCGGGTAACCGATTGCTACGTATCTCTACACCGCTCCGAGGGCTTCGGATACGGACCGGCCGAGGCGCTGTACTGGGGCAAGCCGGTGATTGTGACGGCGTTCTCCGGAGTATGCGATTTTTGTACGGAGTCCACCGCCAAGCTGGTGGATTACGAACTCGTCGCGGTTAAACCCGGCGAGTATCCATACCTGGACAGCGACAGATCTTATTTCTGGGCCGATCCGAACATAGGAACCGCAAGCCGGCACATGCGCGCACTGTACGAGGACCCGCAGCCGGCATTGAATCTCGCGAAGCAAGGGCAGGGCCTGATTCGCGACCGGTATAGTGCGCGCGCTCTTGCGCAACGATATACCGCGCGCTTGAACCAGCTAGGCTTCGTTTCCGGCCCTTAAAACTTTCCACTGTCATGCTGCCGTCAACGGTACTCATAGAAGGTCCCTTCGAAAGCGATTATTCACTTGCCATCGTGAACAGGAATCTGGCTTATGGAATGTTGGATACGGGCTGTGCGATCGCGCTGCGCCAGCGTGACAACACCAGGGCCTATCCTCCCTCTGCCACTTTCCTGCGGACGCATCCCCGGCTCGCCGCTCATTTTCAGGAGCCTGCCGCCGGCGCCCGGCCGGATATACACACGCGCTACATTTATCCGCCGTACTGCGACAGCATGAACGGGTCCGTTCGGGCGTTTCATTGCTATGGATGGGAGGAGTCGGCTTTTCCCCGGCGCTATGCAGCGGGCTTCGAGCGCGGGCTGGACCTGGTGACGGTGATGTCCCGCTATGTCATGCAGGTTTTGAGAGATAACGGAGTGACCGTCCCCATTGAGGTGGTTGGCTTGGGAGCCGATCACATACTCGACTCGCCTTCGGTCCCGGTCGAGTTTCTGCAGCCCGGATCGTTTCACTTCGTTCACGTGTCGTCCTGCTTTCCGCGGAAGGGTGCGGACGTTCTGGTGCGCGCATTCTGCGAAGAGTTCCAGCAAAGCGACGATGTCTGTCTGATCGTCAAGACCTTTACAAATCCGCACAATACCGTGGACGAACTGGTGCGGGAGGCGGGCCGGCGGTATCGGGGGCATGCGCCCATCCGGGTTGTCACCGAATCGCTGACGAACGGCCAGATGCGTTTTTTGCTGGAGAACGCCAACTGCCTCGTGTCAGCCAGCCGCGGTGAGGGCTTTGGGCTGCCAGTGGCGGAGGCCATGCTCGTCGGCTGTCCGGTAATTGCGACCATCCATGGCGGTCAAGCCGATTTGTGCTCTCCGGAATGGTGCTGGCCGGTGGAATTTCAGATCGTTCCGGCAAAAACTCATTTGACGGAAGGGCCATCCTACTGGGCTGAGCCGTCTGTCAATTCCCTGAGGGAGCAGATGCGCAAGGTTTTCCGGGCGCCGCGTGAGGAAGTGATGGCGCGCACGACGCTGGCTCGCGACCAGGTCTCGGCAAACTTCACCTGGACGCAAGTGGCGCGGCGGCACCTGGCGGCTTGCGAGGCGGCGCGGGCAGGGAGGTCGAACGGAAGCTTGTCGCGGCCTTCGCCGGATTGCGGCCACATCGGATTCATTTCGACCTGGAATTCGAAATGCGGCATTGCCGAATATACGCGGTACTTGGCGGAGAGTTTGGACGCGGGAACAAAGTATTCTGTTTTTGCCGACCGGGCTGCCGAGACGGTACGACCGGATACAGATAACGTGTTTCGATGCTGGGCGCAAAGCCAGGAGCCGGTTCAACCGCGGGCCGCGGCGAACGAGCTTTTGCGGAGAATCGCGGAGCGTGGCATCGACGTGGTGTCGCTGCAATATAACTTCGGCTTTTTTCCGCCCCCGGTTGTGGAATATCTCGTCGAGCGGCTGCATGCCGCCGGTATTGCGGTGACGATTACGCTGCACGCGACGAACCACCCGAGTTTCGACAACCTGACCCGCGCGCTGGCCCGGGCAGATGCGGCCATCGTACACAGGCAAGAGGAATTCGTAAGACTTCTGGACTGTGGCGTGGAGTGCGCAGTCATGCAACGCCAAGGAATCTATGTGCCGCGGGACAAGCCGGGCAGAAGGGCACCCCCGGGATCGCAGCCGCTGGCATTCACGGTTGCGTGCTTCGGCTTCTTTCTTCCCCCGAAAGGCATCCGCGAGCTGCTGCAGGCCTTCGAGGCCGCCGTGCGGGTGAATCCGGTGCTGCGCTTGAAGCTGGTGAATTCTCTCTATCCGGGCCCTGCATCGGCAACCTACGCGGCCGCGTGTATGCGTTTTGCCCAAGAGCGGGGCCTTGCGCAACACACCGAAATTTGCACGGATTTTCTGGAACAGGATGAAATTCTGAAGGAACTGTCGAGCGCGGATCTGATCGTGTTACCCTACACGGTGTCCACCGAATCGTCGAGCGCGGCCATCCGGCTGCCGTTGGCTTCGGGTACCCCCATTCTCTGTTCGGACCTGCCGTTGTTCGACGAGTTTCGAGAGGTGGTACACCGATACCCCGCGCAGGATGTCGTGGCGCTGGCCCTTCGTCTTTGCGAGTTGTCCACGGACACGGCGAAGCTCCGGCGTTATACCGCGCGCCAGGAAGCGCTGGTGGAAGAGCTTTCCTGGAGTGCGGTTGCGAAGCGCTTCCAGGCGTTGGCGGCTTGCTGCGGCGGCCGCGGATGGCGGACTCGAAGGCCATGAATCATGCACGGCGAAGCCGCGACTAGTATGAACAGGCGCTAAGAACACTTGTTTAGTAAACCAAAGGAGAAAATATCATTCCGGACGCAAACTTTCTCAAAGAAATCGCCGCCGAAGTGGAGTTCAACAACGCTCTCCGGGCACCGGCAACAGGCACCACCGCTCCTCTGAGCACGGTGGAATTGGACCGGCAATTGACCGCCACCGATACCTTGGTGGCGAGCATTCTGGACGGTTCGGCGCTGGTTGGGGAAATGCCTCCGCAGCCGCCCACACTCAGGGCCAAGGTCGGGAAGGCCCTGGTGAGCATCGTGCGGCGGGCCGTGTTTTGGCTGAGCGATCAGATCCGGAGTTTTCAGGTGGCGGTGGCGGCGAGTCAGCAAGAACAGGCTCGCCTGTTGCGCGCGCAAGCCGCGGAGATCGTGCATCTGCGGCAGACCATCGAAGCTCTCGAAGCGCGAATGAAGCAACTGGATCCGGAACTACGAGACCTTCGGACGGATGTGGGAAAGGTGTCCGGGCTGGCGGAGAACCTGAACGCCTTGCAGAGCGATGCCCGCATGCGGACCGACGCCATGCGGTCCCAGCAGGAGGCCGTGTTCGCGCAGTTCGAGCGGCGCATACAAGAAGTCCTGCCCCGAGTTCAGAATCTGGAAGCGTTACGGGCCAAGCATGACGAACTGCGCGCGCAGCAAGAACATCTGTCGCGGCAGGCGGACCGGTACCTGCATCAGACGCGCATGCAGCTTGCCTTGCAGGAGCGGCGCCTGACCACCCTGTTCCGGGAAACCCGGCGCAGTGGACCGCCGGCTTCAGGCGAAGTGGGAAGCGCTGCACAGGCCGACGGCGCGGTGTCCATGACCGACCCTATCTACGTGGAATTCGAGAATCTTTTCCGGGGAGACCGGGCCGACATCAAGCGGCGCTTCGAGGTTTACGTTCCGCGTCTGAAGGACGCCAAACTCGGCCAGCCGGACATGCCCGTTCTCGACCTGGGTTGCGGGCGCGGGGAATGGCTGGAACTGCTGCGCGACGAGGGGTTAGCCGGTTCCGGAGTCGACACGAATCTCGTCATGATCGAGGAATGCCGGGGCCTTGGCTTATCGGTGACGGCGGGGAACGCCATCCACCATCTTCGCTCTCTTCCGGCCGCCAGTCTGGGAGCTGTGACCGGATTTCATATCGTTGAACACCTGCCTTTAGACGATCTTCTAGCGCTCCTGGATGAAACGAACCGCGTTCTTCGGCCAGGCGGCATGGCGATCTTTGAAACACCGAATCCATCGAACATACTGGTGAGCACGGAGAATTTCTACATGGACCCGACGCACCGGAATCCGCTTCCGCAGGCTCTGCTGAAATTCCTGCTGGAGGCCCGTGGCCTCTGTGACATTGAAGTATTGCCGCTGCACCCGTACCCGGCAAGCTACCGCCTGGAGGACGACGGGCGCCCGGCCACGAGACTGCTGAACCAGTTGTTTTTCAGCGAGCAGGATTACGCCGTCATCGGCCGCAAAGTTTAGCAGCCCGCAGCCCGAATCGGGAACTGCCTCCGCTCTTTGTCCAATTACGACCGCCGCTGGTATACTAAGCTGTTCCGAAGGCATCATGCAAAACAAAACCGGATCGAGGATGCCGGAACAGCGGCAACGTACTCGGGCACGCAGGGCTGGCCGGACGGCTGCGCTCTACCTTTTCCTCGTAGTACTCGCCACCGCCTTTTCTTCAGGCTGCAACTCGCCGACAACCGAACAGCAGTCCTCCAGTCTGGCGGTGCCGGCCGATCCTAACACGACCGACCAGGCACTGACGAACTTCAGCCAGCAGATTACTTCTTCCGTACGTAACCTCTCGGTTTCCCCCGGCGAAACACTCACGATTCCCGTAACTGTGAAGAACACCGGCAACCAACGCCTGTCGAGCACCGGTAAGTTTCCTATTACCTTTAGCTATAAGTGGTTTGACGCTGGAAAGATGCTCCCGATAGAGGGTGAGCGGACGGTGTTGCCCGGGCCCCTGAATCCTGGGGACGAGGCGTCCTTCGCGGCAAAGGTGGTGGCGCCAGCTAGTGGTCACGATCTAACTCTGAAGCTTACGCTGGTCCAAGAAGGCGTGGCGTGGTTTATGATATCAGGCGCGACGCCTCTTGAGATCCGGGTCAAGATGAAGTAGACGCATCGCCTTTTTCATCTGGCAGGGGGGCGGCGACAACACCCTGCTACTCCCTAGCACGAACTTAGCTTTCAACTAGGCTCGGGTTACGACGCTAAGCCGCGTGGCCCCCGACTTCTCCATGATACAATACGGCCTTCAAACGCCTTCCCGAGATCTACAACATTACACACGGGAAACGGATCGAGGCGTGTACAATTGCGGGTACTCGCGCGTGAATATAACACACAGTGGCCTAAAACGGCGCCAGGGCGAAATGGTAACACAGGCGGGCGTGCTCAGCACAACCTCGCTCGTTGAGGATGTGCAGCCTCCGGTCGCGGTGATTCCGGCTTACAAGCCGCCTGCCGGGCTCGCCACGATGGTCCGCGACATTCTCAGCGCGGGATTCATTCATGACGTCATTATCATGAATGACGGCAGCGGCGATGGCTATGACTCAGTTTTCGATGACCTGCGCCAGATCGAAGGTGTTACGCTTCTGTCGCATATGGTGAATCTGGGCAAAGGCGCCGCGCTCAGAACAGCGTTCACTTTCGCTGGCTGCACGTTCCGTAACACCGTGGGAATAGTCACGGCGGATGCCGATGGCCAGCATCTCGTGCCTGATATTCTTAGTGTGGCCAGGACGCTGTTTTTGACCCGACGGGCCCTGGTACTTGGAGTGCGCCAGATGGCAGGCGATATCCCTTCCGAAGCAGATTCGGCAACACCGTTACACGCTACGTCATGCGCGCCGTCACCGGCCAAAAGCTGACTGACACACAGACCGGTCTTCGCGGGATACCAATCGGTTTCATTCCTACTCTGTTAAAATCGAAAGCAACAGGCTATGATTTCGAGCTCGATATGCTGGTCACGTGTAAATACACGAACCGGCGGATACAGGAAGTCCCAATTTCAACGGTTTATCTCGATGACAACAAATCTTCGCATTTCAATCCGCTACTGGATTCGATGCGAATCTATTTCGCCTTATTGCGGTTTACGTTCGTGTCGCTGCTGACTGCGGCGTTGGACAATGTGGTTGTTTTCGGTGCGATGGCTCTCTTCCCCAATGTGCTCACGTCCCTAGTTATAGGCCGCATTTGTGCTGGAATGTTCAATTATTACGCGAACAAAAAGGGCGTATTCCAATCGCACGCTCGGAACGTCGTCGCTCATCCGAAGTATTGCTTCCTGGTGGCTGTATTTGGGGGCCTTGGTTATCTGCTGATTAGGTCATTTCTGGCCTATACAACGCTGACGGTGGTCTCCGCGAAGCTTCTGGCAGAGACGTTACTGTTCTTTTTCAGTTTCATCATCCAACGCGATGTTGTTTTTACTCAACGGGATGAAACCTCAGAGTGATCGGATTGGAACAGCGGCGCAGGGCAAATCCGTATATCAGGCAGTACCGACACGGGTCTTGCCATCACACAGACGCCAGTAGGACGGGTGTTGGACGGCCGGTTCCCGGTTGTCGTGAGGCGGGCCGACAACCCAATATTTCCGCAAATGAACTGGCATGCGCACTGCGCTCCGAATCCTCGTCATCGGTGGGATGCAGGATAGCAAGCTTGCCGGTCTGAGGCGGAACTCATGCGAGTTAGGCTAGAACTGCCGCAGCGTAAAGCCATAGAACACGAAATCCTCCCGGTCCGGCCCATGAATGCGGAACTCGACAGGACCGGGTGCGTCGATTCGGAAGTGCACGGGTGTTTCGGCTCCCCCTTTCAGATCGCCTGACCAGAGGAGACTCCCGCCCAAGACAATATCCGCGTGGTAGTCGAGACCCGCGTCTGCACGGAAGTGGAACACCCCTTCGTATTCACCAAGCGGGAGGGCGCGATACGGTCCGAAAACGAGGAAACCAGACCGCTTATCGCCAGTTCCGTGGATTGCCCCGTCGGGGCGAAGCGCCCCTACCTGGGTCGCGAACGAAGCCGGTGGAATACTCCATTCCCGAAGCGGCACCAGCGGCACAGATCGGCGTTCCAGCCGGTAGAACTGAAAACCGTTGCTTTTGCGAAGTAGCGGAAGCTGAGGGAAAGTGCTGGCGGTCAACAGGAATGCGCTGCCCAGCCGTTGCTCGTTGAGCTCAGTTTCGTTATCGACCACGCGGACATCAAGTCCGCGCATGATCTCGACCTCGAAAATCGATTGAAATGTGAGCCCAAGGTCACGGTTCATGATGCCAAGCCGTCCGGGAGATGCGGCGTACCCGATTCCTTGCGACACCCCGGTGACAGCTACTCTCGACCCGTCCGGCAACCCCGGCGGAACTGCCTGCAGGATAGGTTGCAGCCTGTCCCGATCAGACTCTGCCGCACGGCCGAGCGAGGCGGCGACGACCAACAGCGCACCCATGTTGAGAGCCAGGCTGGATGCGGCAACAACAAACTGGGGCTGCATGCGTCGAGTGGCAATGAGCAGCGAGCAAACGGCAGCGATAGCGATCGCCCACAGCAGCATCCAGTCCGCTCTGAACACGCCCAGCCCCGGCCAGTGCAATACTCCGAAAGTTTGCGCCCAGGGCGATCCCCCGAGAGAAGCCCGGGAGCGGGCATACAGGTAGACCAAAACCGCTGAGAGCGCGGCTGGCAATAACAACGAAATAAACGTCCGCGCCCGGTTGCCAGTCTTCATGGCCGCAGCGCCAACCACGGACACGACACACAGAAGCGGCGGCACGTAAATGTAGAACCGGTCGCGCAGTTCGCCCGTGAGGCCTCCATCAAAAATGGCGGTTGTAACAACGAGAAATACCGTGACAGTTCCGAGAACCACCGTTGCTGCGGGCAGGTCGCGGCGTAGCGAGCGCAAACCAACCAGCAAAGTGCCGGCCGTCAGCGGTCCGGCCGCGAAGATCGCATCGCCAATGTACGCCCCAAAGAGGGTAACAGAGCCATAGGGCAAGGTGTTTACGTTAGAGGCATACGCGCCCAGGGCGCCAGCTCCATGGTACATCTTGAACCCCCACCAGGCGATCTGAAAGGCGCCGTAAATGGTTAGTACGGTCACGAATTGTATCACGCGTTGGGTCCATCTCTGGCCGGAGAGGCCGGCAACGAAGAGGATCAGAGCGGCTATCGAGAACGCGATCACGAATGTACCGGTGGCATAGCGGATCATCGCCATCGTGCCGAGGACGAGCCCGAGCTGAACGGACGCCCGGGTGCAGGGAGCTTCGAGCCAGCGTACTGCCATCCAGACTGCGCACAGAAGCACTGGATACTGTAGGCTTTCACTCATGTACGTGGCACTGTAGATTGTGCACGGATTCATGCCGGCCGCAACCGCCACCATGGCCGACAGCGACACAGATAATTTCAGGTGCCGAGCCAACCAGTAAACCGGGAACATTCCCGCGCACATGATCAGGGTGCTCAATAGGAAATGGACGAGCCTAGGGTGCGTGCCGAGCGAGTGTGTCGCTGCAACGAACAGCGGCTCCAGCGGCGGCACGGTCCCGGAAAACTGGCCCCGCATGGTATAGCCGTTGCCCCACCTGATATTGTTGCCGGTAACACAATAGTGCACTTCGTCCGGAAAGACAGAAGGGACGGCCGTGATAGGAAACAGCAGCGGCCAATGGAGTAACACCGTCGCTAGGTACAGCGCAAAGATCAAACGGCGCTCGGAGTACCAGGGTCGGGTGCGAGTGCTCACCTTTTCGGCGGCGGCCGGCGGTTCGGCTTGACCCGAGGACTCCCTATTCAACGCGGCGCGGCTGGGCGCGGGCTTGCCACGCTTTCGCCGGCTCCGAGCGGACGCCATGCGCCTAGCCGCGCCCGTTCTTGCCAGCGGCGAGAATTTGCTGCGCCGGCAGGATTTGCCGGTTCAGAGGTATCTCAGTCATGGCCCGATGCGGTTGCCGCGGATTCACCCACGAACCCCACAAAAGTGCTCGTGTGCATCCTTGCAGGATCTCGTCTTTGCCAGCGTCTTCCAGTAGCGGCTGCATTGATGAAAGTATAGCTCAAGGCGAGCCTTTCGAGGTATTTACGGCGGTGAAAGGGAAGGGTATCTTCCGCGCGCCTATAGCCGGCTCCGGGTCAAGGTATGTCTTTAGTTCCGACTCAGTTTCACCGGAATAACCAGCGGCGCCGCACCGCGCGTGAAGAACCACGCAACGCCTTCCTGAACGAGCGAGAGCCTCAGCTCCAGATTCTTGCCCTCCTGGGGAACGACGATACGGGCGTCGAGTGAGACCGTCTGGCCCGGGTCCACGGCTTGGGGCAAGAGCGTCCGGACTCCCTCTACGGCCAGCATTTTCCCCGAATCGAACCACTTGTAGCTTAGAGTGACCGGATATTTCCCCGCGCTCACCCAACGGTTGCCGCTGGTGTTCGTTATAGTCAACGGGACGGAAGTGGTGTCTCCAGGGTGTACGCTGAGGAGGCGGATTGAAGAGGTGATCCGTTCGCTGAAGGCGCTAAAAGCCTGGTCGTCGCGCACGCCACTGTCGACAGGGGATGGCGCGGCATTCCGGGCGCTTCCGTTATAGACGAGAATCCGCGTATCCTGAAAGCGCAATTCCCTGGCGGGTTCGCCAAGGACGCGCACGGCGCTCTCGCGCGAGATCTTGAAAGCGGGATCGTCGAGGATTACGAAATCGACGGGCGGTTTTTTGCTGCGATTGTCGGGCTCCTGGGTGTACCACTCCACATTGCTGACCCATAGAAAGGGATTGACCGCGCCGTCCACGGCATAAACGCGCAGACCCTTGGAGGAAAGCAGCGTGGTAATGCGGGACTGCCAATAACCGCCGAGACCGTACTTCAATCCGCTTTGCGACGCCTGCTCGTCGAGAAACCGGACGAGGGGAGGCCGGTAGTTCACGATTTCCGTTCGAGGACGCGGGGTGGATGCGAGACTAACGCAAGGAACGATCAGCACAACAAAGCCCATGGAGAACGCAAGGGACTCGGAGACGGCAGGGGAGGAAATCCGGTGAATCAACCAGGACAGCAACATGGGGAGACCGAAAAGGGGGATGAAGAAGACGGACTGCAGGTAGTGGGTGGTCCAGTTGTAGTCTTTGAAAACAGTTAGGCCGTTGCTGCCTCCGGCGATGATCGCAACGGTGCTGCCTAAAGCGGAGAGGAGAGACCAGACACAAAAGAGGCAGAGTATGCGCTGAGGCAAATCGACCCGCTCGGGACGCTGCCCGGTGAGCGCACGTAGAGTGGCGGCGACGATGGCGAGGCATACGAGAATCCACGCCAGGGCGATCACGTGAAGCGTCTCGCGCGCAAACAGATGGTCCGCGGCTCCGCGCGCGAAGACATCAAGGGCCGTCAAGGCGGCATCGCGGGAAATCTGCGCCTGAGCGGACACTGCTGTAGTGTGAAACAGGACCCGATTGAGCACGATGCCGGCGACGGCGGCGGGCCAGCCGGCGAGCAGGGGCTGCCAGCAGTTGCGAAGTGCGAGGATGTGGAAAAGCGCGGCAAAGCCGATGGCCGCGGTGAAGGGCAGCAACATCTGCGTTACGAACAGGAGATTGCTCATGCCGGCCAACAGGCAGACGGCAGTATAGAAGGCCACTATCCCCGGCGAAATCCTGGCGCGTTCCGAGGCCCGCCGGATGCATAACAACCCCAAGGCCAAAGCGGCAAGGGACATGATAAGACTGCCCACGTGCGACTGCGGGAGAAAGAAGCGGTAGAAATCGGGATACGTCAAACCGGAGTGAGCGGCCACGAAGAGCGTGATCTTAACCGAGACCGCTAGGAGGAAAACGTTCTGAAGCGATGGATTGCCGAGACCTACGGCTTCGCGTATCCGGAAAAATGCGGCGACGATCAAGACGAGCTGAACGAACCCGGCTAGAAGCGTGGCGGCGATCGGATTCCGGGTGAAGATCCAAAACAATCCTGAAAGAAAAACGTCGGGAAACCAGCAGGGAGCGATGGAAAATCTCCAACCGGAAAGGGAGAAGCCATCACCCAGGACGTCGGTCGCGACATTCACCGGATATAGCGTGTCGCTCGAAATCCACACCCTCAAGGAAACGGGATCGACCGCGCCGAGCTGGAAGAAGAGGCAGACCATGCTGAGCATGAGCCCCAGCCAGGCGAAGAGGGATGCGTTGCGGGCTAGTACGCTCCAAGCCCGGAGATGGCCTATTCTCACAGGTTCTCGAATCGCGGCCATGATTCAGTTGGCGGCGCTGGTGGAAGAGCCAGCGGCGGTTTCCAGCACCGTGACGCGCCGCAAAGACTCCTCCTCGGCGGTTTGCAGGAGGAATTCCAGCGAAGGTTGAGGCTTAATCCGCATGAAGATCTGGTAGGAAAACAGGCCGCGCGAGAAATGGATGAACAACTGATTCACGCGGAGCAGAAAACGGCTGAACGGATTGTCGCCGAGGGCGAGCGGATACGGACCGGGAACGCCGATTGTTTCGAGGACGTCGAAGCCGGCCTGTTGGATTGCGCGGCGGAATGAGCCAAAGGTAAACAGGCGCGTGTGAGTCAAGTCGAGAATGCCGCGCTTGCCGTAGTTAAACTGGCCGATCAATAACATAAAGCGCTGGATGAAGAAGCCGATATTGGCGGTGCTGACGATCACTTCGACGGAGGGATTCAGTTTCAGAGCGCACCGCAAATCCTCGAGAAAAGCCTCCGGACGGGCCAGGTGCTCCACAACGTCGAGCATCAGTACGTAGTCGTAATGCCGATAGGCAAGCCGCGGCAGTCCGCCGTTGAGGTCGTGAAGATAAAAGGCCGCGAGGCCGGGCTGTATGCCGGGGAAAGCGTCCACACCATCCACCGAGCACTTCTTTTCCAGGGTAAGCGCCTCGCCCATGTAGCCGCCCGCGCATCCGATGTCGAGCACGCGGGAACCGGGGCGGATTCGTTGCAGCGCGAGCGCGTGGGGGCTGCGATAGGTGAACTTGGGAACATAGGGGGAAGCGCCGCGTGGAGCGCAGTCGAACTTGCGGTCGTAGAACAGTCCCGCCTCCTGCAGGCGGGCCTTCAGCGCGGCGACGACCACGTTCCAGCCGTATCGGATGCCGTTGACGCGGCAGATCTCGTCGCCGTAATACGTGGGAATGGGAAGTTCTACAATAGGCTTGCTTGCAATGAGCAACTGGATGATGATCTCTGTGTCGAAGTGAAAACCGTTGGAATTCCGGTCGAAGGGGATGGCGTTGAGGGCGGAGGTGGAATAGATGCGGTAGCCGGAGTGAAACTCGCTCAGGTTGGCTTTAAGGAGGCGATTTTCCATCCAGGTAAGGATCTTGTTGCCGGCGAATTTATAGAGGGGCATTCCGCCGCGGCGGGCGGCGGAAGGGATGAGCATGCGCGAACCAAAAACCGCAGCCGCCAGGCCCTCGCGCAAAGGCTGCAGAAGCGCGGGAAGGCACTCCGGCGCGTACTGGCCGTCACCGTGGATCAGAGCGACGAAGTCGAAGCCGTTCCGGATGGCGTAGTGATAGCCGAGCTTCTGATTGCCACCATAACCCTGATTCACTGGGTTGAACAGCAAATGAATGCGAAAGGGCAGGGGCGACTTGCTAAGGTCATGGCTCCGTTCGAAGGTGGCGTCGGCGGAAGCGTCGTCTATGATGAGCACTTCGACATCGTAAACTTCGAGTAGCGCCTCCGGAATGCGGCGGACCACCTCGGCGATGGTCTTTTCGGCGTGGTAGGCAACAATGAATATCAGGACGCGAGGTCTATCTACTGCGAGCATAGACAACTATTCGTCGGGTGCAAAAAGTTCGTAAGCAAAAATACAATCATTCAGAATACCATGCGCCGCGATGCACAGACAGGGACGACGTCCATTATGATATTTTATTGGCCGTTACGCGGCTGCATGGCGAAGCTTTGAGATTATATTAATGGCTATAAACAAATTTGGCACATCGAGTACCGGCGATCCAGCGTACGCGCTGGTAATCAGTTGCTCCGGCGACGGCGACACCGGCGGCGGGCTATGCATTTTCGATGGAAAAGTCCTCGAGACGGTGGACCGGGTAAGCACGGCAGGATTGCACCTGGCGGAAAAGCGGTTCTTTCGGCTCCTCCGTACGCCGCTATGTACGGGCCGCGGGGAGATTCTGGTATTCGACCAGTGCGGCGTGAAGCAATATCTGAGGATCGATGAATTATCGGATTCGCACAATCTGACTTGGGACGGCAGTCATATCATCGTAGCTTCGACGGGAACCAATAGCCTCCTGTGGATTTCGCTGGAAGGAGAAGTGACCCGCCAGTGGCGCGCTCCCGGAGATGACGATTCTTGGCATCTGAACGATTTGACGATGCATGAGGGGCGGTTGATTGCTTGCGCCTTCGGCAACTACCCGGTCTACCGGGGATACAAGGGCCACGAGCATGACGGGCACGGCTTCATTTTCGACGTTGAGTCGGGGGAAACACTGGCACGGGGCTTGTGCGGACCCCACAATCCGCGCTATTTCGACGGGTCCTGGAGCGTTTGCGATTCCATGAATCGTTGCGTGGTTCAAATGGAGCCTGGCGGAGGCGCCGAGAGGCGCAGACTCCAACTGGAATCGTTCACTCGCGGGTTTGCGGTCTCAGACGAGTATCTTTACGTGGGCGAGAACGTGCAGCGTAAAGACAGCGGCATGGCCGGAACTGCTTCGTTAGTGGTCATTCGGCGGGCGGATTGGCATGTCATAGAGCGGATTGCCCTTCCTTTCCGGGAGGTATCCGATATCGCGATCGTTCCATTGGAGATGACGAACGGCCTCCGGACCGGGTTCCGGACAAACCTGTTGAGGGTCGCCGAGCAGGATCAGCTTTGGATGTTCCGGCAGGTTGGCATCGAGCCTGTGAGACTTTGGGCGGTGAGCGAACCCCTGGAACCGCGGCAGCATCGAGTGGATGTGACCGCGGCGATCCCAAAGACCTTCATCGCCGCCAGGCTCACGCTGGTAGATTGTACGATTACGAACCATGGAGACGCTTTTCTTTGCTCCGCCTTGCCGTATCCGGTCTATGTTTCGTATAAGTGGTCGATGACGCCATCCTCGCCGCCGCTAGAACACTTTGAAGGCCTGCGAACGGCCTTACCGGCGACCGTGCCGCCCGAAGGGCGGCTCAGTTGCAGAATTGAGGTGCTGGCGCCGGACGTGGAGGGCGAACTGATGTTGACGATAACCCTGGTTCAGGAGTCGGTAAAATGGTTTGACGAGGTCTATCCGGCTGGCGCATGCTCGGAGATCGTGATGATTCAGGGAGTCCATTAGCCCCGCGCTGGAGAGCCCGACAAACGGCTCACTGCGCACAGCGCATGTGCTATACTCGGGAGTTTCCAGCGTGGCGCAGCTATGTGGCGTGGCGATTTCTTTTTCCTCTTATCCAACCTGGTTGCTAAGGACTTCAAGATCCGCTATCGCAATATGTCGCTGGGCATGTTCTGGTCGCTCTTAAATCCACTGGTGATGATGAGCGTACTTACGTTCGTTTTCACCAAGATACTAAGGAGCTCCGACCCGCATTACGCCCTGTTTGTAATGTGCGGCCTGGTCCCCTTCAACTTCTTCAGCGTCGCTTGGAGTTCCGGAACAACTTCACTGGTCGATAATGCCGGGCTCATTAAGCGCGTGCCGGCGCCCCGCGAGATCATTCCGTTGGCCGCGGTGCTGTCTAATTGCGTGCACCTACTCATCCAGATCGGCCTTTTGCTTGGGTTGGCGTTGCTGTTCGGAAAAACCCCCAACCGCCATTGGATGTGGTTGCCGTTGATCTGGGGACTGGAAGTTGTCTTTGTGTGCGGTCTCTCACTGATCACGTCCGCGTTCAACGTGTACATCCGGGACATGCGCTATTTCGTGGAATCGGCCAATACCATGCTTTTCTGGTTGGTGCCCGTGGTTTACTCTTTTGCTATCATCCCCGCGAGCTACCGGCCCATTTACCAGCTCAACCCGGTGGCAGCCTTGGTGATGGCTATGCGCGACATCCTGATCGAGGGTACGTGGCCGGGAGAAGCGCTACTGCTCAAACTCAGCGGGATCTCGCTGTTCATGCTGGTTTCAGGTCTGATCGTGTTCCGAAGTCTGAAGCCGCGCTTCTCCGATCATCTGTGACAGATCATGAGCGTGATTGAACTTCACAACGTCTCCAAGAAATTTGGCCGGCATGCCGGGCAAATGCTGCTGCGCAACCATGTGACGCGGTTCTTGACCCGCCAGCGGGAAGAACCGTTCTTCGCGCTGAAGCACGTCTCCTTCGCCGTGGAGCGCGGTGAAAGTCTTGCGGTGATTGGGAGCAATGGGGCCGGCAAGAGCACGTTGCTGGGCCTGGTGGCGGGCGTTTCACAACCCGACACCGGCACGGTGACGGTAAACGGGCAGGTGGCCGCTTTGCTGGAGCTGGGATCGGGTTTTCATCCCGATCTCACGGGCCGGGAAAATGTCCGGTTAAACGCAGCGTTGCTGGGACTGTCGCGCAAGCAGACCGCCGCGGCGTTCGAGCGCATCGTGGATTTCTCGGAGATTCGCGACTTCATCGATGAGCCCTTGCGTACCTACTCAACGGGCATGACCATGCGGCTGGCGTTTTCCGTGGCGGTCAACAGGGATCCCGAGATTCTGCTGATCGACGAAGTCCTGGCGGTGGGCGACGCGGCGTTTCAGGCCAAATGCATCGAGAAGGTGCACGAATTCCGGAATGCAGGGAAGACTCTGCTGTGCGTGTCGCATTCGACCATGATCCGGCAGTTGTGCGACCGCGCCATTTGGCTCGACCATGGCGAATTGATCCTGAGTGGTACGGTCGGCGATGTAATGGGAGCCTATGCGGGACGGTCGATCACGTCCGCGTAATGTGAAGAACGTCTATGGGCCGGCCACTGGATCACTCGCGGCGGCGTCCCTCAAAAATCGTGTAGATCTCTTGGCTAGAGCGCTCCAAAAGGTAGGGGCTCGCGGCGGGCGGCAGCCACTCCGTCAAATCGCTTCCGATTCTTCTGGCGAGAGCGCGGGCGGAAACACGCGGCGAAAGCCGTAAAGCTTCCGCGGCGAAGCGCGCCAGGGCATCCACATATTTTTCGGGATCGTTGTTGTTTTCGAGCGATTGCCGGCCGTGCTCCCCCATGGCACGAAAGGCTCCGGGATCGTTCAGAAACGCGCGCAGGTGAGTCTGAATGTCCTCGACTTCATGTTCTGGCCGGACAAAGGCGGCGGTGCCCTCCGGCAGCGACGCGTACCAGCCTGTGCGGGTCACCAGCGTGGGCAGGCCATAGTCCCAGAATTGCAATTGGCTGCCGGAGGCCTCTCCCATCGACGGGTAACGAAGATTGATCGCCAGGTCCGCGGTGCTTAACTCTTGCTCCACCAGGCTTTCCGGCAAAAAGCCCAGCAGCTTCACCAGCGAACTCAATCCAAGCCGTTCGATCTGTGTGCGGATATGTCCCTTGTCCCAGAGTTGCCCGCATACGTCCAGGCGGATCTGCTCCCGCTCGGGAATCCCGGCCAATGCTTCGAGTACAGCTTCCAAGCGCCGGTTCCGGCTGAGGTAACCGAATACGACCAGACGATATGGTGGATGTGGCGCCGCTCTCCGTACAGTCAGCCATTGCCGGTAGCGCGACTCTCCGGCGGCCGCATACGGGTGGTTCAGGGCGATTATAGGACACGCTGGCGTTTCCTTGAGTTCCGCGAGCGCCCGGCTCGAGTGCGTGATACCTCCCAGTGCCCCGCACATGGCCTCCCGGGTAAGCGGAAACTTTTGGGCCATGGACTCGGGGCTGATCCCGCCCCCACAGAACGCCTCTCCGGCGCGCCGGCCAGCCTCGCCATACCATCGCTCCAGGGCGGCAAGATAGCTGGCACGATCCTGCCTGTGGCGGACCCAAAAAGTGAAGAAGAAATCGTGCAGGCGAAGGTCGTGCAGCACGACGATCCCGGGCTGGCACATGCACACCTGCCAGATGCCGCCGTGCAAATCCGGTTGGTTTCCCAAGTGGTAGATGGAGATCGTGCCGTCATTAATCTCGCGCCAGGGAGGAGCGTCCGGAGCATAGTGTGCTACATGCGCCAGACGTTGCACTTCCGGCGCTACTTGGTCTTGGTCCGTCCATAGCACCACTTCGTAATGCCGGGCCAGTGCGGGCAAAACCTGCATCGTATAATTCTGGGCGATGCCGCTTCGCGCTGGCGGCAACGGCGAGAACCAGTTGATTTTCAGCACAACAGCTTCTCCACTGCGTGCTCCCAGGAGATCTTGAGGTCTTCGTAGCGCGCGCGTCCAGCCTCGCCCATAGCTGCGGCGCACCGGCGGTCAACCCACAGAGCGTCCATTGCCTGCCCAAGCGACTCCGGAGTGGGGTCCGCCACCAATCCCGTCTGACGATCCACGACCAACTCCAGCGGACCCCCCGAGTCCGAGCAGGTGATCACCGGCTTGGAAGACAACATGGCTTCCAACGTCACATAACCGTAATTCTCATCCTCGGGCGGAAAAATCACCCCCAGGCAATTGGCATACAATTCCCGTTTTTGCTCTTCGGAAATCCAGCCTAGCCATTCGACGCGGCCTTCCATCTTAAGATGCCGTATCGCCTCAACGCAGGCGGCCAGTTCCCCAGGGTGGTCCGCCTCGCCGGCGAAACGTACCCGCGTTTTCTCCCGGCATCGCGCCAGCCCTTCAATGACCAGCAACTGGCGCTTCATCCTCGATACGCGGCTGGGAAAGAAAAAGTAACCGTCGGCGGGGCCGGCATGAAACTGCGAAGCGTGAGCGGGAGGACTATACAGAGGTTCCCCGGCTATGCCGCAAAACCGGCGCAGCCGGTCCGATACGTTTTCCGATAACGTGTACACCGCCTTGGCCTCCGGGATCAGTTCCCGGTCGGCTTGGCGAATCGTTTCCCGGATGACTGGGCCGTCAGGGTAGTGAATCAGATCTCCAGCCGTCCGATGGTCCCAGAGCTCATAAGCCGTGCGATGCTGGTGCAGCAGCCAGATAGTTTTATTGGGATGGGGAGTCAGGTAGGCGGGAAATCTCAGACCGATCACCCTATCGATTCGCAAACCACAGGCTTCGGTCAGATCCAGGAGCCGGCAAGCCAGTATATGGTCGGGGATGCGGTTCGGCGGGTAGCGCTTGAAAGGGATAGAAATCAGTTCGGCGTCATGCCCCGCCCTGGAAAGAGCCAGGCAAAGATTATCGGCCAGGATCTCCCCGCCACCCCTGATAAAGGGCACTCCCGAAGTGACCACCAGGACTCTCATGCCAGCAAATTCTCCACCACGATGTCCCAATCGATGTGTAGGTCGTCGTAACGCTGGCGGCCCGCATCGCCCCACTGCCGCGCCCGTTCACGATCGTCCCATAAGCTATCCATGGCAGCCGCAAGTGCTTCCGGTGTGGGTTCCGCCACAATGCCGGTCTGGTGGTGCCTAACGAACTCCAGGGGACCGCCGGAATCCGTGCAAGTGATGACGGGCTTTTGGGCCAGCATGGCTTCCAGGGTGATATAGCCGTAATCCTCATCCAGCGGCGGAAAGAGCACTCCCAGGCTGCGGGCGTAGAGATCGCGTTTCTCCTCTTCGCACACCACCCCCAGCCACTGCACGCGGTTCTCAAGGCCATCTTTGTGCGCCAGTTTCGCGCACTTCCGTTCGAAACCGGGTTCCTCGGCAGGCCCGGAAAAGTATATGCGCACCTGGGAGCGCGTCTGGGCCAGCGCCTCTAAGACCAGATTTTGCCGCTTGAGCGGGTCGATCCGGCTTGGGAAATACAGGAAGTTTTCCGCTGGGCGAGTATAGAAGCAGCCGGCATCCTGCGGGGGATGGTACAGCGGGGTGGCATCCAGCCCGCAATAGGTCTTCAGGCGGAGGGAGACATTGCGCGAAATCGTGAAGAGGCCGCGGCTCTGCGGAAGCAGCTTTGTGTCCGCGGCATGAATGCTCGCGCGCACATCGCCGCCATTCGCATATGTGTGCAGATCGTTGAGCGGATGTTGCCACAGGTCGTACGCCTGCCGGTGTTGATGGACCATCCAGATTACCTTGTGTGGATGCGGTATCAGGTAAGCGGGAAATTTCAGTCCGATCAGGCGATCAACGGGCATGCCGGCCACTTCACTCAAGTCCAAGAGCCGGCACGCAAGCATTTGATCCAAAATACGCTCAGGAGGATACGGCTTGAAAGGTATGGCGACGATTTCAGCCTGATGGCCCGCACCAGTCAGCACCCGGCGCAGTCCCTCGGCTAAGACCTCGGCGCCTCCGCGTACAAACGGGACTCGCACTGTTACGATTAGTATTCGCAATCCGCGGCTTCAATAACGATTACCGTACGTGCACTGTTGTGCTTCGGTCGCCACCTCTGGTTTGAAAGGCCCTGATACGGCGGACGAGATCGGTACAGACAAGCGTTTGGGAATCAGAGGCGTTGGCTTCGATGGCAACTTTCAGGTCTTCCCACCAGCGGCGTAGATTCTCGTTCTGCGCACGCTCCTCGCCAAGTTCGCTTTCGAGTCGGCGGATACGCCTCTCGGCGCACTCCAGTATCTTCGCCTGCTCTTCCAGGGCGCGCAGGGCGGAATACTGGAAATACACGATCTGTGGTGTGTACCAGAAAAGCATCCGCTGTACGAGCTTGACCAGCCGGGCGCCAAAACGGCCGCGAACGGTCGGCGGTTCCGGAGGCAACCGGCCCACCATTGCGTAGCTGGCGTGCAGCGCCGAGAGCGCGGACCGCAGAGCCGCGGATTCAACGAACAGCATTTCCTCGGCGTTGGGCCGTTCGATGCGCTTGTCTGCTTCGGGAGGGCGATAAGCCCGCTCCATTTCGTCTCGAATCTGCTGCAGGACCTCCTTCCCCATACGTGTCTCTTACGCACCCTGCCCGACTTCGCTTCGCAAGAAATCGCGCTCCACTCCAAGCGCCCGGCAATCCGCCTCGACCATTTCGCGCACCAGGCTTTCAAAGGTGGTGGACGGCGTCCATCCCAATCTCGTCCGCGCCTTAGTGTAATCGCCGAGTAGAAGATTCACTTCCGCCGGGCGGAAGAGCGTCGGATCGGTCGTGACATAGTCTCTGTAATCCAGGCCGGCGTGAGAAAAAGCGAGTTCTACGAATTCCCGGACGGAATGGGTCTCGCCGGTTGCAATCACATAATCGTCCGGCGCGGACTGCTGCAGCATCAGCCACATTGCCTTTACGTATTCACGCGCATGTCCCCAGTCCCGCTTTGCTTCCAGGTTTCCTAGCTGTACGTTCCGACTCTGTCCAGCCAGGATACGAGCAACGCCGGACGTGATTTTTCGCGTAACAAATTCGAACCCGCGCCGCGGCGACTCGTGATTGAACAGAATCCCACTGCTGGCATGCAGGCCGTACGCTTCACGATAGTTCCGGGTCAACTCGAAGCCGCAGACCTTGCTGATGCCATAGCTTGAGCGCGGGTGGAAGCGTGTCCGCTCAGTTTGCGGCAACTCCTCCGCTTTGCCAAACATTTCGCTCGAGCCGGCGAAATAAAACCGGCACTTGGGAGCCAGGTCCTTGACCGCGGAGAGCAGAAAATGCGTGCCATTGATGTTGGTGTTCAGAGTCGAGAACTCGTCGTCGAACGAGTAGCTGACGAAGCTCTGCGCCGCGAGATGGTAGCACTCGTCGGGCGCCACTTTGGCAACCACTTGATATACGCTCGCGAAGCTTTCGAGCGACGCGGCATGCAGCGTCACCTGGCTGCGGACGGCGTTCAAGCGTAAAAGCCGATGCTCAGGGTCCTCCAGGGCGACCCGTCGGACGGCGCCGTGGACTTCGTAGCCCTTCGAAAGAAGGAACTCGGCAAGATACGACCCGTCTTGCCCCGTAATTCCGGTAATCAACGCACGTTTGCCCATTAAGTTATAGCGCCCCATCCCGCCCAGTAAACGGTGGGTCCATTTGTCCAAACTTCAAGCGGTCTCGGCAAAACCGAATTGACTATTATAGCCGAATAGCACTGAAAATGCTGTGGACGGGATTCGGGGCCCGGCGCTGGTTCCAATATGAGTTTTATTACTCGAACCGAAGGCCAGCGCGTTTACCCTCCTACATATGACTACGAGACGGCCTGGTGCATGAAGCCCGCAGCTACTGGGCCAGGAACGCGCGTAAAGCGAGACTCCTCAGATGGCTCTATGGAGCAAAGTAGCCGTTCACGTCGAGGATGAGCGCTGTTGGGTTTGTGGCTAGTGCATCTATTGAACCGTTCGCCGCCGGCACGATAGCGGCATTGGATACCACGCTCCCGTCAGGAGAATTCAGTGTAGACGCCACCGGGACCGCTGCACCGGCCGGCCATAGCGTCAGATAGCCCAGAGGCTCGGTCGGCACCACTGTCGCGTTCAGCGAGTATGCTTGTGCTGCCTGAGGCAATCCACACGAACTGGTTACGATTGGAAAGCTTCGTGTTCCCGTCAATGCCGGTCCACCAAGCGTGCCTGATGGATTACGCGTATCGACCGCGCGGCAGGGACTCAGCCCGTAGAATGACAACCCGCCGTTTCCGGCGGGGGCAAAGTAGCCGTTGATATCGATAATCAGATCTGTTGTATTGGTAGCATAGGCGTTGATAGCTCCACCAGTTCCTGTCGGAACGATGGCGGCATTCGCGGTAACCGCGCCCGTGAGTCGATACCACCGGCATGGGAGCGCCGGTTGGCCAGACGGTAATATAGCCGAGCGAAGCGGCCGGGACTACCGTCACATTCACTGAGTATGCTCCGGCATTCGCGGGTACGCCGCAAGCGCTGGCCTGCACGGGTATCGTTCGGGTTTGACCTTGCGCGAGCGCTGGTCCGGCAAGAGGGCCCGTGCCACTGCGCGTATCTATGACACGGCAAGGCGGCACCGGGTAAAATGCCAGCCCTGCGCTTCCGCCCGGCACAGCAAAATAGCCATTGATATCGATGACGACATCGGTAGCGTCCGTGACGAAGACGTTTACGCCTCCGGCCGCGCCGGCGACGACAATAGCCGCATTCGCTTTCACCAGCATATCGAGCGAGTTTAGGGTAGACACAGTCGGCTGTGGTTGCCCGGCGGGCCAAACCGTCAAATACCCCAGCGGTGCTCGCGGAACGACCGTCATGTTCAGGGCATAAGCTGCGGCGGTAGATGGGATATTACAGGAACTGGAAGGAATCGAGAAGTTGCGCGTGCTATTGCCGGCCATGGTGGGTCCTCCGAGCGGCCCAGCGGCCCAGCGCGTATCGACGACACGGCATGGCGTTACCGGGAAATACTGCAACTCATCTCCCATCGAGACGCTGAACGGCGCCGAGAACAGCAGGGAGTTGTTCCAGTATACGTTCACGTTCCACGCTCCGGGCGTTGGCGCCGGCGAGCCCGCGAAGCTCATGCTATCCCAGAAGCACTGGCTGCCCAGCCCAGGGGACGTTGAGGCGGACGTCTGGTATATTATCCCGACGGTGCCTGCCAAGCGACGCTGATCGCGTCCCCTGCCGCCGCGCCGGTAACCTGAAACCAAACGAGCGCTCGGGGATCGCTCAACGAGAAGGTAGTGGCTGTGGGCGGCGCCACACAGTTCGCTGGAGCGGCAGACCCCGACATCACAAAACTTTGCAGCTCCACGCCGACCGTGGCGACGATTTCCTGGGGCTGGACCACTGTTAGAGGTGGCGAGGAAGTCACCGCGGATACCGTCGCGAAGACTTGGCCCGGCGAGGGAATCGTGGCTGCGTTGACCTGCACACCGGTAATCCGCAGAGTATGCGTGGCTATCGGCCCAGGGACGCTAAAGGAAACGCCGGAGAAGAGGATCGCGGTTCCGTTCGCATTGCCACGAAACAGGTTGACATTGGGAACTTGGGAGGCAGGGGGCGGGTTATCGATCAGCAACTCCGGCTGCGTGCCGCTGGCGACGCTGGCATTCAGGCTGAGCTGGATATTGGCCACCGCCATGGGTCCCGGGACGCCGCCTGTACAGGTCAGTACCACATCGCCCACCTCTTCCGCCAGGCCGCCGACCGGTATGTTCAACGGCGCCGGACTAGTTGCGCTGCAGGTAAGCGGCGAGACGGCCGACAGGGAATACTTCGCCAGAAAAGCGTCTACGCTGCCCTGCCACGAGGGTTGAAACGCGCCCGGGGTGACGGGAAGGCCCAAGGTGGATCCGCCGCTGGTGGTCCATCCTGTCAGGTAAGCATTGCCGGAGGAGTCTACGGCGATACCGGCGCCTACGTCGCTTTCCGCGCCGCCGTAATAGGTAGAAAAATACAGACTGTTCAATTGATTGTTGAAGGCGGCGATAAACGCGTCGCCTCCGCCGCCGTAGGTTTGCAACGGCGCCAGCATAGGGAGATCTATCGAGCTGGTGGAGCCGGCAACGAACACATCGCCAGAGCCGTCCAGCGCGATGCCGGAAGTGTTCTCCGCGCCGCTGCCGCCGAAGTAAGTAGCGCCCGCGATTGTGCTTCCGTCGGCGCTCAATTTAGCAACAAAGGTATCGTAGCTGCCGTGGTTGCTCGGTTGGTAGGCGCCGGAGGTGACCGGGAAGTCCGGCGCGGTGGTGTAGCCGGCCACGTAGGCGTTGCCCGACGCATCCGCTACAATGCCAGTTCCTGCACTCTCCCCTGTCCCGCCCAAATAGGTGGCGTACAACACCTGGCTCGATGCATTTAGCTTCACCACGAAGGCACCGCCTTCGCTATTCGTGGTCTGCAGAGCTTGAAACAGCGGAAAGTTCGACGATTGGGTTTGTCCGGTCAAGTAAACATTTGCCGCGGCATCCAAGGCCACTGCGGTGGCCGTATCGTTACTAATGCCGCCTAGATAGGTGGCATAGACCAACTTCGAGCCGGCTGCGTTCAGTCTGGCGAAGAACCCGTCGAAGTCACCGCCGCCGTAAAAGCCCTGGAAGGCATTTGTGCTGACAGGGAAATCCACTGACGCGGTATAGCCGGGAATATACGCCTGGCCGGTTGCATCCACGGCGACTCCGGTCGCATAATCGTTGCCGCTGCCGCCCAGGAACGTGGAATAGATCAGACCGTTGCCGCTCGGGTTCAGTTTGAGGACGAAGGCTTTGCTCCGGCCGCTGAAGCTGCTGCGCAAGGCGCCGCTGGTGATGGGAAAGTTAGCCGAATAGGTATAGCCGGCGATGTAGGCGTTCCCTACCGCATCCACTGTGATGCCAAGTGGTACATCCCGATTGCTGCCACCGATGTAGGTCGAGTATACAATTCCGGTTCCCGCGGCATTCCACTTAGTGACAAAGACGTCGGTATCGCCGGCCAGGAAACTCTGCGTAGGGTTGAGCAGCGGAAAGTTGGGCGACCAGGTTTCTCCGACCGTATAAGCGCAGCCGGAAGCATCCACGGCGACGCTGTAGGCGTAATCAGCGGCATTGCCGCCCAGATAGCTGGCGTAAACCAGCGTGGGATCGATCACCAGCGGAACGCCGGGGTCATAGGCTCCGATTTCGAAGCTGACCTGGCGCTTTCCTTCCAGCACTTAGCGCCCGGAGATTTCACTCTGGCCGGAGGCGAGCTGCTGATATACCCGCGGGCAGCGATGACGCAGCCAGCCCCAACGCGTGTGCAGCTTCAAATCGCCATTCGGAGCGATTTCAACAGCCTGAACACCGCTAAATGCCAAGCGAATGGAGCGCCACGTCGCACCTGGAGCCACCACAAAATCGTACTCGAGGTAGTTCTGGTTGCCGTAATAGATCAGGTCGATGCCGGAATAGATACTAAAGTAGCGATTTTTTCGTACAGCGGCACGCCCAGTCGCCAGCGCTCCGGTGAGCCGACCAGATAATTTGCGCTGCCGGTTTGCGGCCCGACGGCCCGCGGGGCCACACCCCCACGCGCACCCACCAAGCGCATGGCCATCTCAAGCCGAGGACCGGATGCCCCAACGCCTAAGTCCGATTCGGAGACCGTGCCGGAAGCGCCGAATGACAAGTTGCGGCCGAAACCATGCGCAGGGAACCACGTCATTCCGCCAACCGCGGACTGATTCGGCTCGAAGACAATTCCCCGGTTCCCGTAAGCGCCGGCAGCCGCCTCTCGGGCGGTGGAGGCGGAGAGCAAAGCCGCGATAAGCGCGACCAGCAAGCATGCTCGAACCAGCGAGTTCATGCCCTTGAATCGGTACTTTTGCCCACTTCCTTTAGGGTTGACGCCCGCCTCAGCCCTGCGGCTCTCGAGTCCCACGTAGCCAGAGAGAAAAGGACAGATCTCCAGACTGGCCTCTTCGCGCCCGCGCTAAACGTCGGCCTGGTGCTGCGTCGGGAACACGCAAATATGGAACTCAACCGCAACGGCGCCGAAAGCCCTGGATCTTTAAGGCTGAATCTTGGGAAATCGAACTCGGACCGCTGTGTACGAACCCGTATGCACGGCGGTGTGACCATGCCGCTTACGGCGCAAAATAGCCGAACAGGTCGAGAACCAAATATGTGTTGCTGGTGGC
>OBLW0100000750.1_pt1 | contig 27788 bp, 25 predicted proteins | sample 1520161 | NCBI WGS metagenome assembly OBLW01 (sample SAMEA3539309, study PRJEB22396) | soil metagenome | biome: tundra; feature: field; material: soil | place: USA | collected 2010-05 | depth 0.15 m
GAAGGTGAGTCCGAATATCCTCGCCCAGAATCGCGCAGCCTTCGCGTAGCGCGCCTCCCCCGTGCGCAGCGCCCGCCATTTCCAGAAGACGAGCAGGGGGGCCAGCCCCATCGTCAGCTGCGGAAACAGATAATGGTAGGTTATGGTGAAGGCGAATTGCAGCCTGCTCCAAATTGCCGGGTCGTTCACGTGTGCCGTCACTGATAGAGCGGGGATCGGGGTTGGAAAAGGACAAAGAGGATGGGGCTGCGCCCCGATTTCCCGAAAAGCACGCGGGGATTCCGCCCCTTCGCACCATCCGCGCCGTTTTTCCCGGGATGTCACGGAAGCGTCACGAGTCCGTAACACGCCTCCCCCAACGTGTCCCCCGCCATTCGAAAGGAAGAAAACATACACTCCAACACCCAATGTTCCACACACACCTCGTAAAATCGGCGCTGCTGGGCGGCGCGATTCTATCCGCTGCTGCAGCCTTCGGCCAGCAGGTCAACAGCAACACGGCCCTGCTCAACGCCCTCATCAAAAAAGGCATCCTGACAACCGATGAGGCCCAGAAGATCTCGGCCGATGTCGCCAAGGCCAGCGCAGGCCAGGACGTGCTCACGAGTCCCTCGGACACGTTCGTCAAGAAGCTGACGCTGACCGGCCGCTTCCAGATTCAATTCGCGGACATCGGCGTCGGGATCGCCAACAATCCGGTCAACCCGGTCGCCACGGAGGCCTTTCTCCTCCGCCGGGTGTATCTCGGCACCAGGGTTGACTTCACCAATAATCTTTCGGGCGTGGTGACCTACGATTTTGCCAACGACTCCTTCGACGCCCTGTATGCCGAATGGAAGCAAAGCGACGCCTTGGTCATCGATGCGGGCTTGAGAAAGGCGCCGTTCGATTACGAGGAAGTGACCTCGAGCGGGCAGCTCAAGGCGATCGAGCGCTCCACGGTCACCCGCTGGTTTGACGAACCGAACAACGGCCGGCGCCTGGGGGCTGCGAGCTACCGGATCGGCCTGTACGCCAGCGGCACCGATGGCCCCGTCTTCTACCAGGTCGCCGTGACCAATCCCGAGCGCAATGAGTACAGCGGCGACGGCACCAGCGGGCCCACGGTCGACGGGCAGGCCGGCGTCCAGACGGGAAGCGCCGCGGCAAACAACAATCTCGGCTACTATGGATGGTTCGGCGTCGCGGACAAGTTTCCCGACAAACAGGGCACCTACAGGATCGGCGTCGAGGGCGGCTACCTGCCCGACCAGGGGGGGCCGACCACGGTTGTCGGACAGGGCAACAACCTGAGCCTGTACGGCGTCTTTACGGACGAGACCTACGGAGTCTTCAATCTGCAGGCCGAGTATCTTGCCGCCAGGGACCCGAACGGAGCGGGAGTGGGCGTCAATTCCAACCCGAAGGGATATTGGGTTCAACCCTCCGTCTATCTCGTTCCAAAGACCTTCGAGGCGGTTGTGCGCTACAGCACCATCAATTCCGACCATCGCGGCGTCGCCCTTTCCGACGGAATCCGCTCGGCTCCGAGCGGCGGAACGATGAACGAACTCAGCGAATGGTACGTTGGCGGCAATTGGTATATCGACGGCAACGACGTTAAGCTTCAGTTTGGCTACATCCACGGCGAATCGAAGAATTCCACGGCCCTCGTCGCCCCGGCGGTCCAGCCGCAGGCCAAGGCGGACGGCTTCCGCACCCAAGTGCAGATCAACTTCTGATCTCCAGACCCATCAACCCGAACAACCCATGAAAAATCTCACGTCTTTTCTCTTCACGGCCGCCTGCCTCGCGGCCTTCTCCGCGCCGGCCTCGGCGCAGCTCCTCATCAACGGCGCCGGCGCCACCTTCCCGCAGCCGATCTACACGAAGTGGTTCGACGAATACGCGAAGGTGGACCCCGCCGTGCGCTTCAACTATCAGGGGATCGGCTCCGGCGGCGGCCAGAAGCAGATCCTGTCCGAGACGGTCGATTTCGGCGCTTCCGACGGCCCCATGTCGGATGAAAACATCGCCAAGGCGCCGCGCACGCTCTGGCACATCCCGACCGTCGCCGGAGCGGTGGTCGTCAGCTACAACCTGCCCGGCAACCCGAAGCTGAAACTCGACGGCCCGGCGCTTGCGGGCATCTTCCTCGGCCAGATCACGAAGTGGAACGATCCGGCGATCGCCGGCCAGAATCCGGGCACAGACCTGCCGAACCAGGACATTGTCGTCGTCCACCGCTCCGACGGGAGCGGCACGAGCTATTGCTTCACCGATTACCTGAGCAGCGTCAGCCCCGACTGGAAGACGAAGGTCGGCAAGAACACAGCCGTCAACTGGCCGACCGGCCTCGGCGGAAAGGGAAACGCGGGCGTGGCGGGCCAGATCAAGCAGTCCCCGGGATCGGTCGGATACGTGGAGCTGGCCTACGCGATCGGCAACCAATTACCCTACGCGGACATAAAGAACGCTGCGGGCAATTACGTGACCGCGACGATCGAGTCGGTGGTCGCCGCGCTGGCCTCGGCGGATGTGCCGGATGATTTCCGATTTTCAATGGTCAACGCACCCGGGGCCGACGCATATCCCATTTCCACAACGACGTGGCTTTTGGTTTATCAGCAGCTCAAGGACCACGACAAGGGGGAGAAGCTGGTCCAGTTCCTCAAGTGGGCCTTCACCGACGGCCAAAAAATGGCGGCCTCGCTCAACTATGCGCCGCTGCCGGCAAGCGTCCAAACCCGGGTGCTCGCCCGGATAGACCAAATCAAATACTGACCGCGGCACTTCATACTTGCCGTTCAGATCCAACTCACGGAGGGTGCGGTCCTGGCGCACCCTTCCGTTTTTGAGCAAAATCCGGTCAAAATCACACTCCGGCGGCCGCCTGCGCGAAAGGCGCGGGCCCGGCCGTTCGCATTGCGAAGGAAGCCGAGTTCATGGCTGAAGTCATCCCATCGTCCGCGATTCGGGCGCCGGCGCTGCATCCCGCAACGAGCCGCTTTGGGGACCACTCGTTCCGGTGGCTCGCGCTGTTGGCCGCCCTCACGATCCTCGGATTGATCGTCCTCGTCGGATGGGAACTCTATCATGGTGCGCGCCTGGCGATCCGCCAGTTCGGCGCCGGTTTTCTGGTGGGCTCGACGTGGAACCCCGTGTCGGATGTCTACGGAGCCCTTCCCTTCATCTACGGAACGCTGGTTTCCTCGCTCATCGCCCTATTGATCGCGGTTCCCCTGGGGGTCGCGACGGCGCTTTTTCTCACCGAGATGGCACCGGTGCGCATCCGCCAACCCGTGATCACGATCGTCGAAATGCTTGCGGCGGTGCCCAGCGTCATCTTCGGGCTTTGGGGCGTTTTCGTCCTTATCCCCTGGCTGCGGGACCACTTGTTTCCTTGGCTAAAGGCTACGCTTGGATTCCTTCCGCTCTTCGGCGGCCCGATCTACGGCGTCAGCATGCTGGCGGGAGGCATCATCGTAGCCATCATGATCCTGCCGATCGTCACCTCGGTCTCCCGCGAAATTTTGCGTTCCGTTCCCGATCTCCAGCGCGAGGCGGCCTACGCGCTGGGCGCCACGCATTGGGAGGTGATCCGGATCGCCGTCCTGAGCTATGCGCGGCGCGGAATCTTTGGGGCGGCGGTCCTCGGGCTCGGGCGGGCGCTCGGCGAGACCATGGCTGTCACAATGGTGATCGGTAACAGGCCGGAGATCAGCGCCTCGCTCTTCGCGCCCGGCTACACGCTGGCGAGCGTCATCGCCAATGAGTTCACCGAGGCGACGAGCGACCTGTACCTCAATTCTCTGTTCGAATTGGGGCTCGTCCTTCTCGCGATCACCTTCATCGTCAACGGGATCGCCCAACTCATGCTCCGCACCCTGACGGGCGGAGGCACGGGGAAGACCTGATGAGCGAAGCCGCCACACTCGCCGCATGCCGCCCGAGCCCGCGCCAGCAGGAGCTGCGCCGGGTAAAAAGCCTGGTCGTGACGTGGCTGATGGGCGCAAGCGCCCTCGTCGTGATGACGCCCCTTTTTCTCGTGCTTTATTTTCTGATTCGGGAAGGGGCCTCCTCGCTCGATTGGAGCTTTTTTACGCAGCTCCCAAAGCCGACCGGCGAAGCCGGCGGCGGCATGGCCAATGCGATCGCCGGCACGCTTGTCCTTCTCGCCATGGGAGCGGCCATCGGAGTGCCGATCGGGGTCATGGGGGGCGTGTACCTGGCCGAGTACGGAGGCGAGGTCGCCAACTACTGGATCCGCTTCGCGGCAGACGTCCTGAACGGGATTCCCTCGATTGTCTGGGGCATGGTCGTGTACGCCATGCTGGTGGTGCCGTTCAAGACCTTCTCCGCCTACGCGGGCGGCGTCGCCCTCGGCCTGATGATGATCCCGCTCGTCATGAGGACGACCGAGGAGGTGCTTCTGCTCGTTCCCCAAAGCTTCCGCGAGGCCGGGCTCGCGCTCGGGATCGCCCGTTGGAAGATCATCACGATCATCGTCATCAAGACGGCCCTCAAGGGCATCATTACGGGCATCCTCATTGCGCTGGCCCGCGTGGCCGGTGAAACGGCGCCGCTCCTGTTTACGGCTCTGGGGAACAACTTCTGGAGCCACAACCTGAGCCAGCCCATCGCGGCCCTGCCGCTCCAGATCTTTTCCTACGCAATCTCCCCGTACGACGACTGGCACCGCCAGGCGTGGGCCGGGGCGCTCGTCCTCATGCTCATGATCCTGGGAATAAACCTTCTTGTCCGCTTGCTCTCCCGGGGCAAGTCGTCCAGTTGACCTGCAAACCACCTGTCGCATGCCCGAAGTCTCCATCGCGCCTCCACCGACAGCCCCCCGTCCCTCCGTACCCGCCCAGGCGCCAAAATCGTCCGGGCCGGAGGAATCGCCCGCCTTCGACATCCGCGGCTTTTCGCTCTGGTACGGGGCGCGCCAGGCCGTGTACGACGTGACGATCCAGATTCCTTCCCGGCGGGTGACGGCGATCATCGGGCCGAGCGGATGCGGGAAATCGACCTTCCTGCGCGCGCTCAACCGCATGCACGAGGTGACCCCGGGAACCCGGATCCAGGGCTCCCTGAAACTTTTCGGGGACGATCTGTACGGCGCCGGCATCGATCCCGCGGCAGTCCGCCGCCGCGTGGGGATGGTCTTCCAGAAGTCAAACCCGTTCCCGACCATGTCGATCGAGGAGAACGTCCTCGTCGGGCTGCGGCTGAACGGAGTGCGCGACCGCGCCTTCCTGCAGCAGCGCCTCGAGGAGTCCCTGCGCCTGTCCGCCCTGTGGGACGAGGTGAAGGATCACCTCCGCCGCCCGGGCGTGAGCCTTTCCGGCGGGCAGCAGCAGCGCCTGTGCATAGCCCGGGCGCTGGCGGTCCAGCCGGAGGTGCTCCTCATGGACGAGCCCTGTTCGGCCTTGGATCCGATCGCGACGGCCCGGATCGAGGAGCTGATTCAGCTCTTGCGCGCGAAATTCACGGTCGTGATCGTCACGCACAACATGCAGCAGGCGGCGCGATGCTCGGACAGGACGGCGTTCTTCTACCTGGGCCGCCTGATCGAGTACGCCGATACCCGCAACCTGTTCACAAGCCCCTCCAATCCGCAGACCGAGGCGTACGTCCTGGGCCGGTTCGGATAAAAACCCATGACCCATTACAACGAAGAGCTGGAAAGCCTGAAGGAAACCCTTCTTTCGATGGCGAGCCACGCCGAAACGGCCGTGGCCAAGAGCATCCGGGCGCTGGTCGATCGCGACGACGCGGCCGCCCGCCAGGTGATGGAAGACGACAACGCGCTCGACGATCTCGAGGTCAAAGTCGATGACACGGCGATCCACCTTCTGGCGAAGGCGCCGCTGGCGACCGACCTTCGCCTGACGGCGGTGTCGATGAAGATATCCGTGAATCTCGAGAGGATCGGGGATTCGGCGGTCACGATCGCCCGCCGGGCGATCGAACTCGGGACCGAGCCCCAGCTGAAGCCCTATGTGGACATCCCGCGGATGTGCGCGATGTCGCTGGAAATGCTGCGCGACGCGATCACGGCCTTCATCAACCGGGAGCCGGACCGGGCCCGGAGCGTCATCCCCCGCGATGCCGACGTCGACAACCTCAACCGGCAGCTCCACCGCGAACTCGCCAGCTTCATGGTGGAGCGCCCTGCGACCATCTCCCGCTGCCTGAGCCTGATGACAATTTCCAAGACACTCGAACGGATCGCGGACCACGCGACCAACATCGCCGAGGAGGTTGTCTATCTCTACGAGGCGGTGGACATCCGCCATACCGTTCACAAGACGAATGAAACCGAAAATCCTGATCGTTGACGATGAGGCCGACGCGCTCGAAGTGCTCGGATTCAAGCTGCGCGAAGCCGGCTTCACGCCCATATTCGCCAAGGACGGGACGCGCGCCCTGGCCGCCGCGCGCAACGAGCGGCCGGACCTGATGGTGCTCGACCTCATGCTTCCGGAGGTCGACGGCCTGGAAGTGTGCAAAATTCTCCGGCGCGATCCGGCCACCGCAAATCTTCCCATCCTCATGCTGACGGCCCGGGCCGCGGAAATGGACCGGGTGCTGGGCCTGGAACTCGGGGCGGACGACTATGTGACGAAACCCTTCAGCCCGCGCGAGCTGGTGCTGCGAATCCGCAAGCTGCTCGCTCGAACGCAGTCCGCAGACGAGGTCGGCGCCCACCTGCGGATGGGAGAAATCGACATCGATGTGCCGCGCCACGTCGTCCAGGTGTCGGGAAAGGCGATCGTATTGACGCTCACCGAATTCAAGCTGCTCGAAGTCCTCGCCCGCCGCCGCGGCCGGGTCCAGTCCCGCGACCGGCTGCTCCAGGACGTGTGGGGGTACGAGAACCCGATCGACAGCCGCACGGTCGACACGCACATGCGGCGGCTGCGCGAAAAACTTGGGCCTGCCGCGCACTATCTGGAGACCGTGCGCGGCATAGGATACCGTTTCGCGGCCGAATCGTGAGCCGGGCGTGATGCTTCTGTACGCCGTCCTCCTCGCCGTCGCCGCGGCCGCCGCCTTCGGCTGGCGGAGGGAGAGAAAGCGAGGATCGCTCGCGGAGGCGCGCCACCGCGAGGAATTGGACCGGCAGCGCGCACAGCGGGAGGCCGAGCTGCGCGAACAGACGCAGCGGACCGCCGCGCTCTTCGACCGGATGGTCGAGGGGCTGATCGTCGTCGGCGCAAACGGGGAGATCCGCCTCGCCAACCGCGCTGCGGGCGCCCTTTTCGGGTTCGCAGCGCCCGCTACCGGACGCACTCTTCTGGAGACTGTGAGGCATCACGAGGTGTCGGCCGTGGCCGCCCGGCTGGACCGGGAGTCGGAAGTGCTCGAGCACGACCTGAGGATCGATGGACCCGGGGCGCCGCGCTTCCTTCAAATCAACGCTTTGGCCCTTCGGAACCGCGATGGGGGGCGCGACGGGGCGATCCTTGTCTTTCACGATCTCACCCGTTTGCGGGAACTCGAGGCTGTGCGCCAGGAGTTCGTGGCCAACGTGAGCCATGAGCTGCGCACACCGCTTTCCCTCATCAAAAGCGCCGCCGAAACGCTGCTCGACGGCGGCATGGGCGACCCACAGACACTGGGGCGTTTCCTGGAGATCATCGACCGGCACGCGAACCGGCTGACCCTTCTGATCGACGACCTGCTCCTTCTTTCGACCCTCGATTCAGGAAGACTGCGGCTCCAGCCGCAGCCGGTGGCCCTTCGATCGGCAGTCCAGGAGGTGCTCGACGACTTCTCGGGGCGGGCCAAACGCCGGGGCACGAGTCTCATCAACGAGGTCCCCGCGGCGCTGGTCGCCCGGGCCGATCCGGACCGGCTGCGCCAGGTCCTGTCCAACCTCGTGGACAACGCGATCAAGTACGGCCGCACGGAGGGCAGCGCCCTTGTGGCTGCGCAGGCGCGCGCGGACGGAATGGTTGAAATCCGGGTCCGGGACGACGGTCCGGGAATCCCGCCCGAGGCCCAATCGCGGATTTTCGAGCGATTCTACAGGGTGGACAAGGCGCGCTCGCGCGAGCAGGGAGGGACCGGCCTCGGCCTGGCGATCGTCAAGCACGTGGTGCAGGCGCACGGGGGCGAAGTGAGCGTCGAAAGCGCTCCCGGCGAGGGGACGACCTTCTGCTTCACGCTGCCGCAGGCCCTTGACTAGAACAACCTGAAGAGCTGAACAAATCCGTATCCGAGCAGGCCCGCGACCGGCAGCGTCAGGACCCAGGCCCAGACGATCCGCTCCACGATTCCCCATTTGACGGCGCTCAGGCGCTTGGTCGCCCCGACCCCCATGATCGATGTGGCGATGACATGGGTTGTCGAAACGGGAACCCCGAACCTGGAAGCGGTCGAAATGACGATGGAGGCGGTCGCCTCGGCGGCGAACCCGTGGACGGGTTGAAGCTTCACGATTCGCTGCCCCATCGTGCGGATGATGCGCCAGCCGCCTGCTGCGGTGCCTGCGGCCATCGTCGCGGCGCACACGAGAATCACCCAATAAGGAACGACCTTGAACTCGTTCACCCGCAGGAATCCGGCCCAGGAGGGGAGTGTCCGGAACGCCCCGGCTTGCGTGCCCGTGAAGAGGGCGAGGGTGATGATCCCCATCGTCTTCTGGGCGTCGTTCGAGCCGTGGCTCCAACCCATGAATCCGGAACTGAACAACTGCGCCTTTCCGAAGAACACCGACACGAAACGCGGCTTCGCGCGCCGCAGGGCGGCCGTCATGAGGGACATCAGGACGAATCCGCCGAGGAACCCGAGGACCGGCGACGCGAGCATGGGAAAGACAACCTTCGGCCAAAGTCCGGTCGACCACCGAAGCACGCCCCAGTCGCCGCCGGAGCTCGCCAGGGCGGCCCCGCAAAGCCCTCCGATGAGGGCATGGCTCGAACTCGACGGGAGCCCGAGCCACCAGGTGATGAGATCCCAGATGATGGCCCCCAACAGGGCGCCGAGCACGGTCGACATCGTGACGACGTGCGTATTGACGATGCCCGTGCCGATCGTGGTGGCCACGGCCGTGCCCGCAAATGCTCCGAGCAGGTTCCAGCCCGCCGCCCAGAGGACGGCCAGCCTCGGCGTCAGCACCCGGGTCGAGACCACCGTGGCGATCACGTTGGCCGTGTCGTGCAATCCGTTGATGTACTCGAAGACGAGCGCTGCGAGCAGCACGAGCAGGAAGAGCGTCATGCGCGAAAGGTCAGGAATTCTTGAGGGCGATCTGGACGACCACGTTGCCGGCGTTCCGGCAGCGGTCCACCGCCTGTTCGATCATCTCGTAAATCTCCTGCAGGATTATCAATTCCTTCGCCTCGCACGGCCCCTCGTACAGTTTCTTCAAAACGGCGAGCATGACCTTGTCGGCCTCGCCCTCGGCAAACTGGAGGCGGTCGTTGGCCGCGCTTATCTTGGTGCTGTTCGCGCCCCCGCGGAGCTGCTGCACCATGAAGGCGACCGATTCGGCCGCCTGCAGCATGAGCTCGGCCTGCCGGCGAAAGCCGCCATCCGCGATCGGGTAGGGGCAGATCGAGATCCGCTCGACGATCTTTTCGACCTGCTTCGGTATGCGGTACAGCGCGAAGGAAAGCGCCTCGAGGTCCTCCCGTTCGATCGGCGTGACAAACGTCCGGCTCAGGGCCGACGTCATTTCGTGCCGGATCCTCTTCTCCTTGCGCCGCGTGTGGATGAAGTCGTCGACGTTCGGCGGGGTCCCGCCCACCGCCAGGCTCTGCAGATAGCGGCTGAAAAGTTCGACGCTGGAGCGGGCCTCCTCCGCGGCCGCCTCCAGCAGATCGAAGAACCGGTCGTCCTTGCCCAGGATCTTCTTGAGAGAGAACATGCGGAGGCGATTGTTACAATCCCGTGACGCGTTTGGCGATGCGAAATGCAGTCGAACGCGGCTTTACGCTGCCACTGGACGGGTTCCGGCGAGGCGCCAAGTGATCCGGACAGGTCGGGTTCGACAAACGGGGCGCGACGCGACTCCCGAGCGCATGAAAACTTGAAGGTCGGGTTCCACCCCATGGGACAGGTGCGACCTTTCGTCTACAGTACACGCCCATGAAGAACCCACAATCGATTGGTGAAAAGTCGGGCACCCGAGACGAAATCGAGGGCACGGCCAAGAAACTCGCGGGCAAGGCCAAGGAAGGATTGGGCAAGGCGATTGGAAATCCCGGCTTGGAGAGCCGTGGCGAATGCGACCAGCTCGAAGGCGCTGTCCAGAAGGAGATTGGAACGCTCAAGAAGGCGATCGGCAGGTGACCATCAAAGTCGGCTTCACGGTGCAGGCCCGAGGGCGGGCGAACCTATGGAATGCATGAACACTACCAGATGCAGCCGGGCATGAAAGCCGGCTGCCAACTCAGCAAATATTATGTCTAAAGAAGAAATTAAATCAGGATTGAATATCACTCGCGAACGGATGATCCAGCTGCTGAACGAGGATCTGGCCGGCGAATACCAGGCGATCATTGCCTACACCGTGTACAGCCAGGTGCTGAAGGGGGCGGCGTACACAGACATCGCGCGGGAGTTGGAAGCGCATGCCGGGGAGGAACTGGCGCATGCCATAAAAATCGCCAAACAGATCGATTATCTGGGCGGCATGCCGGCCGTGCTGCCTAAGCCGGTTAAGACCTCAAATGACCCGGTCGAGATGCTGCGCGCAGACTTGGAGAACGAACGGGAAACGGTGGGGCGCTATCGCGAGCGCATCCAGCAGGCCGAGGCGATGGGAGAGTTCGCGTTAAGCGAGACATTGCGCGCGATCATCGTGGAAGAGCAGGAGCACGAAATCGACCTGGCCGCCGCGCTGAACATCAACGTGCCTTCATCCAAGGAGAATTCGGACAGAAAGATTGTCGCAACCAAGTAGAGGGGAATCCGCGCCCCAAGATCGGCGCATTTTTCCGAGTGGAGCTGGCCACCACGGGTTGTCACGCCGCGGATGCCGCCGCGCTGCCTTTCCCGCCAACGCATTCCCCTCAGCCCTTGCCCAGGAGCCGGAGCCACAGGGAGCCGAGCCGCTCGTGGACGGCGTAGGTGCTGCGCCCCAGCGACTCGACGTCCCAGGCGAGGTCCTGCAATTCGAATTCCGGGCTCGGCCGCGCCGAAAAGTCCGCGGGGCAGGGGAGAGCCTGGACGCGTGCGTTCCGGAAAAGCGCCGCGGCCCGGGGCATGTGCCAGGCCGATGTGACCAGGGCGACGCGGGAATCGCCTGCAATCTCCTTCACCGCACGGGCCTCGTCGCCGGTGTCGCGCGCGGTGTCGATCAGGATGATCTGGCGGCGGTCTACGCCGAGGGAAACGGCGGCCTGGGCAAGCACGGAAGCGTGGCTCGGGTGCACCCCGTCCGAGGGGCCGCTCACGATCAAACGGGCTTCCGGGAGAGTCCGCAGGATGCGCACGCCCTCGACCAACCGCGCGAGGGCCGATGGCGAAAGCTTGTTGGTCGCCGAAAGGCCGGGAGTGAACCCGTTGCCGCCGCCGAGGACCGCGACAAACTGGCAGGACGCCAGTTCCGGCGAGACGGGCTCCCCGGAGCGCATCTCGGGGATCGCCGGATAAAGGCCCTCCAACGGGCGCACCAGCCACATGCTGACGGTTATGTTCCCAAAGAGGAGCAGGACCAGCGCCGCCGCCGCGAGAAACCTGCGGCCGAGCCGGGCCCTTTGCCCAGGCCGGATGAGGATCCACGCGGCCACGACCAGGACGAGGCATGCCGGGAGCGGCATCAGCCAGTAGGACACGGTTTTCTTTAACCAGAAGAGCATGTGGCGGCGGGCGCTGCGGCGCAGCGCCGATTCTCGGCCGACTCGCCGGGCACGCAACCTTCGTTTCGCAGAGGACCGCGGCGGTTTTCACTGCCGGCCCGGCTCGCTTTGTCCAGCCGGCGCAGAATATCCATGGGCGCGGGGCGGGCATGATTGTCGTTGAAATCATCGCCGGGCGCGGAGAGCTTCGAGCCGATCGTTTCCCCTGAATACGGCTTCGCAATTCCGGTTGTGAATTGACCCCCATGTCCTCAATGCCCCAGCCAGCCATTCCCCCGTCCGCAGAGCCGGTGAAGACCGGCCTTTTCAGGACCGCGGACGGGAAGAACTACGCCTTCATCTTCGCCCTCGTATCCTCGCTTTTCCTCCTTTGGGGGTTCTGCAACGGCATGATCGATACGATGGACAAGCATTTTCAGGAGGTGCTGCACCTGAGCCTCGCCCAGTCCGCGTGGGTCCAGTTCGCGCACTACCTGGGCTATTTCCTGATGTCGCTTCCGGCCGGCTGGCTCGCGATGAAGCTCGGCTACAAGGGGGGCCTGATCACGGGGCTTTTGATCGTCGCCGCGGGCGGCTTCTGGTTCATCCCGGCGACGCACATCGCGGCATTCTGGGCGTTCCTGCTCGGCGTCTGCCTGATCGCCTCGGGCCTCACGTTTTTGGAGACGATCGCCAATCCGTACACGACCGTCCTCGGCGACAAGCGGTACGGAGCCACCCGGATCAACCTCGCCCAATCGTGCAACGGCGTCGGCTGGATCTTCGGGCCGTTTGCGGGCGCGACCTTCTTCTATTCGGTGAATTCGTCCGGCCAGAGCACGGGGAGCGAGACGCTCTGGATACCCTATGCGGGGGTCGGTGTCGTCGTTGTCATCCTCGCCCTCGTCTTCTTTTTCTCCGACGTGCCCGACGTCAAGATGCAGGATGAATACCGCCTGGACGAAAAGGACGCGGATCCGCAGGCGGCAAAAGGGCCGGACAGGGAGGTGGACCGGGGGCTGGTCTATTTCCTGCTTTTGCTCAACGCGATCGTCCTCGTCTGCGCCTTTGGGATGATCAGCTGGGTGATCCTCGCGAGTTTGGGAATGACCGAGGCGGTCCTCTGGCGGACGATCGGCATCGGGGGAGCCGTTGCGATCGTCATCGCCGCCCTCGCCCTGCGTCCGATCGCGAGGAAGGTTTCGCATCACAGCATCTGGACCCATCCGCACTTTTCCTCGGCGACGCTTGCGCAGTTCTTCTACGTGGCCGGCCAGTCCGGCATCTTCAGCTTTCTGATCAACTACATGACCTCGGAGGTTCCGCCCCTGCCGTCGTCCTGGGCCACGGGGTGGTTCGGCTCCTGGTTCGGTTTTGAAATCAGGAACGGCGTCACCCATTTCAGCGACGCGGGCGCCTCCCACCTGGCCTCGCTGGGCTTCTTCTGCTTTCTCGCGGGCCGTTTTTCCGGCGCCGGCATTCTAAGGAAGTATTCCGCGCACAAGGTTCTCGGCCTGTACGGACTGATCAACGTGGCCGTCTGCCTGCTCATCTTCCTGAAGCTCGGCTGGGTGTCGGTCGTTTGCGTCTTTCTGAGCTACTTCTTCATGTCGGTCATGTTCCCGACGATCTTCGCCCTCGGGATTTTCGGACTCGGGACCCGCGCGAAGAGGGCCTCCTCCTTCATCGTGATGGCGATCATGGGCGGGGCGATCCTGCCCAAGCTCATGGGTTACATCGCCGACCAGTACGGCATGTCCCGGGGTTTCATCGTCCCGCTGGTCTGCTTCGGGCTGGTCGCGCTGTATGCATTTTCCTGGCCGACGCTGAGCAAGTCCGAGGGGCTCGTGGGGACCTCGCCCGCCAAGGGTCATTGATCCCCCGCCGGGTGACACACAACCAGAGCTGTCGCACCGGCCATGACCCAGGAAAACCAGCCGTGGTGGCGGTCCTTCACGCGCCTGCATTGGTTCGTGTTCACCGCCGCCTCGCTCGCCTGGCTTTTCGACTGCCTGGACCAGCAGATGTTCACCCTGGGCCGCGACGGCGCGGTCGAGCAGCTGCTGGGCAGTCCCGCAAAGGCGACGGAGTATGCGTCGTACACGACCGCATTCCTGCTGATCGGATGGGCGGTCGGCGGCCTCATCTTTGGCTCGCTGGGCGACCGGTACGGCCGCGCCCGGATTCTCGGCGTCACGCTTCTGATCTATTCGGTTGGAACGGGGGCGAGCGCGTTCGCGTCGAGTTTTTCGGGATTCTGCGCCTGCCTGTTTTTCACAGGCTTGGGCGTCGGCGGAGTGTTCGGACTGGTTGTGGCACTCGTTGCCGACAGCGTTTCGGATGAGGCCCGCGCCCCGGCTTTGGGCCTGCTTCAGTCCTTCTCGACGGTCGGGAATATCCTCGCGGCCCTGATCGGGATGGCGATCGGGCTCCTGGCTGCGGCAAGCCTTCTCCCGCTCGGCCTGAAGCCCTGGCAGGCGCTGTTTCTGGTCGGCGCAATACCGGCCTTGCTTTGCATTTTCGTGATCGTCCGCCTGCCGGAGCCCGAACGATGGGTCCGCGCCCGGGCCGAGGGGGCCACGCGGGGGGTCAGGTTCGGCTCGTACGCGAAGCTGCTGACCCATCCGAAATGGTCCCGGCACGCCTGGCTGGGTCTCGTCTTTTGCTGCGCGGGGATCATCGGCCTTTGGGGGCTGGGCAATTTTCATCCGCAGATCGTGCGCTCGATCGTGGAGAATCACCTGACGCAGTCCCATCTGTCGCCCGACGCCGTCGTGAGCCGGAAGGCCTACTGGACCTCCGTCGGCCTTCTCATGCAAAATATCGGCGGGTTCTGCGGGATGATGACGATGGCCCGGCTCGCGCAAAGCTGGGGCCGCCGCCCGGCCCTCGCCGTGGCGCTCCTGCTTTCGTTCCTGTCCACGATTCTCGTCTTCCGCTATCTGCGGGAGTTCAGCCAGATCTTCTGGATGCTCCCCATCATGGGCTTCGGCCAGCTCGGCGTCTTCTCCGTCTACGCGATCTACCTTCCGGAGCTTTTCCCGACGAGTCTCCGCAGCACGGGCACGAGCTTTTGCTACAATTTCGGCCGCCTTGCGGCCGCCAGCGCCCCCTTCACGATCGGCCGCATGACCAAGGCCCTCGGCGGCGACATCGAGGGATTCCGCACGGCGGGGATGTGGGTGAGCCTCGTGCTCCTGACCGGGCTCATCGTCCTCCCGTTCCTGCCGGAGTCGCGCAATCAGCCCCTGCCCGAAGAGTGACCAGCCGGCCTGGCGCACCGGGCGCCAGGCGCGGCCCTCGGGGAGTCGCAGGCGGGACCGCCTCCTATTGGGCCGAGAACTTGAAGATCGTGCTCGACCGGTACGTGTCGCCCGCCTTCAGGACATACGAGGGAAAAGTCGGCTGGTTGACCGAATCGGGGAAATGCTGCGTCTCAAGGCAGAATCCCCAGTACTGCTTGTACGCAACGCCCTTCTTGCCGACGAGCGTCCCGTCGAGAAAATTGCCGCTGTAGAACTGGACGCCGGGTTCGGTGCTGTACACTTCCATGACCCGGCCGGACCTGGGCCCGGCGGCCCGGGCGACAAACACGAGCTTCCCGCCGCCCCCGTTCACGACGTAGTTGTGGTCGTATCCCTTTGGATTGCCGCCCACCTGGAGGACGCGGGCCCCGATGGCCACCGGCTTCGTGAAATCCATCGGGGTTCCCGCGACGGGGGCGAGTTCTCCGGTCGGAATCAGGGTGGAATCCACCGGGGTGTACCGATCCGCGTTGAGCGTCATCGATTGATCGAGGATGCTGCCGTTTTCCGGTCCGTCCAAGTTGAAGTAGCTGTGATTGGTCACATTGACGGGCGTGTCGGCGTCCGTTGTCACGACATACTCGAGCTTCAGGGAATCGTCGTCGCCCAGGGTGTAGGTCACCTCGACGCGGCAATTGCCCGGGTATCCCTCCTCGCCGTCCTTGCTGAGGTAGCTGAAGCGCACCGAGCCGTCCTGCCCCGGAACCGGCGCCGCATCCCAGACCACCTTGTCGAATCCCTTGAGCCCGCCATGGAGGTGATTCGGGCCGTCATTGACCGCGAGCTTGTAAGTCTTGCCGTCCAGGGTGAAGAGTCCCTTCGCAATCCGGTTGCCCACGCGTCCGACAATGGCCCCGAAGTAGGGCACCGTTTGCAGGTAGCCCTTCAGGTCGTCGAAGCCGAGGACGATGTCGTCCGGGTTTCCCCCCCGGTCGGGCACGTCGATCGCGGTGACCGTGGCGCCATAGGTCATGATCCTGACTGTCATGCCGTGGGCGTTCGCAAGGACGTACTGGTCGACGGACTTGCCGCCGAAGGTTCCGAACGGTTTCTTTTCAATGCGGATTTGCTTCATGGTGGAATCGCTGTCCGCGAACGCTCGGGCACCGGGGAACGGGGCCAGGGCGGCGAGGACAAGGGCCGTTAATTGGATTCTGAGTCGTGGCATATGACTTCGGAGGTTGAGTGCGCTGGGAAAGGGGAGGAAAGCCTGCATGAAAAGGACCCGTCGTACCGCGGATCGACGCGCATTCGCTTCAGGGTGTGGCGGCGGGGGGCGCCGCGGCCGCATTTTCCGCCAGGCTCTTCCGGATGAGTTCCTTCAGAAAACCCATGTAATTGCATCCTTCGTACAGAACTTCGGTGCGCCCGTCGGCCGTCACGATCGTGAACCGGTACACCCGGATGCTGTTCTCGATTTCGAAGATCCATTTGAGGTTTTGCTGGTCGGGAACGAAGCTTTCCGTCCGCTGCTTCCAGTGACCATCCTGCACCTTGATCTGGTCGGTTTGGTACAGGTTTTTGGGCTCGTCATCCGTCACGTCGTCCACCTTCACGCTTCGCGGCGCCCCCCCCTTCTTGACCAGGAATGCGAAAAGATAGGTCCCATTCTTCACCTTCGGGTCGAACTGGTACACGGCTGCGTCGATCCTGAAGTCGTCGTTCTCCCCGTGAAGCATTCCCGTCGTGGTGAGCTCGAGCGGCACGGTCTGTCCGCCAGAGATGGGCATGTTGATCGAGTACGATCCGGTGGCACAACCGGCCAGGAGTCCGAGGCCGGCAAGGGCCAGCAAGCGCGAGCGGGGATAGGGCATGTGAATCGGAACCTCCTAAATCGCCCTAATTTGACGGGGATCACAAGGAAATCATTTTCATGGGCCGGCTTATCCGGCCACAAAAAAGGCGCCAGGCGGATTTCCCCACCTGGCGCCCGGGTGAAAAAGAACCTCAGCTACGGCGCAGCGAGCGCCTGGCGTCCCAAGTGCGGAAGATCGCGAAGGCGGCCAGCGGAATCGCGAAGAGTGGGAGAGTGCTGGCGGTGTCAGGAACCCTGGCAGCGTGCAGGGTAAACGTGAACGCCTGCGCCGCAAAGGCGAAGGACGAGATCTTCAGCAGTTTAATGGCGACATTCATGATCGAATTTCTGGTTTTCTGTTATGTTGGAAATTGAAACAAGCCCCAGCGCGAAGGACGGCGGAGGGATCCGGCGATCCCACCACAGAGCAAAAGCTTCAGCTGCGGCGGAGCGAGCGCCTGGCGTCCCAGGTGCGGAAGATGGCGAATGCGGCCAGCGGAATCGCGAAGAGTGGGAGAGTGCTGGCGGTGTCAGGAACCCTGGCAGCGTGCAGGGTAAACGTGAACGCCTGCGCCGCGAAGGCGAGGGATGAGATCTTCAGCAGTTTTATGGCTATATTCATGATCGAGCTTCTGTCTCCTGTGCTGTTCGGAGTTAAGGTTAGTTTCGCGGGCCATTAGACAGCATGATGGATGCCATAAGCTGTCCTATCGGTGATCGAAATAAGTAGAATTACGTAAGACAGCGTTCCATAGCAACAAGCACATTCCTAAGAATATCGCCACGAATTCACCCCAAAACGCGCCGATTCGGAAAGTGTAAGAAAACCCGTCGATTCGCGGGCACGATTTACAAATCTTCGGTCAACACCGGAATTGCCGACAGGGATTCAGCCGAGCCGCCCTGTGGTATCAATCGATTCGCGGTGCCGAGTCCGCGCTTTGCACGTGCGGGATTTCGGAACTGGGATTCGTGCGCGTTGCCGTCCAGACTTCCCTCCAGGTCGACGTTGCCGCCGCAAGGAAGGCCCTGGCCAGACTCAAGGCATCCAGCCCGATGGCTTTCGAGCTGCTCGAAGACGGGATCGGCGCCGACCGCCTCCCCGCGTTCGCACGAACACCCGGCAAGCTGACCGACGGCCACCTTCTCGAATTGGCCAGAAAACACGGTGCCATGTTGGCGACCCTCGATGCAGGAATTCCCGGCGCTTTGCTGCTGCCGTAACCAAGCGGAATTTTGGTGTCAGGGGCGGGAGTTGAAATCGGTCATGGACAGCTAAATACAAGCCGATTTTCAGAGGGACAGAGGGAGAAAGCCATTGGAGGCTCAAATGTGGTCCGGCAGCGAGCGGCAACAAAACGCGGGAAAAGGCCGAAAAAAGCGATACAATACCGATACACAGATTGACTGACAAATACTGCACAAATGGAGGCCGCGATCAGGCAGCAAACGCTTCCAGTTTCGTCAGGGCTGCCTCAACCTGGGGCCAGCGGAAAACTAACGCTCCCACTGGCTCGATAAGCGATAGCACTTCAGTGCTCTGGGTGGATTGGTGCCGGCACCGCCCTTAATCGTCAGCGGATTGCGTCAGAAGAAGGGAAAGACGGAGCATATCCTGTTGCGCTCAAGTTGGCACATTCGTAAAGAAAGCCGACGCCGCCGGCCTCGTTTTTCCGGATGGGAGAATTGCCCCGTAAAGCCGCCAGCTGTTGCCGACCTCGGCCAGGGTCCACAGACATTCTACGGTTACGGGCAAATAGAGCGAGATTTCGACGAAGAGCGAAGACCGGGCTTTCGGCCGCTGCTGGAGCAGTCGACGCTCCTCGTCGCCAAAGAAACCGAACGGCCCTTCGGGCCTTTGATGCAATCGCAGGAACGCCTGGCCGTCTTCAAGCATGGCTCCGCCGATGCCGAGATACTGCGCCGCCCGCAGCCAGCGGCTTCCGGCAATCAGGTCGTATTTTCGAAAAGCCGCGCTGGTGAATCCCGCTACCATGTCGGTGAACCACGCGCCCGGGGGCGAAATCGCCGTCCCGCCGGTGCCGAACTCGGTGGCAGAGAAGATCAGATCCAGGAATCGCTCCCGCCCGGCTCCCGTATCCGTAAGCGGAAGTGCCCGCGCGAAGCGCACGACCTCGGCCGCGCCAGCCGGATTGGGTTTGGGAGCCTGGCCCAAGCGGTGCAGCAGAAACCGCTTTTCGTAGAACGAGATTTCATCGTCCGTTTTACTTCGCGGCAGACCTTGCAGGAAGGATTGGGCCTGACGGACATAGCCGGCGTCTCCGTGCAGGTAGTCCACAGCCACCTGATGACGCGCCAGCAGCGCGGCGGTGATGAGTTTGAGCGCCGGCGAAGTCCTCGACCAACCCGCGCCCGATGGCATACCCCGATGATTCAACGCTTCGCCGATTGCGCGGGCCGCTTTGAGAAACCCACCGTCCGACGAGTCGGCCAGAGAGTCGCAAATCCAAAAGCCGAGCAGGATTTGGCACCACGTCTCCGGTGGTGTCTCCTTCTCCTGCTGCGCCGTCTCCAGCAACTGGTCAAACCACGGGCGCGCCTGTCGCAAAGGGCCCGCGGGGTCGTCCGTCCGCCGGCGCGACCGCTGTGATCGGCGAATCGGCCGGCGGGTTTCGGGGCAAGCGGGCCCGGCGGCGAGCTCAATCGAGCGCGTGCTCCGAAGCCGGACGAGGGCCGCAAGACAGCTCACCAGCGTCGTGTGGTAATGGTGCGAAAAATTGGAGCTTTCCGAATGCGCCTCGACGCCCATCGATCGAGCCGTGGCATGCAGCCGCTCCGCCCACTCCGGGCCGGGGACCGATCCATCGCTGCGCTGCGTTCCGAGCAGCGTCCGCCAGCCTCGCTCGTAGGTGACGGACGCTTCATTCCCCAGACAATCCCAGCACAACAGCAACTCGGCCAGCAGATCCCAGTGATGGTCCTGGCAGGCGATGACGAGCAGAACGGAGAGCGTCTCGTTGAGCTGATTTCGTTGTCGCGCCGGCACCGCCGCGCGCCGGCGGGTGCCCAGGCCGAAAAGATACATCAATGTATGGGTGATGGCGTAAATGTCGTCGTCATGAAGGTAGAGCGGGCTCGGCGTCCGGCCCAGAATGCTCCGCTTGTACAGTGACTCCAGTGACGGCAGTGCATGACGCAGTCCGGCCCATTCCAGGCAGAAAACCACTTCCATCAGCCGATAGGGCAGCCGTTCCGTCTGCTGGGGAAAATTGATCCGGACCAGACGATTCAACAGCTCGCTCTGCGGCATCGCTTCATGACCGACGGCGCGCAGCGCGGCGTACACCTGGGTCACGAGCACGAAGTCAACTTGGGAGCGGAGCAGGCGATCCGAGAACTCCCGGTTGCGCAGGATTGTCTGCAGCAGGGCAGCCATCCGGCGAACGCGCCGGCTGCGCCGGTTGCCGGTCAACCGCACGTAGGCTTGCAGCAGCAGTGCCAGTTCGCCGACGCGTTGCCCGTTGCGGATGGCGAAGGCCTGTCCGCCCTGGAAAGGATCGAAGTCCGCCAAGTGCCGATCGATCCAGCCGAGCGCGCCGCGGAGCAGCCGGATGCAATCGCGTTTCCCGCTCCGAGGACCTGCCACCGGGGATGACCCGCGCCTCGCTTGGTTCGCGGTTGACCGGCGCAAACGGTCAGGAGCGGAATGAAAGACACGCGCCAAAGTGGAAGCGAAACGGCGGACCGGAACTGCCGGCGGCTGGGCGAGCCCCAGGCAGGCCCTGCGCCCAGCTGCGAGACCAAAACACCTTAATGAATCAGGGTTTGGCTGATTTGCCCGAGAACCTCGCTGAGCGCACCCGGATCGAAGTGGGGTCGGAAGGTCGTGAACTTGTAGCAGATGCCCCGAGTCTCATCATCAAAAGCCACGCCTTGCCTGGCGGCGATCGCCGCATCGGCCAGGGTTTGCTTGACGAGGCCCTCCAAGTCGGTGATGCCTTGCTTCTTGAAGTCGGCGAGGAACTGCTCGGACGTCATTTTGGAAAGATGCGTGAGCGCCAGATTGCTGATGCCTTGATCGAGGGACGGTATTTTTGACATGGGATGATTTGGGTTGTTGATTACGATATTTTGTGTTTCTGCTGACTGGACTTTTCAGATCTGGCTAAGCTGGGGCATGGACGAAGTCTGTTTGGGCGGGTGAGGGGACAGGAGAAACTCGCATTCTAGTTTTCGGAGGCCGGAGAAGGATAAACCATCCGCGGTTTTCCGCCAAAGTCAAATGGCGCCGTCACAGCGCGTTCCGGCGTTTGTATCCAACATATGACGTCACAGGTCCCTGCCGCGCGTCGAGACCGTGACCTGCCAAGGTTGCCGCGCTAGAGGGTTTCTCTCATAGGAAAAAATCGCGCGCCGACTTGCAACCGTTGGCGAGGTGGGTATGCTGCCGGCGCCGCGCGACCATGAACCCCGGGTCCTCGCCTCGGATCGCTTCTGCCGTCTCCCCATCGCAGGGATCTGCTCCGCTTCTCGTGTCGGCGGGTTCACGCCAAACCGGGTTGAATCATCACTCCAAATACAAATCAGAAAGAAAATGACAGGAGCCACATGTCCACGATCCAACAACTAGCCAGCGGTTTGGCCGGCGCAATCGGCTGCGATTTTCAATCGGGCCAGAATCGGCTGATTTTTGTCGAGTACGGCGGCAAACTTTCCCGCCTCGATCTTTTCCCGGCGGCAGCGATTGTATCGTCAGGAACGACCACGCTCAACGGGACGTGGATGTTCGATTTGGAGACGGGAGTCGCGGGCGGCGGCCCGCCCAACGCGGATATCTGGTGGGAACAGAAAACCGCGGTCGTTCGCGACATGGCGCCGCAAGGCAGCGCCCGCATTGTCAATCTCGGAGTCGTCGACTTTAATTCGCTCACGCCGGCCAGCCTGAAATCGCTTCCTTATTCCACGACGCCAATCGACGGCAATAACGACGCCACGAACAAGCTCGTGACCGGTGATGTGTTCGCGGTTCTGACCAACCAGGGGAATTATGCCAAGGTCAAAGTCGTCAATTACGGCTACAATCTTCAGATCCAGTGGGTCACCTTTCATTTTGCCTCAGCCTACGCGGTGCTCGGCACCGGCTATCTGCAACCAGAGGACGTGAAGCTCAGTGCCGACAACCTGCATGTCTACGTGACTGAGCGCGCCGGGAATCTTCTGCGCGTGAGCTTGGTCGCTGCGAATCGGGCGGCTGCTACGGTCGTTTCGACCGGCATGACGGCGCCGCAGCAAATGGCGCTCGATGAAGCGCATAACGCGGCCTATGTCGTGGAGTATGCTCCAATCGGACGCCTTTGGCGCATTGATCTGACCAGCGGAGCCAAAACCGCCGTCATTTCGAATCTGAACAACGCCGTCGGCCTGGTGCTCACCCCCGACCTCCAGTACGCTTACATCAGCGAGCAGACGACGGGGCCGGACCAAGGCAGGGTCAGCCGCTTCCGTTTGAGCGACGGCTCGCGTCAGCCGCTGAAGACCGGTCTGACGGCTCCGTTCTTCCTGAATTGGTCGGACGACGGATTCAGTTCGATCTTCCTGCCGGAACGCGATCCTGCCAATCGCGTGAGCCTGATCAACGTGGCCACCGCAACTGTTCAGGTCATCGCGACCGGCGTGCCGGTGCGTCCTTCCAGCGCCGCCGTGACCCATCCCGGCGAGATTCTTCTCTGCTCGGACCAAGTGATCGAGAGCATTGATTTTGCCCTCGCTCTCCAGCCGGCGGGTCCGTTGCTGATGGGCATCGGGTTCATTCCCTTTGACAAGGTGACGGGGGCGGGGAAGGCCGACACCACCGTCGATCCGACCTACTTCTACCAAGTGAAGGATACCCCCTTTGGCGGCACGCTGCCGTTGATGGTTAACCATCTGCGCGCCTTTAACGACGGCGCATCCTATTACCGGGTGAAAGTCGATGGCGTCGTGAGGATGGATAGCTGGACCGACGAGAAATGGAACGGCACAACCTACGTGGCCCAGACGACGGCGCCGGTCAACGTGGCCGCACAGCCCGGTTACTATCCCGTTCACCCCCTGAACGAATTGTTCCTGTGGATGAACCCATCGCTGGGCAGCTTGATGGACTCCACCAGTCTGAGCGACGCCCTGCACACCCTGGTGCTCGAGTTCGTCAATGGAGCGGGCGTCCTGATTGAAACGAGCGCGCCACTCACCATCCTGGTCGACAACAGCTCGTGCGTGGCGACGCTCAGCTCTCCGATCTTGAACGCACACACCGCCGATCCGACCTGCGGCTTCCTCCAATACGTCGCCAAAAACGCCGACTTGGTGCAAATGGGCCTGACAGCGAGCCACCCCCACAACTTCGCGACCTTCTCATTCACCCTCGTCAAGGGCGTAAACCCCGTGACGCTTCCAGCTGTGCCGCCGACCAACGGCCCGGTTAGCGTTGTCGTCTCGCCGATCAGCGGCACGGTCGCCGCGTTGATGGGACCCTGCACAATCGCGGGGTTTGCCGAGTTCCTTTACGTGGCTGCCACCGCGAACAATGGCTGGGGCCGGCAGAGTCAGTACGATGCCTCAGCGGCCACTGCATTCGTGTTGGCGCCGTAAGGAGCTATTGGTCGCGAGCCGCCGATTGCGTGCGATAAACATCATTGGGCCGCGCGGTCTTGTTGCTCCGTCCAGTTTCGCGCATACCTCTGGAAGGCCATTCGACACAAGTCCCTTCAAGCGTCACATAACCATCCGCAAAAATATCGGCCAATTCAACAGATTGCCTGGAACTGCTTGGCGTACCCTCTTCGCTCAGGGACATATCATCGGCCGGCGTGACTCTGACTCGCGAGGGGAATTTGTTGGCGGGAACGGCTCAGTAAAGAGCGTTTAAGCCATCTTTGATCGGCGCCGGCACGTTCGGTTGCAAGGTCATCATGTTTAGAAATTCGGGATCGTCGGCGACGGTCAATGGGTCGAGTTTGATCGGATTTAAGATGGCTGAAAGAGGCGGAGCGACCCTGGAAATCGCACGCGGTGCCCGCTCTGGACCGGTGAAATCGCGCGGGCCGGCATAGGGAAGACGCGGTGCCAACTCCACGCCACAGGCGCAAATTTCATCCAGCACCAGGGACCAGACCGGGGCCGTCTGCGCGTCGAGCAACCGTCGCGCCGGAGCCCTGAGCATCGCGTTCTCCATTTCTTTCGCCAGCTTGGCGATGTCGTGAAAGGCGTCGCGCAGTGCATCCGTGGCCTGGCTCAACGATACTTGGGCAACATCCGGGTCACCGGTTGCCTGCTTCAAGAAAAGTCGCCGCGTTCTACCGCCGACACTGATTGTCTGATCGTTAGGCGCGAGTTTGCCCATTACCGCCGGCCAGCCATAACGAGCAACGCCGTTGATCATTACCAGCCGGATATCCGTTTCTCGAGCATGCAAGAGAGCCTGGTAGGGGTCTGCCGCCATACCGTCGATGGCGAGCAAATCGGCGCGACTTCCCGCCTTGATCGTTCCGGCCACCTTGTCCCATTTCAGGATGCGCGCTGCTTCCCGCGTGGCCATGGCAATAATATCCCGGGCTTGGAACAAGCCATTCAGATTTATCTGGTTGTATAGCCATGCCACCTTCAGTTCGCCGAGGAGGTTCTTGCTGCCGGTGGGTGACCAGTCACTGCCGAGTCCGATCGCGACGCCTGCGCTCTTGGCCGCATCCACACGCGCGGTGCCGCCGTATAACAGCAGGTTGCTGAGGGGCGACCAGACCATCGAACTGCCGTGTTCCGCGAGCACATCGAAATCCGCCGGCAGAAGACCCGCCGCGTGGATGCCCGTGAACGACTTGTTCAGCGCCCATTGATTCGGAGCGATTTCCAGCGCGAGAAAATGTTTCCGCGCTTCAGAAAGCGGGTGGGCGGGATCGGTCACGCCTTCGCTCAAGTGCAATAGAAAGCAACTGTCCTCCGCGTTCAGGCGGGCCAAAAAATGCGCGGCATCCCTGGCCGCTATGTCGGGGATGCGTCCCTGCGCTTCGGGTAAATCCGGATCATCGGTCTGTTCGACGTTGCGCACGATACCACGGTAGAAGCGCTGGATGCCAGAGTTACTGGCGAGCTTGACGCCCTGGCTGGTGGTAACGCCGCCCAGCAGACACTTGCACTCGACGTATCGGATCAGGACCGGCAGAAACGGAAATTGACCATCGGCGTTCTTATATTGGCCGAGAACCGTCATGGGGCCACTTATCAGCGGACGATATGCCGCGTCGTTGGGCCACTGTCCGCGGTTTTCAAAGAGCTTGGGAACCGGCGACCACAGCGGAAGTGCATCATAACTGAGATGATTGTGAAGTTCGATCAGACCCGGGAAAATAGTCCCACCACTTTCAACAATCGTCACGCCGGCGAAAGCTGCCGGCGCGGGTTGCGCGCGATCCTGAACCGCAACGATGCTGCCTTTATCGATGTACACGACGGCATCGGCTTTGACTGAGAACCCATCATCCATCGTGACTACGCGCCCCGCGAGCGCAAGCTGAGGGCCAGAGAGTGGATCGATCGGTCCCATCGCTTTGGCCGTCGCGACCAACCCGCCCCGAGGACGGGTGACAGCCCCGGTCAATGGAAACCAACTCCGCCCGGCCGTCATGGGATCGTTCCCTTCGGAACATTGATCGTGATATTCCGGCGCTTCGAGAGAGCGTCTTTCCCCGTACGCGTCGCCCAGCCATCCTGTTCATGCATCCACGTCGGCAATCCGGCAGGAAAATCGCTCTCCGGCATGGGCAGGCGATCACCGTCAGCCCATGCGTCTCCGTAGAGTTTGAGCGGAACGGGAACATCTGGGTGGGTAATCGCGGGTGACAACGCCTGCAGCGCCACATTCCAATTCGCGAGCATCTTTTTCGTGGCCTGCGCTTTCTTGGTCTTGTCATTCTTGGAAGAACTCTCCGGTTCTGTCGGGTGAATGACCGGCGCGAATGCGACGCTGGACGCGCGCCCATTGGGAGTTGCCTTCCAGAATTGCCAAGCCTCCGCGGCAGCGGTGCCCAGCGTTAGAACCGCCTCCACCTGGCCCCCGCCCATGATGGCATCAATCCATTGGTTGCGATAGCCGACGAGCAGTGGGCCCTTCTTGGTGGCGGCTTTGACGGACCCATAAACGCTATAGAGGAACGTGTTGATCAGCACGTAGCTGGTTGTGATGCCAAATTTCGCGAGGAGACCTTGGACTCGGCGCCCCGCTTCGCCCACCAGGCATCGTCGAACAATTGTCTCATGCTGTGCCGGGTCCTGGCCAATAATCAACACCCGTGCCGAGCCATCCAACCGGCCGCGATGGAAGATGGGCCCCCATTCCACGCGGAATTGATTGGATGGATATACATCCGCTTCTGGGTACTCACCGGCCAAAGTGCGGAATGGTTCTCCAAAATAGCCGGGATCGAATGGATGTTGCATGAGGGTTGAAAGGAGACTGGGGCTTCATGGTCTGGGGCGAGCCGACTTTAATGGCGGGTCGCCATTGCACCTGGCGGCGTATTCAATTCGGCAGCGTTTGGCGAAAAGATTGGTCAACGTTGTCTTCCCTAATATCAGCCTCCTGCAATGACCGCCCAGATTGCCATGGCGCTGCAAACCGTAGTCGTTTGTCGAATCATCAAAGGCGCGATAATTCGTGGTGTTCACGTCCGGTGACGTGAGGGAATTGACGGCCCGGACAAAAATGCAGCCTCAATCCTCCACCATGCGGATCGTCCAGTAATCGCTCGCTAGGTTGCCGCTGATCAAATACGCGTAGGGTATCGTGAAATAGCCCTTCTGTCCCCATTTCGCGCCCCAGGAGTTGCGCACGATGAAGCGCTGTGCCACATCATCATAACCAACCGCCAAGACCGCGTGCCCGCCCACCACGCGTTCGTCCGAGGTTGGCATATTTAACACGCCGGTCTTTGCCACCTCCGCGCTTTCAAATGCATCATAGACCGTGAAGCCGAACACGAACGGATAGCCAGCCGCGAGGCAACCCTTCATTTGCGCGAGGTCGCGATTCACGCGTTGGTAACTCACCACCTGATGATTCAGAGCAGCCTTGTAGCAGTCAGGCGTCGGCTTCTGTGCGGGCCTCGCTCCGGGCGGCCAGACATTGGTGGTTGGGTCGGCGGGAGTATCGTCGTAAGGCCATTCCGTTTCCGGGCAGACGCCCAATTTATTGACGCTTTTGACCCCGTCGCGAATCTGCGCGCCGTTGTCCAGCGCAACACTGTGTTCCATAAAGCGCTCGTTGAAATAGATGAAGAGACGCGAGGGCACGAAATCCGTCTGTTTTTGCTTCCTAAGGTCGAATTCAAACGCGCCGGCGATGGCGTTGGCGGTGCAAGAACCAATCTGGCCTTGATTATAGACCGCGGGACATTGCTTGCGCAAATCCACCTTGGCTGGCAGCGGTCCGAGTTTAGCCAGCGGCGCGGAAAAGAGAATATCGCGCTGGTCGGGAATATCGGGAGACCAGCCGTAGCGGGCGATTTTGCGTTGCGTGATGAGGTTCTTGTTCTTGCTCATAATTTCGTGTTTTGTGTGTTCTTTTGCTCACGTTATCCCTGGTCCGGAGGAACTTACGCGCAGGGCTGACTATATGTCGACGCGGGTGAAAAGCAAATTTTCATCAGTTTTACGTGGCCTCAGTTTTTCGGACCGCTTGAAGGTTCGCTCTGGTCCTGAATTAAGCGCGTACGCTTCTCGAGGGCAGTGAGAGTGTTAGTTCTTCGCTGGTCGAAGGTGGCTCGCAAAGAGGGATCCGCTCGCCCGCGATCCGCATACAAACGGTGCGCAGACCGCTAGCCTCAATGGCTGCCCGGGTATCTTGGAATTGGCTTCGGGCGATTTCGCTGTCATTGGCGTGGACATCACAGTAGAAGCAAAGACGAGCATGTTCCCCACCGC